>Ga0114974_10000637_pt1 | contig 28845 bp, 26 predicted proteins | sample S_130206_EF_Meta_FD_87318 | JGI IMG/M metagenome (GOLD analysis project Ga0114974, IMG submission 87318) | Freshwater microbial communities from Lake Simoncouche, Canada to study carbon cycling - S_130206_EF_MetaG | ecosystem: Environmental > Aquatic > Freshwater > Lake | place: Lake... | reverse complement strand
ACCGATCTACGGCTACGCCCGTGGTTGACTTTTGGGCGATGCTTGGACAACTGATTGAGACGAGCCTGTATGGCGGTAAGGAATATACTTACAAGTGTTTGACATTCCGCAAAGGCGAGATAGAATTACCAAACGGAATGAAACTTCTGTACCCCAACCTTCGTCTCGAACAGGGAGATAATGGTAAACCGCAGTGGGTGTACGGAGAGCGTGCAACGAAGTTGTATGCAGGTAAGATAACGAACAATGTAACGCAAGCGCTTGCCAGAATCGTGATGACGGATGGCATGTTGAGGGTATCGAAGAATTACCCCATCGCTGGCACGGTGCACGACGAGTTAATCGCTGTTGTACCGGACGAAGAAGTTGCTGACGCTAAGACTTGGGTCTTGGCGCAGATGACTATGGAGCCGAGTTACATGCCGGGGATACCTCTGGCCGCTGACGGTGGCGCTCACCGTAGGTACGGGTTAGCAAAATCATAAGGAGAAGCACATGCACATACCCAAGAAAATCACAGTAGGCACCAAGACCTACGCAATCATCCAAGTCAAGAAAGCAAGGACAAAGAACACCCTTGCCGCTATTGACTATCAGCACGGCATCATCTGGATGGCGACACATGACGAGCAGGGCATTAAGCTCGGCAAAGAAGAAATGGCTGACACGTTCTGGCATGAGTTGACGCACGCAGTACTCCATGACATGGGGCACGAACTGTGTTACGACGAGAAGTTTGTGACAGCCTTTGCCAACCGCTTATCCCTATCTGTAACCTCAGCCCAACTATGAAAAAACCAGCATGGTCACACTCCTCCCTCAAAGACTTTGAGGGTTGTCAGCGCCGCTACCAAGAAGTCAAAGTACTCAAGAACTATCCGTTCACAGAGACTGAGGCAACGCGGTACGGCAATCAAGTCCACGAAGCACTTGAGTTGTATGTCAAGGACGGCACACCCATCCCTCCTGAGTACGCGCAGTTCAAACCTGTGGTGGACGCGTTGCTGAATAAGTCTGGCCGCAAGCTGGCTGAGTACGAGATGGCGTTGACGACCGACCTCTTGCCAACAAGTTGGAAAGCAGATAACGTGTGGGTGCGTGGCATCGCAGACTTGTTAATTGTTGATGACGAGAACCTGACCGCATGGGTGGCAGACTACAAGACCGGCAACAACAAATACCCAGACCGCGATCAGCTTGTGCTCATGTCAATCATGGTGTTCGCGCACTTCCCCCACATACGCAAGGTTAACTCCGCGCTGTTGTTTCTTGTAAAGAATGACATTGTGAAGATGTCAATGACAGCAGACGAAGCGGCTAAGCACTGGTGGAACTATCGTGAACGCTACGCTAGACTGGAAGCCTCATTCGCAAACGATGTGTGGAACCCAAACCAAACGCCTCTGTGCGGTTGGTGTCCGGTGAAAACATGCGAGTTCAATCCAAAACATTAGGGAACACTCATGCCTTATAAGAATCCAGCAGACCGTCCGTCGTACGCCAAGTACGAACAAAAACCAGAGATCATTAAAAAACGAGCCGCTCGAAACAAAGCACGCGCAATGCTTATGAAAGAGGGTGTCGTACAAAAAGGAGATGGAAAAGATGTCGATCATAAACAACCCCTTTCAAAAGGTGGTGCTACAACCCGGAGCAATCTCAGGGTCAAGTCCGCTTCAAATAACAGGAGCTTCGCTCGGAAGTCTGACCACAGTATCAAATGATGGGACGCTGAGAGCAAAGCGTGTTGTTGAGAGTGAAATCACAAGCGCGATGCTTGAGAGTGAAGCATTCAATATCCCTGTTGGCAGACTAATTGATGTGTGGGTAACACGTTTCGGAAACAGGTGGATAGATTTAGAAACATTAGAGGGCGATGAGTTCTTTAGCCACGCGTTTAGGAGACTTAAACAACTCGGAGAAGTTGAAGTCCATTTCTTAACAGACAGAGCGCGGTACGTGTGCCGCATGCCCGAGCAATAACAGGAGAAGCAAATGGGAAAAATGAAAAACTTAGGTCAACAACTTACAGAAAGATTAGAGGCTTACGCTAACGCAGCACAAGGATCACAAAATGCAGGTATGCAGAACATGGGCATGCAAGCAGCACAGAATGTGTATGGGGGAAGAATAGTAAAACAAAGATCACAAATAGTAAGCAACATGCGCGGCGTAGACGACCCCAACAAACGTGAAGCGTATGCCATTCCCCTATCAAGACTGGTAGATATGTGGCGTATAAAGTTTGAGGATAAATGGGTTGATGTATCTGAGCTAGACGAAGAGTTCTGGTCGGACGCATCGGGAAGACTGCACAGAAACAAACTCATGGAAGAAGTCGAGTTCAATGGTAGCAACACGCCGTGGGCGCGGTTGAGGGAGGACGCATGATGGCATATTTTGGAGACCCAGAAACAACGTTGGAGTTACACGTGCGTCTAGACACAGGCCTTGAAGACGTACCAACTGAAACACTGCGCAACCTGTGGATGGTTAGGTTTGGTGCTCGCAACGTGACGTTGAAAGAGTTGTACGAAATCAGGTTTGATGACATTGCAAAGGTTGCACAAGAGTTGGCAAATAGAAAACTAATTCGCCACGAAACAATAAACCGTATGGAGCTGGACGCAAGAATACACTACTACTTACTGGAAAAAGAACATGGAGATAGTTGACAACAAGGCGCTGATACTGCGCACACGCGACCCAAACAAATACAGCATCATTCCAAAACACAAAGTGCTCGGCCATGAAGATGGCATCTATCAAGTTGCTGTGTACTGGGGACTTGATGAGAGCAGAGTGCTGAAGAACCTTGGTGTCAAAGATGTACCGTCTCCAATCAAAGGACGCTATGGTTGGCCGGGCAAGTACAAGCCAATGGATCACCAAATTGAAACAGCGGCATTCTTGACATTGCATCGCAGAGCGTTCTGTTTTAATGACCCCGGCACTGGTAAGACGCTCTCTGCATTGTGGGCGGCTGACTACTTGATTGAACGTGGTGAAGTGCGTAGGGTGTTGGTGTTGTGTCCTCTATCAATCATGCACAGCGCGTGGATGGGCGACATCATGAACAGCACCATGCACAGAAGCGCCATCGTCGCTCACCATCAACAAGCCGCACGTCGAATTGAAATGATTCAGCGTGACTACGAGATCGTCATTGCCAACTACGATGGTCTGAATTTGATTGCTGATGAGATACGCAACGATGGTCGTTTTGATTTAGTTATTGTTGATGAGGCCAACGCGTACAAGAACCCATCAACGCGGCGTTGGAAGGCGCTGGCATCTATCATCAAGCCTGAGACATACCTGTGGATGATGACCGGTACTCCTGCATCTCAATCGCCTGTTGATGCGTACGGCCTTGCAAAGCTTGTTAACCCAAGCGGTGTGCCTAAGTTTCAAACAGCATGGCGCGACAAGGTGATGAACAAGATCACTATGTTCAAGTGGATGCCAAAAGAAAACTCAAGGTCAATGGTGTACGAAGCTTTGCAACCAGCAATCCGTTTCACAAAAGGTCAGTGTCTTGACTTGCCGCCAGTCATCACAGTAACACGCGAAGTGCCGATGACACCACAGCAGAACAAGTACTACCGGATGTTGAAAGAGCAGATGATGGTACGTGCGGCTGGAGAAACAATCAGCGCAGTCAACGCAGGTGTAGCAGTCAACAAACTGTTGCAAATATCCTGTGGAGCCGCATACACAGACGACAAGGAAGTTGTGGAGTTCGACGCATCTCCTCGACTGAATGTGCTGGACGAAGTGTTGGAGGAGACCGAACGCAAGGTCATCATCTTTGCGCTGTTCAGATCAAGCATTGACACCATCGTCACGCACCTCACCAAGCAGGGCTACGCCGTGGGACAAATTCATGGCGACGTGAGCGCCAGCAAGCGCGGACAAATCATTGGAGACTTTCAGACAACTGACAAGATACGCGTGTTGGTTATGCAGCCGCAAGCAACAGCTCACGGGATTACCCTAACTGCCGCAGATACTGTTGTGTTCTTTGGGCCTCTGATGAGCGTGGAGATGTACACGCAATGTATTGCTCGCGCAGATCGTAAAGGTCAAAACTCTGACAAAGTTACTGTGGTACACATTGAGTCAAGCCCTATTGAGAAAAAACTATTCAAGGCAATGGACGGTAAAGTTACTGACCACAAGTTGCTGGTAGATATGTTTGATAGCGAAGTAAAAAATATTTAAAGAAAGGAGTTGCGTTTGGATTTGTTCCGTGTATGATGTTAAACGTTAGACAAAAAAACAGGAGAAGCAAATGACTACAACAGTCGAAGATGATGCTCCCGCACAAACGGAGAGCAATGAGTTAGTCAACGTCCCAATGGATAAGTTGGCAAAGGTGTACCGTAAGATGGCGGCTCGAATTCAAGAGCTGACTCAAGCGTACGAAAACGAAGTTGAGGAAATCAAGCGGCAACAAGATGTCGTAAAGATCGCACTCAAAGATCAGATGCTTGCACTGGGCATGTCCTCTGTGCGCACTGACCAAGGCACTGTGGTGCTGTCTACCAAGACACGCTACAACACACAAGACTGGGATTCATTCAAGACATTCGTGCTTCAACACGAAGCCGTTGACTTGTTGGAGAAGCGTATTGCGCAGACCAACATGGCGACATTTCTTGAAGATAACCCCGGCCTCGTACCACCCGGATTGAACTCAATGACTGAGTACGCAATCTCTGTTCGCAAACCAACCAAGTAATCAGGAGAATCATCACATGACTAATGTGACACTTTTTAACAAGGCAAACGTACCCGCGTTTGCAAAGAACCGTGACGGCATGTCTTCAGTAGCCAAAGCTTTGGCTGGCGGTAATGTAGATAACACAAAGCGTATCTCAATCAAAGGCGGCGTGTTCCGCTTGTACAGCGGCGGTAAAGAGATCGCTTCAATTGAAGAGCGTTATCTGGACGTTGTGTTTGTTGCCGCCGCGCCTGAGATCGGACGCGTTTTTTATGCCAAGGCATACGATGGTGAGGTCTCTGCGCCTGACTGCTGGTCTGCTGATGGCAAAACGCCCTCTGCTGATGCGGGTAACAAACAGCACTCCAACTGTAAGGACTGCAAACAAAACATCGCTGGCTCTGGTCTGGGTAACAGCCGCGCTTGCCGCTACCAGCAACGTGTTGCAGTAGTGTTGGCCAATGACATGGACGGAGACATTCTCCAGTTGACTCTGCCAGCCAAGTCTATCTTTGGTGATGGCGAAGGCGAGAACCGCCCATTACAGGCGTATATCAAGTGGTTGATGGCACAGCAAGAACCTATCGACCCAAGCTTGGTTGTGACCCGCTTGAAGTTCGATACCAAGTCTGAAAGCCCCAAGCTGTTCTTCAAAGAGATGCGCTGGTTGAACGAAGACGAGTACGAAACAATCTCTGTTAAGGCTGAGTCCGCAGAAGCCAAACGCGCTATTGCGATGACGATGCCGAAAGCCCCGACTGTGGCGGCTCCTCTGGCTATTGCTGGTACACGCCCTGCCAAGGTTGAAGCTGAGGATGAAGAGCCGCCAGCACCTGCACCAAAGGCAAAGAAAACTAAGCCTGCTGTGGAGGAGGAAAGCGAAGAGCCTACTGTGCGTAAGGAAGAGAAGAAGCCGAGTGCCGTGCCTGCCAAGAAATCCAACTTGGCGGCGATGGTTGATGATTGGGACGAGTCTTAAGGAGGGTGGGGCTTCGGCCCCTTACAACATGGCTTACTCACAACAAACAATCAACATGGTCATGAAAGCGCCAAAGACGTTGGGCAACCAACTGGGGCGCTGGGCTGTTCATCACAACTTCTCTGTCGTAAGAATCTCTCAAGCACTTGGCGTGTCCCGCCAATCTGTTTACAACTGGTTCGGTGGTGGTGAAGTGTTTGTGGCTTATCGTCCAACGGTAACGTCGCTTCTCAAAATCCTACAAACATCAAGCACAGCCGACGAGGCTTGGAGAAAAACATGCAAGGCATTCAACCTAAGCAACTGAGCAACAACGAACTTCTGCGTTATGTGTATGTCATGGGCTTCGACAAAGTTACACCAGACTGGGTTGAAACGCTTGTAGAACGCATGGCCGCACTGATTGACCGCACTGAGAATCTTTACCACGAAGGATTTGAGGACGGCTTTCAGCAAGGCATAGAACACGCAAACGACGACTTCAAATAAACCAAAGGATAGACATGACTCCGCTTGAGTTCCTAGCGGTGGTTTTGCCGTCTCCGGGTTTAGGCTCGTACTGCGCGGTAGAACTCACGAAAAGAAAACAACATGTGTTCACGGACACAATCGAGGAACTGCACCCCCACATAGACAACTGGAACAACGATCACTGCGACATCTTCTACGCTGTCTCCTGCTTTGAAGGTAAGAAACGTGAAGCTGACAAAGCTACGCACGTAAAGTCTTTCTTCGTTGACTTGGATGGCTACGCATCCAAGAAAGAAGCGGTGCTGGCGTTGGATACGTTCATGGCAAAGGTCGGGCTTGATACGCTTGGCAAGCCGTGGATTGTTGGCTCAGGTGGGGGGCTTCACTGCTACTGGCCGATGACACGCGACATGACGGTGGCTGAATGGCGACCCATTGCGCAGAATCTAAAACTCCTGTGCAAGCAAGAAGGTATGGTCATCGACATGGCTGTCACCGCAGATGCGGCGCGGCTGATGCGTGTGCCGGGCACCATGAACCACAAGAAGAAGTATGTACAACCTCTTCCTGTAAAGCTGTTGATGGAAGGCGACATGTTTGACTTCGATGCGTTTGCTGAAGTCATCAACACCAACCTCAAAGAGAAAGCGCCGCCACAAGCTGACCCCATCATGTTGCCGGGGGCACGACCCAAGAACGCCAAGACAACTGCACAAGTAAAGATGATGCAGAACAGTCGCACAATCTTTGCCGAGTTTCAACCTCATTGCGCTCAGGTTGCTGACTACGTTGCCACCGCCCAAGACGACGGCAAAGAACCTGTGTGGAGGGCGTTGCTGTCATGGGCTAAGGTCTGTGATGACGGCGCTGAGAAAGCTGTGTGGCTGTCCGAACTGCACCCATACACGCCGGACAGGATGAACCAGAAGCTGGCTGAGATCAAAGGGCCATATTCATGCGCGGCGCTGGACTCACTGAATCCCGGCATATGCACAAGCTGTCCACACTGGGGCAAGATCACAAATCCGCTGATCCTTGGCAGAGAGATCAAAGCTGACAACACAGAGAAGGTCATACCTATGACCACGGTCAGTGAGGATTTTGTTGAAGAAGAATTCTTTGCGTTGGAGGATGCACCGGACAGCGATGAGCCAGAGCACATTGATGCAGTTAAGCGCCCACTGCCACCACGCGGGTACAGCTACGGCGAGAACGGCGGTGTGTACTTTGTCAGGGTGGATGAGGACGAGGACGGCAAGAAGTCCAAGAAGACTACACAGCTTGTTCCGTACGACTTGTTTGTGGTTGACCTGCTGAAGATGGAGAACGACCACTTGGTTCACATGGCCGCTGTGCGTCCCGAAGGCGTGATGACGCTGAACTTCCCACAGAAATCAATCGTGAGCAAGGACGAGACGCTCAAGTGGTTGGCCAGCCAGAACATCGTGTCCACATTTGCTGGATTCGATAAACAGCTCTACGAATATGTCCGCGCCTGTGTGGGTGAAGCATCGCAAGCCAAGAAGCCTATCGTCATCCCATACCAATGTGGCTGGCAAGAGGACAACAGCTTTGTGTACAACAACCGCGTGTTCACCGAAATGGGCGGGGAGACACGCATACCGATGCCCGGTCTTGAGAACATCAACCGCAATACATCTGGGGCTGGTAGTTTGGATAACTGGCGTAAGTTGTGGCAGACCATATTCGTGAACAAGCCCGGCATGGAGACAGCACTGGCGGTATGTCTGGACTCGTTCGGCTCACCACTGATGCGGTTCACTGAGTACGAGGGTTTTGTGTGGCACATCGGTTCACGCTTGTCTGGTACTGGTAAGTCACTGGTGCTGAGCGCCAAGGCTGGTGTATGGGGACACCCACTGAGATACAGAACAGGCAAGGGTACATCTCCGGTTGCGATGCAACAACGCGCTGGTCTGCTCAACAGCATGCCGCTTCTGATTGATGAGATCACGAATACCCAGCGTGCTGACATGGAGTGGGCACCGACGTTCATCTTTGACTTTGCGGAAGCGCAGGGCAAGGAGCGTATGGAGTCAGGTGCAAACAAAGAACGCATCAACAACACGACATGGAAGACCACGTGTACCATGACTTCCAACGAAAGCCTGACCGACTACATGGCAGGGGCAAGGAAGTTCAGCTCAAACGGTGAGTTGTTGCGTATGCTGGAGTGGAATCCAAACACTAAGCTGGAATGGACTCCACAGGAACGCGAGATTCTGCTGGAGATGAAACGCAACTACGGCGTGGCTGGCGAGGCATGGATACGTTGGCTGACCAAGAACCAACACACAGCAGAACAAGTTGTGGCCAAGACGCACAAGCATCTCAAAAAGGTTCTGGACTTCAACGATGACGAACGCTACTGGCATGCTGGGTGCACCGTTATTGTTGCGGCGGCTATCCTCCTGCGCAGAGACTACGCCAACATCCTTGACGTTGAGGTGCAGAAAGTCATTGAGGCTCTGAAAGCTGTTGTCGAGAAAGCTCGCGGCATTATTCGTGGCAGTGTGCGCACTGCTGAGGATGTGTTGAACGCCTACACCGGCGACAACTACGGCAGCTTCATCATTATCAAGAAGGCTGAAGGCCGACTGATGGCCGCATGGGGGGATGGCGAAGCTGTTGACAAGTCGTTGACCAGATCAAAAGTGCTTGGGCGTGTGGAGCATGGCACGCTGACAGACGGCTTCAGGGAGTACTTCATTGAGGAACAATTGCTCAGGCGACACTGCGTGAGCATGAGCTTTAGCTATGACGACTTCAAGAAGCAGATGGAGAAGATGTTCCGCGTCAAGTACTCCAAGAAAGATATGCTGGGCAAGACCAACGGCCCATCAATGCGCGTCAACGCTATGCACATAACTTTTGAGGAAGATCATTTCAATGGAAACAATCTATCCGTGGGCGACACTTAAACCGGGAACAGGGTTTTTTGTCCCCGGGTTAGATGTGGTGAAGATAAAGGAAATGGGGCTACGTGCCTCAGTTCCTTTTAAGTACCGCACTCAAGCGTTTGTTGGCATCAGAAAGGGATTGATAGGTGTATGGTTTTATCGGAAACCTCTCTCACCGTTTGAGCTACGGCGATCTTTATCTTCCTGATCTTATCCAGCTGTTCTCGCTTGGCTTCTGGTGTCATGCTTGATGCGGCGATTGCGCGTTCGGCCTGAGTCAACTTGTTCATGTTTGCTTTGAACTTGTTGGCCAAGTCTGCTTGCATGTACTCGTTGCCACGACGCTGGAGCAAGTCTTTGGCTTCTGACATACGCCCTTCCGCAACCATTCTGTCGAACGACTGTTTGACTTTGAGGTTCTCGTTCATGCGCTCATACACACTATTGATGATGCCGCCAGCGTCGTTGGGCTGGAATGCCCCGCCAATGATTGGGTACTCTGACAACCGCTTAACGGCTTGCTCAGGGGTTTCGTCTGTTGGGATACCGACGCTGAGTGCGTGCATGAACGCCAAGCCCATCGTGCCTGTGTAGCCGCTGACAAGTTGTTCAAACACAATCGGGGAGATACCGAAAGCCTTACCGACCGACTTGGCCAGCTCAGATGTATTGGCGCGGAACTGTTCTTCTGGTAACAGCTCTTTCTCCCGCGCAGACAGGATGTCCCTGCCTGTGTAGAACGACTTGCCGAGACCTGCCTCAATGGCGGGTTTCAAAGCCTGTGGTATGCCGTACGAAGAGCCGCCGGGAATAGTTTGGAGCAAGATTTGTTTGAACGCTTTGACCGCTTCTTCGCCGCCGTGCTCATTGACCATGCTGTTGTACAACGCCTCAGGCAAAGCCTTGAAGATGTAGCCGATTTCAAACGGGACTGGGACGCGCACAGGTTCATCCAGACCGGGTATTCTCACAAACCAGTTGCCATACTTTTGGTCAGGGGTAGCGTTCTTGTACGCGTCGTCGTCCTGCATCAAGGCGGCGTATGCAAAGCTGGCAACAGCCATCATGGCTCCACGTTGCAACAACTTCTCACGTATACGCAACTGATCGTTGAACGGCATCTTGCCCATTGACGCTTTGTACAACACGTTCAGACCTTGAATCTGTGCGTTGAAGAACGGGATCAGCGAATTGGCCACATGAACTGATGGGGATGCGCCACGCTTGTTAAAGTTCATGGACTCCAACGCCAGCAGTGTTGCCTCCATCTCAGACAGACCCTGCTCAATGTAGCTGTTGTACTGTGCACGACGTGTTGTGGCATCTGCCTCCATGCTCATGGCTTCAAGCTTACCCAGCGCAGTCATCCAACCCGGCTTACCCTCAGCTACGTCACGCAGAATCTTGGTCAGGTCTGCGGCTCCACCAGTAAATTGCTGCCCACCAGTAACACCACGGCGCTCAAGTGTCTTTTTGGTTGTGGAGTTCAGTTCTTTCAATGCACCAATGACCGGCATAAAGTCTGCGCCAGAAAGAATAGGCGCGGCCAAGGAGTCACGGAACAATTGTTTTGCTGTGTACAGCGGGCTGATGGTAATTGCTTTACGCAACAACTGAGATGGCATCGCCATTACACGCAGCATTGTGGGCATTTGTGTGGGAATACCCTTCATGCCTTTGACCAGTATGTCGGCGGGCACACCAGTATCAAACTCTTTGTTGCCGATCTTGACTTTCTCGGTAGCAATCACAGCATAGCGATCTTTGCCGTCATCACGAAACTTAACTACGTCAGGGCCGTCCGCAATTTTCACAAACTTAGCAGCTTTGAGATCAACCAATTCAAACACAGCGTTCTTGGTAGCCAAATTACGCATACCCATGTCCATCAACATGTTGGTGTTCTGCACCGAGCTTGTCATGAAATCAAGGATGGGTTTGTCGCCACCTATCAACTCATGTAAGTACGGTTGTTCAGCAATACTGCCAATGCGGATGGGGGACTCGCCACCAATTAAAAGCTCGGCCACGCCGTTGCGTTCACGATAAAACGGGATGTAATCGTTCTCACTTAACAAACGCTTGGCCACATCTTTAGACAAAGCACCAGTGCTAACAACAAACTCAACCAAGTTGCGGTTGTACGCGTTGTACTCATCTCGCGCAAGTTTAAGCACATCCTCTAGGCCGGGTGTAGCCTTGATGGCGGCCATAGTGTCATCCAGCAGTTCTTGAGTCACATCTTCACCAAAATTCAACGTGCTCAGCCCTTTGTTCTTTGCGCGAAGTGCGGCCATATACAAAGTAAAGACGCTGTTTACAGCTTCTGCGTTGCCTACCATAGGCTGTGCGTCTTTTAAAATCTGCACCACGTTGTGGATGTTAGCGCTCTCTTTGCTCTCCAACACACGCTCAGTACGTCCGTCTGGGCGCGTTTTTTCCACGATTGCAGGTGCGCCGTTGGAGATTGCTTGCGACACAAAGTTCATGCGCTGGTCATACATGCGCAGGTAGTACAACATCTGGGTGCCTTTGAGTGGCTCCATGTATTTGGCCAAACGCTCGAAACCTGCAAACCTGTCCACAAGCTGTGTCTCAAAAGCCAGACCGGTCAAGTTAGCTTTAATTCTCTGCCACAAGCTTTTGTCCTTGGCCACAATTTTTTTGATAAAACCGCCACGCTTGGCAATCTCAGGGTTTGTAAACTCTGCGGCACGCGAGAACAGTATCTCGCCTTTTTGCGTTGGCTGTGTTTGATTGACTGGGCTAATGTTGGTGGCAATGATCTGCGCACCTTCTTCTTTATCGCCAAAGTCAACGTAGTTAAACGTGCCTTCTTTTTGAACTCTGGAACGGTTATCAAAAAACTTAATACCCGCAACGCCTTCAGCGTGCAACATCTCAGATGCAAACATGTCAGAAAATTCACTAGGCATGCCACCTTTTTCAAGAACGGCACTTAGTGCTTCGTATAGCTGTTGGCCATTCTGACGATTTGGCGGGGACGTGCCGATTGAACGATCAAAGTTTTTCTTTTGTGTTGCGTCTAAAGAGTCGTAGATGCGCTTAAATACGTTTTTGACCACCGCTGGTTGATTGTCTGCCGGGTCATCCCAATGAATGTACTCATTCTCTGGACGCGTGTGAAGCGTGCGCAACATGTACCCAACCGGTTCTGGCACAGGTGGGCCAGACGGTGGCTGATATGTAAAGTCTTTTGAATCAAGTTTATCGGCTGCTTCATACAAAGCTTCAGCTCTTTTATATTCTTTTGTGTAGTCAGGGTCGCCCTCAAATACCGCCATATCTTCTTTAGCGTCAGCTTTTACTTTTTCTACAGCTTCGTTGAAAGAAAACTGTTCTCCTTTTTGTACCGCCGTATTGAAGTCGTACAAAACTTTGCCAGCTGCTTCGTTTGAATCGTATATTGCAAACCACTCTTTACCTTTATATAAAGGTTTATCGTGTGGCGCAGCCACGTACTCTTCTGCGTTTTCTGCAAATGCTTTAAGTTTTTCAATGGTGTCTTTGAACTGTGTATCTGTTTGAATGCCAAAACCAACATCTTGCATGTTGGGTTCGCTTCGCAAATCTTCCAGATCTTCTATTTGTCTTTCAATAGCCGCTTTAAATTTGCTGTTTGGAGAGAGCGCATTAAAAGAATCTGCCGCGCTGTCTATTGCACTCTCAATCATCCAGTCAGGAACAATATCAGGTACTTTGCGAATTAGTTTTGGCGCTTGGCTTTTTCTCCACGCTTCAATGTCAGGGCGCTCTAACCATTTTCTAAGTTGCGCACCGTGTGCAATATCTTGGTAGTAGTCCGCAGTGCCGTATCGTTGTGCGCGATATGTGCCCCAGCCAAATGCTTGGTTTCCTTCACCAGAACTCATGTATGCGTGGTCAAACATGTCAAACTTGGCACCTGTGCCGTGCCAAGTTCCTTTGAGTTCAAGGTGTGCCGCGCCGTAGGCAAAGTTAACCAAGTCTCCGGCAGTTAAGTTGGAAGTAGTGATGCCAAACTTCTCAAGCGCTTTCTTAAACGCATCCACCACCATCTTCAACCAGTTCTTAACTGCGTTGCCGCCTTTAACGCCGACAGGCTCAACACCCATCTGCATGGCTTCTTCAACAGCGTACGCCAACAATTCATCATCAATCTGGTTCTCAGGTGTTGCAGCGGCCTCAACCCTGCGCATGGCGGCTTTACCAACCCGCGCTTCCATTGAATCGTCAGTTTTGTTTGCCCAATTCTTGACCGTCTTAATCAACGCGTTGTACTGACCTTCATTAAAGAAATTACGGAAGCCCAAGTGCACGCCGACTTCATGGAGCAGCACGCCAAGTCCGTGGCCTTTACCAATGTTGTTGGCAAACAAAACAGCTTTACCGTCCTGTACAAAGCCTTTGGCATCTGCCGGAATTAAGCCCTCGTATTTGGACTTACCTACACCTTTTAGTTTTGGTTGCTTGTCAAGAAAATCTTGAACACTCTCATACACCGCTAACTTATCGGAAATTTGTTTTTCCACCTTGCGCCCAGTCACAGGCTCACCCATACCGGCAGTGAGTTCTGCTTCAAGCTCAGCCTTGGTCAAACCTTTTACGGGTGTGCCGCGAGAGAACTCAAAATCATCAAACAGTCCCATATTGGGATCAAGTATTTTGCCTTGCTTGCGTTTGCTTGGTTCTTTCAACTGCGGTGCTTTGGTGCCCAGAATTTGTTTGGCCAACGCATTGGCATCGCGTATCTCAGCACGATCCATCTCATCCATCTCTGCTGGCGTAAATGCTTTAGTTACGCCTGACCCGGTACGGAATGGCTTAGCCGCCGCCAACGCAGCGGTGCTCGGCACAGTAGCTGCCTTGGGTGCTTTAGCTGGCTTGCCTGTAAGGAATACTTCTTTTTGCGCTTCCAACGAAGCCAGCTTTTGCATAGCGCCAAGCTTGAGCGTAGCCTGTACACGCTTGACCATAGTTGCTTTGGGGTCGGCCATGATATCGGCCAACTGCTCCATGTTCTCAGGCCCCATGAACGACTGCACTTCGCCGCGTGCGTCAAAGATTTCATCATCAAATATTTGAATCTGTTTGTCTTTGACGCGTTGACGCACTTCGTTTTCGTCAACTTCTTTGGCGGCCTGCATGCCTTTGTCACGCAGCTCATCAAGGCGCTTCTGCTCCGGTGTGCTGATCTCAGCAACCTTGCGACCTTTCTCAAATACTGCGCCCGGCAAGTCTTTAACGCTGATGCCGTCCTTCTTGAACGCAGCAGTGACTTTGGGCCACCAGACCTGTACATCTTTCTGGAATTCTTCTGCACGTTTCTGCGCTGCATCAACAGCAGCTTGTTGTGCTTTCACTTGCGCTTCTAAACGCTGCGCGGCAAATGGGTATTTGAGTTTGCCCAGTTTGCCACGTTCACCAAGTTCTACAGCAGTCAACGGTTCATTGCGCATCGTTGCCAGTTGACGCTCAAGCAATTCTAAATACTCACCCTCTGCCTTGAGATCTTTGTCCAGCATTGCTTCAGTGACAACCACATCGTTTTCAATTTCACCAAAGCGTGCTTCTTGTAGGTCGGCCAGTTCTGTTTCAGCCGCCTCAATATTCTCAACAAGACCTTGCACTTTCTGCAAGTTGTTAATCAGGTTTGGCGCTTGGCCAGTACCCTCAGTCATTTCTTTCTTGGCCGCTTCAATCTGCGACTCAACTGTGGCCAGACGTGTCTTAGCAGCTTTCAAAGCACGGCGTGCGCGTTCAATCTCGGGGTCAAGCAACTCACCCAATGTGTCAGACAAACGCTGACGAGCTTTGCCCATCGCCTTGGCCATAGCGTCTTTGTATGCGCCGCGTTGTTTAGTTAGTTTTTCTTCAGAGTCAAGTGCGGCACGTTCTCCGGCAGTCAGGAGTGCTGAACCTTTTATTGTGTTTTTAATAAACTTAATTCTGTCCAACAACGGGTCAATAAGTTTGCGGCTTTCTTCCGCTTGTTTACGCACAGCTTCATTGCTGTCTTGCATAAATTCAACCAAACGGTTGTTTGCGTTTTCAAGGCGCTCACCCAAAGCCACCGCTTGTTGTGCTTCTTTAAGACGTATAAGGTACTCAGGCCTTATTTTTGTGTTGAAATCTGGAATCAGCTTATCTTTTACATACTCCAATTGCGTGGGTGTGTAAACTGAAGACAGCCCGTCAAAAATCTTTTTAGCCAGTCTTGCGTTGCTTTCTTCTGTTTGTTTCAGTGACGGGTTGTAGTTTTGATTAAAGATGTTTCGCACAATGGCCAAATACTGATCCATCAGTGCTTTATCTTCTTTTGTAATTCCCGCCTCAGGGTACGTCACAAACATTTTTGCAATGTCTACGTTTGTGTAAAGGCCTAAATTAAAGTCCCCTGATTTAGTCAGGAAAAACTTCATGTTATTTTTTATAGCTTCAATCTGGTCTTTCAACTCTTTGATTTTTGCTATGCCTGATTTATCTCTGGCAGCGCGTGCTTTCTGGTTGGCTTCTGTTTTTGCCTTGAGCTTGCGTGCCTGAGTTAACGCCTCCCACACAGGTTTGATCTGCGGGGACTTTGCAAAGTTAGCTGGCGTAGCGCGGATGTATCCCAAGTCTTTACGTGTTTCAGGGAACAACTGGCCTTGACCTTTTTCGCCTTCTCCAACAGCTTCACCTTCTTGGGCTGTACGTTCATACAGCTTGATAGCGTCATTGATCTCTTGCACATCTTGGGGCAGTACTCGACGGCCTTCGGCCAAGTTTGTGGCAACGTGTTCAACAGCATCCAGCAAACCCGTTGTGGCTTTGCCACTGTCCATGATGTCGGCGGCACGGTTCAACGCATCGCGGGTGCTTTTCACCAACGGCCTGAGAGGCGGCTTAGACATCAAGTTGCGCACAAATTCAGTACGACGGCGCAGCTGTCCGCCAAGTGTCTTGGCTGTCTCGCCCTTGGCTTCAGCAACCTTCTGGGCTTCGGTAGACGCAAACTGCTGTTTCAGTATCGGTATTTCACGCTTAGCCGTTGAAGGCATCTCGGACAGGCTGTCAACAACTTTGGCAATCTGCGCTTTGAAATGCTTAACTTCTTTGTCGCTCAGGCGTGCAATGTCGTTCAAAGGTGTTGTGGCCAGATCACGAGTCTTCAAAACACGTTTGGTAATAGCGCCACGGACAATCTTGTTGGCGCGCATCTGCGCAGGCTGCACAATTACTTCTTCAAGCTCAGGCTTCACAGGCACTGCTTGTGCACGGTTCAACCATTCGCCCACCACATCATGAATGCGCGACGCGGCTTTGATAGCCTCGTCATATGTCAGGGATGGTTTGTTGGCAGCACGGCGATGGATAGCGGCTTCTTCTAATACAGCAGAGATGTACTTGCCACGGGCTTCTTCGGCTTGTTTGGCCAATACTTCGGGTGTGGCGGCAGCTACACCTTTGCCGGGTTCTACACCTTCTTTGCCCAATGCCTCACCACGACGCAGACGGTCAATTTTGTCTTCAATCGCGTTTAAAGCCGCGTTCTGCTCATTCCTAACACGCAATATTTCCCGGGCGTAAACGCTGGCTTGTGGGCTTGTTTTAGCGCTTGGAAACTTTCCTTTTGTTAGTTCTCCGCTGGGTGTTTCCGTAGCAAAAGCGTTGATTTGTTCAAGGGCTTGATTACCTCTTTCAAATGCAGCAGTTGCAGCGTCACGGTTGTTTGAACGCAGTGCAACATCTCTGTCCGTATTAGCTTGGTCTATTTCATCAAGTAACGTGTTTATTTTGTTGCGTGCAAACTCAGCCATCTTGGGCTGCATGATTGGCTTCAACTCAGGATTTACCGCAACAACTTCGGGTTTACCCTCAGCAATCTTTTCCAGCTTTGGATCGACCATGTACTTAAAGAACATGTCATCACCAACGTCATTGCGCTTATCTTTAAGGTCGTCCATGTACGACGTAAACGCTTGTACTTGCGGGGATTCTTCTGTTGGTTTGGTAACGCCAAAAGCTGCCTTGCGTGTTTCCATCTCCTGCTTAAAGCCCGGAGCAATCTGTAACTTCAACGCATCCAAAACAGCAGAGTTACGCACACCGGTAGGCAAACCGGGCAACTGCATACGCTTACTGACAATCTGATCTGCCAACATTGGGTTGCGCATCAGGTACTTAACGTAGTCGGCAACGGCCTCGTTGGGGGCTTTTTCACTGGCGTACTGCTGGTCGTTGGCCAACTGAATACTCTGGGCAGCATGCTGCGCTGCAACATCTTCTACCTTAGGCGGCTCAGGCGGCTTGGCAATCTGCTGCTCATACAGCTCTGGCTCGGCAGTTTTTTGTGCGGTTTCCTCAGGCTCAATGCCAAACGCATATTCTTGCGGGGTCAGTTTGGCAATACGTTCTTTTTCAGCTGCTTGTTTCAGAATAGGCTTGACACGCACATACTCCTCAGCCAACGGCTTGAGTTCTTTGTTTATGGCTTCAATCTGGCGATTGATGTCACGATTGAACGCACGGTCAGTCTCTGGGGATTCCTTGTTTACTTTGAGCAGTTGTGTCTTGAGCGCCTTACGTTGCGTTTCCAAGTCCTGTGTTTTCTGAAGTACTTCTTGGGCGTACTCAGGGCTGTTCAGCCGTACTTTTTCTTCTTCCTGCCGCTTTTCTTCTTCAGCACGCAGCTTCTTGAACTCCTCTTGGTCTGCGCCTTTCTTGTTGGCGCGTTCCGATCCGCGCTCCATGTATCGGCCAGCAGGAGCTAAAGTACCGCCAAGGACAGCGCCGCCAACAAAACTATCAAAATACTCATCTCTGGCTTTTGCGTCTGTGATGGATAGCCCTGCTTGCAGGCGCTCAAGTACTTGTTGGCCAGCTTCGGTCAGACCTTCAACACCCATTGCTTTACCAGTAGAAAGCGCATAATCTTTGGCAATCTGTGCAGTTGACTGCTTGGTGGCTTCCAACAACGCTTTCTCTGGCACTTCTTTACCAACAGCCGAGAAAATTCCACGGATACCGGGGAGCAGTTTGAAAGCAAGTATGTCCAATGCGGCTTGTGGAATAGATGCCGCAGCCGCAGCACCCAACTCCGTTTCACTCAGTTTCTTACCCTCACCCATCTGACGGGACAAGTTTGAACCAGTGAACTGAGCAGCGGAGGTCAACCCGGCAGCGCCCATACCTGCGGCTTCTCCGGCAGTAAGTAAACCACCCAGTATGGGAGCCGCCGCCGCAGCCTCAGGCAAAGCCAAAGCGCCAAGACCCGCCGCCACCGGCGCGGCCATGTACGGCAAAGACCCACCCAATAACTCAGCGGTCTTGGTAACGGGCGCTTGCAACCAGCCTTCTTCGGTAGGTTTGAATGTGCGCTTCTTGTATTCTTCTTGCTCTTGTATGTACTTCTCAGCAGCCGCTTCATCCATTAACCCTGTGCGTCCTGCAAGGGCGGCAACATCACCTTTTAAAGATGCGATACCTGCTTTGGTAGCGGGGAAAAATCCAGACTCTGGTTTGGCTTGCGGTTCGGGTTGCTTAAACGCCTCAGGGTACATCTGCTGCGCTCGGGCATATGCCTGCTGCGGGGTCTCACCCTCTCTGATTGATACGTAACTACCATCGGGTAACGGGACAGCTTGAGGCATAGTATTTTCCGAATTGTGCGGCTTGGTCTTACAACCGCAGCAGGCCGAACTACTTGCGGTTGTGGGAGTTTACCTCTTATGGGCGAACATTTGCAGCCCCACCCGGCAAATTGACGGGAGAGATCATCATTGATTGCATGTGTTGTTTGATGGACGCAGCCAGCTGACGATCCTGCGCTGAACCAGCTTCAAGGCGTGGCAACAGTGACGGGTCTTTGATTGCTTCCAAAGCAAATGCGTTGATGCCCTTTGTCTCCGTGCCTGCGGAGGCGTAGTCTTTGTACGCGGAAAGCATTTTGGGGTTTGAAAGGATGCGCTCAATACCTGTAGGTGCGTTGGCTTGAATGTTTGTACGCTGTAATGCAGCGGCATCTGACATTGCCTGTCTAGCCATGTCTACCTTTGCGGTGTACATTGTGCGCTCATTCTGCGCATTTTCTTTGAACTTAGTATCAAAAATACCTTTGGCAGTTTCCGTATCAACTTGGAATATCTTGGAAATGCCGTCAACGGTACGGTTTTTGGCCGCACCAAGTGCTTCAATACCTTTGGCTTGCAACTCAGTGTGCGCTTTTAAGTCACCACGCTTTTCAGCCAAACGAGCAGCCTCAATATCTGCAAAAGCTTTATCGCGCTCACGTTGCGCTTTCTTCATGTCTTTCAGCGCGGACTGGTAGTTATCTAAGCCTGCCAGTGCGCCTTTACTGATATTCTCAAACGCATATTGAGATGTACCAGCCATCATGCCAAGACCTGCTTGAAAGATTGCCATACCCAAAGCTTTGTCTTTGTCGGTTGCAGCTTCGGTTTCTTCTTTTTGCAGACGTGCTTCGTAGCCTTTGTATGCTTCCGGCATTTCAGCAATTCGTTTATCGTAGTCCCCCAGCAGTTTGTCGTAGGCTTTCGTAGTGAAAGTCTCATTTGCTTCCAAACTTTTACGTAGTTCTGCCGAGTCAGACAACTCTGAGGCTTGCTTTTTAGCATCTGCGGCAGTCAACGTTTTTGTATCCAACGCTTTAATGCCCGCCAACGGATCAGTGGGCGCAGTAGGTTTAGCCGCAACGGGTGCTTTTGTGTCGGGAGGTGAGGGTGGCGTTCCAGTGTTGGGAGGTACTTTAGTAGCGGGCAGTCCAGACATTACTTGCGTTGCACTGGGCGGCAAAGCAGGTGCCGCAGCAGGCGCAGTAGGCACCGCCGCAGGCGCTGCTGGACGAACAGGCATAGGATTGTTTTTGTCGTACTGTTGCATTGCACGGTACGTTCTTCTAAAACCCGACTCGGGAGGAAAAACTTTAAGCCACTCGGGCATGTCTTCCTCTCCAGTAAATACGCCACCGGCGTAGCCCGGCACGTCACCACCCTCTTCAAACGCAACGATGCCCCCAGCAGCCATGCCCTGCATATTCTGGGCTGGGAGTTGACCAATACCGGAATTTTCTGGCAAGCCCTGTTGCTGCGGTGCGGCAGCCATCTGTTGTGGTGGGGGAGCCACCATCTGCGCCAACTCTTGGTCAACTACTTTAGGTTGCGGCATCATGCCTGCTTGGCCAGCTTGACCGGCCTTCATCTGCTTCTTCTGGTTTGCAATAGACAGCGCCAACGTCACAATGTAAGGATCGTTTTTGTGCAGCGCAGCATACTGCTGCAACTGCGGCAGCTCCATGCGGGACATCGTGTCGGTGAGATTTTTTACATTAAGCATGAGTGTTCCTTACTGCATTTTCATCAGTGCCAACTCAGCCAAACCGGCTGGGCGTTTCTTTTCTTTAATTGCGCCGCCTTTGGCTTTACCGGCAACTGAGCCTGTGCCGCCAAGACCGCCAAGTTGAGATAGTCCGTAAGCGGCTGTGCCCAGACCAGCCAGTTGAGACATTGCGCTAGGCGCTGCTTGATACACCTGCGTAGTGGCTGACTGCATAGGCAGACCGCGTGTCAACGCGCTCATGTTGGCCAACTGCATCATTGGGTATTGCTGAGCAGTCGCGTAGTCTTGGATCTGCTGGTTGATGATGTTCTGTGCAAGACCTTGCTGTTGAGCGCCATACTGGTTCTGCAACTGGCTAAGCCCCATCTGCTGCCCAAACCCAGTGTTGTACTGCTGCTGTGCTTGGTTGAATGCGTTTTGCATTCCAGTTGACATGATGTTGGCTTGCGTGTCGCCTAAAGCGCGTTCGCGCTCAGCTCGCATAATGGCTTCACGGCCTCCACCAAAAGCTCCTGCTTGTGTGGCTTGTGCTTGTTGTTGCTGCCCTTGAATGGCGGACTGTCTTGCGGCAGACTGTAGCTGCGGCTGCAAAGCCAACTGCGTGTACGGCGACATGTATGCGCCGACATCTTGCTGAAAACCTTGAGGCCCGGCTTTCATAGACGCAACGTTTTGCTGGGCTTGCGTTTGCAGTGGGGAAAATCCCGCAAAATAATCGGTTGGAGTGTTACTGAAAGGCTTATACGGCTTTATGCTTGTAGGGTTGCCTGCCGCATCCTTGTTAAAAATTTCGCCTTGGGCAGCGCCAAGCATTTGCTCAACGTAGGGCTGCGCATACTCAGGAATGTTTGAGGTTTGTGAGTATGTTTGGTTTGGCCCACCACCGCCGCCACCACCCATGTACAAGGTGAACTGCTGACCTGTCAGCCAGTGAAATAGGTTTTTGACGATATTCATATCTTCATCCTCATTACATGATGGGTTTCTTCCATGCCCATTTTTTTATACATGGGAACCAACTCGTCACGACACCAGCACTGGGCTACCGTGGCTCCATTAGCTTTCATCCAAGCCAATAGTTCTGCAAGCACATGCGGCTTTACTACACTTTTTCCGCCAAGCAAAGTCCCGTGACCAACACGGTATCGCGGGTAATCAATAAACTCAACTGCCGCCGCGCCAGTAATGCCTTCATCTGGCTCATCCCACACCAACAAAAACATTTTGCCTGTACGTATGGCGTATTCCACCTGCTCAATGGTTGTGAAGTCAGGTTCAGTATCAATACTTTTTTGCAAAAGCGGGGCAGCCTTATCCCACACGAGTGGGAGTTGGGCAGGGAGAACTTGATAGAGTGGCATGTTTAAGCTAAGTACTTCTCAGGTTTAATTTGTTTGCCTTGTTTTTTGCTGCCTGTACGGGCTTGACGAACTCTGTCCATCATCTTGTACAAAACTTTGGCACCGGCTTCAGACGAGCCATTACCAAGGTGGGAGACCACATCGGCAGGAACTACAAACTCTTCGTTGGCCAAGCGTGCGGGTTGTTTGTTGGCAATTGTTGCAGGTATGTCGTCTGACATGCCGTCTCCCGGCCCCTTAAGCATACGCCCACCACGCGCATAGTCAGAGTACCCACCCAGATCAGCAAGACCGCCGTGTGCATAAGCAGGCCTGTACGGAGTTGGAGGGGTGGGGTTGTAGCCAGAGTACGCGCCAGCGTTCCATGTGGATTTGTACTTTGGACGTTCGTAAGGCTTTGGTTGGTTTAGGTAGTTGTAAAGCGACATTGCGCCTAAACCCGACTGTAAGGGGTGTGCTGCAACCCAGTCAGCCCCTTTATTAATCAGTCCTTCCAACCCGCCCGAACCCGGCGCAGCATTTGGCGCAGTTGTTTGCGGAGTCCACTCAAATGGTTTTTCCACTTGGTTCATTGCCGACTGCGCAGGTTCTGGTTGTCCTGCAAATTCAGTAGGGAACCTTGTATCCACAGGCGGTTGTGCAGCGGCGGGGGCTTCTATAACAGGTGCAGCAGGAGCCGCAGGTGGTGCAGGCGGAACCGACGTAGGCATTGTCGAATTAAGGTACTGCGTAGCATCAAAAGGCGGTAGCTGAGAAACTGGAGGTACGCCGGGCGGCGTAATAGGCGCACTTGTTGCCGGGCCAGCAAAGGAGTTATTTAAAAACTCTGCTTGCGACATCGGGATATTGTTTGCTTGCGCTTGTTGGAACACTTGCTCAATCCCTGTGGGATTTGCGTTTACGCCAACTTCTTGCGCCAAAGTCTGAATGCCGTTTGTTGATGCCTGTTGTGCGGCTTGCTGTGCAGCCTGTTGTGCCGCAGCTTCGGATGCGGCTTGTGCGGCGGCTTGTTGTGCAGCTTGTTCTGCGGCGGCTTGGGCTGCGGCTTGTGTAGCGGCTTCGGCAGCAGCGGCTTCGGCAGCAGCTTGGGCTGCGGCTTCGGCAGCGGCAATTTCTGCGGCTGTCATTGTGGTTGCAACAGCAGCCTCTGCGGCTACGGGTATTGCTAATTGGGGCATATCACACTCCTCGTTTCATCAAAACAAACCCGCCGTTACGAGCAAATTCTTTGAAGCCGAACATGGCTATTAGCTTCTGGGCTTTTATATCATTTTCAAAGGGTGTAGCATACACTTCCTTGTAGCTTTTGTCTCTTAAAAATGGCAGGATTTGCTTGGCAAAGATACCTTTGTACCGCTTAAACTTACTGGGTGACCATGCCCCATTGTTGAAGTTTAGGTGCAACGTTACTTTTGTTTGGTTGATTATGTAGTCACACAACACCGCAATGTCAGCGTCCTCATACAGCTTTTCTCTTACTGGCGGCATCATGTTTTAATCTTCAACACGTTAGATGCCGTTGTGTCATAGTAAATATCCCCCACCCGCAAATTGGCTGTATCAGCCTGCGTCGGTAGGCTGAGTATAAATGTATTTGGTACTGTTGGGCTAGGCCGGACAAAGCTTAAGCCAGCAACAATATTAGTTCCGTTGACTTCAGTTGCCGCTGCAATCGGGCCGACGTTATCCAGTTGATTAAAATATAAACGCAACGCAGCCAAGAGCCTATCCATATACTGCCGGTCGTATTCTTCCGGCGGAAGCGGTAGGTTTGGTGCACGAACATTTTTTGCTGACATGTTTATCTCCTGCCGTCAGGGCGAATATCTATACGAGGTGCGCCAAGCTGCCACATCGTGCCAATCTGGTTGGATGAAATCTTCAAAGACATCTGGCGACCGCGCACCCGCGTGTAGACCTGCCCAGTAAACTGATCCACTGTGTACGTACCAACGCGATCTATATTGGCGTAGCTGACTCCACCCACGGACTGATTACCAGACTCCACGGGGTCGTTATAGCCTGATCCAGAATTCTGAAGCGGCAGTAAGTACATGGTGACTTGCGGAGTTAACCCTGTAGTAGACGAGCCACGGAAGGTAAGGTCAGGGATAATGCGCCAGACAAAGCCAAAGTTATGCCCGTCTTGAATATCGTACTGTGATGAGGTGATGTACGCCTCTATTGCTTGCGTTGTACTGGTTGTGTTGTCGTCAATACCGTTCTCATGGAATACCAAGTTGTAGCTGTACGTTGCCGCCAACGGGTAGTTGTCTAGACCAGAGTCCAGCCATGCTGTCCGGCCCATTGAGCCGTAATACCAGATGTCCTCGGTATAGTTGTATACGACGTAGCGGTCAATGACCGTAGAACCTGATGTGCAGTAGAACCACCAGACTTCATTGAAGCCTTCGTTTGTGCCAGCAAAGAACTGAGGCTGTTGGTCAAGGTTGATGTCGCTATAAATAAACCGGAGCAAGTCACAGCGCAGGGTTTGAACCCGCCCGTCGTACTTATAGAACTTGTCCAAACCCATCCAGTAAATAATCCCAGATGCAACGATGGCAGTGTTGTATCCGGCTATGGAGATGTTGTCTCCCAAAAGCTGAGAACCCCAGACGTAGGGCGGGCCAAGGTACTGCAAAGAATAAATTGATGTATCCGTGAAGACCACAATTTCCTGCCGAGTCTGAACGGCAGCCACGATCTCCGACCCGTGAGATAAACGCAGGTAGCCAGCTTGGTTGGTAACCGCTGGAGTCCAGTTGACTACCGACTCTTGGTCAGACCAGCGAATCAGCATGGGGTCTATCACGGTGTCTGTAGCTGCATAGACTGAACAACCAAACGCTATTGTGAAACGGCTGGCATCCGACACCATTATAAAATTGACAAGGGCAGGAACATCTGAAGCTCCGCCCAAAGATGTAACCGGGATACCATTAGGCAGGATGTAGTGCGTACCAGTCTGCGTGCCAGTGGTTGTAATGAATGTGCCAGCCAGCGCATTGGCAAAAGATGTAGCCAGTTTTACCGTTGCGCCTGATGCGCCGCCTGTGTAGTAGGTTGTGCCAATTGTCAAGCCTGTCGGCAAAGTGCCAGTGGACTCCAAGACAACTGCCGTACCATCAATAAGGGAGCCGGAACCCAAAGTAACAACACCGGGAGCGGCAATAGTAATTGTAAAAGGCTTTAATTGCGTACCAATCGAAGCGTTCCAGTAATACATTGCGCCGCCACGATAACCGTAAATCAAATCCTGACCAAAGTTGTTTTGATACCAGAGACGAGCCACAGCCGTACCAGACTGGCCTGTACCCCATGATCCCGAACCCCATGACCCTGTACCCCAGCCAGTGATGGGCTGGGCATCATCTGCGCCGATTTGAATCTGATAGTAGGCATTAACTGTCCCGCCGCTACCTGTGTCATAGGTTCCCGCTGCTACCGGCGTAGTGATGGTGTATGTGTTGCCGTCCACAACAGTAACAGCAAAACTCTGGTTCAACACATCTGCTGTTAAGCCATTATTTACATACAGGGAGAATGTGCCGGAACCAGCCGTTGAGGTACTGACCGCTGCACCGCTGGGGACGTTAGTAAACTGGATCGTTGTACCAGATACCACCTTGATGTAGTACTGAACCCCCGTCAGTAATCCGGTTGGTAAAGCGCCGCCAGAAGAGATTGTAAGGACAACGGGTGTATTGGCTGCAAGTGCCGTGGATAACACAAAGTTGGTTGCAGTTGATCGTGTAAACGTCCGCGTGCTGAGAGCTACCGCGCCGAGGAATGTAACGTAATCGCCGTCAGTAGCGCCGTGTGAGTTGTCTGTCACAGTGACGGTGGTTGATCCTGCGGTGGCGGCAAAGGGGCCGCTCAGTCCGGTTCCATAGGCTCGGATAGGCGTGATGTCATTGTATTGACCGCCTTCCTCAATGTAAAACTTCAGGTATGTACCAACCCCGACATAGACAATGCCGGAAAGGGAAGCCCATGACCACAGCGATCTGCAAGTGCCTTCATAGGTATACCCAGAGATTTGACTCCAGCCGCCGATCTTTTCAGGCGTGCCTTGGCGAAAGCGAATTTTGTCGCAGTCATACCAGCCACCTTCGTTGGTGTATCGGGTATTTTCTTTATTTACACCGGGTTTGAACAGTATCTTCTGTAATGGCATGATTAACCCACATTGCGCTCAAAATGAGGGCAGTCAACAAGAGACTTAAAGTTACCACCCCAACGGTTTTTAGAATGCAATGTCTCCCAATACGCGCCTATAGGAGCAATAATTTCCTTGTCCCAAATGATCTTTCCATCCTTGAAAAAATTCAAATCTATGGCGCAACGCTTTAGATGGATGGAATTCATTGTCTTGGAACGCCCCGTCTTGAAATAAATGGCTTGCTGTTCTGGAGTACGGGCAAGTTCCCCGCCGGTCACCACGAATCCTTGGTCTGTAGCGTACTGGATTAGCTTGCACATGTCCAGCAAAAACGCGGCTTGTTCAGTGTTTAAGCTCATTTTTGTTCTCCATCTGTTTCGCCGTGCGACAACTTAACGCCAGCCAGCAAGCCAATAAAACCACCGACAATCGTTTGAAAGGCTGGGCTAATCAGTTTGAATATTTCTGCGTTATCAACCTTTTCGTCAAACAAGCCAGCCATTAAAACGCCAACCATCCCAACAACAACAATGCACAGGGTAAAGCTGACCATTAGGGTCACAAGAAAAGTTAGCTTGGCTTTCATTTTCTACCCTTCATTTCGGCTAGTTTCTCAATGGTTCTGCCGCCAAAGTACGCACCCATTATCAGCATCCCCCACTGCCCGAGCAAGGACACATAAGATTCGTTGGCGTTATAGCCAAAGGCAGACATCATGGCAAACAGAAAATAACCAGAAAAGATAGCAATAAGCGACATGGGGCGGATGTTCTTGGACAGCCATGAGTCTGACACCATATCGGCTTGCCAGCGGTCTGTGATGTTTTCGGCATCGCTCTGCGCAGCCTTGGCATACATTTCCATCTCAGCCAATTCCATCTTGGCTTTCTCAATTCCTAGCTCCAGCAGACGTTCTTCATGAGCAAACTGCAACTCACGAAGCTTGGATACATCTTCTGCGGTTGGGTTGTCAGGAATCTTTACGCCAAGAGCGTTCTCAACCACTTCTTTGCCTTTGGCTTGGATAGCAGACGACAGTAATCCCAGCCCGTTTTGAGCAAGGCTACCGAGGAGGGACGCTACTATTGGAATCATCTCTTTCCTTTCGTTCAAGCTCTCGCCTGAGTTTTTCTACCTTTTCAACCTGCGCCTTGACTTCATGCTTGGCTTCCAGAATATCCAGATACAACATACCAAGCATCGGCAACAAAAAACCAATCAAAACCATTGCAGCAACCCACCCCATTATGTCTTCCCCCAACGATTTACGAGGAGGAGGAACGACCACAGGTAGAGGAGGAATATAGTAGTCACTACTAGATACACCGACTTTGCTTGAAGGTTTCTTTTTGCCTCCTGCCGTTGCCATTGTTTGTACCTCTGCTGCGCTTCTTGTTTCAGCCTTGCCTGTTCCTGCTCCTGCCCAATGATCTCCCGCATTTCAAACACTCTGCTGTACAGCGCACCCAACTCAGGCGGGGATTGGTACACCATTGTTTCCCTGACTGTCACTATCAACTCTGCCATCTGCTGTTGCGCCATCACTCTTTGCAGTGCAGACTCCATCAGGTTGGCATCGGGGTCATAGACGTTTTTGGACTGTTCTTCTGCCTCCCGGATGTGTGTTGCTAGTTGTTCTTCAAGCCTAAACAGCTTTGTAAGCTGAGTGACGATGTCTGCCATGACTTGGGTTTCGTCAACGGCAACGTAGGCTTCTTTCTTTTTCGCCACAGGCTTGGACGGCTCGGGGTCTGTTCCAAACAGCTTTTGCCAAAAACTCCGAACCTGCTTTGCATCAGAGACGATTTCATCGACAGTCTTCTTGACCTCAATGAAAGACGTTTTAGCGTCTTTGTATAGCTTGCATCCCTGCTTGATAGCAGCGACACAGGCATTGGCGGCAAGAAGAAGGCTGAGCGGATCAATTTTTTACCCTTTGGGGTATTTGGCTTTTACAGCAAGACAAGCCGCAATGTACGCATCAATCTGCGCTTGTTCACCTTTGACTACGCCATCAAGGTAGTCAGTCATTGGAGGATACTCAGCCGCACGTTTTGCCTTGTATGCGTTTGGGTCAACCCAAGCATTGACAGCATCTTGATCGTATGTGACTTCATTGCCGTCTTTGTCATATGCGGTGGTGTCAAAGATACTGACAACATTTGGGTAAAGAGCAAGTATTGCTTGGTGATTCATGCTGCGATCTCCATAATAGTCATTGTGGCAGTAGCAACACCGCCGTAAATTGCGCTATTAAAACCGTTAATTTGCATAGAGCCAGTATTTCCCAGACCAAATCTTATTTTGAATGTTGTAGAAGATGTTGTTCCTGCTGTCATAAAGTAGGCTAAAGACAACGTATTTCCTGCTGATGCAGTTCCTTGAAAAGTAGAGTTAACGTTTAACGCATTGGCAGTTGAATCTTGAAACAGCGCAATAGTAGGCCATTGAGCAGGTGTGTTTCCTGTAAGTACATTCACTTGTATAAGTAATTTAGATGAGGCACTTGTCGGAGTAATAGCCAACGTAAATAATTCAGTACCCTCAGTATTTTGAGGGATTGTGTTATCAGTTGGAATTGCAACAGTGCTTGTTACAAATGATTGTGTTTGTACGTTTACTACTTGAATCACAGACCCAGACTGTCCTACAACAATACGGCCTGAGTTATTTAAAATTTCTACCGCTGCGCCAGCAAGGGTTACGTCTGCTGAAAATGTAGACGCAGCCGAAAAAGAAGATGCAGCCGTAGAGCTTATCCCCGGCGTTGAAATCCCTGTCGTTCCGTTAATTGTTACTGCCATGTTTATGCTCCTTGTGCTGGGGGCTGTACTGCTTGTTGAGCAGCCAGTGCTTCTGCTGCGGCTTGGGCTTCTGCTGCTTGT
>Ga0114974_10000635_pt1 | contig 28879 bp, 22 predicted proteins | sample S_130206_EF_Meta_FD_87318 | JGI IMG/M metagenome (GOLD analysis project Ga0114974, IMG submission 87318) | Freshwater microbial communities from Lake Simoncouche, Canada to study carbon cycling - S_130206_EF_MetaG | ecosystem: Environmental > Aquatic > Freshwater > Lake | place: Lake... | reverse complement strand
TTATGAATTTATTATAATAAGTTATTAAATAGGATGTTATTTACATATTAAACCAAAGAATACAATAAAAGTCTAATAATAATAAATTATAAGTTATGAAAACCAACCTTCTTTTTTCTCTTCTTTTTATTACATTATGGTCTTGTAACAAAGAAGATAATTCAATAACCCCCGACAAACCAAGTGAACAAAAAACAATCAATTTGACAGTTGATGGAAATGCAAGAAGTTTTATTGTTTATTTACCCACTGGTTATAACAACGCAGGAAAAATGCCTTTAATCTTCGCAATTCACGGTGGAAGCGGAACACCGGAAGGAATGATTAATATTGCCAATTTCAAACCTATTTCAGATAGAGAAAAAGTGGTGTTAATTTATCCTGCAGGAATACAGAATAATTGGAATGATGGGAGACCAACTACTCCAAATCAATTAGGAATTAATGATGTTAGTTTTTTCAATCAAATGTGTGACTATGCGATTGCAAATTTATCTGTTGATGGTACCAAAATTTATGCAACTGGAATTTCAAATGGTGGATTTATGTCTTCGCGATTGGGTTGTGAATTAAGTAATAGAATTGCGGCAATTGCTGTAGATGCTGCGACAATAGAAGCTACAACAATTGCTTCAAGTTGTAATCCCGGCAGACCAGTCCCTGCAATTTATATTCACGGAACTACCGACCCATTAGTTCCATTTACTGGTGGACAAATGACGGCTGGTGGAACTGCAGGAGGAACGGTTTTATCACATTTTCAAGCAATTGATAAATGGATAACTATTAATGGTTGTAATAGCACTCCTGTAATAACAGATTTACCTGATATTGCAAACGATGGCACAACAATAAAACAAAGAATATATTCAAATTCCACAAACGGAAGCGAGGTAGTAAGTTATGTTATAACAAATGGTGGACATACTTGGCCACAAGGCTATCAGTATCTAAATGAATTAATTATTGGCAAGACGAGTCAGGATATGAATGCTTGTGAAGTAATTTGGTCTTTCTTCAAAAGATTTAGAAGACAATAAGAAATTAAGCTTTGATTTATTCCATAAAAAAAGAGGTTTAATAGGACCTCTTTTTCATTTGCCCCCCTCTTGGAGAAAGTTACAAATTTGACGCAATGATTTCTTATTTATCAATAAGAAAATTATCGGTTTGAAACATTATTGATTTACATAAAAGATTTAATTATATCTCTACATAAAAAAAATAGAAAAACTAAAATTCCAATTGTAACTTAACGTTTATATATTTAAGAAAATTTGCAATCATAATTTTAAGATTTTTAATTTACTATGTAAAAATAAAAAAATTGAAATAAGTTTAATAAAAAGTTGGGGGATTACCTTATAAATAAAAAAAGGCCAACATTTCTGCTGGACTTTTGCTCCCCTTATTGAAGAAAGTTGCAGCGCAAATTCAATTTATATTTATTTAAACCTTTGGAAATTAAATAGATAAACTTTGTGTTAATATCCTTAATGTTTACTTTTCATTCAGCCCAATTCCAAAACCAAACATTGCAGCTACTAATCCTAGATGAATGATTAAGACTACTTTTTGCCAAGTTGGTCTGTCATTCCACTTTTGTTCTTGGTCGAATGGGTCAAATGCCATTCCAATCCCGAGAGAAGCTGCTGCTTGCATATAATCTTTAGAAAAAAATGCTTGAAATAGTCCCAAGAGTAAAAATCCAATATAAAGAAATTTGTTAAAAGGTGTTTTCATAGATATGTGTTTTAGTTTATCAAAAATAATTAACGGGTTTTAATTTTACAAATGATTAGACACAAAAAAACCCGATACTTTCGTATCGGGTTTTCTTTTGCTCCCTCTCTTGGGCTCGAACCAAGGACCCTCTGATTAACAGTCAGATGCTCTAACCAACTGAGCTAAGAAGGAAGGCGTATTGCCCTTTAAAGCGGTGCAAATATAAGGCTAATTATCTTTTTTGCAAATAATTTCGAATAAATTTTAAAAAAAAATTACTTCCCAATGATTGCTTTATAAATATCATTTCCATTTGCAAACAGCAATAGGGAGATAAGTAATACGAAACCAACCATTTGTGCATTCTCCATGAATTTATCGCTCGGTTTCTTGCGGCTAATTATTTCGTATAATAAAAACATTACGTGACCTCCATCTAATGCTGGAATTGGCAATAAGTTCATTACTCCAAGCATAATCGATAATAAGGCGGTAATGGTCCAAAAAGCCTCCCAACTCCATGTTGCTGGGAAAATATCAAATATTGCTTTAAAACCACCCACGCCTTTATAAGCGCCAGTGCTTGGATTGAATATCATTTGCAATTGTTTACCATAACCAATAAGTTGGCTTTTCCCTCTTTCAATTCCAACTGGAAACGATTCGAAAAAACCATATTCTTCTTTGCTTATTGGATACAATCCTAATTTTTTAATATTGTCATAAGGCAAACGACCCGCATATTGAATTCCTAATTTTGAACTGTCATTCACTACAATTGAAAGCGCCACTTCCTTACCGTCTCTTTTTACAATAGCAGGAACTGTTTTTCCTTTTAAATCCTTTACAGCTGCTATTACTTGATCGGCATATTTAACAGGAACTCCATTAAAACTTGTGAAAATGTCTTTTGGCTGAACTGTATTTTTATTTGCAGATTTTTCTTCAATAGCAGAAACTATAAATGGTAAACGAAGTTCTACCACCGATATTTTTTTACCATCCATTAATTGATTGATGAAATCTACGGGTAAAACTATTTTCTGTTCGGCCCCATTTCTATTGACAACAACCTCTTTTCCCAAAAGAATTTTTTCATTTAACTCATGGAAGCGTTCTATTTTAACTCCGTCTACAGACACAATTTTGTCCCCTGTTTTTATTCCTGATTTTTCAATAACAGGATTTGTAATCCAAACACCTTCTTTCAAATCTGAATTTGAAATATACAAATCACCATAGGCAAATGCCATTCCGATATAGATAATAAATGCCAAAATGAAATTTACGGTTACGCCACCAAGCATAATAATCAACCGTTGCCAAGCTGGTTTCGAGCGGAATTCCCATGGTTGTGGCGGCAAAGCCATTTGCTCTTTGTCCATACTTTCGTCAATCATTCCCGAAATCTTCACATAACCACCAAGGGGCAGCCATCCAATTCCGTATTCAGTATCTCCGATTTTCTTTTTAAATAAAGAATATTTGACGTCAAAAAATAAATAGAATTTCTCAACTCTTGTTTTGAATAATTTAGCGGGTATAAAATGTCCTAATTCATGAAGTACAATCAGCAATGACAAACTCAATAAAAACTGACCTAATTTGATAACTATTTCCATTTTTTAATTTTCGTATTTTTAATAACCTACAAAAGTAAGGTTTTCTACTTTATGTTTGCTATAATATCAATCGCTAGTGTTTTAAATGTTTGTTAATTGTTTAAATTTTGATAAAATCGTGTTATTTTTACGATTCAATAATTACAACAATGAGAAAAATTAAAACAGCTTTGCTTTCCTATGGAATGTCTGGAAAGGTATTTCACGCTCCTTTTTTAGAATTACATCCTGGATTTGAATTGATGGGGGCATGGGAAAGAAGCAACAAACTTATTCAATTGGACTATCCAAACGTCAAAAGTTACCCCACTTTTGAAGCACTTTTGGAAGATGATATTGAATTGGTAATTGTAAATACGCCCACAGCGACTCATTTTGAGTTTACAAAAAAGGCATTGCTCGCAGGAAAACATCTAATTGTAGAGAAAGCTTTTACGACTACTGTTGCCGAAGCAGTAGAATTGAAAATATTGGCAGAGTCGAAAAATTTGAAGCTTTCCGTTTTCCAAAACCGACGTTGGGATAGTGATTTTAAAACGGTAAAAAGTATTGGTTCAAAAGGTGTTTTAGGAGATATTGTTGAAGCTGAATTTCATTTTGACCGATACAATCCGAATTTAAGTCCAAAATTACATAAGGAAACTGTCAATTCTGGTTCGGGAGTTTTGAAAGATTTAGGGCCACATTTAATTGACCAAGCTCTTCATTTATTTGGAATGCCAAAAAGTGTTTATGCAGACATTAGAAGCATCAGAGACAACTCTTTGGTAGACGATTATATCGACCTTTTACTGTATTATCCAAATTTACGTGTCCGATTGAAGTCGGGTTTTTTTATAAGAGAAGCGATTCCAGCCTATTGTATTCATGGCAAAAAAGGTTCTTTTTTAAAACAACGTGGTGATTTACAAGAAGACGCTTTAAAATTGAGTGAAAAACCCAATTTGCAATCTTGGAAACCCGAAGCAGAAGGTAATGAAGGGATTCTTCATACAGAAATAAATGGCGCCATTATTCGCGAAAAAGTACAGACACAATTAGGAAATTACTATGACTATTTTGAGGGAGTTTATCAATCAATTGCTTTTGATGCAATGGAACCGGTATCTGCCCAAGATGGGGTTAATGTAATGCGAATAATTGAAGCAGCATTACAAAGTAGTGATCAAAAAAAGGCAATCGATTTATAAAAGTATTAATTTTTTATAAACTTAAATTGCTTTGTTCCTTTGTTTGTTTTTAAACTTAAAAAATGAATTCCAGAGGCAAATGAAGTGATATCCCAAGTTTTTTGTGATGTTGTTTCATATATTTTTTGTCCCAAAACAGTATAAAAAACAGCAGATTCAATTTCAATTCCTTGAGGTAAATCTACAGAAAGACTTTTTGACGTAGGATTTGGATAAATTTTTATTGCTTGGTCTAAATTAAAATCTGTTGTAGCCAATGTTGCAGTACTCAATTTAGAAATAATGTCTTTTTTTGGGTCAAATTGTACACCAGTTACAACAAATGGAACCGCAATTGTAAATTGTTGTCCATTTGTAATATTGTTTACGATTACATCTTGAAATACCCCTCCAGCTCCCGTCAATCGAATCGGTACAGGCATTTCAAAAAAGGAAACAGAAGCATCAGATGTAGTTTGGTTCACGGTTATTTTTGCTTGTCCTGGGCCAACATTTTCAGCTGTAATTGCGTATCTTGGATACCCTTGGTTGTAGATCCAATCGTTAAAGAATTCTGTCAAACTACTTCCGTAAACGGCTTCTAAATGGGTTTGTAAATTTGTAGTTAGGGCGTATTTATAGGCTAAATTTGTATCGGCTAAATAATTTTTAATTCCTTGAAAGAAAAGCGCATCTCCCATTTTAAAACGAAGCATGTGCAAAACCATTCCTCCTTTATCATAAGTTAATCGGTAATCAAAAATTCTATTAACATCTAATGCCTCTGCATCTGTTAAATAAACGGCGCCATTTGGTAATGATGTGATGTCATTAATCATATTTGCTTTTTCAGTAATAAAAGCGGCCTGACCATCAAAATTTTCAATTGCCAAAGAAGCAACATACGTTGCAAAACCCTCGTTTAGCCAAATGTCTTTCCAAGACCCACACGTTATTTTATCCCCAAACCATTGGTGCGCCATTTCATGTGCAATTAGTTGTCTGCCAAAATTGACCATAAATGAAACCGTAGTATGCTCCATCCCACCTCCCCAGCCAAATTGCGCATGCCCATATTTTTCATTATGAAAAGGGTAAAGTTCAAAAAGCGAACTATATAAATTTAGTAGTAATGGTGTTTGTTCAAGTTGTGATCGTAGAATAGGAGTATCACTTTCTGGGTAAATATAATTTACAATAGGGTAGGTGTTGGGTGCAGTACCAGCAGTTTGATTTATAACAGTATAATTTGTTACGGCCATACAAATAAGATAAGCTGGAATAGGATAGCCGTGATGAAAATGAGTTGTTTTTAGTGATCCATTTGTCACAGGAGCTTCAGGTTCAACGCCATTTGAAACGCTAATGTATTGAGAAGGCGCTGTGATATATACATCGATACTATTAATTTTGTCATTTAAATCTTGTTTGCAAGGCCACCAATCTCTTGCTCCAAAAGGTTCTGATAAAGTATAGATTACTGGTGTTGCAGGTGTTCCATGAGTAGTACTTGTAAATGCAAAAAATCCGTTTTGTGGAGGTGCACCTGCATAACTAACTTCGACTGTAGCTTGCGTTCCAGCCAATTGTGTAGCTAGTAAAGTAATAATTAATTCATTTGTGTTTTGAGTGAATGCTAGTGAAACGTTGTTGATTTTCACAGAACTTACAATTAATGTGTTGCTCAAATCAAATGTTAAAGTGGTCATATTGCTAAGTGCAGTATAGGTAGTTGTGATTTTACCTGCAATAGTATATACCGCTGGATTAACTGTAAACTCTAATTTGTGGTAGGTAACATCGTAATTCTGAGTATTAGGATTTACAACCATATTCATTTCTCGTTCTGCCGATTTCATTTCTGAAGACGCTATACGACTCGTTTCTGATATAGTGTTTTGCGCAAATGTTCCAATAAAACTAAAACATAGGATATAAAGAATGGTATTTTTCATTGTAAAATAGATATTATGCTAATTTAAGTATTTATTCAATATCTAAAAGTTAATTATTTAGAATTTATTCTAAACAGTTTCAACGTATTTTCTTTTTCAATTTATCAAGTCGTATTTATTGCAAATAAAAAAACCAACACGGTAAGGTGTTGGTTTTAATAAAGTATTATTTTGAAATTTATAGCATTCCAGGGAATAAAATTCTATAATCGTATAGGCTTACACCTTTTAAATTAGAACCATATTTTGCATTTATAGCTTCTATAAATTTGTTTGCAATTAAGGCATAACCTCTTGGAGATGGATGAACTCCATCAGTTGAAAATCCACCGCCTGTGATAAATGTATTGGTAACATTATAACCATTTGCTGAAATTCCACCAGTAGCAATTCTAGTCATTAAGGCATTAGCATCTACAAATGCCAATCCTTTAGCATCAGCAGCAGCTTTTATAGTAACATTGTAACTATCAGTAGCTGTTTTTAATTCGGTGATTTCTGTTGGAACCAATACATGTTTGTCTTGTAATGGATATGTAACACCAAATTTATTCAATGGTGAAGGTGGTGCAACTCCAAGTCCAGAATCTGAAGCAGTTGGTGCTGCTGCAATAGCTGCTTGTGTAGTTAAAAGAACTAAATCAGTAGCTTTTGCTTGACGTGCTTGACCAAAAACAGCTCCGTAAAAAGCGGCAGTTGCTGCTCCAAGTGAAGGTGTAAAGGCAGCTGTAAGTTGAGCTGACAAATTAGTTAATGATTCATCTTTTATTAATAATGGATTGGCTGCAGTTGTTGACAGTAAGTCAATTCTACCTGTACCACCAACAGCGTTTAAAGCTGCTTTCAACGGTCCGTATAACTGTGTGTTTAAAGCATTAATTGTTCCAACTCCAACTGCTACATTTCCACCTCCTAAAACAGATGCTGTTAATGGGTTGTAAGGAACTGTTGTAAAGAAAGGCACGGTATTCACATAAGGAATGTTGGCTACAACACCTTTAGCACTTACAGAAGTCATAGAGTTTACCAATGTGTTGTAAGTAGCATCAAAACCTACTCCTGCAGCTCCTGCTGAAGGTGTAATTGGGTTAGTTCCATCACCACCAGTTGTAGCATAACCTAAAACATCGTTGTTTCCTATCCAAAGTGAAAAGAATGTTGGCGCTTGACCCATTGCATATGCTAATACAGATGTAGTAGCATTTGGTGCAAAACGAACATAATATGGGTTTGCAGTTCCTGTAGCAATTCCTGCCACACTTCCGTAACTTGGAGATAATAAGTGAAAACTTTTAGCTCCTGGAACGCCACAGTTATTATAAGGTCCTGTGGCAACAACAGCAGGATTTAGAATTTCTGTAGAAGGTGTTCCAGCAACAGGAGCTGGTCCTGAACCATTGAAATAAAATCTCGGTCCAGCAAATTGTGTTCCGTTAATTTTGAATCCACCGATGTTATCTGCCATGAATGGAATCTTAAAAGCTCCACCGCCAACTAATGCAAATTGTTCTGCCATAATATTGGTGTAAGAAACTTTTTGTCCTTCAATAAACAATGCATTATCAGAATATCCTGCAGTTAATGAATTTCCTAAAGCAACGAATTTCGAAAAATCTGCGGTACCTGAGGTCAAAGGCAATCCATCAGATGAATTGGTAACGATTGTTTCGTCTTCATTATTACATGCTACAAAGGTTAAAGCAACCAATACTAGCCATTTGAAATTTTTTATCATAATCTTATATTTTTATATTAAATTAATTACGGATTGATTGTCCAAGAAGCAAATATTTGTTTTCCAATTGCCCCAGCTCCTAAAACTTGTACATATTCTTTTCCACCTAAATTTGCTGCTCCAATTTTCAATGTAGATTTTAATTTAGGGAAGCTATAATTAACTTGAGCATCTATAACAGTTGCAGATTCTATCATCCCGTCAACCATTGTTGATTGCCATAAATATTCACTGTTCCATCTTCCGCTGATATTGAAACCAAAATTTTTGAACAATCTTTCGTTTCCAATAGATGCTTTAACTCGGTGTTTAGGAGTGTTGAAACCAGCTTCAAAACTTAAGTCTTTTGATTGGTCAAAACTAAATTCAGCAAAATTGTAGTTTACACCCAATTCGAAATCTTTGTATACTTTTCTTGAAAGACCAATTCCGAAACCTAGTGATTTTATTTCTAGATTAGTATTGGCATACAATTGGAATACTCTAGTGTCTCCATTTTGAAGTGCTTTAAACGCTTTAGTTCCTGAATCTGTATTTAAATCACCTGCAGGATTTGGAGCGTCAACTGCAGTTCCATATAATGGAGCAACCACATTTACGTTTCCAATAAAGTTGTTGTATACATTATAATATCCATTAATATCAATTGAAGTATTTTCAATTAATGAACGGTATCCTAATTCAATAGCTTTAACTTCTTCAGGTTTAACATAGTCTAAAACTGTTTTTTTGAATAAAGATGGATTTCCTGTTGCAACTGATACTGCTGTAAATGAGTTTGTATATGCAATAGAACCGTCAATATTTGTATTTGCGCTTACACCAGCATAGGTTTGTCCTGTTGCAGAAATTGGTAATGTTTCAGTATATCTAGTTAAGTTATCTGGTGCAGAACCAAGTAAAATGGCACTTCCAACATTAAAACCAATATATTGGTCTTGAGTTGATGGATTTCTAAAACCAGTTTGGAATGAAGCTCTGAAATTGTGTTTTTTAGCTGCTCCTGCAGAATAAACTAAGGATACTCTAGGAGATAAATTTCCTTCAAAGTTTTTAGATTTATCATAACGAACAGAACCTGTAAACTTCAATCTTTCGTCTACTAATTTTTTTGTTATTTGTGTATACGCACCAAATTCATTATAAAAAATAGGGCTATTTGCATCAGTATAAATTCTTCCATGAGAATTCAATTCATATTGTCTGAAAGATCCACCAACTTGAACTTCCGCAAATTTGATTAAATCTTTAAGATTATAATTCGCATCTGAGTGGTAAATTCTTGAATTATCAACTAATTTTGATCCTGAAAGTACGCTAGCCTCTGCTGTTACTTTATCAAAAGCAGCTCTAAATTCTGGTGAACCCGCAGCAAATCGTGTTCCTCTTGGAGCACTTGGATTTGTTGCATCAATACTTGGAGTTAATCCTAAACCTGCTGGAGAAATGTTATAATCAGCAAAATTTCTAGCCCCTGCATGTGCTTGAGCTGGAGTTTGTCCTAATAGCAAAGTTGATCTTGCATAGGCAGTTCCATAATCTGTAAACCAGTTTTTATCTGATTTTGCTAATCTATTGATGTTGATAGCAGTAAAGGTCATGTCATAAGAATTACCACCATCTTCAGTAGTAGTATACCCTCTAATAAAGAAGTTTTTCCCTTTGATTTCTAATTTATGTTGTTGCATAAAAAAGTTATTCAAATAATATCTGTTGGCTCCTTGATAAACGGCATTTCCAAAACCAAATTTACTTTGCCAAATAACTTCAAGATTTTCATTTCCTGTAGGTCTTAAATGTATAGAAAAGTCAACTTTAGTATTTGAGGCTTTGTTATCGGTTAAATCAGTTTCATTATATCCTGTTCTTGATACTTTATCAATTGGTAAAGTTGGTGCACTAATTACAGTAGAAGCTTCATCTCCATAAACGTTGATACCATCATAACCATAATGGCTTCTGTCTCTTCCGGCTACAGTTTTGTCGTTATAATTTGTTGCATACCAATCTGTACCTGTCATGTAGGTATAATTTGCTTTTGCAGCAAAATAATTGTTGAATTTGTGTGCCACTCTAATTCCATAATCTTTATAATCATTTGAACCAGCAGCTTGTTGGCTCGTTTGTCCAAATTTTGCATAAGCGGTTATTCCTGGACTTGAAAATGGACTTTTACTATTCATAAATAAAATACCATTAAAAGCATTTGCTCCGTATAAAGCAGATGAAGCACCTGGTAATAACTCAACACTTTGAACATCGATTTCTGAAACACCAATCATGTTTCCAATCACGAAGTTTAATAATGGAGAAGAGTTGTCCATTCCATCAACCAATTGCATAAAACGAGTGTTTGCTACAGTTGCAAATCCACGTGTGTTGATTGATTTAAATGACAAACTACTTGTGTTCATTTGAACTTCTTTCAAATTCTCTAAACCGTCATAAAATGATGGCGATGCAGATTTTTTGATTTCTTGAATTCCCATTCTTTCAATTGTAACGGGAGATTGCAATACTCTTTCAGGAGTTCTTGAAGCCGAAACTACAATTTCGTTTAGTAGTGTCTGTTTAATTGTATCTGATACTATTGTTTGCGCAAAAGAAATGCTGCAAAAAAACAATGTCAAAATAAGTAAGTGTACTCTCATTTGGTTAAAATTTGTTTGTTAGTGAAGCTAAAGTAATATTTATTTTGATATTAATAAATAATCAATAAAGAAATTTCATTTTTAGCGGTTTATTGAGCATAATTCTGATAATAAATCAGATAAAATCTTTAAACTTTTCGCATCTATTTCAGTTTTTAACATAAATTAATAGTAGATGTGCTTATTAATTTAACATATTTTTAAGTAATTCATAAAAATTTGAACGTTTAAAGTATAAAAAAAGCGTTCACTTGTAAATGAACGCTTTTTTTAAGAATGTAGTATTGTAATTATTCCACCGTAACCGATTTGGCCAAGTTTCTTGGTTGATCCACATTGCAACCTCTCAAAACAGCTATATGATAAGATAATAGTTGCAATGGAATGGTTGTAATTAAAGGAGAAAGTGCGTCGGCAGTTTCTGGAATTTCAATTACGTAATCTGCTAAATCTCGAACCTGAGTATCGCCTTTGGTAACAACTGCAATAATTTTTCCACTTCTAGATTTAATTTCTTGAATGTTACTTACAACTTTATCGTAGTGTCCTAATTTTGGTGCAATGACTACAACAGGCATGTGCTCGTCAATCAATGCAATTGGTCCGTGTTTCATTTCTGCAGCAGGATATCCTTCTGCATGAATATAGGATATCTCTTTTAATTTCAATGCGCCTTCTAATGCAACTGGAAAATTGTAGCCTCTTCCAAGATACAAGCAGTTGGGTGCGTCTTTGAAAACAGCAGCAATTTCTTTTGCTTTGTCATTTGTTTCCAGAGCCTCCAAAACTCTTTCAGGAATTAACTCTAATTCTTGTAAATACCTGTGGAAATCCGAATTGGTCATTGTTCCTTTTGCCTTTGCAATTCGCAATGCAATCATAGTTAACACGGTAATTTGTGTGGTAAATGCTTTTGTAGAAGCAACCCCAATTTCTGGGCCAGCGTGTGTATAAGCACCAGCGTGAGTTTCTCTTGATATTGAGGAACCTACAACATTACAAACTCCAAAAACAAAAGCGCCTCTTTCTTTAGCTAATTTTATAGCTGCGAGCGTATCTGCGGTTTCTCCTGATTGAGAAATGGCTATTACCACATCTCCTTTATTTATAATAGGATTTCTATATCTAAATTCTGAAGCGTATTCAACTTCAACTGGGATTCTAGTAAATTCTTCAATTATATATTCGGCAACCAATCCTGCATGCCACGAAGTTCCACAAGCCACAATTAAAATTCTTTCAGCATTTAGAAAACGCTCAAGATTGTCCTCAATTCCTGCCATAAGAATCAATCCCTTGCTGGTGTGAAGACGTCCTCTATAGGTGTCTTTAATAACGCTAGGTTGTTCGTATATTTCTTTGAGCATAAAGTGGTCGTAACCTCCTTTTTCAATTTGCTCCAAATTCATTTGTAATTCTTGAACATATGGATTTACTGATGAATCGTCCTTAATTTTTCTAATTTTTAAAGGCTTATGTAATCTTACAATTGCCATTTCTTCATCTTCTAAATAGATAGCATTCGAAGTGTATTCTATAAAAGGAGAAGCATCTGAGGCAATAAAATATTCGTTTTCACCAACTCCAATTGCTAATGGACTTCCTAAACGTGCCACTACAATTTCGTCAGGATTTTGTTTGTCGAATACGCAAATAGCATAGGCTCCTACAACTTGATTAAGTGCAACTTGTACCGCTTTCCCTAATTTTAAATTATCTTTTTTCTGAACGTCTTCAATTAGATTTACCAAAACCTCAGTATCGGTATCGGAATGAAAAACATAACCTCTATTAATTAACTCTTTTTTTAATGGAGCATAATTTTCAATAATTCCATTGTGAATTATAACAAGATTTCCAGAATTAGAAACATGTGGATGAGAATTTACATCATTTGGAACTCCGTGAGTTGCCCAACGGGTGTGCCCAATTCCAATCGTTCCATTTGTAGTCATTTCTTTTGAAGATAGCTCTTCTAAATCTGAAACCTTCCCTTTAGTTTTAGAAACTTTCAAGTTTTCTCCGTCAAAAAGCATGATACCTGCACTATCATATCCACGGTATTCAAGTCTTTTCAGACCTTTAATGATCACTGGATATGCTTCTCTAAATCCGATATAACCAACTATTCCACACATAATTTTCCGATTTTAATTTGGCTTTATTTTTAATTTTAATTTGGCTTTGTATAATATATTTCAAGTTTTAATCTTTTCGCATAATTTGCTTTATTGGCTAGGTCATTTGGAATATTATTTCCAAATAAAACAGTACCTAAAGGATTAATAACTGAAGATGTTGGGATTTTACTAAATGGATTAGCTCCAGTAGTTGTATTTTTTAGTTTAGCGTTACTTGTAGTTGCAATTGATTCCGTAACTACTAATCCCAATCTAACATTGGTAGAATCTTTACTAATCAAATTTCTTACATGGTTTGTAAGTCTAATTTTATATTTGATTCCACGTTTAGTTACTATTGTTGAAAGAACATCTTTTTCAAGAATTCCGCCGTGAATTTTTTTATTCAATTTGGTGTTAGACCCCACAGAACTGTCCATATAGTAATCAATAATAGGAGTGTGATTGTTCAAATCATATAAATAAATTCTATTAGGTTCTTCTAACTCTGTCATGGAAGCTCTATCAACATAAAAAGTTAAGTTTGCTTCGTTTACCAATAGTTTTTGACCACCTGTAGGATTTCTTAATAAATCTAATTCGTCTGCAACTCCATTTCCACCAACAACATCGTAAAGAGTTCCATTAGCAGCAACTGCTTTGATATCTGCTCCAAAAAGTTCAATTATAGCCATTGAACCAGCGCCTCCTTTTGGATACAATCTATAATCTCCAGTTGTTGCATTTGTAGTTGATGTAACTTGCGTTGTGTATCCTGTATTGTAATCATTTTCAAATAGATTTACAGAATTTCCACCCAAACTGATTCCTAATTTTTTCTCCTTTATAGTAACTACACCAGCTGCACTTGTCACCGTCACATTATAAGTAACAATAATTTTACCTAATTTAATGTTTAAGGAAGCTAAACTTCCTTGATTTGGAGAGTTGTCGGCGTTATCGGCTTTCAAATACAAACCATTAAAATATCTTTTAAAAACATCATTGTTTACTAATTTTCCAGCAGCAGCAGTTCCAAATAATTTATCTTGAAAAAATTGACTGTTAAGTTTTAGTCGCATACCAGGAGCCGATCTCGTGTCAACAACTTGAGCGCCATCTACCGTTTTATACGTTTTTATTTCAGCATCATTGAAGAAAAACTGCTCATTTTGAGAGGCATCAGTATCGTCATTTAAACGCGTAGGATTTTTATTGGTATCAAATTCTGAAGTAGCATCAGAATAATATTTTTGCCCATCAATAAATCCTGAAGTGGCATCATAATCTCTTAAATAATATTTAGATTCATAAACGCTTAGCTTGATTTTAGCAGTTCCGTTGATAGAATCCAATAAATAAGTACTGTCTCCAGTCGTAGTGTTTTTTTCTTTTAAATGACTAAAGTAAGGTAATGAAAGCTCTACCTTTGTAACTATTGGAGCCGTTCCAATGGTTTGGTCTAAGGTATCCAAAACAACTTGTGTCACGATACTTGCTCTAGTTTTGCCAAAGAAAGCATTATTGTAATATCCCAATGCGTTTAAAGTAAGATTACTAGATTCAACAGCACCAATACTTTGATTGTAAGCAATGACGGTCTTAGTTGTATCTTGAATTAGACCAAAATGATCGTCTCCAATAATATCGGCGCCAATTTCATTAAAATCTTTATCGCAAGAAGCAAAAAAGGCAACCGTACAAACAAAAAACAGGAGTTTTAAAAAAGAATTATTTTGCATATTTATTTTAAAAAAAAATTATTATTGTACTAAATTCTTGTAGAAGTTAGTATAAACTTCGGCGAACTTATCTTTCGGTGTGAAAGGTAAAAAAGGTTTTCCCGAAGATTCTATAAATTTTGTTAAACTTGGAGACAAGTTTTCTGAGGCAATAATCACGGCATCTGAATGATCAATTGTTGCCTTGATAATGCTTTCGTAGTCTGGGTTTTCTAAATAAGAAACACTGCTTTCAGGAACACCATCGTATTTTATTTTGTTAATCATTTCTGGGTTTAATGCACCTTCAAAAGATTGACTATAGACAGAGGTAATAATTTTTGTTTCTGAAAATAAGGCTTCGTCTTTATAATAATGTTTCAAATAAATAGGCAACATGGCAGCCATCCATCCGTGAACATGAATAATATCGGGAACCCAATTTAATTTTTTTACGGTTTCTACAACTCCTTTTGCAAAGAAAATGGCACGCTCGTCATTATCTGGAAACAAAACGCCTTCTTCGTCTGTAAAAGTCGCTTTCCTTTTAAAATATTCGTCATTATCAATAAAATAAACCTGGATTCTTTCTTTTGGTATAGAAGCTACCTTAATAATTAAGGGCATATCCAAATCATTTACAACCAAATTCATCCCTGACAAACGAATTACTTCATGCAATTGATGTCTTCTCTCATTGATATTACCATAGCGAGGCATAAAAATTCTAATTTGTCCACCTTGATCATTTACCATCTTTGGTACATCATACGACATTAGAGAAACCTCGTTTTCAGCTAAGTAGGGCACTACCTCAGATGATACATACAATATCCTCTTATCTTCCATATTAAAATTTAGTATTACGTATTGTCAATAAAAAACATGCAAATTTACAAAAATTTATGCAGTTATTAACTAAAATGTTAAGTTTGCAAAATATTTCAATAAAACGGACATGCTCATTTTCAATCGACAAGTAGCTTTAAAAGAGCATTTAGCGCCATTTACTTCCGCAAAAGTCACAATTGGTTTTGTTCCTACAATGGGGGCATTACACGAAGGGCACCTCTCTTTAATCAAAGAATCCCTGAACAATAATGATATTACTGTAGTTAGTATTTTTGTAAATCCAACGCAATTTGATAATCCTGAAGATTTAGAAAAATATCCAAGAACTTTAGAAATTGATGTCGAAAAATTGAAATCCATAAGCGACAAAATAATCGTTTTTGCGCCCAACGTAGATGATATTTATGAAGGGAAAGCAGTTTCGAAATCATTTAATTTTGATGGATTAGAAAACCAAATGGAAGGCAAATTTCGGCCAGGCCATTTTGATGGTGTTGGAACAATTGTAAAAAGGTTATTCGAAATAGTACAACCTACAAATGCTTATTTTGGGGAGAAAGATTTTCAACAATTGCAAATCATAAAAAAACTAGTAGAAAAAGAAAAATTACCTATTAACATAGTTACATGCCCTGTTTTTAGAGAACAAAACGGACTTGCAATGAGTTCTCGTAACGAGCGATTAACACCTATCGAAAAAGAAAATGCAGCCATTATTTATAAAACATTGCAGGACGCAAAAACAAAATTCAATTCAAATTCAATTGCAGAAATTAAAAATTGGGTGGCAAATGTTTTTGAAAACCAGCCCGATTTTAAGTTAGATTATTTTGAGATTGCCGACGAAAAAACCTTGTTGCCTTGTGATGAAAAGAGTGATACAAAAAAATGTCGCGCTTTTATTGCCGTTTTTGTCAACAAAATTAGATTGATAGACACTATTTCATTAAATTAATTATCTTTGCAAAATGCAAATTCAAGTAGTAAAATCTAAAATACACCGCGTTAAAGTAACCGGAGCCGATTTAAATTATATCGGTAGTATCACTATTGACGAAGCTTTAATGGAAGCTTCCAATATTATTGAAGGTGAAAAAGTTTCAATTGTAAACATCAATAACGGAGAACGCCTTGAAACTTACGCTATCAAAGGAAACCGAAATAGCGGTGAAATTACACTCAATGGCCCTGCAGCTCGAAAAGTTCAAAAAGGAGATATCATTATTATTATTTCTTATGGAATTTTAGATTTTGAAGAAGCCAAATCTTTCAAGCCGTCCTTAGTTTTCCCTAACGAAAACGACAATTCACTTACTTAGTTTTGAAGAAGCAAATCAGCAAATGGTTGTCTATTTTACTCCCGCTTTTTTTGGGCGTATTTCTAATTGTTTATTCTTACAATAAATTTTCTAACGATGAAATCTTAGAAATAAAAAGCCATTTTGAAACTGCCAATTACAATTACATTTATATTGCTGTTTTCATAGCATTTTTAGGGAGTGCTTCGCGTGCCTATCGTTGGAAATATGTATTGGATCAAATGGGTTATAAAACTACTTTTGCCAATAATTTTATGGCGGTTTCTATCGGTTATTTAATGAACATGACCATCCCAAGATCGGGTGAAATTTCAAGAGCTTTAGTTTTAAAAAAATACAATAACGTTCCTTTTGATAAAGGTTTTGGGTCAATAATTGCCGAAAGGATTATCGATATGATTATTCTTTTAGGGTTTATTGTTGTTGCTTTTTTCGTTCAATTTGACATTGTAAAAACGTTTATTTTGGACAAATTGCCAATGCAAAAAATCATATTTCTATTAATTTTTGGATTGGCACTTTTCGTTACTTTTATTCTGCTTTATCTTTATTCCAAAGCAAAATTCATCATCCAATTTAAATTAAAAATAGCGGGACTAAAAGAAGGACTTTTGAGTATTGTTCACATGAAAAGAAAATGGTCATATTTAGCCCACACTATTTTCATTTGGTTTTCGTATATTTTCATGTTTTACATCGGTATTTTTGTAATCCCAGAAACAAATGCATTGTCTTTTGGTGCCGTTTTAACCTCATTTGTTGTTGGAAGTATCGCCATTGCATTTACAAATAGTGGATTTGGATCGTATCCCTTCTTAATAGCTAAAATCTTACTTTTTTATAATATTTCTGAAACTGCAGGAAACGCTTTTGGTTGGATTATTTGGACGTCTCAAATGCTTTTATTGGTTTTTTTAGGTGCAATCTCATTTTTACTTTTACCAATACTCAATAGAAGCAAATAAATTATTATATTGCTACTCCTTTTTAAGGGCTATAAATTATTGATAAAAACATGCCAAAAATGAGACAACTGCTATTAGTATTACTTTTTCTACTTTCCTTTTCTGCCTTTTCTCAAAAAATTACAGACACAATTGTTTCTCAAAAATTAAAGGAAGACCGAGAATTTACCGTTTCGCTTCCAGAATCGTATGCGAAAAATAAGACAAAAAAATATCCAGTCCTTGTTTTACTTGACGGCGATTATCTTTTAGATCCGTTTCAAGGGGCTTTAAGTTATGCCGCTTATTGGGGCGATTTACCAGAAGTTATAATCGTTGGGGTTTCCCAAAATAAAAAAGATGAACGTTATTCCGATTGTACTTTTGATCCAGAAACAGGTTTGCCAGAAGGAAAAGGCGAACAATTTTTTGAATTCATTGGACAGGAATTACTACCCTATATTGAAAAAACATACCGAATTTCGCAATTCAAAATGATTGCAGGTCACGACGTCACGGCTGGATTTTTGAACTTTTATTTATACAAAGACCAACCGTTATTCAACGCCTATATTTCATTAAGTCCCGAACTTCCTGTAAATATGGAACAAATAATTCCAGAAAGATTAGCCACTTTTAACCAATCAATGTTTTATTATCAAGCCTCCGCTGATGGCGATACTAAAGAAATGCAGTTTCGCATAAAACAATTGGATAGTGCAGCAGTAATTCTAAAAAAACCAAATTTAAACTACCATTTTGATGAGTTTAAAGGAACGTCACATTATTCGTTGGTTTTGCATGCAATTCCAAGTGCTTTATACTATTTTTTCGCGGGATACCAACCGATATCTGTAATAGAATTTAATGAAAAAATTGCCGTTTTACCTTCAGGATATGTGGAGTATCTTGCTAAAAAATACGAGACAATCGAAAAGCTATTTGCTTTAAATATGAAAATTAGAATCAATGATTTCAAGGCAATTGAAGCGGCAATTTTAAAAAACAAAGCCTACAATGAACTTGACGCTCTGGCAGAATTAGCAACAAAGAATTATCCAAAAAGCATGCTCGCCGATTATGAATTAGGTTTGATGTTTGAAAAAAAGGAAGATCCTAAAAGGGCTATTAAGTATTATCAATCGGCCTATCAAAAGGAAGAAATTGGTAACTTAACCAAAGACATGATGCTTGATAAAATTGAGGATTTAAAGAAAGGCATTCCTATAAACGGAAAATCAATCAAAACAGAAACACAGTCCCAAGAACAAACTACAGAACAGCCTACAGAACCCGTTCAAGAAGAAAAAAAACCATAATATGGCCAAAGTAAAAACCTCCTTTTTTTGTCAAAGTTGTGGCACGCAATATTCAAAGTGGCAAGGGCAGTGCAATGCTTGCAAAGAATGGAATACTATTGTAGAAGAAATTATCCAAAAAGAAGAAAAAGTCTCTTGGAAACCTACAACTTCAGAAGTTAAAAAAGTCTCCAAACCTCTAAAAATTAAGGAAATTGATTCTACTCTCGAAATCCGAATGGACACCTGTGACGGCGAATTAAACCGGGTGCTTGGTGGCGGAATCGTTCCTGGTTCTTTAATCCTTTTAGGCGGTGAACCTGGAATTGGGAAAAGTACTTTGTTGCTACAAATTTCGTTAAAATTACCCTACAAAACCTTATACGTTTCGGGCGAGGAAAGTCAGAAGCAAATAAAAATGCGCGCCGAAAGAATCACGCCAAACGGAGACAATTGCTATATTCTTACAGAAACTAAAACACAGAATATTTTTCGTCAAATTGAAGAAATCCAACCTGAAATCGTAATTATCGATTCCATTCAAACCCTACATACTGATTATATAGAATCTGCTGCGGGAAGTATTTCTCAAATTCGAGAAACCACTGCCGAACTTATAAAATTTGCCAAAGAAACCAATGTTCCAGTAATTTTAATCGGACACATCACAAAAGACGGAAATATTGCAGGACCCAAAATTTTGGAACACATGGTGGATACTGTTTTGCAATTTGAAGGCGACAGAAATCACGTGTATCGAATTTTACGTTCCCTAAAAAACCGATTTGGTTCTACCGCCGAAATCGGAATTTATGAAATGCAAGGCACAGGATTGCGCGAAGTTGCCAATCCATCCGAAATATTGATTTCTCATAACGACGCTACACTTTCTGGAACTGCAATTGCTTCTACTTTGGAAGGCATGCGACCGTTGATGATTGAAATTCAAGCGTTGGTAAGCAGCGCTGTTTATGGAACACCACAACGAAGTACAACAGGTTACAACGCCAAAAGACTGAACATGATTTTAGCTGTTCTTGAAAAACGTGCCGGATTTCATTTGGGTTCCAAAGACGTTTTTCTGAATGTGACGGGTGGACTTTCTGTTGATGACCCCGCAATAGATTTGGCAGTTGTTGCCGCAATTTTATCCTCAAATGAAGACATCGCCATTGGGAAAGATTTTTGTTTTGCCGGTGAAGTAGGACTTTCAGGAGAAATACGCCCAGTGAATAGAATCGAGCAACGCATCCAAGAAGCCGAAAAATTAGGTTTCTCAACCATATTTGTATCCAAATACAATAAAATTGCCATGAAAAACACGTTCATCAACATCAGAATGGTGGCAAAAATTGAAGATATTGTAAGCGAATTATTCGGATAAACCAATGCGAACCAAAAAACAAAAAGCCCTACTTTTTTTAAAATGCTTTGCCGTATTTATTACGCTAAGTAGTGTATTGCTATTTGTTTTTCGGGACACACTTTTGCAAAAAGCACTTGCGAAAATTGAAAGCAAACTAGCAACTGAATACCAAACCAAATTAACCATCGAAAAAGCTCAATTTGATGGGATTTCAGGAATCGAATTGCAAAACATAAAGCTAGTTCCCAATCAAGCAGACACACTTTTATCGGTGGCGAAAATCAAAACCAAAATCAATATTTTAAAACTGATTATTGGAACCGTGCAATTGGAAGGATTGGAAATGAACAATGGCTTTGTGCAATTGGTAAAAAATAAAAGCGGACACAATTTTGATGCTTTTATAAAACACAATAAATCCGAAACTACCACTTCTGAAAATAGGAATTATGCCAAAACAGCCTATCGGTTACTTTCAAAAGTTCTAAATTTAATTCCTACAGAAATGCAACTCGAAAATTTGTCTTTTCGGATAGACGATATGGGACGAAAAGTGACTTTAGACCTAAAACAATTGCAACTAAAGGACGAAGTTTTAGCCACTTCAATTTCTGTAAAAACGAATACTTTTACCCAAAATTGGAACATCAAAGGAACGGCAAACCCAAGAGACAAAACTGCCAATTTAAAGTTCTTCAATGGCGACAATTCCAAAATCAAAGTGCCTTATATCGACGAACGTTTTGGCCTTTTTTCCAGTTTTGACAGCATTCATCTGAACATTGCAAAAATCGAAATGGAAAGCGGCGAATTACACATCGACGGCTTTACTTCTATTGTGAATTTAACGGTCAATCATCCAAAAATCGCCACCAAAGATGTCGTTGTAAAACAAGCGCGTTTCGATTATCATTTATTGTTTGGAGAACATTTTATGGCAATTGATAGCAGTTCAACCATGCAAATGAACAACGTCAAAATTCATCCTTTTGCCGAGTACAACACCGAAGAAGACACCGTTTATAAACTCCGAATTGCCATTCCAAAAATGAAAGCACAGCAATTCATAACGTCATTGCCACAAGGATTATTCTCCCATTTTGAAGGCATGGAAACCGAAGGGAATTTCGATTATAAATTGGATTATAAATTCGTAAAAAACAAGCCCAACCAACTCGTTTTTGATAGCAAATTAACCAAAGAAAACCTGAAAATCATCAAATATGGCGAGGCCAATTTATCAAAATTGAATTCCGAATTTACCTACCGCGCCATAGACAAAGGTGTTTTGCAACGCCCAATTGTTGTGGGAAGTTCCAACCCCAATTTCACGCCTTTAAATCAAATTTCACCCTATTTACAAAAGTGTGTTCTAACTTCCGAAGACCCTTCGTTTTTCTCCCATCGCGGTTTTATAAATGACGCGTTCAAGCAATCGATATTGAAAAATATTCGCACCAAAAAGTTCTCCCGCGGCGCAAGTACCATAAGCATGCAATTGGTAAAAAATGTATTTCTGACCCGTGAAAAAACACTTTCCCGAAAATTGGAGGAGATTTTACTGGTTTACATTCTAGAAAACAATCGCATTGCTAGTAAAGAACGCATGCTTGAAGTCTATTTTAACGTCATAGAATGGGGACCAAATGTCTATGGAATCGGGGAAGCGGCCAACTTCTATTTCAACAAAACGCCTGCAACGTTAACCCTAAAAGAATGTTTGTTTTTGGCGTCGATTGTTCCAAAACCCAAAAAATTCATGTACGAATTTGACACCGAAGGATTCTTGAAAGCCATTGAAAATAAAAAGCAGCAATTCATCAGCAATTTGATGCTGCGCCGCGGTCTCATTACGCCCGACGACACGATAGGTCAAAAACTTCCGATGTCAATTTCGGGAAATGCCCGTTCCTTTCTGAAGTTCAAAGTGCAAGATTCCATCCCAAGCGATTCCACATTAGTAGAAGAATTTTAGGATTTTCACTCTTTTTTTTATTTGGGCGTGCCCTTCGTTTAGGTCATTGCGAGGTACGAAGCAATCTGTTGTAAACTCGGTCGGGCTGTTCGCTACAATCTTTGTTCCATTTCATTCCACAAAGGATTTCCACCGCCATCCTTCACGCAAACGCTAGGAGACTTCTAGGACTGAAATTGTGGTAATTTATTTAATAAAAAACAAAAAGGGCTAGAAATATCCAGCCCTTTTTTATAAATATAAATTACGTTTTACTCTATTTCTGTAACACGTAAGGTGTTTACCATTCTCTAAATAAGCTATTTGATAATTTTTTAGTTTGCTCAATTACTCTAATTTTAATATAAAAGCAGTTTGAATTAACAAACTGCTCTCAATAACTACTGTTTTATCAAAATAAATTCAGTATTTGGCAATGCAGGTTGTGGCGTTGGCGGTTCGTTAACGGTTCTGTTGCGACCCATACCATCCGAGCGCCAAGTAATTCCTATTTTCATTGCTTCTTGCCCATTAACGGTTGTTTTACGCATAACAAAATAAGCCGTTCTATCTGACAAACAATCCGAGAGACCACCCCGCAAATAATTTTCGGTAGGGGCGCAATCTTGACAACCAATTCCGATACCAGTATTAATAAAATTATTGGCTACACTGTGATTACCACCATTGGCATAGTTTTCTAAAAAACTATTCCGAGTATCCGCAATTGTAATACCATTTTTTATGTATTGGTACTCTCCAATAATAAGGTCTTCAAAATAATAATTGTTCATAGACGACATAATTTTTTTTCGAAATTCAAATTTCAAATAAGTAGTTCCGTTCGAGTAAACATAAATTCCTACAAAGGGGTCTAAAAGATTTTGAATGTCTTTATAATAGGCACCTTGAATTTGGTCACCATTATCATCAGTGATGTTTAATATAGGGTTTTGAGCGATGCAATTGTTTGTAAACAGTACAAGAACAATTAGTTTAATTAGTGTTTTCATAATTTTTTAGTTACAAGGAGTTGAAATTACTGTTGGGTTGGGAGCTGTTGGGTTGCTTATTGATAATTTGCTCCAATTGGTATAAGAAGTATTGCCATCAAACAAATCTATACCAAATGTTGTGCCATATTTTTGTAAAAATACCCTTTGGTACTCGTAATTGTTTGCTTCATATAATTTTGCTTCATCTTTATGAATTGCCTTCATTTTTTTTTCGTCAGTGGCATATCTTGCATATTTTGGATTATTCCAAACGCTGTTTACCATTGTGTTTAGGGCGTCAAAATCGTTTATTTTAAGAGCATAGATGTTGGTAACATGAGTTGTTTGGTTATTGCAAACTACCATAGAGAAAATTAAAGGTCTTCGTTCCACTCGCTCTGTAGCTACATAACAATCTCGTAACCATTTTAAATCTCCAAACGAAGGAATTGGTTCCCCATCTTGTGAATGATTATGCATTGAACCTATAATAAAGTTACCACCAGTTTTCAAAATGACAGAAAAATTATCTCCATCCGCACCAGGAGTTGCAACATATAAAAGTTCGGCATCAAAATTCACTTTTTTTTCTATTTCAAATCCTTTTTCTTTATTATTGTCAGGAGCTTCAACGGTAGTTTTTAATAGGTTTATACTTGACGACAGGTTGCTTGGTACACTTGGATCACAAAGATTTGCCAGTTGTGAACAAGGGTCTTCTACTTCATCAAAATCTATAGGATTAATTGTGGTATAACAGTTATTGGAGAATCATCGGTATCATTGTCTCCATCTGTTGGTCCTGTCCCACCAGAACCACCCCCTCCTCCGCCACCAAATGAACCACAAGTAACAGTAAATGAATTTACACAATTTGGCCAAGAACCGTCACAACCACAATAGGGATCGCCAGGACAATTACAATCTATTGTTACATCGCAACCCATAAGGTATTCATAAGGAATAGGATCGGAATCACCATTATTGAATGATTTAGAAGTTATTAGTTGGTAATTTTGGTCAAAAACTTCTAGTTTGCCCGAAAATGTTTTTGAATTAAAAGGAATTTCCTTGTTGGTTGGAGTCCATCTAAAAACTAGTATTTCGTTTGAAGTTTCTTTTTGTATAATATGAAGATTTTCAAAATAATAAATTTCGGAAGCTTCAAAGGTATTTAAAACATTGATGGAGTAACTTTTTAGGCTATCGGTTTTTGTATAAACTAAAATTCTATTTAAATCTAAATTTAAATCTTCAACACTTCTATTTGTTGCTGTAAATGAGGTTGAAAGAAAATTATAATTTTTATTAAATTGTTGAATATTGGGAATAATACTAGGGATTTCCGAAATACTAACATATTTAATGTTTTTATTATGTCCGTTTTTTAAATGATTTTGATTTTGAGTAATCGTGTCATTTAAGCAGCTTGTTAATGCTAGTGCTATAAAGAAAATGGGGGGGGTAGAAACAATTTCCTAATTGTTAATTGTTTTAAATAGTGTTTTAATACACTTGAAAAGGTGTTAATTTCATAAAAAAAAGAACTCAAAATTTTCAAAGAATTTTTCATATAAATTATATTTAATGGTTAATACTCTATAAACCTAAATATAATTAGTGACTTTGTTATAATTTTAACACATGACTTTAATTCTTAACCATAAAATTTATAATATAAAAAAGGTTGGAGAACGCTCCAACCTTTTTTACTACTTGTGTTTTTATAAAAAAAAGCTTACAAAAATTAGTTTTTATTTTTCAAAAAATAAATAAATAACAAGAAAAATCTTACTCTATTTCTGTAACACGCAAGGTGTTCACCATTCCTTTATTTGCAATTGGCATCGCAGCTAAGTTAATCAACATATCGCCTTTTGAAACCAATCCTTTTTCAGTTGCAATTTTGTTAATATCGTCAACAGTATCATCAGTACTTACAAATTTATCGTAGTAAAAAGTTTTTACTCCCCAAATTAAATTCAATTGTGTTAATATCACTTTATTGGATGTAAATACCAAAATATCTGCTTGCGGACGCCATGCCGAAATTTGAAAAGCAGTATAACCACTATTCGTCAAGGTACAAATTGCTTTTGCTTTAATCGCATTGGCCATTTGAGCCGCATGCTGACAAATTGTTTTCGTAATATAACGGTTGGTTTTAATTTGTGGGGTATTTTGTGGCACTTGAATTAGCGGAGAATCCTCAACTGCTTCAATAATTTGTGTCATTTTTTGAATTACTTGAACAGGATAATTCCCTACAGAAGTTTCTCCAGAAAGCATCACGGCATCAGCTCCATCCATAACCGAATTGGCTACGTCATTCACCTCGGCACGTGTTGGCGTTAAGCTTGTAATCATTGTTTCCATCATTTGTGTAGCAATAATTACAGGAATTCTAGCTGTTTTGGCTTTGTTAACCAGTTTTTTCTGAATTAACGGTACTTCGTGAGCAGGAACTTCAACACCCAAATCACCACGAGCAACCATCAAACCATCACAATGCGTGATAATTGAATCGATGTTTTCAACACCCTCTGGTTTTTCGATTTTGGCAATAATTGGAATTTTATGATCCGAATGTTTGGCAATTAGTTCTTGCAATTCAATTAAATCTTCAGCAGTTCTAACAAAGGAAAGGGCTATCCAATCTACTTTTTGCTCGATTGCAAAAATCGCATCACGAATGTCTTTTTCAGTCAATGCAGGCAATGAAACTTTTGTGTTTGGAAGATTTACTCCTTTTTTTGATTTCAAAGGACCACCTTGAATCACTTTGGCAACCACTTCGGTTGTTTTATTAGTAGAAACTACTTCAAACATTAATTTTCCGTCATCAAGAAGAATGTTTTCTCCAGGATTTACATCATTTGGAAATTCTTTGTAGTTCATGTAAACTCTTTCCTTGGTTCCAGGAACATCTTCGGCAGTTTGAAAAGTAATAATATCACCAGGATTCACAATTACTTCTTCATTCATTACTCCTACACGAAGTTTAGGACCTTGTAAATCACCCAGAATTGCTGCAGTATAACCAAATTCTTCGTTTAATCCTCTGATTAAATCTATTTTTGATTTTACATCAGAATAATCGGCGTGAGAGAAATTAACTCTAAATACATTTACTCCCGCTTCAATCATATCTTTCAAGACTTCTTTTGTGCTACATGCAGGGCCTAATGTTGCTACAATTTTAGTTTTTTTGTTTGTTGACATTTTTTATTAAAAAATTAAATTATTTTTTGACTTTATTTGATTGGTATCTACAGGATAAACTGTTGATATCCTCTCTATTGTATTAATTATTTTTATAACTTCTTCCATTTCCGTGTCGTTATTTTCGACTTTCAGAAAGTAATCTACTTTTTTGAATTCAGGTAAAAGGTAGGCTTTCGTGGCTATTTCGTAGGATGAATTGGCGAATAAATTCTGATTGTTATCTGATTTCAATTGGGTGACTTCATTTTTATTTTGAATTAAATTCCAACAACAATCTTTATCAGAATTGTCATAAATAAATCTCGAAAAATGAGTAACCCCTTCTTTAATATTTATCTGGATTTCGCTTTTACTTTTGCTAAGTAAAATGGGCAATTTTTGATTCAAAAAATAAGCTAATCGGTAATCTTCTAAGGAAGTATGAATTGCAATGAGTTCATAATCAACCTCGTCAAATTCATCGATATATAACTTATGTACCGCCATTTCCGTTTAAATAAGTTGTAAATATACTCTTTCTAAGTAATTAAATAACGACAAAAAAGCAGAGTTCCATTATTTTTACTAACGAAAACGATGTAGAATTAGGATTTGTTAATTTATTTTTTGTCTATTTTATCTTGAAATGCAAAATAAGCGCGTTGGCACGCTTTTTCTTCAGCTTTCTTTTTAGATACTGCTCTGGCTTTTGAAATAACTTTACCATCTACACTAAATTTTACTCCGAACAAGCGTTCGCCTGAGCTGTCATTGTCCTCAAAAACATCAAAATGAAAAGTTTTCTTTTCTTTCTGACACCATTCTATCAACAAGCTTTTGTAACTGATAACTTTGCCTTCTAATTTTGCAATATCTACATAAGGCGTAACAACTCTTTTTTGGATGAATTTTTCGCAATACGTATATCCTCTGTCCAAGTAAATCGCGCCTACGAGTGCTTCAAATAGATTGCCGTGAATGTTTTCGCCAAAATGTTGTACCGGAACTTTGCTGTCTATAAATTGAATTAAATTCAAATCACGACCCAATTCATTCAAATGTTCCCGACTAACAATTTTGGAACGCATTTTTGTTAAATATCCTTCATCGCCAGCGGGAGCTTTGTTAAACAAATGTGCCGCAATGATAGAACTTAACATGGCATCTCCAAGGAATTCTAACCTTTCAAAGTTAATCGGATTTCCTTTGTTATCTAATTTACTCGTGGAACGATGAATAAATGCTTTTTTGTAAAAACTAATTTCCGAGGGTTTGAAACCTAGTATTTTTTGCATATCACTAAAAAAAATCCCGTCTTCTTCAGAGCGGGATTTTTGAAATATTTTTCTAATGATACTCATAAATAAGTATTAAAGTTCTAATTTTTTAACCAATACACATGCGTTATGTCCACCAAAACCAAATGTATTGCTCATTAAAACTTTTACATCTCTTTTTTGAGCAGTATTGAAAGTGAAATTCAATTTATTGTCAATATTCTCATCATCTGTGAAATGATTAATCGTTGGAGGAATTATCCCGTGTTTGATAGCAAGAATAGAAGAAATAGTTTCAATAGCTCCCGCTGCACCTAATAAATGTCCTGTCATCGATTTAGTCGAATTCAAGTTCATAGAATAAGCGTGGTCTCCAAAAACATGTAAAATAGCTTTACTTTCGGCAATATCACCAAGTGGCGTTGAAGTACCGTGCATGTTTACACCATCAACATCAGTAGGTTTTAAACCTGCATCTCTCAAACAGTTAATCATTACATTTTTTGCTCCTAAACCTTCTGGATGAGGCGCCGTAATATGATAGGCATCCGCTGACATTCCGCCTCCACCAATTTCACAATAAATAGTAGCTCCACGGGCAATTGCATGTTCGTATTCTTCAAGAACTAAGGCTCCAGCTCCTTCTCCTAGAACAAAACCATCACGGTCTTTATCCATTGGTCTTGAGGCTGTTTTCGGATCGTCATTTCTAGTTGATAAAGCGTGCATTGCATTAAAACCACCCATTCCAGCAATTGTAACTGCAGCTTCTGAACCACCTGTTACCATTGCATCAGCGTGACCCAAACGAATATAATTGAATGCATCAATAATGGCATTTGTAGAAGAAGCACACGCAGAAACCGTTGCAAAATTAGGGCCTCTAAAACCATATTTTATAGAAATATGACCACAAGCAATATCAGAAATCATCTTTGGAATAAAGAACGGATTGAATCTTGGCGTTCCATC
>Ga0114974_10000634_pt1 | contig 28909 bp, 17 predicted proteins | sample S_130206_EF_Meta_FD_87318 | JGI IMG/M metagenome (GOLD analysis project Ga0114974, IMG submission 87318) | Freshwater microbial communities from Lake Simoncouche, Canada to study carbon cycling - S_130206_EF_MetaG | ecosystem: Environmental > Aquatic > Freshwater > Lake | place: Lake... | reverse complement strand
GACCGTCTGCGGCACAAGCATTGATGGAGTGGGTTCGTCTGTGTGCTGAATCGGTAACAGGTCGTATGGGTTACGCAGCTGGTTACAAAAAGAATGTTGACATTGAGATGTTAGACCCAACAGGTGTTGTTGTTGAGAAGTGGATATTAGAGGGAACATTTATGACAGATGTTAACTTTGGTGCATTGTCTTACTCACAAGATGCTTTGGCGGACATCAGTGCTACGCTTCGTATGGATCGTTGTATATTGGTATACTAGAATTTTAATACATATAAAATTAATCCCGTATGGTTTATTCCGTATGGGATTTTTATTTACAAAATTTTACCATTAGTTATCTTTTTAACAAAAAGAAATTATGGAAAACAATGTTAACGAATATGGGCAAATGGATTTTAATTTACCCCACGATGTTGTAAAATTACCTTCAGGTGGGATTTTTTACAAATCAAAAAAGAAAAGTGTTAAAGTTGGTTATTTAACTGCATCTGACGAAAACACCCTTTCAAATATTAACCCAAACAAATCAATTAGAGAAAGTATTGTATTACCTTTATTAAGAAATAAAGTGTATGAGCCGGATTTAAGACCTGAAGATATGTTAGATGGTGATATTGAAGCATTAATGATATTTTTAAGAAACACATCATTTGGTCCTGAATATAATTTATCTGTTAAAGATCCTGAAACTAATAAATCGTTTGAGGTTTCAATACTATTGGATGAATTAAATATTAAAAAAGTTGATGTATCCCCTGACGATAATGGGTATATTACAACCACATTACCAAGAAGTGGTAATTCCGCCAAACTTAAATTTTTAACAATTAGAGATTTAATTGAAATTGATGAAATTATTGATCAGTATCCTGCCGGTAGAATACCACCATCTCACACAATACGATTAAACAAAATGATTATTAGTATTGATGGAAATGAAGATAAAAATTTTATTTCAAAATTCGTTGAAACAATGCCAATTATGGATTCAAAACATATTAAAAAATTTATGTTGGATAATGAACCAAGATTGGATTTAACTAAACAAGTAATCGCCCCGTCAGGAAAAAAAGTAATGGTTGACATCACTTTTGGGGTGGAGTTTTTTCGCCCTTTCTTCTAACCACACTAAAAATTTATTAGACGAATTTTATTTTATGGCAAAATTTTTAAGAACATCTTATTATGAGTTCTTAAATCTACCTACTTACATACGTAAGTATTTAATTGATAAAATCATTGAGGATCATAAAACTGAATAAAAAGTATTTATCAAATAAACAATATTCATGCTTGTAAATAAAGAAAGTACTACGGAATCCGCGTCAACCTCAAAATTTTCTCCAACAGAATTTGATGCCTCCACACAGATTGCGGCATTTTGGGACAAACCAACAAATGTTTTAAATCAAATTCTTGATGTTATTGGCAAAGCTATTGGTCCCGAATCACTTGGAAAAGCGGTTGCGGATTTAGATCAAAAATCAGCGGCTTTAATACAAACACTTGGGGTTGGTAATAAAAGAGGACAAGAACTTACACTCACTATTGACGACACAATACCAAAATATTTAGAATTAGGTTTAAAGGCTGACGATGCTGCCGCGGATTATGTTAAGTTAATAGATACATTCAATACTAATATGAGTCTTACTGACGAAACATTAGTTAATTTAGCGGCAACTGCCAAAGTTACAAGAATGGAAGGTTCTGCAATGGCAAAAAGTTTTCAAGATGTTGGAGTTCCAATCTCAATGGTTGGTGATAAGATGATGGATGTTGCTAAAATTGCTAATCAGGCGGGAGTAACGGTTGCCTCGGTTTCTGGATATGTTGTTAAGAATCTTGACAAAATGAATCTTTATAATTTTGAGGGAGGTGTAAAAGGTTTAGCAAAAATGGCAGCACAAGCGTCAAGATTGGGGATTGATATGGAAAAAGTTTTTACGGTAACCGCAAAAGTATTTGATCCCGATGGTGCTATTGATTTAGCCGCTTCATTACAAAGATTAGGTGTTGCGTCAAGCGAATTATTGGATCCATTAAGATTAATGGATTTGGCACAAAACGATCCTACAGAGTTACAAAATCAAATTGTTAGTATCTCCAAAGATTTTACTCGTTTTAATGAACAAACCAAATCATTTGAAATACTTCCCGGAGCTAAAAGGAGAATGAAGGAAGTTGGCGAAGCTTTAGGAATGACAGGAGGGGAGTTTCAAAAAATGGCATTAAATGCTGCTAATTTTGATATGAAACTTAAACAAATTAAGTTTTCACCTGATGTTAAAGATGAGGATAGAGAACTTGTTGCGACTATGGCTCAATTTAATAAAGGGGGTGTTGCCGAAGTCAAGATTCGAGAGATGAAGACAAACGAGAAAGGTGAACAAGAATGGACGGGTGAATATATAACAAAGGCGGTTAGCGAATTAAAAGATGATGATGTTAAAAATTTAAAAGAACTACAGGAATTACAAGGTGAAACAATGGAAGAAATTGCATTTGATCAGTTAAGTCAGTTAGTTGCTTTAAATGGTTCTTTTAATAAATTATCAACAAGTTTAACATATGGTGCGGCATCAAATAAAAACGTACAAAAAACTTTTAAAAGTGGAATGTCAAGTGCAACAAAATCAATAACATCTGTTAATGATGAATTTGACACACCCGACGTTAGACAAGGGTTGGATTTGGTAGTAAAGAAAATTGGTAGTGTGTTTGAAAAAATGAATGGTTTGGGAACTATGTTTAAAGATGCGACAAAAATGTTAACCGAGTTAGTTACTAAAATAAGTACTTATATTACTAATAGTAGTGGTTCAATTTCAGTTAATGACTTTGAGATTAGAACATTACCCCAAGATAAATTGGTTATGGCTGGAGGAACTAACATTGACGGTTCTAAAAATAGTAATTCATCATCAAATACGGGGTCAAACGAAGTTAATATGGCACATACATTCAACTTTTCTAATTTACCAAGTTACGTAACTTCAACTGAAATTGAACGAATATTAAAAGAATATACTCAAAATTCTCAAAACGCCCTTGCAATGGTAAACGCCGCAGGAAAAGTTAATAATGGATTGACATCTAAAAAATAAAGGTAATTTAAAAAATACTTTTTAGGTATTTATAGGAAAAGATAAAATATGTCAGAGAGTGTATTATCATTTGCTTCATCATCTACATTTAGAAATAGTTTAATTGCTAGAAATTTAGCACCTTATCAAGTTCAAGGTGTGTATACACCTCCTGCAGGAAATGTTACATATGAAGTATCACCACTTAATAACAGTAATGTTATTGATTCTCCCGACACATATATCTCAACCAATCAATTTGCACAACAACTTTATCCATTAAACGAATACGGACCTGATGGTGGTTTTATTGGTAAATATACAATACCTGGAGCTCCTTATCCTGTTGAATCAAATAAGGGTCCTTATGATCCAAACGACACAATATTAGATTTAGTTAATGAATTTTATATTGATGCTGCATATATTCAAAACAAATACGGTCCTGAAGGTGGGTATAAGGATTTATATATCATTACCGATATTGTTACATCAAATAAATTATATCTCCCATATTGGGATCCGTCAATATTTGTCCCATCATTTTATAGTCCATATGAAATTTTAACAAGTAGTAACCCAAATGGTTCAAACGGAACTTTATCTCAAGATTCGTATCTTGCTAAAATTGGTGCGGCACAACTTAAAGGTTATTTTGAAGATAGAATTGCGGTAGAATTAGAACAATTGACTATCGGATCACTTAATCTTGACACATTATCAGATCCTTTCAGTGCTAGTTTATTAGCATCAGGACAACAACCATTCTTTATAAAAAATTGGAAGATTACCGTCCCTGAAAATCCTTTATTAGCGGCAGTATCATTCGCAAATAGATTGACAGGAACATATTTTCCTGTGTCATTTATACCCGGAGATTATTTTGATGAAAACAATCCTGAAGGTAATGTTTCAGGTGGGTTAAATGTTTTAAATAATTTAACGGGAGGTGCTTTAGGTGGTATCTTAAATAAAACTAGAAACCCTTCTGAAATATTTTTAGCGAATACAGGAAACGGACAACAATCAATATTATTTGGTAATTTAAATTATAACTTATACCGACCTACATATAAGAAAAACCTTATACAAGGGGTGTCGCAAGCAATCAACAACCTATTCAACGGAGATAACGGTGGAGGAGGATATTATGTTGGTAGTGAAAATGCGGAACCAGGATTAATTAACAGTCCATCTAATGAGGTTGCAACCGATAGATTCGGTAAACAACAAGCAACACTTGTTTACGGACCTGATGAATTAGGTAAATTATATGAGGGTAATGAAGGTAAACTTAATTTTGGTTTAGCGGCAAAATCACATAACGATGGTGACGGTATTGACGGTAGATTTGTTTGGACATCACCAAAATATAGACCAAACGCAGGGTTTAAAGTTGGTAAAGGTGGAGAAACATTTCAACAAGATCCCGAATTTAATATAATAGAAGCTCAATATAGTCAAGATCAATCAATTGATGTTCCATTTAAAGGGGGTTCTATATTAGACAACACTCAAAGAATTATTGATGCTGCGGACAATGTTCAAGGGGCAAAACGACTTAAACACGTTGGTAACGCAATAAGTCAAGTTTCAAAAGTGTTTAACGATGGTTATAAAGAATTAACAAAAGGTTCACAAGTAATTGCGTATTACGACTCAAGTACGGGGAGTAATGTAATTGGTGAGAGTGGATTTGAAGTTGGTAGAGAGTATTGTAGAATCTTCCAAAAAGATACACCATATTATACATATGCCGATTTACAAAAAACTGATGGTATTACCACTTCAGGAAGAAGATTTAATAATTCAGTGTTGGATAATACTTTTAACTTAAATATTGCTCCGTTAAGAAATCCTGGGTCAACTAATATTGTTGATAATAAAGTTAAAAAATATATGTTCTCACTTGAAAATTTGGCTTGGAGGACATCAAGTGAACCGGGATTTAGATATGATGATTTACCTGTTTGTGAAAAAGGATCAAATGGGGGTAGAGTTATGTGGTTTCCACCTTATAACATAACATTTAGTGAGGATAGTAAAGCAAGTTGGAACCCAACATCATTTTTAGGTAGACCCGAACCTGTTTACACATATAAAAATAGTTCAAGATCCGGAACATTAAGTTGGACAATAATTGTGGATCATCCATCGGTTATGAATACAATTGTTAGAGAACAACTTAAAACTAGAACACCACAAGAAATTAATTCAATAATGGATTCATTCTTTGCGGGTTGTGTAAAATATGATATATATGATTTAGCGTTAAAGTTTAATACAATACCAACTTCTGAATTATATACTTACCAACAACTTTTAAATGATCCAACAAAAACCGAGGAAGAAAAAGAAATTATAATATCAAATATTTCTGTTAATGAATCAACGACTACTACCGCTTCAGGTACCGGAACCGATCCTGTAAATACAAATGCCGCTAAAATGGGACCTAATCCAGAAGAAACAATTAGTGTTACTGAATTTAATGATAATTTTAAAGATTATGCGTTTTATTTTGAAAATGACTCACCATTCTATAACCCAAGTAGTGTTATTAAAAATCCTTCAGATCCTGCGGAGTGGAAAATTGCGGGACCGGCATCTAACGAATATGAAACAGAAGGACTTAATGCGAATTGGAATTACGAGGATTATTATAATTTTTACCTAGGATTAAGAACTCTAAAATATAAAACTAATGTTCCTGCAAAATGTTTTGTTAAGGGAACAGTTGAACCCTTCCTGAAGGAAGCAGTTCCACAGTTCTTTGATAATGTTGTTATTGAAAATTTCAATGTAATTAAAACGGAATTAGTTCAAAAAATTAAAGAATTTATTGTTGATAAAAAAGGGACTATAACCATAGAATTACAGGGCTCGGCATCTCCAATACAAGACCCAACATATAATCAATATCTTTCAGATAGAAGAATTGATTCAGTTGATAAATGGTTTAAAGAACAAAATGTTGGAGGTGAGAGTTTTAAAAAGTTTTTTGAAGAAGGTAAATTAAAAATAAAGGCAATAGGTACAGGAGAAAATACTACTGTTTCGTCAAAATCTAAAGATGGTACAAACGTTACAATTGATTGTCGTAAAAATATTGTGGATGGTGAAACACCCACAACGGCTAAAATTAATAATTATGGTGGTGAATGGTATTCAGTTCCAGCAATGGCTTGTAGAAAAGTTAGAATCGCATCTATTCTTGCGACGTATGTTCAAGAACCTAAACCTGAAGAAACTGACGAAGTAATAACCACACCAATAGTAATCCAAAATAGTAGTGGAAACACAACTATTAATATACCACCACTTAAAATAATTGAAAAGCCAGACCCAATTAAAAAATTGAAAGACGGTATTTCTAAAAAAATATTAAGACATTTATTCTCTGAATGTGATTATTTTGACATAATTAAGGAAAGTGATCCGATGATATTTGAAAGTATTAAAGATAAGGTGAAGTATTTTACACCGGCTTTTCACTCAATTACTCCCGAAGGATTAAATTCTAGACTTACATTCTTACAACAATGTATGAGACCTGGACAAACAATTCCCGTTATTGGACCTGACGGACAACCAAAATATAATGACGCTAAAAACACGGCATTTGGAGCACCTCCTGTCTTGGTGTTGAGAATTGGTGATTTTTACAATACTAAAATAATACCTAATTCATTAGGAATACAATACGATCCATTAGTTTTTGATATGAATCCTGAAGGTATCGGAGTACAACCAATGTTGGCAAAAATATCGTTAGGGTTTGATTTTATTGGTGGACACGGTTTGGCAGGACCTGTAAAACAATTACAAAACGCATTATCGTTTAACTATTATGGTAACACCGAAATATATGATGAAAGATCTGTATCAACGGAAAGTGATTCAGAAAAGGCGAAAGAAATGGTTGCTAAAATAGTTAAAGGTGCGGGAACGGCAACACCGACAGTAGGGGTAAATGATATTTCAAACCAACAACCACAAAAAGGAGGGGGGACTATTGGGACAATATTATCGGCAAAATATGTAAATAAAAATGAGGTTGAAGAAGGTGATATGAATTACACCACATTAATTAAAGAATTATCGGAAGGAACTAAAAATTATTTCACAACAATAACGAACCAACTTAAAACAATTACAAATACTACTAATATGGGTATTGTAGGATTAGTTAGTAGTGATAGAAAATTTGATAATGGTAAGTTAAATCAATATGAAACACCTTTGGATGATATACCTTTATATGGTAGATCATTAGAAATTGAAAAAAATGTTAGTAAGTTAATTAAAGATACTTTATCGGATGTTAAAAATGATAAAGATCCGATTTCATATTTTATTGATAAAGATTCTAAAATTTATGATGTTCTTAATTCTCAATCAAGAGAGTTAAGGGCTAAATTAGAAGAAGAAGTTAGTAAAATGGAGTCCGAAATAAATAACATAGTTATTGGACCGGTTAACACTATGACTTCATACCAAGAAAAGTATAATTATACTTTGAGAAAAATGGATGTTGTTTGTGATAAATTGGACGGTATTAAATTGGGTACTGGGGAATATAAAGTATATACATTAACTGGTGATAATATTAATAATATCATTAAAGTATATACTACAAATGTAAATCCAATTTCAGTTGGGAACAAACTAAAAAATTATAATGATAAAATCTTGGATATAGATCCTAATAGTATGTTAAAAAAAATTAACTATAATGATAATAATTTTGATCCAATTACTAAAGCGTTTGCAGGATTTGGTGATGAAACCGCAAGCAGACGATTTTATATGACAATGTCACCAATATTTTTAGATGATAATAAATTTAATGCGTTTGTCAAAAATTTAACATCAGGACCTAAAATAGATAAAAACCCACTATTGGTTAAAGGTATTGAAAAATTATCAAACGATTTTAAAGTAAAATGTAAGGAAGAACACGACGCGGAATTAAAATTCTTTGATGATTTAATGAAAGGTAGTGATTATCAAACATATGAAAAATACAAAATCACCGAATTTGATTCTAAAGTGGGTTACACCACAGATAAAGTTGGAAATAATCTACAAAAGAAAAATAGATTAAAGGATTTATATTTAGATGTGAATGTAAACACAAATAATAAAACATATAATGGAAAAGTAACTTTCACTTAATTATGGCTTTACAATATTATAACAGATATAATCAATTTTTACAAAACGGACAACAAACAGTTGTTCCGTATGTGGAATTACCCGCTAAAACTTCTGATAAAACATATATCTATAAAGTCGGAACATCAAGATTGGATAAAGTATCTCAACAATTTTATGGATCACCACTCTTTGGGTGGTTAATAATGTTGGCAAATCCACAATTTACAGGATTTGAGTTCAACATACCCGACGCCGCTATATTGACAATACCATATCCTTTACTAACTTCATTACAGGACTATAAATCAACATTAGAAACACATTTTTTCTACTATGGTAGATAACGGAGAAAACATATTAGTAGAATTTGATTACCAAAACATATCGGTAATTGATCCAAATAAAGTCGTTGATCAAAACGGAAAGGCTAGTGAACGACTTATTAATCAAGAAGATTTAGTATTTTACGCTAATTTGGAATGTTCTGTATTACCTAGAACAAAATTGGCTATCGGAGTTCCATTAAATGATACTATTAGAACAATATCTGTGGGTAAAATTAATTTTTTGAATCCCGGAGAAAAAAATTTTTTAGATACTTCATATACTGATGAAATAACAGGACAAGATACATTACAAGGTAAAGGGATAAACCAACAAAGAATTGATAAAGTAACAAATCCTAATCAAAGTAATGACTATTTTTTTAGACAAGAAACATTGTCTAATGGTGTGGTGGGTGCGACTGATACAGGAATGTTGGGTATTACTCAAATAAATGTCTCATACGGTACCGACTTCTTACCTGTTATAGATATAACAATGGAAGATGTTAAAGGTAGAGCATTGTTTGAGGCTGGAGGTAACTCACCATACGCAGCATTTTTTCAACTACCGTATCCGTTATTTTATTTAACATTAAAAGGTTATTTAGGTAAAGCGGTTAGATTACCACTTATGTTACAAAACTTTACCGCTAGTTTTGATCCAAGTAGTGGTAATTTTAGAATACAATTAAAAATGTATACATACAAATATAGTATTTTAGCCTACATTAATTGGCAGGAGATGATGTCAACACCACTAATGTTCCAATCGGCAATTGAAACAATACCACAAACAACAACAGGAAATGGAAATAAAAACGATAAAGTTGTTAGTGGATGGTCTAGTAAGGGTTATGCTAAAATGAAAGAATTATATGCCGAATATAAATCTAAAGGATTAATATCGGATAATTTCCCTGAAATAACAATTCAAGAATTACAAATAAATTTAAACACCTTTTTAAAAAATATAATTGATCAATACCCAAAAACTAATACGGATGTGTTAAATAGTATTGATAATTACGCCAAAGTGTTGGATAAGTATGATGGTGAAGTTCTCGTGTATTCAGGAACTGATTCTTGGTTTAATAAATATTTAGACACAAAAAATCCATTTGTTACAGAAACACTTCCGGGTCAAAAAGATGGTTATTTATTATATCAATTTAAAGAAGAGTATAAATTACCACCAAAACAACAAGAAGCGTTGTCAGAATTATCAAAAATTGTTAAATCAAATAACAACTTATTAAACAGTAATTCGGTTTTTGGTGAAGGAAAACCAAATAGTATACCTGTAGACATTTTTGTTGATTTACAAAAAAAAACTAACACCTTTTTTTATAACGCAACAATAGACGAAATTGATATAAATAAAACTTATACTCAAAGAACCGGTAAAGAATTAAATACTGTAACAATTGCAATACAAAATCAAATAAAAACGCAGTTTGATTCATCACCAAAATTCTTTTTTAAAGGTAAGTCATCTTTTACCGATAAAATAACAACAATTAGATCTAATTATCAAACTAAAAAACAAGCAATAGAAGAACAACTTACTAAAGATTTAGTTTTAAATATAAGTAAAAGTGCTAGTGAAGGTGGTATAGGTTTTTCACCAACAATAAGAAATGTCTTGGCGGTTTTCTTTGCTCAAGGTGAAGCGTTTTTAAGATTACTTGATGAGGTTCACACTAAAGCTTGGGATTTAAGGGATGATGCTAATAGAAAAGATGCGGTGTTATCAACTAGTAGTGTTGACTTAAAAAACTTAACTATTAACGAAACACCGATATATCCTTGGCCTCAAGTCATTGTTGAAAACAATCTAAAAGAAGGTGAAAGATATGAATTAAAATATCCTGGGGATACAAGTATTGCGACTAAAATTAGAGCATACCAACCTGAAATATGGCCGGAGGTGGAATTTGTTGAGGAATTTATAAAAGCAACTTACGAAAGAAAAGTACCTACAAAATTCCCAACAGACACTAACAATCTATTACTTAAACCAAATAGATTAAGTTTTAATGCAATTGAATTCCCAATTAATAATCAAGTGTATCAGAATGTGGAAGAAGTTAAATTTTTCTACGAGATATATGAACGATTATTACTTAATTCATTTTACAGTAAATTAAGTAGGGATTCTAACAAATTGAATAATATGTCAGAATACTATTCCGAAGCGGAAGTATTAAATATGTTACAATCGTTAGGTAATGATAATCCATTTTTAACTAAAAAATTAAAAGAGTATGATTTAAATTCGGGGGTTTATTTATCGTTTTTAAAACACATATCAAATGGTGGTACGGGAGAATCTTGGCAAAACTATATTAGAGGTGAGTTTAATACTTCGTATATTAAAAATGATATTAACACATCATTCAAGTTATATAATCAAGATATCTTAACCAATGAAAAATCACAACCGTTAATATCAATTAAAGATAATGCTCCGGCTAAAGATTATTTTGGAAATAAAAATATTGTTGAAAATTTTGATTTTACCGACACATACCCAATAACTAATTTAGGTTGGGTAAATAATTATTTAGCGGGAGGAAAGGGTATTCAGAAAAAAGAAGATGTATTTAAAACTAATCAGGTTTTAGAATATAATACGATAATAAAAAGTATTACAAATTATGATGATGTTGTAAATTCAAAAGATAAACAACCTGTAACTAGTTTTAACTATAAATCAAATAAAAGTGGGACATTTGGACAAGTTATTAATTTATCGGATTTAAAAACTTTTTATAAAACAAGAAAAATAACTGAACAATATACCACTGAAGGTAATCTTTCTTATTTTGACTACACTAATAAATTAACTTCAGAACAAACCACTTCAATTTTAAATACCCCCTATTTTATCAATGCAATACAAAAAGGTGTTTTTAATTTTAGATACACTAATGACTTATACCCGTTCAAATCCGCATCTTATTTATTTTTGAATAGTTTACCATTGGCAACACTACGAGAAAAATATAAAGAAGACAATGATGGTAGTTCATCTGATTTGGACTATATTATCTCAACATTTAAAAAATATGGAGGCATTCATAGAATACCATATGCTTGGATATTGAAGTATGGTTCTATTTGGAACAGATATAAAACTTGGATTAAAGATGGGGTGGATATTCTTGATGATGTTTGGACTGACTTTAATTATTCGGACAATTATGATCCGGGAAATAGTGCGGTTACCAAAACCTATTCATTAGTTATTGATGGAGTTCCCCAAAACATTGTATTACAAGATACAATTACTAATGGGATAAATTCACAAACAAGAATTAACACAGGGTTCTACCCCAAATTAATTGATGATTTTAATGTGTTCTTACAAGGAAGAAGAGTATTTGAATCACAAATACAAATTAGTGGTGCTACAACAATATCTGGAAATGTATTAACTGTTATTAGTGTTAGTGGGAATGATTTATTTAGTGGAGCTATTTTATCGGGAACAAATATCACTTTAGGGACGACAATTACAGGACAAACTAGTGGAACTATTGGTGGTGTGGGGGTGTATGGTATAAACATACCTCAAACCGCAACAACCGCAATTAACTTTTTTGTTACCAATCCACCGGCACAGTCATACTCAAATAGTGAAATACAAACAGTTTTAAATAATGGAAAATTATATTTAAAATCTGCCGCGGGATCCACAATAAACGGTTTACCTGGATTTGATTCAGGAAACTCAAATAGATCATTAAATTTAAAATCTTGGAGTTGTTTTGTTGAGACATCAGATGGTAACAATATATATCCGATGCCATCATTTGGTTCTTCGGTAAATCAAACTAAAGACGAATGTTTTAAAACTAATGGTGATTTGGTGACAGAAGTTGTTAACAACCCCGCAGTTTATAATGGTTCAGTAAGATTATTTTGGAAAGCACCGAATTATGGGTATTTTGACAATGATAAGTTATCAAAACCATTACCAAATAGTTATTTGAAACATATAAAAAATAATGAGGAAATACAACAAGCGTTTTCAATTAGTGGGGTGACATCAGAATATTCAAAAATTAGTGAATTATTTACAACATTTGAAAAAGATATTTTAGATATAATGGAAAACGAGTTTTTAAACTTTAGTCGTTCAGTATATAATTACAACACAAATATAAAACCAACCCTTGGTACCGACACCACAAATGAAATTACTAATAATAATTTCCAATCCTTGATGAGATCTTTAATGAAGGTGCCAAAACCAAAAGATAATGTAAACGGATCGGTGACGATTAATGAAATTCAGGAGTCACAGGTTAAAAATTTCCAACAAGTGTTAGGTTCCTTTATGGAATATAAAGTTACTATGAAATATGGTAACCCATCAAATTTTGATAAAAAATTATTCTATTCGTATTCAAATCAAATCATAATTGATCCGTATAGTTTCCAAGGGTATAATGTTGGTTCACCAAATAGTTTACCAAGTGCCGGTGGGACAATAACTTTATTACAATCTAAAACACAAAATCCTGAAACTTGGAAAACTTTGGAAACATATGTTGGTTTTTCAGAAATACCTGAATTAGTATATGATGATAATGGTTCATATATAACCGACTTCTTTTTGGATATGAACATTGAGTTCACCGATAACTCAATTAAAAGATTATCACCATTAATTAAAATATATGCAACCCAAAAGTTGGAAGATAGTAATTTCAATTCAACCAAATTCAAAAATTTAATGGACAGTTACATTAACAAAAGTAACACATATATTAATACTTTATTGGATTTAGAAATGACTAAATTGAGGAAAGAACTTCCTAATGTTAATATTAGTCAGACAAACTCTAAAGTTAGAGCCGATTACGAGGGGGAACAAACTAGATACGAATTGTGGGACTTATTTAAAAGTATTAACGATACTTGGATTTCAGGAACTGATTTTAAAAACAAAACCTTATTTGAAGATGTTCTTTTAATGGACAGAGCGAGTAGAGATGTTGGACAACAAATATATGTTGATATTTTTGAATTAAAAACTTTAATAGATAGCTCACTTGCAACAAATAGAATGTTGGACACTATAAACACAATACTAACTCAAAATAATTTTGTGAGTTTTGTAATTCCCGCATTTGCAAATTTTTACAACATTAGAGATGTAAGTAAAAATGCCACACCAAGACCTGAAGGTAGTTTAGAATTTGCGAATAGTTTATTTGGGACTTATTTAAATGTTGATTATAGGGAAACCACATCAAAATTTGTTTGTTTCTACGCTAATAAACCAAGTGAACATCTGGCAATTAACGATAATGTTGATTATAGATATAGAGATGATGCCTTTGATTTAAGAAGAGCAACTGACAATCCATTGGTGGAGAGTCAAGAAAATAAAACTGATTGGGCAACATCAAATAAAGTTGTTGGTTTTAATGTGGATATTGGACCACAAAATCAACAAATCTTTAAACAACTTGACATTTCTCAAGACCCGGGATTACCAACTACGGAATCTTTAGAAGTTTTAAACCAAATGGCTAATCAGTCTAGAAATAGAGGAAGTTACACTCAAAGTGTTTCATTATATAATGTTTATAAAAATAGAAGTTACAAATGTAGTATTGATATGATGGGTAACGCCTTGATACAACCTATGATGTATTTTAATTTAAGAAATGTTCCATTATTTAGTGGACCATATATGATTACTAAAGTTGCTCATAGAATTTCTGAAAACGGATTTGATACGACTTTTGAAGGACAAAGACAACCTTTTTATAGTATACCTAAAATTGAAAGTTTTATACAATCAATCAGTACCAAAATACTAAATGATATACGAGAAAGAATTAAACAAAATGAAGATATTAATACTCAAAAATCTGTCAACAATTTATCTCAAACGGCAAATAAATTAAATAATGCTAGTGAGAATAATACAACTCTTAATGCGAATCAGGCTTGTTCTGGGTTATTAAATAACGATTATAAGAATTTTACAAATGCTGAAAATTTAACATCGGAACCAATCAACAAACAAGATGTTGTGGATAAAATAAATGAATTAGTTAGTAAAAATAGGAATAGTAACGATTCAAAAATTTTGGGATCATTTATATATGGTATTATGACGGTAATAACAAAACCGTCCAATGTCTTTAAATCTTACGGTAACAATTATGGGTTAATATCGTTAAATTTTAATTATGGAGATTCAAAAAAATATTTTGAAAACAACTACTATTGTAATAGTAAAAACATTCCTTTGGCGGTATTTTCATCTTTTGAACAATTTATAAATTTTATGATTGCAAAATATGAACCTAGTTTAGATGTTATAAAAAATTATGTAACGGGTAATAATACGAATGACGAAACTAAATATGGTGAGGCGTTCTCTAAATTTTATATGAACAACTATCCGGTAAAGGAATCTCAAAAATTATTTGACACTTTAACCGAACAAGATCAGAAAAAATTAGAAGACCCTTTTGGTGATGCATACACCGAATATAATACTATCCTTCAAAAAGGTGGGTAAAATAAATTACGATTATAACAACAAAAAGTAATATTGAACAATATAGACAAATTAGTTCAATACTTTAATTTTTTGGAATGTTATGATATTTATAAATAAAAATGGATATGAATAATACTAAATTAATTTTGGATAACTACTTGGGTAAAAACACAAGAGTTACGGAAAAAGATAAAGGGAATGGTTATAAAGAAGTTTGTGATTTAGACACTGGAGATTGTTACACCCTTAGAATGAAAGATGGTTTAATTGAGAGAGTGGATAACACAATGAACACAAATAAAAAAATTCAAGTTGAAACCAAAACAGGTATAAAACAATTATTAAATGGTTAATATGAAAATAGATAAAAAAATATTAGAAGAAATTAATAGATATAACTCAATTAATAATTACATAATGGAACAAGAGGCTCCCGTTGAGCCGGATCCGGCAGCACTTCCACCATTACCTGATGCGGGATTACCACCTGAACCAGGAATGGAAACACCGCCAGCACCCGGAGCTTTACCTCCACCACCGGCACCTGAAGCAGGTACTGCCCCTGAACCAATTGATGTATCTCAAGATCCTGAAGTTGAAGAAGTGGGTAAAGATGAGGACGATAAAGAAGAACTTGAAATTACTGATTTAGTTAATTCACAAAAAAATATTGAAACAAAACAAGAGGAATATTTTGACACCTTATTCAAACAACTTGAAAATTTGGAAAACAGATTGGGTGAAATGGATAACCTAATGAACGCAGTTAATTCATTGGAACAAAAAATTGAAAAATTTAGACCTAAAACTCCTGAAGAAAAACTTGAATTAAGAAGTTTAGATTCCGGACCTTTTAATCAAAAACTATCTGATTATTTTGAAGACAAAGAAGATCAGTTTGAAAAACAAGGTAGAGAAGAATATATCTTAACCAAAGATGAGGTTGAGGATTTCTCTCCAAAACAAATACAAGACACTTTTAATACTTACGATGACGAAGATATGATGCCTTAATTAAGAGAGGGCATCAGTGCCCTTCTTTTAATTTTTACATACATATTGACTGCGACACTTTTTATATTTATACTTTCTATTGTAAACTTTTAATAACACAAATATATGGCGACAACAAACAATGTTTTAGATGCAGTTTTGGCTCAATACGAGAACTCAAAACAAGGTGGTTCTTCTAACACCTCAAAAATGTCTTCGGACGAAAGAATGAAAAAATATTTTGCTGCAATTCTTAAAGACAGTGAAAAACAAGGTCAGAAACGACTAAGAATCCTACCAACACCTGATGGTTCTTCACCTTTTAAAGAGGTATGGTTCCACGAGATTAAAGTTGATGGGAAATGGGTTAAACTTTATGATCCAGGTAAAAACGACAATGAGCGTTCACCATTAAATGAAGTTCACGATGATTTGATGTCAACGGGTAAGGATTCCGATAAGGAAATTGCCAAACAATACAAAGCTCGTAAATTTTATATTGTGAAAGTTGTTGATCGTGACAACGAACAAGACGGTGTTAAATTTTGGAGATTTAAACACAATTACAAACAAGAAGGTATTCTTGACAAAATTATTCCTATTTGGAAAGCAAAAGGTGATGTTACCGATGCCGATAAAGGTAGAGATTTGATTTTGGAGTTGACAAAGGCGAAAACTAACACAGGATCTGTGTATACCGTAATCCAAACTGTAATGTATGATGATCCGTCACCACTTCACGAAGACACTAACACAATGTCAGAGTGGATTAATGACGAGTTAACTTGGGAGGATGTTTACTCTAAAAAACCTGTAGAATATCTTGAAGCGATTTCTCGTGGAGAAACTCCAAGATGGGATTCTGACAAAGGTGGATTTGTTTATTCTAATGATGAGGTTGCAGAAACTTCCATCGGAGGTTCTAAATCAACACCAGCACCTGTTGTTGATCCTCAAGTAAATGAGGCGATTGATGAAGAATTACCGTTCTAAAAAAAAGAATCTATAGTGTAGGTAGTGATTTACAAAGTCACTACCTTTTTTTATCTTTAAACAAAACAAACAAATTAATTATGGCGATTAAAAAGAAAGAAATATCGTTTGATAACATCAAGAATAAGTTTTCCACCAAAACTAAATACAAGCCTGAAAATTATTACAATTGTGGTGAGGCGTTTATGGAAGCGTGTGGATTACCAGGTCCTATTATGGGTGGTATAAATATGTTCTTGGGTCACTCAAATACCTCAAAAACAACCGCAATGATTCTTGCCGCGGCGGATGCACAACGAAAAGGACATTTACCTGTTCTTATTATTACTGAAAAGAAATGGTCATGGGAACACGCAATTGAGTTAGGATTACAAGCTGAAAAAAATGAAGATGGTGAATATGATGGGATGTTTATCTTTAACGATTCTTTTGATACGATAGAACAAGCTACCGAGTTTATTAATGATATCTTGAACGCACAAGAAAAAGGAGACATTCCTTATAGTGTTTTATTCTTGTGGGACTCAATCGGATCAATTCCTTGTCAAATGACTTTTGAAGGAAAAGGAGGGGGAATGCACAACGCAAAAGTTTTAGCCGATAAAATTGGTATGGGAATCCATTCAAGAATATCAAAATCTAAAAAAGAAGAATACCCCTATTACAACACTCTCGTGATTTTAAATCAACCTTGGGTGTTACTTCCTGATAATCCGTTTGGACAACCTGAAATCAAGGCTAAAGGTGGTGAGGCGGTATGGTTAGCATCTTCATTGGTGTTCTTATTTGGTAATCAGAAGAAAGCGGGAATTAGTCACATTGACGCAACTAAAAATGGTAGAAAAGTATCATTTGCAATCAGGACAAAAATCTCAATATTGAAGAATCACGTAAATGGTATTGGATATAAAGATGGTAAAATTATTGCGGTTCCACAAGGATATATCGTAGATAGTAAAGAATCTTTAGATAAATACAAAAAAGAGTATTCCGATTATTGGGAAACAAAATTGGGTGGATCTAATTACTCATTAGATGAATCCCCCGAAGAAGAAGGGGAATTTGAAGTTTAATATATTGTAGAACGAGTTAATCGTATTAAAATGAACAAAACATTAATTGTTGATGGTAACAATTTATTAAAAATAGGTTTTCACGGAGTTAAAGATTTCTTTAATGAAGGTGAACACGTCGGGGGTATTTGGTATTTCCTAAATACTTTACGAAAATTCTTGGAGGAGTCCTACTTCAATAAAGTGATTGTTTTTTGGGATGGAGACGAAAATTCATCCCAAAGACGATTACTATACCCAAAATATAAGGGAAATCGTAAATCATCTTACACTGAAGACAAAGTGTATTCATTCAACAATCAAAAACAAAGAGTAAAACAATATCTTGAAGAGATGTTTGTTAGACAATTGGAAGTTGAACATTCGGAAGCGGATGATTTAATCGCGTATTATTGTCAAATATCCGAAGACGAGGATAAGACAATTTTTTCATCGGATAAAGATCTTACTCAACTTATTTCGGAAAGGGTGACGATATATTCCCCGCAACAAAAACGATATTATAAAAATGGTGATAAGATAAAAATCAAAGATTATAGTATCCCTCATTATAATATAAAGACATTTAAGATAGTTGCTGGTGACACATCAGATAATATTGATGGTATTAGTTTACTTGGTGAGAAAACATTAGTTAAATTATTTCCCGAGATACTTGATTCGCAAGTATCATTCACCGATGTTTTAAACAAAGGTAGAAAGTTGTTAGAGAGTCAAAATAAAAGTGTTGTTTTGAATAATCTATCAAGTGGGAAAACCAAAGAGGGGATACTCGGAGATAAGTTCTTCACTATAAATCAGATATTAGTTGATTTATCTAATCCATTAATAAATGAAGAAGATAAGAAGTTAGTTGAATTATATTATTCAGAAACTTTAGATCCTGACGGAAGGGGATATAGAAACTTAATTAAAATGATGATGGAAGACGGATTCTTTAAATACCTACCAAAAGGTGACGACGCTTGGGTGAATTTTTTGAAACCATTTTTAAAATTAACAAGAAAAGAAAAAACAAATTACAGAAACAAAAAAACAAATTTATGAAAGATTTAGATTTTACAAAAGTAGAATTCTTATTGAAATGTAACGAAAACATTATCGTTCAAAGGTTCTTTAATGTTAGAGGATTTAATCCTAAATCAAGAAATTCTTTTGATGTATATGAATACATTGAGGATTTATGTACTAGATTAAAAAACGATTTAAAGATGAGAACGATTGTTTATATGTTAGACAATCAGTATGAAATTCAGGAGAATCCTGATGTCTTAAACACATCAAATACTGATGGTGATGAGAATTTTAGTATAGTAATTAGAGTTGGAGATATGACAATTTGTCATAGAATGTTTGATGCAAAAGTATACCCCCCAAAGGTAAGATACACCGTGGATCTACGCCCACAACTAAAAGGTATGTTATCTGACTTAACTGACATTTTTTCAGGTAAAAATTTTAATTTTGAGTATGGTGGATTTAGTTTAGTTTGATACTATTTATCTTAACAAAACAAATTAAAAACTATGGCGACAAACAAAAATTTTGATTATTTAGGTAACAAATTTCAGATTCAATTACTGAATCAAATTATTTTAGACAAGGATTTTTCACACTCAATTATTGATGTGATTGAACCAAGTTATTTTGAAAACAAGTATTTCAAAATCATTATTCAAATGGTGAAAGAGTATTATAAAAAATACAATCACACACCATCATTTGACACATTAGAACAAGTTACAAAATCAGAGCTTCAACAGGAAATGGCATCCAAAGTAGTTTTGGATATGATTACCAAAATTAAGGATGCACCTATTGAGGGAGGCGATTTTGTTCAAGAAAAGGCTCTTAAGTTTTGTAAACAACAAGAGGTAGTAAAAGTAATGAGTAAGGCTCAAAAAATCGTTGACGGTGGTGAATTTGAAAACTATGACACCATTGAAGAAATGTTTAGAGGAGCACTCCAAGTAGGGGAGAAAGACGCAAATACTCAAAGTGTTTTTAGTAACTTGGATCAAGTTTTGGATGACGACTATAGACATCCGATTCCAATGGGAATTCCAGGTATTGATAGATTATTAAAAGGAGGTTTAGCGAAAGGTGAAATCGGAGTTGTTTTAGCACCAACAGGTGTGGGTAAATCAACCTTGTTAACTAAAATTGCTAACCACGCATTTAATATGGGAAACAATGTTCTTCAGATATTCTTTGAAGACAACTCAAAGATAATTCAAAGAAAACATTTTACTCTTTGGACAAAGATTCATCCTGACGAATTGTCAGAAAAAAAGGATGAAGTAATGGCAAGAGTAAAGGAGATTGAAGAGAGTATGCCTAACAAGTTGATTATGAAAAAATTGCCATCGGACACAGTAACGATGTCGCAAATAAAGAATCAAGTTAGAAAAATGATTGCTGACGGACAAAAAATTGATATGATTTTATTAGATTATATTGATTGTGTTCTACCTGACAAAAATTTAGGTGATGAGTGGAAAAGTGAAGGTTCCGTAATGAGAGGGTTTGAGTCAATGTGTCACGAACTTGATATGGCGGGATGGACCGCAACTCAAGGTAATAGGAACTCTATATCATCAGATGTTGTTACAACAGATCAAATGGGTGGTTCTATTAAAAAGGCACAAGTTGGACACGTAATCATTTCTGTTGCAAAGTCACTACAACAGAAAGAAATGAAATTAGCGACTATCGCAATAACCAAATCAAGAATTGGTGACGACGGTGTTGTGTTTGAAAACTGCAAATTTGATAATGGTATGTTGGAAATTGATACCGAAAGTTCTATGACTTTTTTAGGTGTTGAAGAACAAAAAGAGGAAAGACAACGACAACGAGTTAAAGAGTTGATGGATAAAAGAAAACAAAAAGAACAAAACAATTAAAAATTATTACAATGGAAAAAATTTTAGAAGAAAACCCCTCAAGATATGTGATATTTCCAATAGAACACAACGATATTTGGGAATTTTACAAACAACACCAAGCGGCGTTTTGGACTGCTGAAGAAGTTGACTTAACGAATGATATTCGTGATTGGGAAAAGTTGACAGATAATGAAAAATATTTTGTTAAGAATGTATTATCGTTCTTTGCAGCATCTGACGGTATTGTGAATGAAAATTTAGCGGAAAACTTTTATCGTGAAGTTCAATACCCTGAAGCTAAATTCTTTTATGGATTTCAGTTAGCGATGGAAAACATTCACTCATTAATGTATTCTTTATTGATTGATACTTACATTAACAATGAGAAAGAAAAAGACGAGTGTTTCAACGCAATTGACAGATTACCTGCAGTCCAAAAGAAAGCAAAATGGGCGTTAGAATGGATTGAAAATGGATCTTTTCAAGAAAGATTAGTCGCATTTGCAGCGGTTGAAGGTATTTTCTTTTCAGGTTCATTTTGTTCAATTTTTTGGTTAAAATCAAGAGGTATAATGCAAGGATTGTGTAACGCAAATTCCTTAATATTCAAAGACGAAAACCTACATTGTGATTTTGCAATTCACTTATTAAATAATCATTGTGAGGACAAACCATCTGAAAAACGAATTAAAGAAATTCTATTATCTGCACTTGAAATTGAAAAAGAATTCATTACTGAATCACTTCCAGTGTCACTTATTGGTATGAATTCTAACTTAATGAAACAATATCTTGAATTTGTTGTTGACGGATTATTGGTTAAGTTTGGTTGTAAGAAACAGTTTAATGTTGAACAACCATTTAAATTTATGGAACAAATTGCAGTTGAAACTAAAGGTAATTTCTTTGAATCAAGAACAATGGAATATCAAAAGGCTAAATTGAACGAGGGAATATCATTCACAGACGATTTCTAAAAAAAATAAAAAACTATGTCATTAAAAATTATTAAAAGAAGTGGAGATTCGGCAGCGTTTAATCCACAAAAAATTTATAATCGTGTTAAACGATCATCAAAAGGTTTGAATGTTAATTCTGATGAAATATTCATTAAAGTTATCACATCCGTACCTACTGAAGGAGAAATTACAACAAAAGAACTTGATAAATTGGTTTATGAGATTGCGGCATCATATACCGGTAGTCATCACGATTACTCAAGATTAGCGTCATCAGTTGCAATATCATCATACCATAAAGAGACGAATGATAGTTTTTCACAAACTATGAAATTATTGAATAATCACGGTGTTGTTAACGATAAGTTAATTGAAACTATTGATTTATATGGTGAACAAATTATAGATGCGGTAATCCATCACGATAATGACTACAACTTTGATTATTTTGCTTGGAGATCATTACAAGAAATGTATCTTTTAAAGATGCCAACGGGTGAGGTAATTGAACGACCACAACATATGTATATGAGAGTCGCTCTTTGGGTGACTAACACATTTGAAGAGGCGTTAGATTACTACAAATCACTTTCAGAACAAAGAATTTCACCGGCAACGCCAATTATGATTAATTCAGGAACTAAAGTTCCCCAATTAGCGTCTTGTGTGTTACATTATAATAATTCGGATTCACGAAACGGATTGTTGAACACATTAAACGATATCTCAACCTATTCATCAGATGCGGCGGGTATTGGTTTATCTATGTCTAACATCCGAAGTAAAGAAAGTAGAATCACTAGTTCAGGTGGTTATGCGGGTGGACTATTAAAATATCTTAAAATTGTTAACGAATCATTAAGATTCTTTAATCAACAAGGGAGACGACCTGGATCGGCAGCAATTTATTTGGAACCTTGGCATAAAGACATCATAGATCTTCTTGACATTAAAAAGAATACAGGTGCTGAAGAATTAAGAGCTCGTGATTTATTTACCGCACTTTGGATTCCTGATAACTTTATGAGAGCCGTTAAAGAAAATGGTGATTGGTATTTGTTTTGTCCTAACGACATTAAAAATGCCGGTATTAAACCACTACAAGAATCGTTTGGTGATGAGTATGAAGAAAACTACGAGAAGGCGGTTTCTTTAGGACTTGGTAAAAAAGTTAAAGCTCAAGATATTTGGGGTAAAATTTATGAATCACAGATTGAAACGGGCGTTCCTTATTTATGTTCTAAAGATAGTGCTAACCGAAAAACAAATCATCAAAATATTGGTGTGATTAAACAATCAAATTTATGTAATGAGATATATCAATACACCGATGAAGAAACTACCGCAATTTGCACATTATCTTCAATGGTGTTAAAAAACTTCATTCAAAACAATAAGTTTGATTTCCAATTGTTATTTACGGAAGTAAGAAAAGTTGTCAGAGCTTTAAATAAAGTTGTTAACATTAATACTTACTCAACAGATAAAGGACTTAAAGGTGGTTTAGAACAAAGAGCAATTGCAATTGGAACTCAAGGATTGGCGGATGTATTCTATCTTCTTGATTTGATTTTTACCGATGAAGAAGCAAGAATTTTGAACAAACAAATTTTTGAAACCATCTATTACGCTGCGATTTTTGAAAGTAATAAACTTTGTAAAAACGGAGAATACGAACCATACAAGTTTTTTGACGGATCACCAATGTCACAAGGAATATTCCAATTTGATATGTGGGATTTGAAAGAAAGTGAGTTGTCAGGATATTGGGATTGGAACCAACTTAAAGAGGATGTGAAAGAATTTGGTGTTTGTAACTCGTTATTTACCGCACAAATGCCTGTGGCATCTTCGGCTAAAATTACTGGTTCATTTGAAATGACTGAACCCGCACATTCCGCATTATTTAACAGAAGAGTTGTTGGTGGTGAGATTATGATTGTTAATAAATACCTAATTAATGACTTTGAAAAATTGGGTGTTTGGTCAGAAGATTTAAAAAATGAAATCATCATTAATGAAGGATCAATTCAAAATATTAATTTTAACAATTATTTGGATCCTGAAGACAAACATTACAACAAAAAAGTTAAAAGAATTGAGCATTTAATTCCTAAATATAAAACAATTTGGGAGATATCACAGAAAGAGTTAATTGATATGGCGGCAGATAGAGCACCATTTATTGATCAATCTCAATCTATGAACATTTATATGGCTAATCCCACATTATCAAAGATTACCTCATCACATTTCCACTCTTGGGAAAAAGGATTAAAAACTTTATGTTATTATGTTAGAACTAAAGCGATATCCACAGGAGCTAAACACTTGGCAATAAACACTTCAAGAGTTGAGAAACCAAAGGTAACTCCTGAACCACCAAAAGTTGAATATTCTAACGATGGTTTACCACCAAAACCTGAAGATTCAGAGTTTGATTGTTTTGGATGTGGATCCTAAAATATAATCCCGACTTATGTTGGGATTTTTTATTTATTAATATATTTATAGTAAAAAATAAATTATGGGAAAAATTATTAGATTATCTGAATCAGATTTAGTAAAAATTGTTAAAAGAGTTATAAATGAGGATTTAGGAGTATCTGACGATGCAAAAAAACTGGCTGAAATAATTATTGAAAATCTACCAAGATTGAAAAATGAGTCAGAAATTCTTATTGATGAAAATATAAATATTTTAAATATTGAAGAAATAATTATTAGAGATAGAGGGGGTTTAAACCCATATTTTAATCAGCAAGAATCTGTGATAATACCTGAAGGTGCTAGATTAATTTTTGGATTTAAATCAAATGATCAGTATAAGACAATTTTACACGAAGCATTTCACGGTGTTGATTTTATTTATAAAAAAGGTAAATTTGATAATATATTACCAAATTTTACTATGAGTACCGCAATGAAATTACCAACACTTTTTTCTAACAAATATAAATTAGGAACTTTATTATATTTGTTAAATGATGAAGAAGTTAAGGCTCATTTACACGAAGCTTATGCTGAAGGTGCGAAATATTATAAAACACTTGATGGGAGTGAGAACGAAAAAATTAAAAAATTATTCAAATACCTTAACGAAAAAAATAATTTTTATCAAGATTATTTTAATAACTCAACATTAATTGATTTATTAAATAAATTATCAAAAAATTTGTTAAAACAATTAACATATGGTTATTATAATGAAAATGGTGAAAATGAGTATACTAAATTATTAGGTATATTAAATCATTATTTTAAAATGAAACCAAAATATAACACTGTTACCGATTTACAAATAGACAAATTTAAAAAAGAATTAAGTGGAAAATTAGAGAATGGTCTTAATAGATTTAGAAAAGGTCTTGGTAGGATTGTTATGAAAATTGCGGAAGAAAATAAGAATAATTAAAAATATAATCCCGACTTATGTTGGGATTTTTTATTTATATAAAACCCCCAAACATTATATTTATTAGATATGGGAAATGGAATTACATATGGGATAAATTTTCCCTTTCAAGATTCGTATGTTGGTAAGTATTTAGATTGTTCTGACACTAAAGATGAGGAGATTAGAAGTAACTTAATACATTTATTATTAACCCGAAAAGGAACTAGGTATTTTTTACCTGATTTTGGAACAAGATTATATGAATACATCTTTGAACCATTGGACGGTCCAACATTTGCGGAAATAGAGTCGGAGATTAGAGATTCGGTTTCAAATTATATGCCGGGGTTATTGGTGACTGATGTTAAGATAACCGATGCATCAATGGAAGAAGAAAGTAAAGGAACATACATAAATGGTGAGGATAAAAGAGAATTTACCGTCTCAAATATATCACAATTAGAACATACGGCAAAAATTAGAATTGATTATAAAACCACTAATAGTGCTTTTGAATCAAGCGATTTTGTTATCATTAATATTTAATAGAATATGGCAAATAAAAAAATATCGTATACAACGAGAGATTTTCAGGGAATAAGAACGGAGTTAATAAACTTTACAAGAACTTATTATCCCGATTTAGTTCAGAATTTTAATGATGCTGGGATATTCTCGGTAATGTTAGATTTGAATGCTGCGGTAACCGACAACCTACACTTTAATATTGATAGAAGTATTCAAGAAACTGTGTTACAATACGCACAACAAAAATCGTCAATATATAACATTGCGAGAACATATGGTTTAAAAATACCGGGATTAAGACCTTCGGTCGCATTGGTTGATTTATCCATTACGGTTCCCGCATTTGGTGACAGAGAAGATTTAAGATATTGTGGGATATTGAGAAGAGGATCACAAGTTAATGGTGCGGGACAACCTTTTGAAACCGTTTACGATATTGATTTTTCATCGCCTATTAATTCTGAAGGTTCACCAAATAGATTAAAAATTCCTAATTTTGATGGTAGTGGTAAATTACTTAACTACACTATTGTAAAAAGAGAAGTGGTTGTTAATGGTATAACTAAAGTTTTTAGGAGAGTTATAACACCAAATGATGTTAAACCTTTCTTTGAACTTTTCTTACCTGAAAAAAATGTTTTAGGGGTTACAAGTATTTTATTGAAAGATGGAACACAATACTCAACGGTTCCAAATACACAAGAATTTTTAAGTTTAAATGATAGATGGTATGAAGTACCAGCATTGGCGGAGAATAGAGTATTTATTGAGGATCCAACAAAGGTATCTGATCAGCCAGGAATTAAAGTTGGTAAATACATTGAAACAAATACTAAATTCATTACAGAATACACTCCTGAAGGGTTTATGAAGTTAACTTTTGGTGGAGGTAATGTTTCTGCGGATGAACAATTAAGAGATTTTGCAAGAAATGGATTTCAGTTAGATTTGAGTAAATATATTAATAATTTGGCGTTAGGTGCAGCATTAAAATCCAACACAACATTATTCATTCAGTATAGAGTTGGTGGTGGACAAGGAACTAATTTAGGTGTTAATGTTATTAACCAAATAGGGACAGTTTCATTCTATGTAAATGGTCCTTCACAATCTGTCAATACAACGGTTATTAATTCATTGTCTTGTAATAATGTCACTGCGGCAATTGGAGGGGCTAACGCACCGTCAACAGAGGAGGTGAGACAATTTGTTACATATAATTTCGCGGCACAAAACAGAGCGGTAACTATAAATGATTACCAATCAATTTTAAGGAATATGCCGTCACAATTCGGGGCACCTGGTAAAGTTGCAATAACTGAAGAAAACAATAAGATAAAAATAAAAATGTTATCTTATGATGCTGAAGGTAAATTAACCGAAGTGATATCAAACACACTCAAAAGTAATGTCGCCAATTACCTATCTAATTATAGAATGATAAACGACTACATTTCAATTGAAACTGCGAATGTTGTAGATTTAAGTGTTAATGTTGATGTGGTGTTAGATGCAAGTCAAAATCAAGGTTCAGTTGTTGCAAAAATAATTGACATAATCTCAACATACTTTAGTCCATTACAAAGACAAATGGGAGAGAATGTGTATGTGTCCGAAATAAGAAGGTTAATTCAAAGCGAAAACGGTGTTATTAGTATTTCTGATATGAGTTTTATTAATAATGTTGGGGGACAATATTCTTCATCTCAAACATCTCAACCATATTCCGATCCAGCAACTAAAGAGATTGGTTTAGTAACGGATACGATATTTGCCGAACCTACTCAAATCTATCAAATTAGATATCCAAACAAGGATATTAATGTTAGAGTTCTCAATTTAAAAACCGTCAATTTCTCTTGATGATTTATTTTTGGAATAAAAGAATTATTTTTTGAAAATAGGAAATAAACTATTTATCAAAAAAAGAATTTAATGCCAAAATCATATAGAATTAGAACCCAACCAGGTGTTGACAAATCCATTAAAATACAATTAGATCAAGATTTTGAATACTTGGAGATATTATCTTTGAAGATATTTCAGAATGATATATATACTCGTATGTGTTCTGATTACGGTGTTGTTGTCGGAAGAGTTTTAGTGAACGGAGGATTTGGAGTTCCAAACGCCAAAGTTTCAGTATTCATTCCAATAACTGATGAAGACGCTCAAAACCCAATCATTTCACAATTATATCCATATAAAAACATTGACGATTTAAATGAGGATGGTTATAGGTATAATTTATTACCTTACGAACCTTCATATCAAGGACATTCCGCAACAGGAACATTCCCAAGTAGAGAAGATGTTTTAACTGATTCTACCTTGGTGGAAGTTTATGACAAATATTATAAATTCACGGTAAAAACAAATGAGAGTGGTGATTATATGATATTTGGTGTTCCCACAGGTGAGCAAACAATCTTTATGGATGTTGATTTATCAGATATTGGTTGTTTTTCATTGTCACCACAAGATTTAGTTAATTCAGGTTTGGCAACAGAGTCACAAGTTGATGGGAATAAGTTTAAAACCTCAAGCAATTTACAAGAATTACCACAAGTTAAATCATTGAATAAAATTGTAAGTGTTCAACCATTATGGGGAGAACCTGACATTTGTTTATTAGGGATAACAAGAGTTGATTTTGATTTAACGGCATCGGCAAACATCAATATACAACCTACTTCTGTCTTTATGGGGTCGGTTGTTTCAACAACTAATGAAGATTCGGTTAAGAAAAATTGTAAACCAAAAATTAACACAGGAAATATGTGTGATTTGGTTGCGGGTCCTGGACAAATACTTGCGATTAGACAAACAATAAACACCGACGATAATGGATATCCTATTCTTGAACAATATAGATTGGAACAAGATGGTAAAATAATTGATGGTGATGGAACTTGGTTGGTTAATTTACCAATGAATTTAAATTATATCACAACCAATGAATTTGGGGAACAAGT
>Ga0114974_10000631_pt1 | contig 28928 bp, 46 predicted proteins | sample S_130206_EF_Meta_FD_87318 | JGI IMG/M metagenome (GOLD analysis project Ga0114974, IMG submission 87318) | Freshwater microbial communities from Lake Simoncouche, Canada to study carbon cycling - S_130206_EF_MetaG | ecosystem: Environmental > Aquatic > Freshwater > Lake | place: Lake... | reverse complement strand
CGGTATCACCGTTGTCGGCTTTGTAAATTTTAGTTTGGCTACGGACTGTTCCGCCTGCACTGTTACAAATTTTACTGTAAGCCATGGTCTTGGCTTTGATATCTGCAAATCCAAAATCGCTACTGGTAGCAGTTCCGTTTTCAAACACATAGCCAGGAGCCTTGGGCAGTTTGCTCATCCACTCCGGAGCTTCTTTCACAGCCGCTGCCATGTGTGAAACTGGTGGCACGCCACCGTTTTGCAGTTGTGCGGTGTTGTTAGTTGTTCCGCATGCGGTTAGCACACTTGCCACTGCTGTTACAATTAATAGTTTTTTCATTCGATCACCTTTCGGGTTTGGTTACAATAACAATACTATACTACAAATGCTACCATTTGTCAACCACTAGCCATTCGTTGTCATGTGAACGACAAATGATACCTTGACGATGTCGTAAGTCTCCAGATCGGACTTCCTGTTCGGCAAACCAACGACATGTGGCATTATGGTAAACAAATTGTTTTGGAAAATGTGGGTGCGGCAACACTTCGCTTTCTAACACCCGATCTCCTACTTCAACTCGGCGCACCTTGGGCAGTGTCTGATCGGTACATACCATATTTTGTTCTACGGCCAAAGTCTTTCCACTGGCGCGGCTCATTATTTGAGTGCGTCCTTGATCCATTGCACCTCGACAAAGCAGGGCCTCGCTTAGACTTCGTGGACCGACATTTTCGCCTTCGGCTGTGATCCATTCACCATTCACCAGTGCTCTAAAATTCACAATGCATTTGTTCTGTGTAGGCGAAATAGGTACCACCCATGGCTTCACATCGGCAATGCTGGTAATTTGCATAGCAGTTTGACTGGTCATAGCTGACCTAACAAAGCACTCGGCCTGTGCAGTGGCCGTTACAGCCATGGCCATTGTGATTATCGATTTGCGCCACATGCTGATCTTAGCCCCCATAGTGCATTTTTCAATTTGGTGTAGTAAGTTCGATCTTGTTCTGTGTAAGGACGAGTCAGATGATACTGATTATACTCAGAAATTCTATCTTCTAAGAATCGGCGTTGAGTTTCGCTGTATGCACAATCCGCTTTGAATGTGTCCATGGTGTAGTAGGGCAATGTCACTGACATTGGTACCACAGGTGCCTGACTAGCACATCCACCTAACACAACGGCACTGACGAGAACAAGATGTTTAATCATTTTTTCTGTTGGAAACGGTATTCGCGTTTGAGCCAATATTTGTATCGGGCAAAGTATTCGTCCATGGTCATTCGCGGCTGTCCATAACCGTCATGCTCGTCACAATTTTCCAACCACAAATTTTGCAACCATACACGGAAAGGACTTCGCCGTTTCATTTCTTCTCCATAATGTGTTTTATTAAAACTGTCGCTTCAGGAAAACCTTGGCGTTCCTTACTGGTGACCACAGTTTCAATCATGTCCATTTGCATCTGATGCAAGCCACCCAAGAACGCATCTAGGTCCTGCTTCTTCATTGTATACCGCATGGTATACAGGTGGCGTTTATCAGATTCCATTACAGTATTTCCTCACGAGCAAAAATACGAACCACATCTTCATACGTCACATAGTCTTTGAAGTAGATGTAGGTTTCGTTGATGCCGCGCCCCATTGACTGCCATTCCATAATGTCGATTTCAATGTCTTTAAAAGATCCCATTTGTGATTCCTTTTGTGTAGTTTATGTTATTGTATTAGAGTTTTCGAATCTTGTCAATCAACTGAGTCGCTTCTGCTGTGTCTTCAATAGCCATACCTGCACGATAGGTCTCTACCAATTCCAAACGCATCATTTCTACAATGCCTTCGCACTCGATGCGTTCACGGGCGGGCAAGGTAGCAACAAAACGCTCTACATCATCCCATTCTTCGATACTCCACATGATGTCTGCAAGAACTCGCTGGCGCTTGTTCAACCCGTCAAGTCGGATTTCAGCCATGTTATACTCCAACTAAATCTTTTGCAATGGCCTGGGCCACTTGCTGTTTGCGGGACAGGCGTTGGTTATAAGCCATTAACTGTTCTTGGAATTCAGTTTTAATCATCATGTCCAAGTAGTCAGCACGTTCGTTATAGTGTGCTACCAATTCTTGGGCCAATTGGTAAAGTGACTCATTGCTTAATAGTGCAATCTCCACTGCCAAGCCTTCAATGCGTTTACTTGCCATTATGCAATTTCCTTCAAGGTAAGTTCTTTGGTAGGAAAAACAATACGACCATCGTACTCCAACTGACTTTGCTCAAACTCGGTAAGGTAATCGTCAGCCTCAACAGACCAACCAACCACATACTCGCGGTAGTAAGGGCCGTCCTCGTTGATTTGTTCAGATAGTGCAGTGACCAATTCTGCAAGAGCTTCGGTATTGCGAGCATGACTACCTAAGGCATAGGAATAATCATTGCCACCCTTGAACTTCCAATATTGAGGACAAGCACCTTGGCCGTCCCAATCGTGGGCACCGTAGTTTTCTTGGATCTGGGTAGTAATCATTAGTTTCATACCGGGTTCCTTTTTAGTTTCTATACAAGTATTATAGCAAATGGACCATTTTGGGTCAACCGTTTTATACAGTAACCTGTTCCCAACTACCCACGGGTTCTACACCATGCTCTCTGGCCAAATACTCGCGGCATGCCGCTTCGGTTCGTTTAGTAACTACAACCTTACCACCAAAGAACCCTATATACAGTTCACGGTGTTCAACAAACTTGACTGCACCATCTGGTCCAGTATGCTTCTGGCGTGTAGCGATCTTTTTAGGTGCCACCGTGGTTGCCTTTTTGACAGCCTTTGCAGGAGTCGTGGCTTCCGTTTTGGTGGCTAATTTTGTTACAACCTTTGCAGGAACTTTGACCGGTGAAGCGGCATAACCGTGCTTCTTGTCATACCGGGCAATAAATGCTGGGTCTTTGCCCCAGGTGTCTAGCAATCGTTTAACTTCAGTGCCGGGCAGTTGATTCCAGTGTATGATTGAGTCAGTCCAATTAACCATTTCTCAGCTCCTTTTTAGTTTCTATACAAGTATTATAACCGATCGGGCTTTTTTGGTCAACCTAGCTGTTTACAGTAGCAAACGGGCTGAATTCATCCTGTTGTTTTTCTGCAACAAAATCAAAAGCATATTCCCCCGTGTTGCCAATGGGTGTTACATAAACCGATCCTAAACCCAAAGTTTTACTCAGTCTATGGAATACTCGGCGGGCTTGATTTTCGTCGATTTTGCGAACAAATAAAGTGCCGTTGTAAAACTCAGTTTTTACTGGTTCGTTAGTAAGTGTAACCTTAACCAACTGATCTACCATAGTTTCAAACATATACACTCCTAAATTTTTACTATACTCATATTGTAGCAAAATGGGTATTTTGAGTCAACCGTTTGGGTGTGGCTTTTTTACAACAAAAAACCCGGGGTTTTATGCCCGGGTTTCATTGAACTTCTTAAGTGCTAATTGTCTTGCTAGCCATAATCTAAATTTTATATAGTCAGATAGTTCAACATCTTCATGTATTAATTTACCAAACTGATCAACTTTTTTATTACGGCCAAATGTAACTTCGTCATCGACAACAATATTATCATTGTCGTCTATATCACGATTACTTAGCGGTTGCTTTAGCTGGAGCTGCGTCTTTCGTTGCAGGTTCACTTTTGGAAGGCTTTTTCTCGTCCTTCTTGGCTTCTACTTTGGCAGGTGCTGATGCGGCAGGTGCTGGTGTCTTGGCTGGTTCTGCTGCAAAAGCGGCTACTGCAAATACGGATGCGATTACGAGTGCAAATGATTTCATGATATTTCCTTTAAGGTTGATTTTGAACAAGAACCAGTCTATAGCAGTTGCAGTTGGCATCAAGAATATTTTCATAATGATAACCGTACGGTGCTGGTGGCTGGTATATACTAGGTTGTGGCTGTTGCTGTATTACTACGGGTTGCGGTCTGGTGATTGCATACCCTACTACGCCTCCTATCACAAGCGGGGCAACCCATCCGTAAGGATTGTAGTAACCACGATGGTGATGATGATAGTAAGGATTCGCCTGACTTGCCCCACTTACCATTATCAGACTCGCAAGAGTTATAGTTTGTAGCAGTTTCATACATAGTATCTCCTAGTATACATATACAACGCCTAGGAGCCGCAGCTAGTTGACAAGTTTTGGTAAAATTAAATAATTTTTTGGCTGGTGGCCTGTGCCACAGTGTATTGTGTAGTGCCTAAATCAGCTCGAGGTTCTGGATATTGATCGCTTATAGTAATATCCGTTTGCATACCAGCCGCACTTAATCGCTCTTGATTACGAGCTTCACGCATGGTGCTTACTATGGCTTGGCCGCCTTGTGTATTGGTATTAGCAATGCTTTGCAATACATAAGCCGGTCCGCCTTCAACTACTTCCAACCCAGTTGATGCCAAATTATAAACCAAACTCCAAGGTTGTAATCCAGGAACCAAATTGGCAAAATTTAAACCAGACAGTGCCAAATTGACGTTTTGTGTTTGCAACTGATCACATATGATATTGAAATTGGCAGTGGTATTGGCCACATCTGTTGGATATGCGGCAACAATGTTTCCTACTGTGGTAACCATGGCTGGATTTAGCCCATTAGTAAATGCATTGCCGACAGCTGCGTTGGCTGTAACTTCTGGTCCATAAGTGCCGGCACCTGGCAACCCACCCGGAATTACCACACTGTAGGTATAAGGAGGAACTGATCCTATTACTTGTGTATAGATACCAGCAATACAGTTTTCCATCACAGTGTAAACACCTGTGGTGAGATTGGTTAATGCGGTAAAATCTCCCGATGTGGTCATGTTGCCTAATATATTGGCAGTATTGGATATTTCACCGGTAATGTTGTAGCCGGTAATGCTGCCAATCACATCAGTTAACAACAACAGGCCTTGTGGTCCAGTTCCTGTGGCCAAGGTGTCTTTAAAATATGCTGTGACATTGGCTGGCAACGGACCAGTTAGGTTGCCGATATCCTCAAGCCCAACATTGCTTTCTAACCCTTCTGTGGCTATGGCCAACTGAGGAAGTTCAGTGTCAAAAATATTTTTAACCTGTTGAAGTCCGGCCTGTAGTGCTTTACTGGCCAGAGCCTGATCAGGCGGAATTATTTGGCGTAGTTGACTGTAGGTGCTCATAATTGAGTTGTCATGTTCTGTAACGGATTACCAGTTAATGGTACAAGCACATTGGTCGGCAATTCAGTTTCTAATCGACTATTAACCGCCCCGGAACTGTTGATGTAGATACCACGTAGACCATTGGCAGTAGGAGCGGTCAGGGTGTTGTAACTTCTTGGAAAAGTTTTTACAGGATTCAATAGATCAGCCATGGTGGTCAAACCTGAGGTAGTCACACGCAACAGACTTAATATTTGTTGCAGGTCAGTGCCAGTGATCTGTGTCATTGCTATATAGATCAGCCGTTGTTGTTGAGCCGTAAAGGTTACAGACTGAGGATCAACCGCAGCTGACTCAGGTATACCAACATTTAACAATGCTGTGTTCAAAGCCGGAGTGGTGCTAGCCACTTTGGCCAGTTGCTGTAACACCGCCGCCGGATTTCCTAAATTGTTTAGATTGTTTAGATCAATTAAAAATCCTAATTGCGCTAAGTCTGCACCAAATGCTGCAAAGGCCTGGCTAATTGAACTGATTCCGCCAGTGGCTAAATTATCTTGCGAAGTGTATCCAGTGGTGTTAGTCAATGAGTCGGCATTGAGTGTGGTCTTGATCAATTGATTGGTTTGGCTAACAAACGCCTGTGCTGAAGAAAACACCTGTTCAAATTTTCCTATGTCACTGCCGCCTAGTATTTGATTGTTGGCCGCAACTACAGTTGAGGTCAAAGTGGCGTTTCCTAGGTTACTTTGATACGCTGTAGGAACAGCATCAGTTAATGCTGGAAATGTATTGGCCACAATATTTTGATCAACGTATCCAGACGATGCAATGGTTAAAAATCTTGCCACTACGTTGGTTGACGTATAACTTGAGATTGCATTTGTAAGATCAGCATTGGCATCAATAGGATATCCACCAACATTTCCTAGGATGCCAGCACCGGCAATAAGATTTACACTGCTCAATGTGCCAGTGGTCATTATCGTGCCTTGACGTTGGGACTACCACCAGCGCGAGCGTGTTTAAGACAACTGTCTTTGCCGCCATCCAATACCAACGGTTGACCATTGGCAAATACTGACGTTGATGTGCCTGTTATAGCGACCACTCCAACGCAACATAGCGGAGCTTTAGGACTGCAAAAAGGATGCGGAGTAAATGGTGTGTTGGGTATCAGTGCAGGACGGCCGTTGATCAGCACGTTGTTATGACCTGGGCCAATGGCAATTCCACCGCCCGAATTAAAATCTCCTACACGTTGAACACCTTTACCTGGCATCGTATTACCCCATTATAATTGAAGGCTTACGCACTGCTTTAATACCAGTGGTAGCCTCTAAATAATGATCACAAACTTCATCTCGAGTTTGAACGATCATTGCTACTGCTGTTTTATTTATAGTCACATCTTCTTTGGGATTGCCAGTGAACACTGTAAAGATTAACTGTATACCTTTTTCTGTAGGCACAGCACTGAGTGGTTGCGATACAATGTAGGCGTTGTCGGTAATATCAACAATTTTTCCAACCAGTTCGTCGGCATTGGTCAATTTAAAGGTGTAAACCCGGTCTTTTTCTACTATCATGCTATCCTTTTAAATGTGCTCGTAATTCTGTAAATCCGCCTATTAATTTATCGTCTAAGAATATTTGTGGCACAGTTCTAGCACCAGGAACTGCTTCTAACAATTCTTCTCTAGTATACCCATCGCCAATTTTTTTCTCTTCAAATTGGATACCTTTTTGTTGCAATAATGCCTTTGCTTGATCGCAGTAAGGGCAGTGGTATTTAGACCATATAGTTGCTTTCATTTTATACTCCTTGATATTATAAGTCGGGTAATGCATCATAGTCAAGAACATCGCTCATGACACCAATGACATAATTAGTTGATTCTGATTCTTGTAATGCAGTTTGTTTGTTGCTGGTATTTACATGTTTGTTGAACCACGGAATAGGTGTGGTCTTAGGAGCAGGAGTTTGATACTTGATACCCACTTCTTTGAGTGCGCCCACTGCTGTGTAGTCAACAAAGTCTTTGAGAATGTTGGCGTTAAGACCAATCACAGGCCCTTTATTAAACAAATAGTCTGCCCATTGTTTTTCTTCACGAATAACATCCATATACAAACTATATACTTCTGCTTCACACTCTGCCTTGGCCTCGGCAAAACGTGGATCTTCTTTGCATACCTGATTAATCATCCAGGCGGTCCAGTCTTTGTGTAAGATTTCGTCCTGTAGGATCAAGCTGATAATGTTGCCGTTACCAATAAAGATTCGATTCTCAACCATGGCCAGACTGGTGGCAAAACTCACCATAAAGCGGAATGCTTCCAAGGCATAGCTGGCATGTAAGGCCAACCAAATGGCACGGATATGTTCTTTTTCTGTTACAGGTTCGCCTAGTTCTACTCGGCAGTTAATCTGGTGTAGTGCGTCGTAGTAGTTGCCAACACTTGAGGCCATATCAACAATTTCTTTGGTGTCGTGAATTGTGTTGAACGCATCTTTGGGCACGTTGTAGATATTACGAATGATGTGACTGTAACTGCGACTGTGAATGTTGGTTTCAAAGAAACCCCAGTTGAACATGAGTGATTCCAGCTCTGGAATTGAGCACACTGGTGTAAACACTTGTGTTGGTCCACGTCCTTGTAAACTGTCCAAGGCTGTTTGACGTAGTAAATTGCTGGTAAAGATATGACGCACTGTGTCTGTTGCTTCCTTAAAGTCGTTGGCATCTTTGGTCAGGCTGATCTCTTCTGGGACCCAGAAAAATCCTCGTGCTTCGGCTTCAAACTTTGTGAGCTTGTTGTATTTTACTTCTTCAAAACGTTGAATAGTAACAGGGCCTGCTGGATCCAGAAACATCTTGCGATGTAGATAATCAGTTTTGGTTTTTAAATTGTATTGTTCTTTTGACATTTTTTCTCTTAAAGTTTACATGCTTCACAATCTTCTTGATCGTTAAAGTCTATTACTTCCAATGCTGCTGTGGGTTCGTCTTGGCCTTTGCTACCTTGTTTGTTGATCAAACTATAGTAGAATGTTTTTAGTCCCCAACGGTGGGCTAACATTAAGTTTTGAGCAATCAATGTGGTCGGAACTTTACGGTCAGCAAAGTGTGCTGGATTGTAGAATGTGTTGGTACTGATACTTTGGTCTACATAGGCCGCCAACACAGCCGCAGTTTTTAAATAGCCATCACAATCTTTTTGTGCCCACATTAGTTGATATTTGTTTTTCAATTTGTTGTATTCCGGTGCTACTTGAATTAAACTGCCGGCCTTGCTTTCTTTAACAGTAATAAGGCTCATAGGCATTTCAATACCATTGGTGCTGTTAATAACAACACTACTAGATTCAACCGGTGCCACTGCCATTAAAGTAGCATTACGCACACCATACGCTCGCATTTCTGCACGTAGGCTTTCCCAGTTTAGTTCAGGAGCAAAGTCTGCGAGTTCATCGACTCCTTTGGCACGACGTTCCCATGGAAATACACCTTTGCCATACCAGGTATGATCTGAATCTTTACAACGACCACGTTCCTTGGCCAGCTCCACAGTGGCTTCTGTCAGGTAGTAAGCCTGGTGTTCCATCCACGTCTTGACTTCATGCAAAGCGTCTTTTTCTCCGTACTGCATGCCTCGTTTGGCATGCCAGTAGGCCAGGTTAGTGATTCCAATACCTAATGGCTGGATCTCGTCGTTTGAAAGTTGACTCTGGATAGAGAGAAAGTCTTGATAATCAAGGATGTTACACAGGCTACGTTGTAGAATCCTACAAGCACGACGCATGTCTTCTGGATTCCTGAAGGCCCCCCAGTTGATACTACCCAGGGTGCATAAAGCAATGCGACCATCGCTGTCATCTAGACGCTTAAAGGATCGAGTCGGAAGAAGAATTTCACAGCAAAGATTACTTTGGTAAATGGTATGATATTCAGTATCAAACGAACCTTGATTCTGAACGTTGTCAATAAACACCAGGTAGATACGACCGGTGTCTGTTCGTTCTTTTAATATGCCGCCTTTGAACACATCCTCTGCGGCCATGGTCTTGGTGCGTAGATCTTTGCGTTTTTCGTACTTGACATATAGCTGTTCAAATCGTTCTGTGTTTTTATAAAATGCTTCGTACAAGTCTGGAACTTCATTAGGATCAAAGAATGTTATGTTTTCTTTGTTTTTAAATCGTCTCCAGAAGAGAGCACTAAGCACAACCCCATAATCCATATGACGGACTCGGGTTTCGTCTGTTCCTTGGTTGTTCTTAAGCACAATAAGATCATCAAACTGATAATGCCAAATAGGATAAAAAACAGTAGCACTTGCATTACGAATACCTCCTTGTGAGCAACTACGTAAGTCGCCAAACCATTTCTTTAAAAATGGTACCATACCAGTGTGCATTACTTCTCCACCACGGATAGGTGCGCCCAAAGGACGTAGGCGGCCAATCTCTAGTCCTATGCCGGCTCGTTTGGCCGCATACTTGGCCATCATCTCACCACTAGCAAAAATACTATCCAAGTCATCATCACTGCGAATGAGAACGCACGAACTGAATTGCTTAGTAGGGGTACCGAGACCAGCAAGGACGGGAGTAGCAAGGGTAAATAATCCATCACTTGCGGCATTGTAATATTCCTTTATGTAACGCATACGGGCCGTGTTGGGTTCTTCCTTGTGGAACACTGTAGCGGCTGCAATCATATAACGAATTTGTGGAGTTTCGTAAATTTCTTTAGTAGCACGATTACGCACAAGGTATTTTTCAATCAATTGTTCAATTGCGGCATACGAATACTGTTCATCCTTGCTATGGTCCAACATGTCATTCATACGATTCCATTCTTCTTCAGTATACCACTCAAGAAGTTCGTTGGTATATAGACCAGTTGCTATATTCTTTTTTACAATGTCTAATAGATGAGGGACTTCGTATGTTCCATATACATCTTTTCGTAACATACTCAATCTTTGTTTGCCAGCAACAAATTGATAATTTGTGTGACCAATGTCTGGATTACTTTCAACGTCAATTAAATCTACAATGGCTCGTAGTGTAATACCATCAATTTCTTGTGTGGTGATACCATCATAAAAATGTAATTGTGCTTTGATTTCTATCATGCTCTGACTAACGTCAGCAATTCCTTGGCAAACTTTTGCAACCTGGGCCTGCCATTTATCAATTTGCAGTGGCTCTTTTACGCCGCTTCTTTTAACTACACTTATCTGCATCTTTTAACTTTCTTGTTCTAATTTTATATTTTACTACGTAACTTGGGTTTTTCTAAACTGTTGAATGATATTAACTTTGGATTCGTTATTTACGATTGAATCTCGGTTCCAATTAAGTATATATTTTTCTTTTGCTACTAGGACTAAATTAGTGCCATCTTCAGCCAAAACCAGCTCTGTATCGGTCATATCTGCACGATCCAGTAGACTTATAGTATACATTATTCCAAGCCCGCGAGCAAGATCACAATAGACATTGTCACTCAAAAGTTGCCAAGGATCTGGCCAATCCGTTTGGTCATCCCAGTGTAGATAATACGGTTGCCAAGGGGAATTAAACCACCATTGATTAATGGCAGTTAATGCGGTTTCTAAATCAAGAGATTGGCAACGACTGCGAAGTTCAACCCAGGCTTGCAGCCTATTATCAAATGTTACAGGCCACATTCGATCAGGCTAGGTAGTTGATAGAGTAATTGATTGTTCCGGCTACACCAGTATTGCTTGAGGTATAAGTGATTGTTATTGTGTTATCGACTTGAGTAACTGATAATGTTACTCCAGTATCTGCATTTTGCACAAAATCATCGGACCAAACGGGATTACCGGTTCCGTTGACCGAGGATATCATCATGGTTCCTGTGCGATACGAAGTATCCCTTACTATAGTATAGTTAACTGCAAATACATTGGTCTGACCTGTAGATACCGTAGTAACTGTATTGGTATCATCGTTGGATATTTCAGTTTGAGATCCACTTTGTCTTATATAAGTTCCAGTGGCCAATACAATCTGTGAACCGTTTGTGGTGGCAACAAAATTGGTGGCTATGTCAGCATACACTCTAGGATAAGTTACAGCATCTGCGTCACTGCGAGAAAATAAATCGCTGATACTAATGTTATTACTGTTATTAAGAACAATAATAGAAGTAAACGGAGTAGTGTCGGGTGCGTGATTTCCTACATTATAAAAAATATTATGTCCAGAGGCATTTGAATTAGAGTACTCACCAAATACAATTCCTTCAGCATAAATGTTATCAAACAAATTACTAGTAATACGAATACCAGTTGGCGAAACCAGTGTAGGTGCTACAGTTCCTAATAACACACCTTGATATAATGTATTAAATTCAGAATTTGAAATAGCAACACCACTGACTTCTTCATTGGTGTTGATTCCATAAACTGTTCCGCTTAATACACATCCATCGAAAATTATGTTTTCGCATGAATAAGAAGCAGTTGTATTAAAATCTACTGCAATAGTAGCAGCGGTGTCTGTAGTTGGTGCAGATTGATTTGGCCCATAAAATCCTACATTATTAAAACGACAGTTAGTGGCTTGGCCAACTAAAAATACGCTGGCTGTAGTATCAACCGTTTGAAATCCAAGATTGGTGATAGTGATATTTTGTGGCGGTGTAGCGCCACCAGATCCAATGTTGACTCCTGTCTGTTGCAGGCTGTCAGCCGTTTGTGCCACATAGGCTGCTCCTGAATCTAATGAAATTACAGAATTATCTAGGCCTTCACCATACAAGGTAGCATAGGGAGGAATGTTGATCGTGCCAGTTACTTTGTATACTCCGGCTGGGAAAAATAAACTACGACGTATTTGTGGGTTAACTTCTCTACAATACAATTGATACAACGCACGATTGATTGCTGCTGTGCAGTCTGTTGAGCCGTCACCTACTGCACCAAAATCTAATACCGAAGCAAACTGATCAAGCCAACTTTGTAAACTTAGATCAATTGGCGTACCTGACGTAGGACCAGTTTGCACTGTGTAACCAGCAGCCAGTCCTTTATAAGTGTAGGTTGTGGAAAAGTTTAAAATATCACTGAATTCTGTTAAAATTTCAGTGTTGCCAATGACCGGAGCGCCGTCTTCTAATGTGCCATTGCCAATCCAGAGTTGACGTGTGTCGGTACTCCAGCCAAACTCTGCGCCGGCTAGTTGTGGTAGATTTTCTGCTAAACCTTTACGGTTTGTAATTTGAGATATTTGAACAATGGCCAATTTAGTCTTCCTTGAATTCTATTCAGTATTTAGCTGGTTAGGCCAGTAGGTAATACTGCTCTAAGCGGCGCCACCATTGATCTGCCCAATAGTCAAAACGTTCAGGTTTTAATACGAATTCTTGATAAACAGGACGGGCCTGTGGGTTACCCATGTCATCTACCGGCGGTTTAACACACATCAACACAACACCTTTGCGTATATTAGTTCCGTAAACTTCATTGTGTGCTAGGGCATACGCTGTTAATTGTAAGTAATAATCTTCGATCCACTCTTCTCGTTTAGGCTTGTTTGTTTGCTTGTAATCTAAAATACTTTCCTCGTTTAAATGCAGTCCACAGCCGTCTGTAGTGCCGGCATACAAACTAGGAAAATACAATGGAATTTCTACACCCCAAATTTCGTTAACATTTTTAAGACCATCTTCAATTACAGTCTGTGCCATGGCGTGACTGGCCCAGCCAAATGGGTTTGACCCACGCTCTTTCAATTGCCCTTGCTTGATATAATCTTCAAGGTAAGTGTGCATACGTGTACCGCGGTTAGCCGCTTCCGTGGTAATCTTTTGTGCGTTTTCTACCCCAACACGTCGGCGCCATTCGTTGAGCGCCTGTTTCTTTTCTTCAGGTTTGGTCCGGTCAAGAACTGTTGTTACACTAGGCAATCGTTTTCCATCCGGTGTAGCATAAAGACGTCGACCATCTTCAGTAACACGACTCATAGGTTTGTAATCAAATTTTGGGTTATACATTTTCATTGTTAACATGGTTTACTTCTATTCCTGATTTTTTAAGAAACTGGGTGCCGGTATCATCTCTGTATTTTTCGCTGTAAAAAACACGCTTGATACCGCTTTGAAAAATTAATTTGGCACAATCCAAGCAAGGACTATGAGTAATAAACATATCACTGCCAAGGCCAGATTCATTCGACCTGGCCAACTTAGCAATCGCATTAGTTTCAGCATGTAATACCTCAGGTTTAGTTGTTAGAAATTTTATGTCACCGTTGGGCCATTTAATTTCATCTTCACAATTGTTGTCCCAACCTGCCGGCATACCATTGTAGCCGATACTGATAATTCTATCGTCCTTGACCACAATAGCACCTACGTGAAGTCTACGAGCATGACTGAGCTCAGAGGTGCGCCGAGCTATGTCCATAAAATATTTGATAAATTTGTTTTTCAAATGCGAAAACTTTCTCCACATCCACAGCGGTCCCGTTCAAGAGGATTGTTAAATTCAAAGCCTTCGTTAAGGCCCTGACGCACATAGTCTACTTCAACACCGGTTAAGTATGCTGAACTCTTGGGATCAATTACAACAACAAAGCCATCCTGTTCAACTGCAATGTCTTCTGCGTTAATGTTATCAACATATTCTAACACATAAGCAAGACCCGAGCAACCAGTGGTTCGAACACCAAGTCGAATACCTACACCTTGGCCACGTCGAATCAAGTTGGATTTAATTTTTTTAGAGGCAATGTCAGTAACTGAGATCATCAGTGTTTTTTACGATAGTCTTCAATTGCAGCTTTTATAGCATCTTCTGCAAGTATGCTACAATGTATTTTAACCGGTGGTAGGGCAAGTTCTCCAGCAATATCCGAATTTTTAATCGTTCCTGCTTGGTCAAGCGTTTTTCCTTTAACCCATTCGGTGACAAGGCTTGAGCTGGCGATTGCTGATCCGCATCCGTATGTTTTAAATTTGGCATCAGTTATTACTCCTTCAGTATTTACTTTGATTTGGAGTTTCATGACGTCACCACAGGCAGGAGCACCAACCATACCGGTACCCACACCTTCTTCGTCTTTGGCAAAGCTACCCACATTACGTGGATTTTCATAATGATCAATTACCTGATTTGAATAAGCCATTTACTTCTCCTGTTTTATATTATAACATGTAACTGTTGTATTTACAACCTTTTTGAACGGATTATACGACTGGTTCTAGGGTGTATTGCTTTCGAGCTTGATTTTTAGTAACTGCAAATAATCTATTTTTATAGTCTAGACTTTCTGGGCAGAATTTACACATGGTCAATTGCTCATCAATTGTGTCCAAAAACTCTTGTCCGCGTTCTGCATACTCATAAGGAGATAATGGCCGGTAAGAATTTAATATCGCTCGATCCGCGTCTGAAATATCAAATCCGTGTTGTTGATCAAACTCTGGAAACAATGCAGCTGGGCCGCATTTATACAACTTGCCTTTGATCATGTGGTAGTTTTTATGTCGTCTAAATCCACAACTGTTGTGGGCTACTTCGGGTCTACTGTTATGTAGTGTAAATCGACCAGTGGCATCACGGCCAATGGCACTGTCGTAAAAATCATATTGTATCCATAAAGGAATAATAACTTTATTTTCATCTACCCATGCTACGTCGGCACCATATTCGTTGCGAGGATCATCTTTTTCTATTTTTGTAATCTTACCGTGAAGAAACTTATGGACTTCCGCTTCAAACTCGTCAATGGTATTAGGATTGTGCCAGCTGATACCTATCCAGTTGCCATTGGTCTGTAGTGCTTTGTAAAGTCCTTTTACGTTGTTTAATCTTGTACCGTTAGACAAGATCTGCACATTTCTTTTAAAGATACGATTGATTCCATATACCCAATCAAGTATGTCAGGATTAAGCAGGGGTTCCCCACCCAGTATCACTATCCGGTCAACATCTACATGTTCAGCCCATTTGGCATAGTCGGCTTCGTAATCTGCCCAACGTTGCCAGCCAGCAAATGAGTAGTTGTTAAATCGATTACAACCTTCGCAGGTCAAATTACAAACGTTGGTTATATAGAACTCGAGTTTGGAGAATAAGTGTTTTTTCATAGTATAGTGCATCATCCAATGATTAGATGATGTTTGATATTTACGACTAATGTGTTTACTGGCGACGTTTTAATGCCGCTTTGGCATTGCTGTCTACTACAGCTCGAGCTTGGTCTACGCTCATACCGGTTTCGGCTTCGGTATTGCCTTTGAATCGAACCACACCCGAATTAGGTTCAAGTGGTTCTAGTATGTTGCTCAACGGTTCTTGACTGATCAAATCGCCTAGGTTGGCTGAAGTAACATTGACACCTAGGCTTTTGGCCGCGTCAATAAAAGCCTGTTGGCTAATTTGTTTTGCGGCGGCTTCGTCTTCACTCCGTCCAAGCAAAAACTGGCTTAATGCAGCCAGTCGTTGTGTGTTAGGATCTGCAACTTCTCGAATTAACATTATCTACGTTCACGGCCTAAACCGGCTGCTTGTGCGGCAGCATCCAAATCTGCACCAGCGGCATCCAAGTCTGCAACTTCTTCTTCGCCTGGGGCAGGAAGTTCAGCACCCATGTCCGGAGCGGCGCCCATATCAGCACCGGGTACTTGCGGAGCTTGTCCAGTGATCACCCCAAGTGCAGCTTCTAACTGTTGCTTGGCACCTTGCAGGTTGCCCAATAAGCCACTCAGTGCAGCACTGGCATCAGCATTGTATTGTGTGGCCTGGTCGACGCCGACTTCATTTCTAATTTGATCCAACAAGGCTGGCAAGTCTTTGAACTGCATGGCACTCACCTGTTCACTCATCTTTTGCACTTGATCTACCATGTCTTGGCTTGCCAACACAACTTGAGCTTGTTGAATTTCACTGGCTTCACGCAGGCGACGAGCACGACGGCCTTCGGCCATTGGATTGTTTGCTTGCTTCATGAGATCTGCTTTTTGTTTCTGTAAAGCCATGATCTGTGCATCAATTTGTTTAGATTGATCCATAGCTTGCTTTTTGTTATTTTGCATAGTCATTGCCATATTGGCTGGATTTGCAGCAGGAGCGGCGCCCGGAGTAGTTGCGGCTGCGGCCAGGGCCTGTTCCATCATGACCAATTTCAAGTATGATGGATTTCGCTCACTGCGGTGAAATTCTGGAGTGCGGCGATGTTCGGCAATTAAGCCACGCACACGCTTGAGCATGTCTCGTGCTTGGCCTTTTGAAACAGTGTTGAAATCAACACGGTTGCCAAAATAGCTTTCAAAAACCTTAGCGGCTTGTTGTATTGGGTTGGCTACGGCCAGTTCTTGCAGTTTCATTATGAAATCCTCGTTGTTGAATATATTTAGCCCAGTTTACATATTTGTTTAACTGATTTTCCAGCATTTTCTTTTGTATGATTTTGCTTTCCAGCTTGGTTAAAATAATTTCTCGTAAATTAGGATCTCTACTACGATCACCAATTGCAGCTCTGGTGTGAATGTCGTTTTTAAGTGCTGTTAATTTATTGTCTGTTCTTAGTATTTCACGGGCTGTATTATAACCATGATTTTTATCGGCAATGCACCAGCTGAGTGCTGTGCGGGTGCTGCTAAACGTGCCTACTTCTGTAATGCCACAAACAACTCGATAACCTGGTGATACAGGCTGTATTCGATAGTGGTCAAATACTTCGTATCCATCTTCACTTTGCCAGATCAAATTGGGTGCAACATTTTTAAATTCCTGACGGAACATGCGTTCAAATTCTTGGTCTTGTTTCATTTAATAATGTAGTGAGAGATCATATAGCCCAACGCTGCTATCAATACTCCAATAGATCCCACTGCCCAATTGATCAGTTGAGTGTTTCGTTGATTGTTCATTTGGTTTACACTGTCTTTAACTTCTGCGACCATGTCGCAAAGATGTGCAATGTTTACACTCATGGCCGTCATTTTATCTTCTAATGCATTGTAGCGTTCAGCACACAGTTCTACGTGTGCTTCCAGGCTTTTCTTTTCAATATCAGTGGTCTCGACCATTTGTAATCTCCGTTATGTATTTATGGAAATGGGTGCAAACCAAATATTCTGTCTAGCACCTTGGGTGATCAAAACTGTGTCAATATCAGGGTCATTATCAAGTTCACGCAACATAGGTACACCTTCAGCATCAGACCGTAGCACCGATACTGGATCTGAATTTGACCCGTAAATACCGTCTGATTCGGTCTCAAATTCAAACATCCAACGTGTGCCAGTTTGATCTGGTATAGGATTAGTTAACCCAAACAATTGTGTGCGTAGACTTAAAATTTGTGTGATTGTTTCCCAGTTGCGTTGTTGATTTCGACTGCGATTCCAGGACTCAGTATCGTGTATCAATTGTCCGGCATGGTCATGAAATGGCATTCTGCTTTGTTTACAATGTCCAGTTACTCCGGTAGCTGTAATATCAAACAATGTTTGGCAAGCAAATTTCATTCAGTGCGCCTGCTGAGTTCATACAGTATTTCTACTTGTTCGCACAAGTGATCGAGTTCTGGGTCATCGCGGCGGGCTTGAAAAATTTCAACCCAGCGTTTGGATTTTTCTAAGTCTTTGAGTTCTTGTTGCAGTTTAGGGTCTTGCCAATGTAGTTCTCGTTTGGTAGCACCAGGGCTACGGGCGTAAACTGTGCGCCCGCCATCTGGACTTTCAAACACTGTAAGCTCTGTAATTTTGCTGACCATCATAATAGAGTATTTAAGTCGTTATTACAAGACCCATATTAAAGTCAACAAAAAGCACCCGAAGGTGCTTTTTAATTACGCTGCGTCTACAAACTTTTTGAGTTCCTCAGCCTTGACCACAATGTCTGTGGTACTTGGAAAATCAGGCATGGTTGGATACGGAAGAGTTCCGCGATTGGCATCATTCAGCTTGGAATGATATTCATCGCTTAGGCTACTGCGCTTGTCATGCACTGGCGTTTGAAGTATTTCTTTGGCCAGATGTAAAAGTTCGAGACGGATCTCGTAAGGTGTTTTGCTCATGTTTTTCTCCTGTGTATGTGTGTGTCGTTCCGGTCCCGCCCTATGCAGGACAAGATTGCTACACGAGCATGAATACTTATACCTGTAAAATGCAGTCAACAAAAAACCTGCCGAAGCAGGTTTTGTGTTTTATACAAATCAACTAATTAGATACTAGAAAGATTTGTGAATGTTGCTGTGCCTGTAACGTTAGCATTTGGAACACCAATTGCGGCATTAGCTGATTGAACAGCAGCAACAAATGTAGCGGTTGTGTATGCATTAGCAGGATAAATTGCAAAGTTCATAACTGTGTTGACTGGACCAACTTGGAAAATTGCCACTGTAGCTGTTTGTTGAACAGCTTGGATAACGTTGGCAACGTAACCATTGACACCTCCCTGAGAAGCAACAGAAGCGTTAGCTGTAACAGAGAAATAGTCTAATTTAGGACCAGCTGGGTTGAAAGGACCTTGAGCAGCAATGTTAGCTGTCTGTGCAATGTTACCGTTCAATACGTCGGTTGCAAATACTGGTTGTGAACCACCAGAAACTTTAGTAATATAAGCCATTTTTGAATCTCCTTAGTTTATGGCCACTGTGGGCCTACTTTTATTTATACCTTTTGATAAAAATTAGGAGTTAGCCACTGTTTCTGGGTTGTTTCTTTGGCGATTTGCTGAAGTAAATCCACCGGCAAGACGATTTACAGCTTTGGCCATACCTGCCGGGGTGGCCATTACCCAGCCCTCTTGTCCTGGGTGCTGTAGATCCAACTGTTGTAGCACATCCATCTTGATGTCGTGTAGTAATCCCCAAGCAGTAAATGCCGCGGCCATACCGGCCAAATTGCTACGTGGACTTTGCAAGTATTCTACGATGTTCCGAAACTTCTTGGGTGTAACACGCTGTTGCAACCACGGACCAAAATCAGCCAACATGTTGTCAAATCCAGTGCCCACACGACTGTTGATGTAGTCTATGCATAACCTGGGCAAGTCAGTAATTTGTAGCGCACGAAGTTCCGCAGGATTAAACAGTTGGTCAATGGCGGCGCCTTGACTGCTGTAAACTGTTCTAAGTTGTTGTGTCAATTCTCGGTTTGGTCGAACATTTTCTTTGGCATACACTGGTTCCAACAATAACAATCCTGGAACTGTTTTAAATTTAACATTGCCAATAGGTTCTTTAGCGGCCCCGGGTTCAGCATACTTGGTGTGCATGGCTATGCCAACTTCACTAGCACCAATTCGTTGACCAATGTCACTGGCTGCTGGAATGCGATAGGGTATTTCATTGGGTTGGAACACATAGTTGCCAGCCTCTAATGGAGGAGTCGACATATACAACAAGTCGCCTTGAACAAAACCTTGATAGTTTTTAGGAACTGCGGCATCCAACATGCCCCATAGTCGATCATAAATTGGCGCAAGGTCTTGAACACGAGTAGCCGGCTTGCCTAGTGCTGCCGCATCGGCATCTCTAGCGGCCAAGTGTTGACGAACCTGACGAGGACTGGTAAACAAGCCGTTGTAACCTTTGGCTCCAAATCCTGACACATCAGTCAGTATAAATGTTCCGTTAGCATCACGGCCAAATATTAGTGCTGGTTTGCCATCCCATTTGACTGTAGTGGTCTTGGCTGTGTCAGAGGCAGTGTGCTTGACAATATCTGTGGCTTTTTTAATTCCTGCACTGCCGTTACGGAACACATAATCTTCCAAATGTTCAATACCCTTAGCGCGGCCGCCTTGCACTTCAGCTTCCACAATGACCTGCATGCCTTGGTTCACAATACGGTCACGTAGCCGCGCTAGGAAGTTTACTTCTGTATACCCAGTTACTGGTGGAAGATCTGTGCTTTCCATAAATGGCAAACCTTCACGTTCCATGTGTTGTCGAAAGTCTGCTAATTTAGATTCGCGCTTGGAATCTGTGCTGAGTGCTTGCAATATGTTTTCTACACTTGCAAGGTCTTGCCGTGTAGCTGTCTTGTTCAGCAACATCTTGGCCACTTGATCCGGATCATCTGTAATGATTTCGTTGGTGTTGCGATCAGCAATACCGGCTATTTGATTCAGCTTGTAGCCCATGCTTTTAGCGATGCTGTTCATCAGCACATTGCGTTCACGTCCTTTGTATTTGCTATCTGGCGGCATGGCACCCAACACAAATTTTGACCAGGCTACATTCTTCAACAACATAAAATCTGTTTGAACATAGCCATTGGCAGGATTTCCAATGATGGGTGTAAGAAAATGCACCGCTGTTCCAGATTTTTTAACATAATCTTCGGGCTTGAATCCGTGACTGGCAGCCCACTGTTTGAGTCTGGCTTCTAACTGTTCTTTGGTAACTGTGTTGGCATCCACAGCAATATCCAAGTCGCCTGACGTGTCTTTGATGCCTGTAGATCCCAGTGTATTGCTTTGTAGATCTAATCCGGGTAACAATTCTTCAAGCCAAGCAAGAGTAGGCTTGACATCTGTTTGATTGATACGTTGTGTTACGGCCTGCCCTTTGGAGTTCTTAAATACGTTGCCGCCTTCTTGTAAAGATTGTATCATCTTAATCCCAATGCTATTTTAATTTCGTTTGCAGCAGCTGGATCTTTGGCCATAGTTTTAAGAGTTTCAATTTGATCAGGATTCAACACTCTTGATAATGGAATAAGAGAAGAAACTCTGTTTCCGCCGCCTTGTTGTCGTGTTTTTGCTCGCTGTTCGGCAGACAATTTTTGCATGGCTTGACCAACCAGAATCAAATATTTTTCCACTGCCAATTGATTGTTTTTAGGGTCTTGTTGAGTTGTAACAACGTTGGACAAGGCTTGATCTAAACTCTGACTCATGTCTGGCATTTTTTCTACATCAGCTAATCCAAGTCCGGAAGATTTATCGGCAACTTTTGATGTCACCCAGGTTTTAAAGTCTTGAGCATACTTGCGTTGACTGGCTTCATCAGGAGCTCCAGGAACAGTAGAATTATCTTCGTTGGTCGTGCCTCTTTGTTTGGCATCTGCGGCCGCGATTCGTTGTTGTAATATTTCATACTCGTCCGCAGATGGCAAGCCTGGAGACGACTTGGTAATTTTAGTAGTAGGTGTTAACCATTTTGGTGCTGTCTTTGCCGCAGTAGTAGCCGGCACCGCCGCAGGGGCGGTTTGTGGCTTGGCCGCATGGAATCGTCCTGTTGGCATCTGTGTAGTTGTGCCGCCAGTGCTGGAAACAGATTTGTTGGCACCACTCAACTGTTGAGCCATTTGTCCAAATGAGTTTCCTGTTGGTGCAGTTGCTTGGGCACGACTATTGCGTTGACGTATAGCGTTAGGAGTTTGACTTATAACACCAGGTTGTTTTCCACCGGTGCGTTGTTTTGCTACAGCTGGCGTTGTAACTGGTGCCGTAGTAGGTGTGGGTTTGGCTACAACGGTGGGCTTGGTTGCTGTAGTTGGTTGTGGTAATCCAGTGTTAGCAGTTGGATTGGGTACACCTGCTGGTGCGTTAGTTGTTACATTTTTATATGCAGGACCAAAACTAGGAGTTTTGGTTGGTGTTGGTGTTGATGTAGGTGCTGTTGCCGCAGGTGCTTGGCCAGACTGTTTCGACCATTCGCCAGCCAGTTGTTTTGCCCAGGTGCCTAGTTTAGCTTGTTGTTGTTGTCCTACTAGCCCTTGATAATATTTGTCTCTGGCATCTTGATATCCTCTTGCGCTGGTAAATGAGTTGGGCGTGTTCATAGCGACTTTGGCCTTGTCAAACGGTGCTTTGACAGCATTTTTAATGTCTGACCCTATTGTTCTGGCTATATCGCCTAGGCCTTCTTGAACCAGTGTTATTTCATGAATTTGCATCAGTGCGTCTCACGGTGCGGGTAAATTTACCTGGATCGCGCTGGTTAATAGCGTTGATCAATTTACGCTGTAAGTTTTGAGCATCTTCGCTACTGTAAGTAGAGTCAATTTGCTCTAGCAAGCGTATAGCACTGGCTATCACGTTGGATGCACGATTTTCAATCACATGGCGCTGATCGCGCTCAATATACATTGAGTCTAATTCTTCTAATAAACTGCGAGTTTTCTTTTGCATTTTGGGTCAGAACCTTTTTATTATTTAGCGGATTTGGTATCTTAGGTCAGACCAATTTTACCAGCAAAATAATCAGCTAATGCAGTATAACCCGATTCATCTGGATGATTTCCAGATTTAGTATAAACGTATTCGTATTTTTTTTGTATATTTGTATCAAAAAAATACGAAGTTATTACATCATGCAGATATTCTGGTTGTAATTTTAGATTTTCTAAATGAATTGTTTTTAATGATTTTAACTGACTATCAAGATCATTAATACCAATGTCAAGATCAGCCAATGGCATATTTAAACTGTTAAAATCATTGTCATTTTTGTAATCCATTATCCAGGATAACTCTTGTGTGTATCGTGTTGGGTTCAAACTCAATCCAGTCATAAACAGCGGAATACCTAGTCCTTTAAGACTATGCATAAAATAAAAACTTAAAATTATAGTATTTTGTATATCATTCCAGGCATGCCAATAATCGGTAAAAATTTTATCAAGCGAATCTGTTGCTTGGCGTCCTGGCCAAATTTGTTGCCATTTTCCTACTTTTAAAATTTCAAGTCTTGCGGCAGGTGCAAGCGGAAATATTACATAGTCGTAATTGGGATTTCTACACAGTTCTTCAATACCAATTCTGGCAGCTCGTTGATTGCTACTGCCACCTTGGGCTAAATTTACTACTTCGACTTGGTATTTGCGAGCCATCTGTGCTGGCCACGATATCTCCTCTGGATTCAGCCCACACTCGTTAGTACCGTGGGTCCAGCTATCGCCAATGGTTAAAATCTTCATGACTGTTTGATCTGTCCCAATAACTGTTTTAGCTTGGCACTTTGCACATCAGCGGTAACCTTAGGCGCCTCTAAATTAAAGCCTTCTTTGGCCTGTGGTCGTGCCCAAGGCTGTGACTTAGCGTCTGCATTTTCGTTATTGACCATTGTGCTTTTTGTTTTGATTGTATCAAGCAAATTGCCCTTGGCAAACGAATTAACAGGGCCTGCATCTTCACCCGGATCTGTAATACGCATGGTTTCGATGTTGTAGTCCAAATCAATTTTCATGCCAACACCAGTGCTACTACGCGATTTCATACATTGTATTTGATACTTGCCACGTTCACGCATAGCACGACTTGTAAAGATACCAAACACGTTGTCAGCAGTATTGATCTTACTGATACCACCCGAGATATGACTGTGATCGAACTCAATTTCTTCTACAGCCGATCGATTCAACTGCGATGCTGTTACAAATAGCACATTGAGTTCTTTGGCCAAGTTACGCAACTCTTCTGAAACATATTTGTCTTTGACAAACAAGTCGTTTGGACTAACCTTGGCACTAACTGGCATCAACAAGTCCAAGTAATCACACATAACAAAGTCTATCTTAATGCCTGTCTGCACTTGCACTTCTTTAATGTAACTACGAATATCATTGATGTTGCTTTGTGCTGGCAATGCCTTGATACGATATTGCCCAGTTTTCTTTGATATCAACTTGACCTTAAGTGTTGCCTGGTCAATGTCTTTACGAATTTCTTTTGTGCTCATTCCGGCCAACATTGCATCAGTTCTCAGGGCACACAGTTCTTCACTGAGTTCTAAACTGATATACACCCCACTGAGTCCTGCTTGCAACCAACTCAATGCGATGTTCATCATAACAAGCGACTTGCCGGATCCGGATCCGCCTGCAAATATGTTCAGCTCACCTCGGCTGAATCCGCCATACAAGATCTTGTCCATCTGTGGCCAACCTGTGCTTACTTGTCCGCCTGAGTTGAAGTATCGGTTAATGCGAGCACTAGGATCACTAAAGTAATCCGTACCCATGTCTTTAGTAAGTGATATCTGTACCGCATCTTTGATTAATTTTTCTACAGGATCATACTCGCCCTTTTCCAACAAGTCTGCTGATTTTAAAATTGCACGTTCCAGTTCTTGTCTGCGAGTAAAACCTTCAAACTCATCCATGAACCACTCAAAGTGCCCTTCGTTCAAGTCTGGAATGTTGTTGAGTTTAACACCCGTGCTGGCGCTGATCTGTTCTACTGTGGGCAGTGTTTTATGCTGGTCGCTGTGTCGAGCAATAAACTCAGCCGCAGCTCGTAGACTGCGATCAAAGTTTTCTGGATTGTAAATGTTTTGAACGCGAACATAACTTTCTGCGTCCTGCAACATCATTTCTAAGAACAGTCGTTGGACATCAAGTCCGTAATCTTTTAACAAGTTGTTTCTTCCTTAGTTCTATTTTAATTTTACTAGTTTCTCGGGCCTGCATTATAGTTACCAAAGTTGCTAGTCTACCCCAACGAATTACAGCATCGTTTACATCTTTAACGTCAGCGGGCCACTCGGGCATACTTACTGCCCATCCTAGTTCTACTGCACGGTCTACTAACCGCATGCCGGCTTCATCTTGATCCGGAACAACAATAATATCACGTCCTAGACTGCGAATTAATCTAGCCTGTGCATCGTTGATCTCTGCGTGTAACACCGCCAGGCCATTGATACTAATTGCATCAAACACTCCTTCCAGCACAATAATATTGGTCCAGTTATCGTGCAACAAATCTGTTCCAAACACATAGCCCGGTTGTATGTCTTGAATATATCTAGGTGTACGATTGTCTAAGAACCGTGTGGTGTGTCCTACCACTTGATTTTCATAAGTAAACGGAATTACCACACCGGGTCTGGGCATTGTTTTATACAAGAACGGATAGTCTAAAGGTATGCGCCTATTCTGCAAATATTCTCGTGCAGCATCGTTAAGTGGTTGTGTAGTTGCTGGCAGATCTCTATCTTCAAACGAGATCGTTTGCAGTTGTTGCATAATAGCTTGACGTTCGCCTAACAAGCCTTCGATTGATCGATGCTTTAGACTTTCAAGATTAATTCGCTCAATTTCTTCTTGTGGTACATTTAGCCATTCAAGTAATCGACGAGCTTTAAATGTCAGGTTACGACCCAATACAAAACTTGCAGTATAGCCACAATTGAAACAGTGATAACTCCATGCACCATCTGTGTTGGGCTTGATGCCGCCACGCTGTCGTTTGTCTTGAGTATCTCCGCGATGAACACAACAGGGTGCGTTGAAACTTATCCAACCCGAAGCTGTTTGTTTTCGCTTGGCTGGAAGAAAAGAAATCACATCAATCATGCTACGATTATAGCAGATTTATCTACATACTGCAAGTGAGTTTGGTGTTATCTATAAAGGAGATCAACCACATAACCCGTGCTGATTATGACCGCAGCACCTGTTTGGTTAGGATTATTTGGATATACACCTGCGCCCATGCCAGCATTGGGCAGGTACCAATAGCCCGACCCACCATTGGTCACTTCGACTCCGGTCACTACACCTTGATCAATTGTGGCCACTGCTGTAGCACCGGCACCGTCGCCAATGAAGTTAATGTGTGGTGGAGCCAAATACCCTGTACCGCCGTTGGTGATAGTGACACTGGTCACTACTCCGTTTTCAGTGGTTGCATAACCAATGGCCGGAGTTCCAGGTTGTGTTGGCACAGCAAAGATGCTGTTGTTAAAAGCTAATCTGAGTAGAGGATGCCACCCCACGATATTCATATAGATAGTGCGAGTTTCATTGTAGTAGGTAGTTGACTCAGAAACATTGTACCAAATACTTTCGTAGTTTGGAGCAGCCTGAGCTTTGATTGTGCCAGTGTAGCCTACTAAAGTCATTTGTATAGTTGTAACGGCATTAGTGGGTTCAATAAAACTGCTGTAAAATTCTGTGTTGGCAAAACTATTCCAATAATTGCCACCATTGGGATTGCCCGACCAATACGTGCCAGGACTGTAACTGCCCCAAGCAGTGCCATCTAAACTGGCTTGAGCACTTAACTTAATAGTAGGAATTGTCAACGGAGCACTGGGCACATGTTGTGGCAGTATCGAATCTACAATAACAGCAGGTGCTCGTGCTCCAGCTTGTGCATTGGTAAACACAGCTTCTGTTAAGTTACCACTGACACGTTGAATGCTGTAGTTGGCTGGCTGTGCCAATACTTCTAGTAGATCTGCGCTGGTCAATGTGACTTTGGCACGACCTGTTGCGGCATTGAGGGTAACCATGGGTTTTTCAACCAGGATTCGGTCACCGTCGGTACTGATAGCTCGGAACAGGAATGTGCTTCCTGTAATGTTAACAGGCTTTTCTTGTTGATTGATAAACTCAAACAACAGCACATTGTCAACACCTTTGTTTATGGTTAGTTGTTTTGCATACACGGGATCGTACCTATAGATAAAAGTTTCGCCTGCACCGGTGTCCATGAGTAACACTCGGGTAATTTGCTGGTAGATATAGACTTGGGTTGAATACATACATTATATTTAGTGCTTTTGCTAGAGCCGGCGAAATTGGTCTGGTAAATATCCATAGACATGACAAACGATTTCATTGACAAATTAGCTGAAAAATACCCATTTATTACCTTGTGTGTCTACGCCTCAACAGAATATGTGGGTATTATACAAAATCAAGATGACGCAATTACTACAATTTATGACTTTGGTGCTATAGCTGATGCTGATCTAAAACGTCATTTTTTAGAGTTGGCCAATGTTTGGTGGTGGGAAAGCAATCGCAGTATTCCTATTAACATATTCCTCAAAGGCGACTGGGACGTATTCAGGCCCTATCTTAAAACTTTTACCAATAAAGATCTAGAAGTATTGCACGGGCCTATTTGCAGTCTGAGCGAAATGAGCCGTAAAAAAAGCAAACGTAAATCAATTACGTTGGTTCGACGAGTCGATTGATAAAATATTCTGCTATTTTTTTCATGCCAACTTGATCCGGATGTGTTTGTTTGCCAGTTAACGCAAGCATGTCAAAATTTAAAAAATTTAACACACTGGGATCGTTGCTTAAGAACTGATAAAAAGGATCATCTGTGGTCAATTGATTTTTGAACTGCTCTGGGCCAGTATAGATCAAATACTGAATACGGTTTAACTTAAAGAAAGAAGTCAATCCTACTAGTCTGGAAAACAACTCAGCATCAATTGCATCGGGTTTTTGCAATAATGTGTGAAGTTTTGCATACTGTTTTACTTCGTCGGGCCAGTTTAGATGGTCACCGGGTTTGAGTGATTCAAACTGATCACGGGCCGGAACAAAATCAAGACCCGTATTGATTTCTCCGTATTTCCAATTGTTGTCACCTGTGGGTGTGCCAGCATATTCAAATCGTTCTTTGAACGTGAGCTGGATCAAAGCAACAATCGGTTCATTGTGCTTTAACAGATCAATACAATCTCGCATGGCACATCGAATAATTTTACTGTTACACGAACCCGACACTGCTCGATCAACTACCTGCCAACCAAAGTGTTTGCCTACCAACATTGGATATCTGTGCCATCTTGATATGTCACGATTGGCTGTAAAACTACATCCGTTGCTGTATAAAATTGTCATTGGTTTAACAAATTCATATGTAGTGCTACCAATGCAGCATATCCAATCGCATGTGCATGTTTGAACACAAATCCACGACTCGCATCACCATCCCAGACTGATTCAAACACTTCGCTCCAGGGCCTGTTTTGTAAATGTGCTTTGCCCGGGCGAATGATACTGATAAAAGCTGCCATTCTTGGAATTGAATCAGGGCGCATGGTCTTTAATAGCTCGGTATAGTTGCCTATGTGAACCAGTTGCTGGGCCCACTTGGTGTCGGTCCACAAGCGTTCCCACAGTGGGTCAGCGGCCAACATGTCTTGATAGTGTTCGGGACTCTTTACCAATTGATACACACTCATGTTCAACAAGTCAATCTTGAAATAGCCCAACTGTTCAGCCTGTTCGTAGTCTATGGCCGCACAGGCATTGACAGGATCATACGGGATGTCTGTGACATACACACCTGAGTTGTGTCTACGCACTTGTCCTTGATGCAGTTGACGTGCTGGAGTAGCATGAATCAACTTCAACAATTGATCTCTGTCGGCTAGGTCAATGTCAATATCTGCGCTCATTCTGTGTCCACTAGTGCGGTTACAACTTTAAGTTGTTCTTTGGCTTTCTTAACTGTTGCCATTGCATCTGCCACAGCAGGATGTTTTTTTGCCAGGCCCTCAAGCCTTTTTTCTTCTGCCATCTGTCGTTGAACCCAATCAATCGCTTCCTCGGCCGTTCCATTAAGTCCTACACTGGCATGTGGCGTGTTTAGTTCCAACCAAGTCATACCATCATACACTTCTAATCGTTGCTGACTGGTATTGAAACGCAAGTTACCAACGCCCTGTGAACCGGCTTGAGCACTCACATAGGTGTTGGCACTGCCGCCTATCACTTGTATATACTTTCCAATAGTGTGAATTGCTTTGATCATGCTACCAACCTGCCTTAGTTAATATATCTCTAGCATACTCTTGGTCTGCTGGATAGTCTTGAAATTTCTTCATCCAAAAGTCTGCATCGATGTAGGGCCATACCATGGCCACTTGTGTGGCATCTAATTCGCTTATAAACTTTTGTCCAGATTCACTGTTGTAGATGATCCAAGGACTTATGCGACCTGCGGTCACTGCATACACCATGGCATTGGTATTGCCATAACGTAGACAATCCTCTGCTGGGTGTCCTGACTGTT
>Ga0114974_10000630_pt1 | contig 28931 bp, 22 predicted proteins | sample S_130206_EF_Meta_FD_87318 | JGI IMG/M metagenome (GOLD analysis project Ga0114974, IMG submission 87318) | Freshwater microbial communities from Lake Simoncouche, Canada to study carbon cycling - S_130206_EF_MetaG | ecosystem: Environmental > Aquatic > Freshwater > Lake | place: Lake... | reverse complement strand
CGCTCGATGATTAATTGACGTAATTTTTCCCAAGATTCTGAAGGCACAGATGAATCCTAGGGGAACAAACGTGCGTCCAAAGCCTGTGTCGACATACGGTATGGGAGTGCGCAGACTCTTCCCCCTTTTCGTGGCACTCGCTATCGGCATAGGTATTGCTGCGCCCGCTGGTGCCATCGTGAATGGTTCCCCTTCCACGCCGGGCACCTTCGGGTTCCTGGTGGCTTTGTTGGATACCCAGCGTTTGAGCACGATGACCAGCTTCCAGTCCCAATTCTGTGGGGGTTCCTTAACCACTTCCACAACTGTTGTGACGGCAGCTCACTGCGTGGTCGATCAACAAGATGGCACGCGAGATTTACCCTCAAGTGTGGTAGTTGCGTTTGGCAGGTCGCTGAAGGATCCAGAGTTGCGCACCGTCGCGGTTTCGGCCATCACTGTTCATCCCAAATATTCGATCACCACCGGCGAGAACGACATTGCAGTTCTCACCCTTGCTACGCCACAAGCAGACATCCAAACCATCGCCCCACTGAAAGACTCCGAGATCACCAGCGGTCTTGATGTTGCAGGTACGAGAGCGATGGTTGCCGGTTGGGGATCAATCAACTCTTTCAGAAATTCGTTTCCTGACACTTTCCGCACCGGCGAACTTCTTCTACTTCCATCCGGAACATGTGGGCAAGGCCAGAACTATCTCTTCAATGGCGTCACTTTTCTGGGTTACCAACCCGGTGAAGCAAACTCAACGAGCATGCTGTGTGCCATCGGGCTCACTGCAAATAGGCAAATCATCGATAGTTGTCAGGGTGACTCAGGTGGTCCGCTCGTAGCGGGTTCCGGTGTAGATGCGCGACTTGTAGGAGTAGTGAGTTGGGGCCTGAATTGCGCCAGCCGCCATCCGGGCGTGTACACGAAGTTATCAGCGATGACAGAATTTCTTAATTCCACCGGAGCTTTTGGGGCCCCTGCGCCTCCAGCGATCTCCGTCACGGCGCTAAATCAACGAGCCCGCGTTACCTTCACTTCTGCGGGTGCCAGTTTCACTACCTTCACAGCAGCAATTGCTGGCACACCCACCCAACAATGTGTCGCAGCCCCAGTCGCTGCCTCAATGAGTGCATCTTGCAACATCACAGGATTGGTCAATGGTCAGACCTACGCCATTAGCGCCACTGGCACCAGCAGTATTGGTCCATCGTCAACAAGCGCGGCTCTGAACGTCACACCCATTGCGGTTCCCGACGCCGGGCGAATTAAGACGGTTCTCATTGATGGTCGACAAGTACAAGCTCAGGTCACAAAATCGGTGAGCAAGACACCACTCTTGGCCACCAGAGTTGCCTGCTTGCCTGTGCTTGGTGGTCCTGGTCGAAGCGCAAAAGTTATCAATGGCGTGGCGTCCATCAATCGCCTAAATGTTGGCGACTACTTATGCTCCGTGACAGCTCGGAATGAAATCGGCGCGAGCCGCGGACCAGAACAAGCAATCCGCATTGCTGCCTAATGGACCAACGTTAAGTCTGAGTCATCAGCGATAACCGCTATCGTGACCAAATCACCATCACGAACTTCGCCGCTCAGGATGGCTTTCGCTAACTTGTCGCCAATTGCAGTCTGAATCAACCGACGCAATGGTCGGGCACCGTAGACAGGGTCGAAGCCCCTATCAACGAGCCAAAGTTTCGCGTCGTTGGAAAGATTCAGTGTGATTCTCCGATCTGCCAATCGACTTTGCAGAGCCAGCATTTGAATGTCAGCAACTTTGGTGAGCTGTGTGCGATCAAGCGGCTCGAAGGTCACCATGCCATCAAGTCGATTGAGAAATTCAGGACGGAAATGCGCGCGAACGGCCATCAACACCTGCTCTTTTCGCACTTCATATGGAGTGTCAAGCTCAACTAAAAACTGACTACCCATATTTGAAGTCAAAATGAGAATCACATTGCGAAAATCAACAGTTCGCCCTTGACCATCGGTAAGGCGTCCGTCATCGAGTACCTGCAACAAAATGTCGAAAACTTCGGGATGTGCTTTTTCAACCTCATCCAGTAACACCACTGAATAAGGACGCCTACGAACTGCTTCAGTGAGTTGCCCACCCTCTTCATAGCCGACATATCCCGGCGGAGCTCCTACCAGGCGTGAAACAGAATGCTTCTCAGAATATTCGCTCATGTCGATGCGCACCATTGCTCGCTCGTCGTCGAAGAGAAACTCCGCGAGAGTTTTTGCAAGTTCGGTCTTGCCAACACCCGTGGGTCCTAAGAACATGAAGGATCCAGTCGGCCGATCTGGATCAGAAATCCCGGCTCGCGCTCGACGCACCGCATCGCTGACTTCCCGAACTGCCTCGACTTGACCCACGACTCGTTTACCTAGTTCACCTTCCATCCGCAATAACTTCTGCGTCTCACCTTCCAGTAGGCGACCTGCTGGGATACCAGTCCAACTTGCTACAACTACTGCGATGTCATCCGCGGTGACTTCTTCTTTCACCATGGCTGAACGTTCGTTGGCTTCACCGGCGACTCGCGCTAACTCTTCGTCTAAACTTGGTATTTCTGCATATAGAACTCGCGATGCCTGCTCGAAATCACCTTCGCGTTGAGCACGTTCAGCGATAGCGCGCAAATCATCAATACGCACCTTAATTTCGCCCACACGGTCAAGGCCGGCTTTCTCGGCATTCCAATGTGCGCGTAATCCCTTGAGTTCCTCAGATTTATCTGCGATTTCATCGCGGATTTTCTGTAAACGATCCTTGGAAGCTGCATCTGTTTCTTTGGCAAGAGCCATTTCCTCCATACGAAGTCGATCGACTTGACGTTGCAAAACATCGATTTCGACTGGAGAGGAGTCGATTTCCATCCGTAGCCGAGACGCGGATTCATCCATCAGATCAATCGCCTTATCTGGCAAGAAACGAGCTGTGATGTAACGATCAGAAAGAGTTGCCGCCGCGACAAGAGCGGCATCTGAAATCACAACTTTGTGATGTGCCTCGTACTTTTCTTTAATACCTCGCAAAATTGCGATGGTGTCTTCAACTGAAGGCTGGTTCACTAATATCTGCTGGAAGCGCCGCTCGAGTGCTGCGTCCTTTTCAATGTATTTACGATACTCGTCGAGAGTTGTAGCGCCAATCATCCGCAACTCTCCGCGAGCAAGCATCGGCTTCAACATGTTTCCGGCATCCATCGCACCCTCGCCGCCAGCGCCGGCTCCTACAACGGTGTGTAGTTCATCAATGAACGTAATGATCTGGCCATCTGAATTCTTGATCTCATCAAGTACTGCTTTGAGGCGCTCTTCGAATTCACCGCGGTACTTCGCACCTGCAACCATTGCGGCTAGATCTAGCGAGTACAGAGTTTTACCTTGGAGAGACGTGGGGACATCGCCTTCAACGATTCGTCGAGCCAAGCCTTCGACCACTGCCGTTTTGCCAACGCCTGGTTCCCCGATGAGCACCGGATTGTTTTTTGTGCGCCGCGAAAGAACCTGAATAGTACGACGCACTTCCTCATCGCGCCCAATAACTGGATCAATCTTTCCTTCACGCGCGCGCGCCGTGAGATCAATACCAAATTTTTCGAGAGCCTGAAACGTTTGTTCTGGATCCTTTGACGTCACGCGAACCGACCCCCGAACATCGTGTAATGCTTCAATGAGTGCTGCGGAACTCGCACCGAACTTTCCCATGAGATCAGCGACACCCAACCCGCCGTCTTTCGCGAGCCCGATGAGCAAGTGCTCGGTGCTGACATACTCATCCCCTCGCTCTTTAGAAAGTTCTTGAGACGTGTTCAAAACTTTGTAGGTCGCGTTACTCAATTTTGGTGATGCTACTGATGACCCGCTTGCACTTGGTAGTGAATCAAGTGCTCCGCGCACCTGTGCCGTCAGAATGGAGACCTTCACGCCAACTGCATCTAGCAATGCTGAAGCGATTCCATCTCCTTGCTGCAGCAATGAATCCAGCAGATGCAAGGGTTCGACCTGCGGATTGCCCTTTGCGGCGGCCATCCGAACCGCAGCGCCAAGCGCGTCTTGGCTCTTTGCAGTGAATTGAATATCCATTGATTCATTCCTTATCGCTGGGAACGGCGATTGGGTCGCCACACAACTAATGCCGTCGAGGACTTTTCGCGGTGGAACTCGCGTAATTGAGTGCGAAGTCCTTCCACTTCTTCTTGCAAGACAAGAATTCGACGAATTCCTTCAAGCGACAAGCCTTCGGCAGATAAATCTGCGATCTCACGAAGGCGCGTGATGTCACGACCGGAATACAACCGATTTCTGCCACCCACACGTGTCGGAGCAACAAGACCAAGACGGTCGTACTGACGCAGGGTTTGCGGATGTAGACCGGCGAGTTGTGCGGCTACTGAAATTGCAAAAACTGGATAGTCGTCAGCAACCTGGAACCGGTCCATCTCACTGCCCTGCCAAAGCAATCAGATCACGACGTGGATCGTGATCTGCTGTGAACGTTGCGTAAGTTTCCAACGCTGCGCGGGCTTCGTCACTCAGTTTCTGCGGTACGGCAACCTCTACGGTGACAAGCAGGTCGCCATGCTTGCCATCTTTTCGCTGGATCCCTTTGTCTTTTACCCGAAATGTTTTACCCGTAGTTGTACCAGCCGCAATTCTTAGCGTGACGTTTCCATGCCGTGGTGTCGGCACAGTGATGTGCGAACCCAGAGCAGCCTCACTGAAAGTAACCGGAACGGTGAAGGTGATGTTGTCGCCTTTGCGAGTGAACAACGCGTGAGGTGTGACATGAACATTAACAAAAAGATCACCAGCTGGTCCGCCTCGTTCACCGGGTGATCCCTTTCCGGCTACTCGGATCTGAGTTTCATCTTTAACCCCCGCAGGCAAGCGAACCTGAACTGTTCGGGTCTTCATAGCACTGCCATTACCTCGGCAAGTGACACATGGATCATCAATGATTCGGCCGCGGCCTCGACATGCTCCGCAAGTTTCTGGAAATGCAAACCCACCGGCGTTACGAGCAACTTGCCCTTGGCCATTGCAGTTCGGGCAGGTGCGTGCTGATGTGCCTGGCGTAGCGCCCGTTCCATGACAGGTGTCGCAGGCACCTTCAGTACGAAGACTCAATGGCACCGTCACGCCATCAAGCGCGTCATCGAAACTCAATGTGAGTTCCGTTTCTAAATCACCACCTCGACGCGGTTGCGGCGCACGAGAGCCACCTCGCCCGCGATTAAAGATTCCGCCAAGAAGATCGCTGAAGTCTCCGCCCTTTCCGCCGAAAACATCATCCATATTGACGTCGAAAGAACCTCCGCCTGGCGCGCCGGCACCATAACCGCTCGGCCCGAATCCTCCTGAAGCAAACATCGCGCGCGCTTCGTCGTATTCACGATGCTTTTCAGCATCTGACAACACGTCGTAGGCCTCGGAAACCTCTTTAAATTTTGCTTCAGCTTTTGGGTTGTCTGGATTCTTATCCGGATGTAACTCACGGGCCAGCTTGCGGTACTTCTTCTTGATTTCATCGGCTGTGGCATCTTTGCTCACACCCAATGAAGCGTAGAAGTCTTTTTCAAGCCAATCCTTATTCACAATTCTTCCTTTTAGTCTGTTCCGGCAACGGCTACCCGCGCTGGTCGAAGCACTCGTCCGGCGTAGCGATAACCAGATTGATACACAGAGACCACGGTTGGTTCGCTGACCCCATCATTTGATTCGCTTGTCAAAGCTTCATGCATTAGGGGATCGAAAGGTTGGTTTGCTTCACCGAAGGTTTCTAACCCCAGCTTTGTGCAGGTTGCCTGCAAAGTTTCACCAACAGACTTGAAGGCTCCTTCTAGCTCACCATGCTCGCGAGCACGATCAATGTCATCAAGAATAGGGAGTAAGCCTGCAAGGACTCCACCGACTGCTGTTTCGCGAATGAGTTCACGATCTCGATCAACCCGCTTGCGATAATTGGCGTATTCCGCGTGCACTCGTTGCAGATCTCCGGTGAGCTCAGCAATTTTCGACTCAACCTCATCGAGTTCGATCTCGACTTCCAGAAGCTCAGCCTCAATGCCTTCGTCAGGTACGCCAGCAGTCTCCTGCTGGCGTACCTCGAAGGTTTCCGGATCGATCCGACGCTTGTCGGTTACCCGAACACCAGTGTCTTCGGTTTCCTCGTTGCTCACTTAGTTTCGTCCTCGTCAACAATTTCTGCATCAACGACATCGTCATCGTTGTCTGCTTGTGCGTCGCCGCCGGTGGCTGCATCATCAGCTGCGGTGGCTTCATACATCGCTGCACCGAGTGCTTGGCTTGCTTGGGCAACCTTGTCTGTTGCTTCACGCATGGCAGGTAGATCGTTGTCTGCGATTGCCTTCTTGAGTTCATCAAGTGGGCCGTCAACGTTGGCTTTTGCGTCAGCAGGCACCTTGTCAGCGTTATCTGCTAGGAACTTTTCCGTCTGGTAAACAAGCGACTCGGCCGTGTTACGCACTTCAGCTTCATCTCGACGAGCCTTATCTTCATCTGCATGTGCCTCTGCATCACGCATCATCCGATCAATGTCGTCCTTACTCAAAGCAGAGCCACCTGAAATCGTCATCGACTGCTCTTTACTCGTGGCACGGTCCTTTGCCGAAACATGAACGATGCCGTTCGCATCAATATCGAAGGTCACCTCGATCTGTGGAATGCCACGTTGTGCCGGTGGCAAACCAGTGAGTTCAAAGGTGCCAAGCCGCTTGTTGTAGGCCGCCATTTCGCGTTCACCCTGATACACCTGAATCAACACTGATGGCTGATTGTCTTCTGCCGTCGTGAAGGTTTCAGAGCGCTTGGTCGGGATCGTGGTGTTGCGCTCAATAAGCCTGGTCATTACGCCACCCTTGGTTTCAATACCAAGGGAAAGCGGAGTAACGTCAAGAAGTAGTACGTCTTTGACCTCACCCTTAAGCACACCAGCTTGAAGTGCCGCACCAATAGCAACAACCTCATCGGGGTTGACGCCCTTATGTGGCTCCTTGCCCGTCTCTGCCTTTACTAATTCGGTTACTGCCGGCATACGTGTTGAACCGCCGACGAGCACAACCTGATCGATTTTGTCGATTGAGATTCCTGCGTCTTTGAGAACTGCACGAACTGGATTCTTGGTGCGCTCCAAAAGCGCAGCTGTCATCTGTTCGAATTGCGTGCGAGAAAGCGACTCTTCTAAGTGCAAAGGACCATCAGCACTAGCCGTGATGTACGGCAAGTTGATAGTTGAATTCATGGAACTCGAGAGTTCAATCTTTGCTTTTTCGGCTGCTTCACGCAGACGCTGCATTGCCATCTTGTCCTTGGACAAGTCAACACCATGTGCATTTTTGAAGGATGTCACCATCCAGTCAACAACCGCGTTATCCCAGTCGTCACCACCGAGGTGGTTATCACCACTCGTCGCTTTAACTTCAACAACTCCATCGCCGATTTCAAGAAGTGAAACGTCAAATGTGCCACCGCCCAGGTCGAAGACCAAGATGGTTTGCTCAACATCGCCCTTATCCAGACCGTATGCGAGCGCAGCGGACGTTGGCTCGTTGATGATGCGCAAGACGTTCAGGCCCGCAATCTCACCGGCTTCCTTTGTTGCCTGACGTTCAGCATCGCTGAAATACGCCGGCACGGTAATGACGGCATCGGTCACGGTCTCACCAAGGTAAGCCTCGGCGTCGCGCTTCAACTTCATCAATGTGCGAGCGCTGATTTCTTGTGGGTTGTACGCCTTGCCGTCAATGTCAACAGTCCAATTGGTACCCATGTGACGCTTCACCGAACGAATGGTTCGGTCTACGTTGGTAACGGCCTGACGTTTGGCTACTTCGCCAACCAATACTTCGCCGTTCTTTGCGAATGCGACAACGGACGGTGTGGTCCGAGCGCCTTCTGCGTTAGCAATGACAACGGGTTCTCCGCCTTCAAGAACTGAGACAACGGAGTTGGTTGTACCCAGGTCGATACCTACTGCACGGGACATATCTGTCGTACTCCTTCATCGTTATCTGGCCGGGATGGCCAGAAGGTCAATAGTCAAAGTTTCCTCGACTAAGCCGCTCATTGCAAGTTGAGCATCAAGTGACTTGAGTCGGGTAGACTCATATGTGTTAACTCGAATCCCTTGCGGTTCATTCCCGACAGTACGCACAACCAACCGTGATCTGGGTCACAAAAGTACAGCCGCCCCAAAGGGCGGCTGTAAAAATCAAATTTATTGGCTTGAGCGGTCCCAAGGTGCCAGACCCAAGACCTAGATCTGTGTGCGGTGGAAGTTCGCAAATGAGCGACTTGGGGTCGGCCCGCGCTGACCTTGGTAGCGGGACCCATATTTCTGCGATCCATATGGATGCTCAGCCGGACTCGAGAGTCGAAACAGACAAAGCTGACCGATCTTCATGCCTGGATAGAGCAGAATCGGCAAATTCGCGACGTTGGCAAGTTCAAGGGTCACATGCCCGGAAAACCCGGGATCAATAAACCCAGCAGTCGAGTGGGTGAGCAGACCCAACCGTCCCAATGACGACTTGCCCTCTAATCGGCCAGCGAGATCATCAGGCAGCGAGACCACTTCAAGGGTCGATCCCAACACGAATTCACCTGGGTGCAGCACGAAAGCCTCATCACCTTCGGGCTCAATGAGCCGAGTGAGTTCTGGCTGCTCGGTCATCGGATCAATAAATGGATACTTATGGTTCTCAAAAACTCGAAACCACCGGTCGAGGCGCACATCAATACTCGAGGGCTGCATCATCGACTCGTCATACGGCTCAACCACAACCCGGCCCGAGGCAAGCTCGGCCTTGAAATCTCCATCTGAAAGCAGCACGAGATGAGGCTATCCAACCCGGCAACTGTTTGCACAGATGGCTAGGTTTCTCAAGTCTGCCTCGGTCCTCGCCCTTGCGGCTACCGTGGCACAAATGAAAAAGGGGAGGGTCATGACGTTTGCGAATCAGGGCTTGGCGATCGCTGAATTGCCCGAAGTGACGGGTAAAATCCTGGTGAGTGAAGAGCGCTTCACGACCAGCGATGGTCTCGTGATTGTCATGAACCGCTATGAGCCCGTCGGCGTGGAAACGACCGAAGTTTTATGGTGTCTGCCTTGCGGCGGATGTTCGCGTAACTATTTTGACTTCACGGTCAAAGGATCTAACCCAGAAGCTTTCAGCTTTGCTCGTTACCTTGCTCGTCGAGGAATCTCAGTGATTACTGCTGATCACATCGGAGTCGGCGATAGCACTCACTTGCCCGACCAACCAGAAATCACGACTGCAGATTTTTGTGCCGATCACATGCACGAAGCTGTGCACGCATTTCGGCTCCGCTCTGATTTTTCTCAGAAAACATTTGTCGGGGTCGGGCATTCCTTTGGATCTGGCATGGTGCTTACCGAGCAATATCGGCATCAAGATTTTGATCTTGTCGTTCTTCTTGGCTGGAGCAGTATTCAACTTGCCATGGTGTACAAAGACGGAACGATCAAGGCAATCAGTGATCCAAGCGAACGGGAACGTATGTCTGTAACAAACCTTGGATACAACGCTCCTGATGTCCTCCGCGAAGCCAACGCATCAATCGCAACCACTCGAGTGCTTCCCGCAGGAGATGAAGTCAATAAGCCAGATTGGTGCGTGCCGGCGTCAAGAAGTGTCCGTGTTCCTGTGTATCTCGGCTTCGGTGAATTCGACACACTGCTCGATCCTTATGCCGAGGCCGAGCTCTACGTGGATGCGCCAAAGGTTGTTACAGCCATCCTTCCTGGGTCCTACCACTTTCATAATCTTGCCGAAGGCCGCGAGCTCATGTGGTCTGGGATTGCTACGTTTGTGAGGGAGGCCTCAGGGAACCGGTAGGGAAAAACTCACGTCCAAATGAGATGAAACAGACGTGGAGAATTAGCCTCGCTGCAGCCCTTATCTCGGTAATCGGGCTTGGTCTAAGCACGGCAGTGGCCCAAGCTGCTCCAACCCAGACATCTGTATCAATGTCGATTCCCGCTGAAGTCTCTACATTCCGGCTCAATGTTTTAGCGCTACTTCAATCGTTTTATTCAAACTATGGCAACCGGCTGAGTCAATCCGAAAGAACTCAAATGAGTGGCTTGATCAATCAGGTCGATCAAGTGCTTGGCACGCTGTATCGCCAGAGCACTGTGAGCGCCAAACTTGCTCGAACAAACGCGCCTCAGGTCAAACAACGCCAAGCTGCGACAACTGTCGCAAAAACTTATGACACTGCATTTGCGAATTCCGACGCCAACATGAAGAAACTGCAACCAATTATTGGTCCAAAACTTTCTTTCTTCGAAGCCTTATCTGCGAAATCAGATCTCGATCAATCTAGGCAAGAGTTTGAAGATCTTGGTATTCGCATTCATCAAGCAGCACGCTAGTCATTATCACTCGTGACTGCTCGCACCCGAGCGACGAAGCCGCTTGGTAACACTGCGAGTCTTCTTTGTGTTCAACCGCCGCTCAACTGATCCCTTGGTTGGTCTCGTCGCCTTGCGAGTTCGTGCCGGCGGAGCAATCGCTTCGCTAAGAATTTGAGCTAAGCGCTGCTCGGCGGCTTTTCGGTTTTGTAGTTGTGACCGTTGCTCAGACGCAGTAATCGTGATGACTCCGTCAACAAGTTTTGAACTTAATCGCGCAAGCGCGCGCTCCCGCAAGAACTCCGACATGCTGCCAGAGTTTGCGAGATCGAAACTCAACTGCACACGCGAATCTGCAGTATTCACGGCTTGCCCACCCGGGCCAGATGATCTGGAGAACTTCACGACAAGTTCAGCTTGTGGAATCACCACAGACTTGCTGATCACTAAGTCGTCAGGCATGACCCAACTTTATTCGACAACTGGCTTCGCCGATGGCGACCAAGGGGAACCGGTAAGGTTGCGGAGCACCTTCGCGGGCGTAGCTCAGTGGTAGAGCGCTAGCTTCCCAAGCTAGATATGCGGGTTCGATTCCCGTCGCCCGCTCCGCAGGAGTGGCTCTTGGAATCGGGAGGAACCACGCGACGGATCTCTAGAGCCGCCAGTTCGCGCGTATCGGTATCAACTACTCATTGTGTTCTGCCGACTCGCTATATGGGACCGACCGCCCTCATGATTAATCGCCGAGTAAGTCAGAAATATCGTCAGGCACATCAGCGCTGCATTCGCGCAAGGCCCAATTAGGCACAATTTCTAGAGCTTGCTCATTAGTGGCAGAGAGCAAGATCGGTGCTTTCACCCCATCTTCGAAGGCTTGCAGCCAACGACCAGCACATACCGCCCATCTATCGCCAGGCTGCAGGCCTACGAATCCAAACTGCGGCATCGGAGTTGAAAGATCGTTGCCAATTTTCTTCTGATGCTCGAGAAATTCTTCAGACACGACAACGCACACAGTATGAGACCCGACATCTTCTGGCCCTGTATTGCAGTAGCCATCGCGGTAGAACCCTGTGATGGGTTCCAGACTGCAGACTTGAAGTTCCTCGCCGAACACGTTGCGTTGAGCCATCTTCTAATTCTAGGGATCAATCCACACTCAACTGCCACGACACCTCGAACAAGTGGCCGGGGTGTACTTTCAACGCTGCATAGCCCATTGACTGGTTAGCCCGCGTGGTTGGACGAGGTGGTTAGCCCAGAGATATAAGTCCTTGAGCTAAAAATCCAGCGATGTCTTCATCACTAAATCCGGCTTCCAGCAGCACAGCTTTCGTGTGCTGACCCTTGGTGTTGCCGCCCAGCGACTGCGTCTTGGAACGTGAGAACTTTTGATACGGGGCTACGCGCGGGTAATCACCAACAATTGGACTTGCGGCTCGAGACACCATCCCGTGTTCGACTGCAAACTCACCAATAGCAACGTGTTCAGACTGACCAAAGTTCACTTCCACAAGCGGAACATCAGCATTATGCATGTCTGTTTCCCATTGGCTTGAGGTTCGCTTCGCAAAAGTCTGGCTCAAGATTTCAACGAGCGCTCCATCATGTTCTTCGCGCAGTGATGAATTTGCAAAGCGACTGTCTCCTGCTAGATCTACATAGTTAGCCATCGCGGAGGCGAAACGCTGCCAGTCTGTTTCGTTCGTGCAAGACAGAGCAATCCAGCCCTCGGAACCTTCATAAAGGCGCTCGAGCGCATTGAATCCAAGAATCTCGTCGTCAGCCGTTGAATGTTCCCATCGGCCATCGAACTCAACCATTCCTTGACCCAAAGCATGTGCACACGACTGCAGCATTGTGGTGAGTAACTGCTGACCTTGAACACCAATTGACTGCATGTATGAAGCCATTGCCAGCGCGGTGCCAACACCAAATGCGGCAACGCCATCTGGTTGTGCTGCGCCAGTTGTTCCGCCTGCGGACAGCTGCAAGGCAAGCTTGCGTATCGCTTCATGCGAGGCTGGAATTCCTTCTGGAATTTGTGATCCCACATTTCTCATCGCAATACCGCTGCCTGCAGACATCGTCGGAGCAAATGCAGGTCGAGCCCCATATGGAGGCAAGACTCCAAAGCCTGGGCAATCCAAATACATGACCTTGGGATTGATCTTCTGCATATCTGCGAAACCAACTCCAAGTCGGTCTGCTGCACCGGCTCTAAAAGAACACATCACGATGTCTACGTTCTTGGCAACTTCACTCAATACCTTGCGAGCATCGGGTGAACCAAGATCAAGGGCGAATGCCTCTTTTCCTTGCAGAACTTTCATCGCGCCAGCCTCAGGAAATGCCTGCTGGGTTCGCATCGGTTCGCCATCGAGTGCTTCAACCTTGATTACTCGAGCACCCAAATCAGTCATAACGGTTGAACCATAAGGCGCTGCATAAAACGTTCCGAGTTCAAGGATTGTTACGCCCGCCAATGGCAAGTTTGACGGGGCAGCGATCGCTGGCTTTGCACTGATCTCAATTTCGCCCGCACGTGCCCGCAACTCGCCATCATGTTCATTGATCCGCGGAGCATCAGCAATCAATACCGCAGGGTTTTCACTGAGTCGCACAAGCGCAGCCGGCTGAAGTACGTCACCGTGATCCCGATCCCTGATCGTCGTGAGTTGATGCTCAACTTCCAGCTGCTTGTGATGAAGCACATCCGTGCCGCGACGGAAAACTTCAGCGAACACGTTCGGGTATTCATCAAAGGTTGCCTGCCACTGCGCAAGAGTTTTGCTCTGGACAATGTCGTAAAGAGTGTTCCAAAATTCGAAACGCATTTCGCTCGGAGTTTCAGGCGGAATCATGACCGTATCCGTGCACGTTTTCATGAAATGTGCCCACTTTTCATCCTCGTACATCCAATCAAGACCACACGCAGTCATGAAGTCGCGAAATAGCCGAGGCTGGACCTGCGAGAATTGCAGCCAGTGTCCATCTCTAGTGATGGCGATGAGGAGTTTGTAGGCATAACTTAAATACGGCGCCCCATCTGGTGCGTACATCATGCCCCCGCCCTTAAATGCGTCGGGAAAAACTTGCGCTAGAGCCGCGTTGCTTTGACCCCAAGGGTCGAGCCCGCCCATCGCGTGCCCCAAACTCACACTCACACTTTGACCTGCTCCACTTGTTTGGCGATCACGTAACGCTGCAAAAATGCCCTGCAGCGCAACCTGCGCACCGCTCCACGTTGTCCACGGTGTACTCGACCATGTTGGCCCTGGTCGGTTAGTTGCGGGAGAGAATGACTGGTGCAACCCCATTTTCGCTGAAACAAGTGCGTCGTCAGTCTTCACATCGGCGAAGGCACCTTCAGTTCCAAATGAACTGATCTGTGCATAAACCAACCGAGGATTCAATCCGGTCAGGGTTTCTGAATCAAGTTTCCAAGCTTTTAGGTCTTTCGCTCGCTCAGTAGTAACAACAACGTCGGCATCAGCCATCAGTTTGCGAGCAATCTCTGCATCAGCCGGATTCCCGTAATCCAGAACGATGCTCTTCTTTCCACGCGCCAAGAACAAGAACCCGGGCTGCTTACGAAGGCGAGACCCGCCCGCTGGCTCAATACAGATAACTTCAGCACCAAAATCAGCCAGCACGTTACCCACATGGGAGACCGCCTGCTGATCTCCTAACTCAACGACTTTGAGTCCGCTCAGCACTGCGCTCATCCGGGATCCTTCCAAGGGTAGAAATCTGGGGTCAGGGCCCCAATCATGCTGGCCTATACACCGTATGTCTACGAAATCCCCGAACTGGGTCATCCCAAAATCTTCTACAGTTCAGGCTCGCACGAAGTGGGCATAACCGCTCGTTACTCAGGCGAGAATTTTTCGGAAGAGCGGCGCTAACTGCTCTGCCGCAGCGATCGAAATGTGACCGTCATCGCGATACAAGTAGGTTCGCCCTATCTGGGTTCGGCATAGATTTTTCGGGCAAAAGAACTCGCGCAAATCCAGAACAAAGGCCCCCGTGTTCTGTGCCACTAAGGCGTTCGCGGTTCGCGCTGCCTGCTGCTTCTTATCTGCAAAGTCCCGCGGCATTTGGGTACCTAAGTCTTGACCACTAGCAATCTTAAGAGCAGAGAACTGGCGCGGGTCGGACACATACGGGCTCGCGAAATAGGGAACATCTTGAACCAGCACAACTCGATTACCCGTGGCCTCAAGTTGTTTCACCGTGGAAGTCAAACCTGCCTTCAGATTCGCACGCTTGGTCTCAAGATCCCTTGTCATCGTGTTAGGTGTTAGGCCCGCACTGAAGACTTTTGAATTCCAATACACACTCGATGCTGAAACAATCACGATGCCTGGCGGCTGCTGCTTGAACCACTGCAAAGTTTTTTGAACGAACTGACGGCAAGATGAGCGTGGTGCTGCGGTTGACGAAAAATACACATCGTTGAACGGGCAGGCATTTGCTGTTGCAATTGTCAGCGGCTGATCGAGCTGCGTTGTAGCAGCGATAACAGCTTCACTGAGATGATCAGCGTGCGAATCACCCACGAGATAGACAGGTGTACCTGAGCCATTCGCGTTCCATACGCATGTAGTTGGCTTGCGCTCACTTGGAGCAATTGATTTATTGCAACCGGCCGCGTTACCTGCATGTAGCGGCTGCACCGATGCTACAAACTGTTGGACTCGTTGATTCCAGAAACCATGATCAGCCGCTGACCAAAGCCCAAGAGCAAGAACAATTGGCGGAACCATCGTGATAGCAACGATAAACGTCATCTTCTTTTTTCTTACATTTCGTAAATTACGAATCGGCTGCTCCAGCCAACGATAAGACACCAACGAAGGCAGTATGGATGCAATCGCGGCTAACGCCGCGACACCTGGTGTTGTTGGCCAAAGAATTAAGGCGAAAACGATGAATGGCCAGTGCCATAAATACAAGGAATAAGAAATGTTTCCGATATGAACGAATGGTGATCGTCCAAGGAATTTACTTACCGCGTTCGATTCACAATATCCCGCGACGAGCAAACACACAGTGCTGACAACAGGCAAAATCGTGAGTGGACCGGGCCAGATAGTTGCATCGGTTACGAGATACAGCGAACTGACGAGCCCTGCGATGCCTAAAACACCCAGAGCTAGACCGATGTTCTTTTTGATGAGTGGCTCAATCTTATGAGCGAAAAGCGCCAGGATTGCGCCTGCGGCAAATTCCCAAGCCCGACTCGTCGGACCATAAAACCCACTCAGCCAAGTTGGTAGTAGCGGTATGGCACGGCCAGTCGATTCCACCATCGCAATCGCAAATGAAATGAGTCCAACCATTCCAACCAGAAAAACGGGCGCATGCTTGGTGCGTTTTTTCTTTGCAAGCTTCCAACCAAGAAATAGCACGAGCGGAAAGATTAAGTAGAACTGCTCCTCAACTGAGAGCGACCAGGTGTTGAGTAGTGGATTTGCTGCAGCCGGCGCATCGAAGTATCCGCCGGTTGTTTGCGCAATCACAATATTTGCGCTCAGCAATAGCGCGCCAATGCCCGTCTTAGCCGTGTTTTGCTGATCACCCATTGGCGATGCGATGAGCGCAGACAGCGCAACAACACCTACGACAAGCAGTGCCAGAGCAGGAGTAAGACGACGAAATCGTCGGGCATAGAAGGTGGAGAAGCGAATGGTCTGAGATTTTGCCCATTCACGCCCCAACATCGCAGTGATGACGAATCCTGAAATAACAAAGAAAACATCAACCCCAAGAAAGCCGCCTGGCACCGGTAATCCGGCGTGAAAAGCCACAACCGTGCCCACTGCGATCGCACGAAGACCCTGAATGTCGTTTCGCCGATTTTCTTGGGAATGCGGCACTGGCGTGGTCAGGCTGCCTTGCGTCATTCTGCCTCCAGCAACCGCGCGAGTGATGTAGGCCAGCAGTCTAAGGGCCCCATCTTCACCTCTAAGAAAGGTGTAAAAGGTGCCAGAAATGGCTCGGGCGAGAGCAACACCACGCCCAGCAAGTAAATCTGGGCGCCACTTCTAACGTATTGTGAGGCACTGCCCATCGGCAGTCCATTGTTTTCTTTCCCTGGAGCGTTGTCTTGACCCAAGTGCATGGCCGAAAGCGCATTGAGGTCACGACCGCAGCAATCGTGACGATCAGCGTGATCATCGCTATTTTTGGCATGGTTTTCTTGGGAACATCAAAAACTGCCCGCGCTGGCGAAACGGGTACGCCAGAAGCGTCCGCCCTTGACGATTCATCCACTTCGCCGAGCACGCCAGATGTACAACCAGCCACCGGTGCAGTCAGAGACATTAAGAACGTCGTGATGATTTTGGCTGACGATCTTGACTGGGCATCCTTTAATCAGGTGCCGCGCCTGGCAGCTTTGAAGCAGCAAGGAACAACTCTGTCGAATTTTGTTGTCACCGATTCGCTTTGTTGTCCATCACGCACCTCTTTTATGCGTTCTCAATTCGTGCATAATCACCGCGTTCTTTCTAACGTCAAGAAAACTGGTGGTGGCTGGGAAAAGTTTCAGTCTCAGGGCTTACAAAATGATTGTTTGCCAACGTGGTTACAAAAATCTGGAATTAATACCTCACTCATTGGCAAGTACCTCAATGGATTTCCTAATGCGACGCCAACTGACAGTTACATTCCACCGGGCTATGACTATTTTGTGACCTCAACTTCGAAGAACCAGGCTTACCAAGGTTTCAATTACACTCTCAATGAGAATGGTACGCTGAAGAACTATGGCAACGAGCCAAAAGACTTCATGAACACGGTGCTACTGAAGTTAGCCACGGACTATATGAGCACACTAAAGACACCATTCTTTTTAGAATTCGCTTCCTACAACCCGCACACACCGGCGCCATTTGATCCAAAATATGCCGGCACCCATAACACCGAAACAGTGCCTCGCACCCCGTCGTTTAACACGGTTGGTACAAATGAGATGGGCTGGCTTGCTGCTCGTCCCGTGCTCGCGCCACACAAGATTGAAAATATGGACCGGTTGTGGCGCAAACGCCTGCGCTCCAGTGAATCCATTGCTGACACTTACGAGGCTTTGCAGGCTCGACTCAAGGCCACCGGTCACGCTAAGGACACACTTATCATTGTCACTTCTGACAATGGTTATCACGCGGGTGTGCACCGGTTAGCAACAGGAAAGCAAACCGCATTCAAGGAAGATGCTGTTGTGCCTGCAATCTTTATTGGCCCGGGTATAGCTAAGGGTGCGGTTATCTCGAAAATCACGTCGATGGTGGATCTTGGTCCGACGATTGCCAAGATTTATGGTGTGAAAACTCCGGCATATGTCGATGGGCGCGATCTCATGCCTTTGCTCCTTAACCAAAATGACACTCCTTGGCGTACTGCCACCTTGACAGAAAGCCTGACACGAACTTTGCCTGGTGATCCTGATTATTCACCCCTCGAAGCACCCGAATTCCATGCCCTACGCAGTGAAAACTGGCTCTACATCGAATACTTCAATAAGGACATTGAACTTTATAACCTCAAAACTGATCCGTACGAGATGAATAACGTGCAGGCCTCAACCAATCCAGTGATCGTCACTCAACTTCATACGCAATTAGCTGCGATGAAACAGTGTTCGGGACAAAGTTGCCGAATTGCCGACTCGATGCCGAACGGTAATTGGATTTCTCCACTGCCACAGGCGACTCTCTCACCAACCTCCACGGCCTCGCCCGCTGCTGTCACGCCTTCGGCCACAGCAACTCCTGCAATGCCTAGCCCTTCATCGTCAGTTCAATAACCTGTTGCGCAGCATTACCTTTATCGAATTCGCAGAACTTTTCACGGAAAGCTTGGAGTCTGGCTCGACTTTGCACTGAGTCATATAATCTTTTTTCGAATATCTCATTGAGTTGACTTTGGTTGATAGCCACAGCGCCGGGTGGTTCTTCAAGAAGGTTAAAATAAGTACCGCGAGCTTCTTGGTAGGCCTCCCAATCATCCGCAAAAATGACTATGGGGCGGTTAAGCACGGCGTAGTCAAACATCACCGACGAATAATCAGTGATCAAGATGTCGGCTGCTAAATAGCAATCAACAATCGATGAGAAGGCAGACCCGTCGATCACCCGACCGGACTCAACGAGTTTGGCAACCTTGGGTCCCAGTGTTGTTGTGTGATGGGCTCGCAGGATGAAAATATACGACTCATCGACTTTCTCAATAAGGTTCTCGAAATCGATTCGAAGGGAACTGTCACCCTCAACATCACGATAGGTGGGTGCGTACAACACCACTTTTTGATTTTCTTTGACACCTACCAGGGCACGGGCTTGCGCGATATCTTGCTCCGTAAAATTAACAAGAATGTCGTTGCGTGGATAACCCACTTCGAGCCACGAGTATCGACACGGATAGGCATGCCCCCACATTTCAGTGGAGTACGCATTGGAACTCAATGCATAGTCCCAGTTATCACTTCTTCGAAGCAGATCAGCAAACTCCTGGCGGCTGCGAGACGGATCAAGAGTCACGACCTGATCGCCTTTTCTGGGTGCCTTACGTTTTGGATCTATGGCTGAACTTGCAACCGAATTATTCATGACATCAAGTCCACAAAACTTCAACGGTGTTCCATGCATAGTTTGAATGACAATTTGCCCGTCTCGCTTTTTGAATGCACCAGGAAAGTTCACGTTGTTGACAAAGTATTTCGCACGAGCAAACACCATCCACTGCTTCAACGAGTTTGGTGAAACATGTTTCACTCCCGGTGGTAATTTCCCTACCATATCTTTTTCTATTACCCAGACTGCCGTCAGACTCGGCGCGAAGTTTGGCAGCGCATCATAAATTGCTTTCGGATTACATCCGTATCCCGAGCCCCAGTATTCCGAGAACACCACGACGTTCTTTTTAATAGGAAACATTCTGAAGAACCCGTACCAAAGCCGACCAGCAGCGCGTACCTTGCGCACTGCACGCCGTATCGGCCAGTAAATTTTGCCGAGAGACCTTTTAATAGGCGTGCGCTTCTCATCCACCCAGCTATAAGTCCTGAATGCTACGAATGAATTTTTGCGGAAAAGATTTCCACGCACATTGCTCGGTAGATTTTTCGCCTGATCAGAAGACTTTTGTGGGTAATGGTTATTAGCTGAGACTGATGCAGACGCAAAGAACCGCTTACGCTCTGATTTAGCGATGCGTCCACGATGGCGAATGATCGTGACGTAGTGGTTAATCATTATGTCGTACAGATGCTTGCGTATTGCGTCACTGACTTGAACCCGGGACGCTTCAGCAAAGACTCGATCGTATTGCTCGAAAATATCAAAATGACGTGGGCTTGGAGTTCCAAGAATATTTCCACCAGAACGACGTTGGCGATATATCAGAACCACACGATTCAATGAAACAGCACGACGCGCATTGAGCAACACGGTGTAAGTAAACGAAACATCTTCGTATAAACCAGCCGGAAATTGAACGCCTAGGTTCAGCAAGAACTCTCGGCGGTAAGCCTTATTGCAAGCGATCGGAAGCAGATTCAACAGCCTTCGATGCTCTTGCGGCATGAAGGTTCCAACCGAAAGATTCGCCAAAAGTTCGGCGCCCCAGCTGACCGCTTCCCTGCCATCCCACCACACTCTCGAGTAGTTATAAATCAAGACTTCTGGTAGGTCGTTTCGAATGAGTTTCTCGGAGATCGCCTTGAGAGATCCAGGAGCCAAAGTGTCATCTCCATCAAGAAAAATGACGTAATCGCCCGTGGCGGCCGAGATGCCGATATTTCGTGCCATCCCGAGCCCAACGTTTTTCTCAAGGTGAATCGGTTTGATGCGGGCATCACTTTTGGCGAGTTCTTGTGCGATTTTCGCGCTGTGATCAGGAGAGCAGTCATCCACCACCACAATCTCAAAATCATCAAAGTCCTGCATCTGGACAGACTCCAACGCAGCGCGCAGGTAAGCCTGCACGTTGTAAATCGGAACGATGATGGAGAAGAACGCCATGGTGGTCGAGAATAGGGCTTTGGGAGGCGACTCTCCCACCCATCAAAGGCTTCGGGTTGAAATAGTCGCTGTAGTAGGGTCAATGAGTGAATTCCGGCGGCGTTGATTGCTTCAATCCAGTTCTTGTTGGCGGCACCGGCCGAAGCGGATCCACGATCACCGGGCAGCTTTTGGGGCAGCACCCAGACCTTTTTCTCACGGATCCCCCAGAAATTCGGTTTCTTGCCAATGACCACGGAGTGGCTGAAACCCTGAATCTGGCTCAAGGCTCGTGGCTGAGTCGGCGAAAATCAAAATCGGAAGCAAAATTTTGCCTCGAACGCACCAAAACACTCTGGTTTTGGCGAGCCGCGAAAATTGGGCTGCACACGTCAATCACCATCGAAGAAGTCGACGTGCTCGGCAAGAGTTACCTCGAAGAATTTGGGAAAGACCCGATAGCCGCCTCACAAGCTTTCACTTACGCCATTATGCGCAAAGTTGCCGCCGCGGGAGAAGGTCGTCGCTGGGTAGATACGACCCCTGCCAACGCTCGAATTGCTGACCAAATCGAGCCGATTTACCCCGATTCCCAGGTGATTGCCATGATCAGAGATGGTAGAGATGTAGCGGCGTCGTTCGTGGCTCAGACCTTTGGCCCAAATGAGATCTTCGCGTCCTTGCGCCAATGGGAAAAACGCTCGCTCCTGATTCACCAGTCAACCTTGGTCAGTCGGCCTGGACGCTGCATAGTTGTTGACATGCTTGATTTAGTTGACCGCGATCGAGACAACACCTTGCGACGCATTTGTGACTTCATTCATGTACCCGTTGACCCGGGCATGAAGGCTTGGTTTGATATGACAGTCAATGCTGAAAATGCAAATGTCGGTCGCTGGCGTACCCAATTTGACGCTGAAACGACCAAGGAAATTGATCGTCAGTATGGCGAAATGGTCGAGCGCCTTACCGCGCACGGAGTCCAGATCCCCCTTGAGTCGTAGACTGCGCTACTCATGAAAAATCCAGTTGCAACTCAAGACCGGCCTGTTCAGGTCTTTTTGCCCCATCGCGCTGGCCTGCCACGACTCAATACATACTTCGCAAACCTTTGGGGTCGCCGCCACTTCGCTGCTGAACTTTCCCGTGCTGAAATGCGTGCTGCGCATACCAACACTTTTTTTGGCCAGTTCTGGCTGGTCATCAGTCCCGCTCTCAACGCAGGTGTGTATTTCTTACTCGTCACAGTCATCCGCGGCGGCAATGCCGGGCCAGATTTCTTTATGCATCTTCTTGCCGGGCTCTTCGCTTTCAACTTCATCCAAGCCGTGATGTCCAACGGTGCAACTTCTGTTACCAAGGGCGGCAATCTCGTCTTGAACACCGCTTTTCCTCTGTTACTTCTGCCATTTTCTGCCTTGCGAACGGCATTTCTAAGATTCATTCCCTCACTGGCGATTCTCTTCGCGTTCTTTATTTACTTTGATTACTTTGGCTCGCATCCGCAGGAATGCCGCCCTGATACCGGAATCTGCACGGATCTCAACACCATCCACTTCAGCCCAATCATGTTCCTTGCGATCCCCGCAATGATGCTGATATTCATTTTTGCTGCTGGTTTGGCCGCGCTCATGGCCTCAATTCAGGTCTACTTCCGCGACACGACTCAGATTCTTCCGTATGCCACGCGCATTTGGTTGTACCTGACACCGGTGCTGTATTACGCAGACCAGATGAAGCCATGGATGCTCAAGATTGAACTCTTCAACCCCCTTTATCCATTGCTCGGCATATTCAGTGAAACATTGGTTGAAGGGACGATCCCGCCAATTACCTGGTGGATCGGTTCTGCTGCCTGGGCATTTGGAACGTTCATCATTGGCGTCTTTTTCTTTATTTCTCGCGAACGCGAATTCGCGGTGCGAATTTAATGAGTAACCGAAAGGAGGGGACTCGTGTTCGATGAAGAAACTGGAGCGACAATTCCACAAATTGCCGACCGCGAAATCTCCGATGAAATTGCGATCTCAGTTCAAGAACTTGATGTCACATACCGAACAACTTTTGAAAAACGGCCGACTTTAAAGCAAGCAGTCGTTCGACTTGGACGCGGAAAGCGGTCAGTAAAGACCGTTGAAGCCCTGAAAAACGTGTCCTTTGATGTTACTCAGGGTTCCGTGCTTGGCATCGTTGGTCACAACGGAGCAGGTAAGAGCACTCTCATGCGCGCCATTGCTGGCATCGTCCCTCCCACACAAGGACGAATTGAAGTGGTTGGGCGCACAAGCACCCTGCTTTCCCTCGGTGTCGGATTCAATCGATCACTCTCGGGACGTGAAAATGTGATTCTTGGTGGACTTGCAGCTGGACTCACAAAAGATGAACTCGAAGACCGATACGAGCAAATTGCCGAATTCGCTGACATCGGAGACTTCATTGATATGCCCATGAGTTCGTATTCATCAGGCATGGGGGCTCGACTTGCCTTCAGTGTTGCTGTGCACCTGGACCCCGACATTCTGCTTATCGACGAGGCTCTTTCCACTGGTGATGCAGTCTTCAAAGAAAAAGCCACGCAACGAATGCAAGACCTCGTCAATGACTCCAGCACGATGCTCCTGATTTCCCATGCCTTGCGCACCATCATCAATATGAGTACCGAATGCATCTGGCTAGATCACGGCAAACTCATGATGCGCGGTAACCCTGAAGAAGTTGTTGACGCCTACACCGAGTACGTCCACGTTAAGAAAACCTCAGCGACCATGCATGATATGTAGCACGACTCTTCCACTAGTTCGGCCTGCATGGAAAGAAATCTCCCTGTGATCAAGTCAGCCTGAATACAACTGCTCTGCCCACTGCACTTGTGAGGTCGCGGCCGAACTTTATAGGCCTCTTCTCCTATCCGCTAGCCTTAACGTCGGCCGGGCAAATATGCTTTCCGCCATGACCGATGAGCAACCTGTGCGCCGCGAGACGACGATGAAGCTGGATCCTCGCAATATTTGGCAGATCGGCTTCGTCATCCTTGGAGTTGTAGCTGTAGCCCTTCTCGTGCAGTTCGTCCTTGAAGATGGTGGGTCTGTCATCTTCAGCCTGCTCATGGCTTGGTTTGCCTCAATCGCGATGGAACCTGCGGTGCGTAGGTTTGCTCATCACATGCGGCGGGGCGCTGCCACCTTTCTTGTGATGGTGCTCTTCGTTGCTTTCATGACCGTTTTCTTCTGGGCCTTTGGTGCACTCTTTGTCGACCAGATCGCTCAGCTACTTAAAGCACTGCCTGACCTCGTGGATGACATCATCAAATGGGTCAACAATCGGTTTAATTCAAATTATCAAGCCCAAGACGTATTGACCCAGCTCAACATCACGCCAAGTGATGTGGCTGGTTACGCATCTCAAGTAGTTGGCGGGCTGCTCGGACTTCTGGGATCAATCGTCGGCAGTTTCTTTGGGCTTTTCACCTTCGCCTTATTCACTTTTTACTTTTCCGCTGACGGTCCGCGCTTTCGCCTGTACTTCGCTTCCTTATTCCCACAAAAAATTCAGCCCCAAGCTATGCAGGTGTGGAGTATCACCCAAGAAAAAGTGGGCGGCTACGTCGCCGCGCGCATAATTCTGGCCGCTATTAACGGCTCAACTACCGCACTCGTCTTCTACTTCATCGGTATGCCATCGTGGCTAGCTCTTGGAGTATGGGTTGGAATCGTCGCTCAATTTGTGCCAACTATCGGCACCTATATTGCCGTGATATTCCCGGCAATTGTCGGTTTCTTAAGTCCAAATCCTTGGATTGGCGTCATGGCTCTTGCCTGGGCTTTGATCTATCAGCAGATTGAGAACCTGACGCTAGAGCCAAAAATTAGCGCTCGCGCTGTCAATGTGCACCCTGCCGTTGCGTTTGCCTCCGTATTGTTAGGAGCTGCACTCTTTGGCGTTGCCGGCGCACTCCTTGCGGTTCCAGTAAGTGCAATGTTTATTGCGATAGGTGAAGCCAACAGTGCTCGACACACAGTTCGACCAGACGTTGCGGCCACGCTCCAAGATGAAATAAGTTAAACGTCGATCGATTTTTTATTCATGCGAAGCGCCCATTTAGCGCCGTAGAGTCCCGCGCCGACCGCCGCCGCTGCGCCAACTCCCAGAGCCCACCTCGGACCAGCGGTTTCGGCAACCCAGCCAATAATTGGCGCTCCCAGTGGCGTGCTTCCAATGAATGCCACCGTCCACAACGACATGACGCGACCCCGCATGTGCGGTTCAGTATGCAATTGCATTGCACTGGTGCCCGCAGTGGTAAACCAAATACTGGCAGCGCCAACAGGGATCAACGCGATACAACTCCACAACACGTTTGGCATGATTGCAGACAACAGAACTGTGAAGCCAAAAACGATCGAGGCCACGGCAATAGCCTTCACCCCACTAGATTGGCGCGTGGCACTAATTAATCCGCCGGTAACAGCACCTACGCCCATTGCAGCAGATAACCAACCTAGGCTTTGTGCACCACTTCGGAAAGTCTCTGCTGCCAAGGCTGGGAGAACAACATTAAATTCATAGGTAAGCGTTCCAACAACAGCCATCATGACAAGTGGAACCCGCAACTCCGGATTGTGCCAAACGTATTTCAGTCCTTCACGCAATTGTCCCGGCGCGCGTTCTATCGGTTCAACGGTAGTGAGTTCGCTTGTTTTCATTAATGCATACGCTGCAATAACTCCAATGAAACTTGCCGCGTTAGCAGCAAAGCACCACCCAAGCCCAATCGTGGCAATCAAAACACCCGAGAGCGCCGGTCCTACGACCCGGGCGCCGTTGACAACAACGGAGTTCAGGCTCACGGCATTTCGCACTAAATCAACCGGTACCATTTCTCGAACGAAAGCCGCTCTCGCCGGCATATCAAACACGTAAATGAAGCCAAGAAATAGTGAAAGCAGTAATATAAAGAGGATATTTGCACTATCTGTTAACACAAATATTGCGAGCAGCCCCGCTTGGATTCCGGCAAGAGCTTGAGTCAAAATCAGTAGATTTCGCTTATTCACGCGATCAACGATCACACCGCCGTATGGTCCAAAAACTAAGACCGGTAAGAACTGCAACGCCACTGCAAAGCCAATGGATGCGGGCGAACCTGTGATCTCAAGAATCAACCAAGCGATCGCAACGGATTGAATCCAGGTGCCGGTGAGCGAGATTGCCTGGCCCACAAAAAATTTACGATAGTTTGGGTTCGCAAGAGCGGCAAAAGTTCCACCCACCATTAGCGAAAACCGGCTACGTCCCGGGGTGTGTAGAGTTCTGTTAAGTCAGCTAAATCTTGGGATGATAGCTTCACATCAACGGCTGAAATCGCGTCAGCTAGGTGCGATACCTTGGTAACACCGACAATTGGCGAAGTCACACCCGGCTGTTGCATCACCCAAGCCAACGCAACTTGTGCCGCTGAAAGAGCCAAATTGTCAGCAACCTGTGCTACTCGTTCAACTATCAGGTGATCCGTGTCCTGGTACAGCATCCGACCGAATTCGTCTGTCTCGCTTCGGGCACTGACTGAGTCCCATGGCCTGGTTAGTCGGCCCCGGGCCAACGGACTCCAGGGGATCACGCCGACACCTTGATCAATACAGAACGGCAACATCTCGCGCTCTTCTTCGCGGTGCAGCAGGTTGTAGTGATTCTGCATCGAAATAAAACGAGTCAAATTATTGACATCTGCAGAGAACTGTAATTTTGCGAACTGCCACGCGTACATAGATGAAGCGCCAATATAGCGAGCCTTGCCAGCTTTCACTACGTCGTGCAGCGCCTCCATCGTTTCTTCAACGGGCGTCCTAGAGTCAAATCTATGAATTTGGTAGAGATCAACGTAATCGGTGCCCAGCCGACGAAGACTGTGATCAATCTCGGTCATGATGGCTTTGCGCGAAAGTCCGCCAGCATTGATATTCGCACGCATCGGCCCATGGACCTTCGTAGCAATAACAACATCGTCCCGAACCGAAAAATCTTTTAGCGCACGGCCAAGAATTTCTTCGCTCGTTCCAGATGAATACACATTGGCAGTATCGAAAAAGTTAATCCCAGCATCAAGAGCGCTCTTGATAATCTCGCGGCTGTCTACCTCAGACAGAGTCCAAGCATGTGTCCCGCTGTTAGCATCACCAAAACTCATGGCACCTAGACAGACCTTTGATACGGACAGTCCTGAATTACCTAATTTTGCGTAACGCATTTTTGCTCCTCTTGCTTCAATTCAACATGTTGATAATGTTTTGTTCTATGTCGTAATGTTTTCAGCTTCATTCATATTTCGCTGCTCATCGCCATGATGACTAATGCGCGATGGAATGGCTTTTACGGCATAAATCGCTCCGATAAATGCCAAGACCGCTGCAAGGATGAGAGCGATGCGCATCCCGTAGATGTACGAAGCTCCAGCCACTTCCATCAACGAATTCTGAGCATCCAAAGGAAGCGTTTCAGCGAGTTGCACCGCTGATGAAAGAGACGCGTCTGCACCGTTCAACTGCTCAGGTGTGAGGTTTGTGAGTGTTGAAGAGTCCTGACTAAACCGATTCTGAAAACCGACAGTAGCAATTCCACCGAGTAGCGCGATTCCTAATGCTTGCCCCGCCTGACGGGTGATCTGGTTAAGAGCTGATGCACCGCCGGCCTTTTCAGGGGATACTGCTGTCATCATCGCTTCAGTGCTTGCAGGCATGAATACGCTGAAAGACATAGCCATAAAGGCAAAGCCAAGGCCAAGCATCCAGTACGGCGAAGTAGTACTGGTTGCAGTCATGGACAGCGCTGAAACGCCCGTCATCGCGGTGCCAAATGCGATAGTTTTACGGAGTCCAAACCGCTGCATGATCCACGGTGCACGAGGAACAACTAAAATATTGACCAGCACGATAGGCCCCGATGTAGCAATCGCAGCTTGCAGCGGTGAATAGCCCTTAACTAATTGTAACGAGATCGTCGCGAGAAACATGGCACCTGACATTGCGATAAATGCGAAGGTCAAAGTCAGCGCTGCCGCACTCAACTGCGGGCTCTTCATGATCGATAATTCGAACATAGGATTTGGCGTATGGTTTTCCCACCAGAAGAACAAGATCGAGAACAAGATCGCAATTGTGAAGCCCGACAAGATTGGCACGCTTGTCCACCCATGCCCAGGGCCTTCAATCACAGCCCAGATGAGCGAAGCTAAAGCAACCGTAGAAAATAATGCACCGAGGAGGTCAAACTTCGCGGTGAACGGATCCTTCGAGTCGGGCACATACATTGCACAGAGCACAATTGTGACCAATAAAATCGGCAGGTTTACTACGAAGCAAGATTGCCAACTAAACCAAGCGAGAAGGAGCCCACCTGTGATTGGGCCGATAAAAGACCCGATCGCGTTCATAAGTGACCAGTAAGCAATAGCTTTGCGGCGTTCCTTAACCTCAAGAAAGACATTAACCAAAATCGACAACGTCGCCGGCATCGTGAGCGCTGCCCCTACGCCCATCAGTGCCCGCCAGAAGATAAGTTGCGCCGGGTTTGTTGCCACTGAGGCTCCCGCGACCGTGACAACGGTGATCACCAGGCCCAGAATGAGGGCTTTCTTACGTCCAAACTTGTCTCCGACGGCTGCCCCAGTGAGGGTCAGCCCGGCCAGAACAACGATGTAGGAATCCACAATCCACTGAAGCTGCGCATCTGACGCACCTAATTCGCGTACCAAAGTGGGCAGGGCTGTATTTAAGATAGATATCTGCATCGTGATGGTTATAAGTACGAGGCAGAGCACGACCAGCACAAGCCAGCGGCGTGGATGGCCGAAATCGGTGGGTTGTGGCATGGATAGCAGTTTTGCATGTTTTGCGTTGAGATTTTCGAGTAATGCCGAATCTCAACTGACTGTCCTGCTACTTTCGATTCTTCGAGAATACGCGTGTAGAGGTCGGCAAATGACAAACATGAACCAGGAGTTCACTGGAAAAGTTGCACTCGTTACAGGTGGCGGTAAAGGGATCGGTGGAGCGATCTCTGAAATGCTAGCTGCGCGTGGTGCGACTGTGGCCATTAATTTCCGAAGTGACGCAATCATGGCCCAAGACACCTGCGACCGCATTACTGCTGGCGGTGGTAGAGCTGCACTATTCCCAGCCGATATTTCTGACGAAGATGCGCGTGAGCAACTTGTGGCATCTGTGCTTGAAAAATTCGGGGCTATCGATTTCTTAGTGAATAATGCCGCCTACACCAAAATTCAGGACCCGCACGACCTCACCTTACGTACCTGGAAGGCAATGTTTTCAGCAAACCTTGATGCAGCATTTCATCTCACTTGGCTCGTCAAAGACGATATGCTCGCGCGCCGCAGTGGCAGCATCGTGAATATTTCATCTAACGCTGCCGAGCGTCCTAACTCGATCCAACTTGCATATGGAACATCTAAGGCCGCGCTGAACGCTTTCACCACTCGAGCCAGTTTGGCACTAGCTCCACATGTGCGCATCAACTGT
>Ga0114974_10000628_pt1 | contig 28971 bp, 30 predicted proteins | sample S_130206_EF_Meta_FD_87318 | JGI IMG/M metagenome (GOLD analysis project Ga0114974, IMG submission 87318) | Freshwater microbial communities from Lake Simoncouche, Canada to study carbon cycling - S_130206_EF_MetaG | ecosystem: Environmental > Aquatic > Freshwater > Lake | place: Lake... | reverse complement strand
TTGATCTTCTCGAACCCTCGCGCTACCGAAAATAGTTGCTTTCTTGTTGTCTGAAAAGGGGGCGAACACGCTGAATGCTGCTCGCATTTCTTGGATGGTTGTTTTCAGAATTTTTGCATCGAGTCCATTTGGGTGATCGAGAACAAAGTGCAGAGAATCACTAATTATTTCTTCGAGAAATAAGTGAGACTTTTGCTGTTCCAAATATGGGTGAAGTTCTGCAATTAACTTCTGGCATAGCTCTTCAATACTGGTTCTGTCGGCACTATTTGCCATTAATTTTCCCAATTTTTATTTCAAGTGCCTCAAGAAGCACATCGAAGCTTTGTTCAAAAGAGCGCACACCATCGGTCTCCAATTTTTGGGGGATCGCGTCGAAATTGATGCCCGAGGACAACAGCTCTTTCCACAGCGCAGGGGCATTGCCCAACTTCTCTTCAATTGATTGGCTTGCCACCCCGTGATCATGAAAGGCAAGCATCGTGTCTTCTGGAATAGTATTGACGGTGTTGCGCCCAATGAGCTCGTCAACGTAGAGGGTGTCTTTGTAGAGCGGGTTTTTTGTAGAAGTGCTCGCCCAAAGGGGACGCTGCAAATGAGCACCCTTGGCTTCCAACTTCTTCCAGCGTTCCGATAGCTGCACGCTCAAAAAGTGAATGTAAGCCATTTGTGCCTGCAAGATCGCCGACTTACCAGAGAATTGAGACGCCATTTCGGCACCTAATGCCGAGAGTTCTGTGTCGACTATTGCGTCAACTCGGCTAATGAAGAATGAAGCTACGCCCACGACATCTTTCACCTGCTCGGGTGATTGTGTGGCGAGTTTCTCGAGCCCCGAGACATACGCCTCAAGAACTTCCTTATAGCGCTCCAAACTAAAAATGAGCGTAACGTTGATGCTCAAACCGCGTGCCACCAAATTCTCTATGGCAATGAGCCCATCTTTTGTGGCGGGAATCTTGATAAGAACGTTAGGGGCTTTGAGTCGGTCACGAAGCTGCATGGCAGCCTGCACAGTTGCATCTGAATCGTAAGAAAGATGAGGATCCACCTCAACGCTCACATGCCCATCTTGACCGTTGCTCTTGCGGAAGAGATCTGAGAAAACATCTGCAGCATCAGAAATATCTTTGAGGACAAGCTCCCAATATGTATCGGCTACCGACAATTGACGTGACGACAATTGAGAGAGTTGCTCGTCGTAGTCCGACGAATCTTGAATTGCCTTCTGGAAGATCGTTGGGTTCGAGGTTAAACCTCTGACCCCAAGTGCTACGTATCGCTCTAACTGACCAGTTGTGATGTAGCTGCGACGCAAATTGTCGAGCCAAGGACTTTGGCCATACTTTTCAAATAGATCTACAAGACGAGAATTGGAGCTTTCTGCCATGCCTATGAATGTAGTTGAATTGCGCGTTCGGCAACGTTGCTTGCCGAGATACCGAAATGCTCGAGTGCCTGAGCACCAGGGGCGCTGGTTCCGAAGCTTTCAATACTCACCATGTCATCGACGTATCTTTCCCAACCGAAAGACACACCAGCCTCAACACCAACAATGGGGATGTCGTGGGGGAGTACTTTGGCCTTAAAGTCTGCTGGCTGGCTATCGAACAGCGAGAAGCACGGAGCCGACACCACGTTGGCTGAAATTCCTCGACTGGCCAATATTTCAGCCGCTTCTAAACACACGGCAACTTCGCTGCCAGTTCCCATAAGAACAAGATCGGGTTGATCTACAGAGCGAATAATTGCAGCACCCGTTTGAACAGCAGAGCCATCGCTGATGATGGGAAGGTTTTGACGGCTCAAAATGAGTGCTGTTGGGCCATCGAAAGCAAGAGCTTGCATCCAAGCTGCAGAGGTTTCATTACCGTCACACGGACGAATGACTTGAAGACCCGGAATGATGCGCAATGAAGCCAGTTGTTCTACTGGTTGGTGAGTCGGCCCATCTTCGCCAACTCCAACTGAGTCGTGGCTGAAAATAAAAACGACCTTTGCTTTACTTAATGCTGCAAGGCGAAGTGCGGGCCGCATGTAGTCGGCGAACACGAAGAAAGTACCGACAACGGGCAATACCATGCCATGCAGTGCCATGCCGTTTGCTATTGAGCCCATTGCATGCTCACGGATTCCGTAGTACACCTGTTTGCCCTCTGGGTGAGAGGCGCTGAATGCGCCTTCACCAGTGAGTTTTGCCCCGGTATTTCCTGTGAGGTCGGCTGCACCAGAAAGCAACTGGGGCAGCACCTTTGAGGCCTCTTCAAGCACCTTTTGAATGGCCACTCGAGTAGCTGGAGATTCATTACTTGCGAACACCGGCAGCACAGCAGACATCTTCTGAAGAACTTCACCAGTCGAGTAAGCAGCAATTTCATCTGCCTTCTTTACCGACTTCGTTTGCCAAAGGGCATATGTGTCTTTAATGCGAGCGAGCGCGTGTTGTCTGTGTTGCTGAACAACTGCGGTTGGTGCCCAAAAAGGTTCATTGGGCATGCCAATGACTTCTTTTGTTCGGGCGATGTGATCTTCCATGAATGGGTTTCCATGAGCAGCATGCTTTCCGGTGAAATCGGGCGATGGGAACCCGATTCGCGTTGGCAAAATAACAAGCGTTGGTTGCCCAACATGTTGTTTCGCCTGCAAGAGAACTTTCTCTAATGCGTCACAGTCTTGTGAAATATCGCCACATTCAATGACATTCCACTGATACGAACGGAAACGTTCTGCAACATTGTCTGAACATGTGAGGTCCAATGCACCGTCAATAGTGATCTTGTTATCGTCAAAAATTGCAACCAAATGGTCGAGCTTCAAATGACCTGCCAAAGATGCCGCTTCGTGACTGATTCCTTCCATCAAGCAACCATCACCCAAAATTACAAAAGTGTGGTGATCAACAAGGTCGCCACCCAGCTGAGAGCGCAAGTGCGTTTCTGCCATTGCCATACCAACCGCATTCGCAAAACCTTGGCCTAGCGGGCCAGTAGTCACCTCAACGCCTGTGGTGTGACCAACCTCTGGGTGCCCAGGAGTTAACGAACCCAACTGACGAAAGTCTTTGATGTCTCCTATTTCTAAGCCATAACCATTGAGGAACAAGTTTGCGTACTGCAATATGGAAGCGTGACCATTCGACAAAATGAATCGGTCGCGATTTAACCACAGCGGATCGGCAGGGTTGTGGTTCATCACCCGTGAATACAAGACATGGGCGAGAGGAGCAAGAGTCATCGCCGTGCCTTGATGGCCGCTTTTCGCATAAAATGGGGCGTCCATGGCGAAACCTTGAATAATGGCAATTGCGTTCGCATCGAAAGATGCGGGGTCGAGTGACCCGATTGAAGGTGCTGTTGTCACAACGAAAGACTAATCGGCGACAGGGGGGAGAAGGGTTAACGGCACGATGTTCCACGCATCCTGATTGAGACGGCAATGAGCGAAAATCTGACAATATTCTGTGAATTCGAGTTCGGCGCGTACAAGACGGTATGTGAACTTCCCCGGATCAACGCGGAAGGGACTGACGTTTCGCGCGATTTGCTCGCTGTCTTGAGAAATTCCTTTCCGGAAAACAACCTCAAAAATACCCTCGCCTTTTTCATTGGGTTCGCAGAATATGAGCGCAACAAAGTGAGGCGTGAGCGTGAGTGGCAGTTCACCCTGCGCAACAGTGGAGAAGAAAGCTCCTGTTATGTCGATGCGAGTGGCTGGACCCGCAACCTGGCGAGTTTCAAAATTTTCCATGAAGAGGCTAGAAACGAGATGCATTGGAGGAAATCTACTCAAGGCGCACTCTGAGAGCCCAGTTGATTGTGGCCAAAGAACTAATCTTTCGCCATGAGCACTTTGTCAGAATTCGCCAGTAAAGAAATCCTCGCGCGGCACGGTCTCCCTATTTTGCAAGAGAGAGTCGTAACCAGCAGCTCCGAGGTCAACGGAGTACTAGCTCAAATGAGTCTGCCCGTGGTTGCAAAGCTCTGTGGTCCTTCAATTGCCCACAAAACTGAGCGCGGTCTGGTCAAATTGAATCTCCAGACAAATGACGATGTGCGTAAAGCCGTCGATGACCTTCTTGGGGCGGCATTGCCTGCCGACGGGGAAGTGGAAGTTCTCATTGCGCCCATGATCAAAAGCAGCCGCGAGTTCATTGCAGGCGTGGTACGTGACGCTCAATTTGGGGCAAACGTCATGCTTGGCGTTGGTGGCGTGCTGGCAGAAGCCATAGCAGATGTTGTATTCCGCCCAGTTCCTTTGAGCCCGCACGATGCTCACGAAATGATCACCGAGTTGCGTTCGCAGAAGTTGTTAGACGAATTTCGCGGCGAACCAGCTGTTTCTATTGAAGCTCTTGTAAGCGTGTTGCTGGCTCTATCGAATGTCAGCGTGGAACGCTCCGATATTGCGTCAGTAGATTTGAATCCTTTACTTGTTACCAGCACAGGAGAGGTGGTGGCGGTTGATGCACTTGTAGAAATTGAAGATGCGTTCACCACGACAACGAATCATGCAATAGCTTCGTCTGTTTTAGATGACGAGCATTTCCGTGCACTTTTCGAACCACGGGGCGTGGTAGTCACTGGAGCCTCTAGTCATCCAGGGAAATTCGGCTTTGTATCTGTCCATAACATTCTGGCAAGTGGATACAGCGGTGCAGTATTTGGCACCAATCTTTCCCAAGAAGAGGTCCTCGGAATTCAAACGGTGGCAAGTCTGGATGACATTCCTAAAGACGCTGCAGATCTTGTTTTCGTATGCACACCAAGTAGCGCGAACCCGGAAATTCTTCGAGCATGTGCGCGGCGTGGAATTAAAGCGGCCTTCCTTACTTCTGCTGGATACGGCGAAGCAGGGGACGAAGGAATTCGCTTAGAACAAGAACTCATTGCACTAGCTAATGAACTTGGAATTTTGCTTGCGGGTCCAAATGGTCAGGGCGTTGTAAGCACCCCGACGCAACTATGTGCGCAGATCGTTGCTCCGTATCCCCCTCGAGGTCGCATAGGCGTTGCCAGTCAAAGTGGAAACTTCGTTTCCAGCTTCCTCAACTATTCCCGTCAAAGTGGAGTAGGAGTAAGCCGGGCGGTCTCTGCAGGAAATGCTGCTTGTGTTTCGGTAGCTGATTATCTGAAATGGTATTCAACCGACAAAGAAACATCTGTCGGGCTTGCCTATTTAGAAGGTATTTTCGATGGAAAGCATCTGATGGAACAGCTGCAGCAGGTCACTATGAAAATGCCGTTGGTCGTTATGAAAGGTGGAGCTACCGAAGCAGGGGCTAAAGCTGCTGCTAGCCATACGGGCGCTCTTGCCGCAAACGACAAGGTGTTCGATGGCGCATGTCGACAAAGTGGAATTAGCAGGGCAAAGAACGTTGAAGAAGCTTTTGATACTGCGGCAGGTTTTGCTACTCAACCGTTGCCCAAAGGTGGTCGTACGGTTATTTTGACAACCGCAGGTGGATGGGGCGTTGTTACTTCCGACGCTTTGATGTCGACACAAGAACTCACACTGGTAGATCTGCCCGATGACCTGAAGGCAGCTATCGATGAGAAGCTTCCGCCGCGTTGGAGCAAGAGCAACCCTGTCGATTGTGCGGGTGGAGAAACTCGCGACACCATTCCTGAAGTGATGGGGCTCATTGCTCGTCATAAAGATGTTGACGCCGTCATCTATTTGGGAATTGGTATTCAATCGAACCAAGCCCGACTGATGCATGAAGGAAAGTTCTACCCCGACCACGGCCTCGAGCGCATTGTTGCTTACCACGAACGCCAAGATGCTCGTTTCGCAGAAGCTGCCGACGAACTCATTAAGGAAACCGGCAAGCCAATTCTCATTGCCAGCGAATTGGCAATAGGTGACCCCGACAACGCTGGTCCGCGTACAGTGCGCGAAACAGGTCGGTATTGCTTCCCAAGCGGTCATAGGGCCGTGGCTGCTCTAGCTCATATGGTTCGCTACTCGAAGTACCTTGCCGTTCATCAATGACCTCCACTGCGCGTCCAAGCAAACAACGCCGCACACGCCGGCCAGGGCTTGTACTCGGAGTTGTTGGCGTTCTTGGTGCACTGCCTTTAATTACTCTGTGGCTGGGTGGTAGTTCGCTCGCACAAAGAACTGCTGGTAGCGACGTTGTATCTATAGAGGGATTAAATACTCCGGTACTTTCGTCTCGGCGAGTTGCCCAGAACATTGTTAATGAAATTTCGCGCGATGCGCTTGCAAATGATCTCTCAAGTGTTGCTTCGAAAATGCCGAGCAAAGCCTGCTTAAAAGTGTCGAGAGGAAATAGCGTTGTCTATGAGAAGCGAGCTGATTTACTGCTCATTCCCGGCAGTAATCAAAAAATAGTAACCGCGGCAGCGGCAGCAACTTTGCTCCCGCCAAGCACTATTTTCACAACTCGAGTATTCGGAAAGGTTGACGGGTCGAAGGTCTCAGGAAACATCACGCTCGTTGGTGGCGGTGACCCATTGCTCACAACGAGCGACTATGCGCAGTTGGAAAAATTTCCTACCTTGTTGCGCACTTCACTTGAAGCACTTGCACAACGAGTATTTGATGCAGGTATTCGTACCGTGGAAGGTTCTGTTGTTGGAAACGATGACGCGCTTTCCCAAAGTCGTTATGTAGATTCGTGGGGAAGTGGCGTGCGTGGGGTAGAGGGTGGTCCACTGGGCGCACTCATGGTGAACGATGGTGTCGTGGTATCGAACCCCATTAAACCCGATGACCCCAGCCTTGCAGCTGCAACCGAATTCACAAGGGTCCTACGAAAAATTGGAGTTGTAGTAGATGGGGAGGCTTCATCGAGAGGAATCGCTTCAAACGGCGACTCTGAAATTGCCAGCATTGCCTCTGCACCACTCGTTGATGTCATTGCTGAAATGCTGACCAATAGCGATAACAACACTGCAGAAATACTGTTACGACACATCGGCTTCGCTCATAACGGCAAAGGAACCACAGAGTCTGGTCTTGAAGCAACAAGTCAACTCTTAAGCAGTTGGGGTTTTACGAATTATGTTCTCAAAGACGGATCCGGTTTGTCACGCGATAATCGCCTGACATGTTCCTTACTTGTGTCACTGCTGTCTCGTCCCGAGCTGTCCGCCGTATTCGACCACGGTCTCGCCACCGCGGGAACAACAGGAACTCTTTCAGACACTTTCAGTAAGTCGCCTGTTGCGGGCAAATTGCGGGCAAAAACGGGCACCTTGCTGAACGTCAAGTCGCTGAGTGGTTATTTGCCCCAGAAAGACGCAAGTCCTCTCTATTTTGCCTTCATTCTTAATGGCACCGCCATTGCAGACCAGGGGAACTATCGTCCGCTCTGGGAGGCTTTAGGGCTCAGTTTGTCTCGGTATCCTGCACGTAGTTTGACTGCTGCTTTTGGGGTATTGCCGTAGAGTTTTGGAGTAATTTGCAGAGTTCGCTGCTACAAATGGACTTATGGGTTTTTCTTCCTCTCCACATGAAGATGTCTTAGATCTTGTTGTTTCGTACGCCAAACAAGAAACCATAGAACCACTGCGCGGTGCAATTCGCTGGATTCTGTGGGGCCTGGCATCTATGGCATTCATCAGCACCGGGCTTGTTATCCTCGTTTTAGGCGTGGTGCGCGCAACACAAGATGTATTGGGGGAGTCGTTCCAGCATTCTTGGTCATTCGTGTCTTATTTTGTTGGTGTCACGGCATGCGGATTAGTTGTTGCCTTTGCGTTGTCAAGCATTAAAAAGGATTCTTTATGACCGCCAATGCTCGAATATCGCGTGAAGATCTAGAAAAGCGTTTTGCACATCTTCAAGAAGACTTCCAAGGGAAACTAGAAAATAAAAAACAAACGGTTGTCACTGTGGTAGCAGCTGCAAGCATTGTGCTCATGGTGTGTAGTTATCTCTTCGGACAACGTCGTGGTAGCCGTCGATCCACTCGGGTTCAATTCCGACAAAAATGAGCAAGTCCAAAAAATCTACTTTGGCTTCGTTGGCCTTATACATTCTTGTTGGGCGAATACCTTTCAAGAAAAAGGTGCTGAAAGCAGCGATTGTGCACTCGCGGAAGGCAAGAGGCGTCTACTTGATATTTCGCATTGCGAGCCGGTTAGCACGCTCCAAAGCTGGTGCTGAATTTACCGTCATCACAAAAGAAGCAGTCATCGAGACCCATTAATACGTCTTAACTGTGATGAAGTTCTATTTCATTAAGTCATACTAAAGGTATGGATTCTCAGGGTATTGCGTTAGGCGACAAAGTCATGTTGGTAGATCGCAAAAAACGGCGGTACCTCATTGACCTCATCAGCACCGGAGAATTTCATAGCCATGCTGGTTTTGTGCCGCATGTCGACATAGTTGGATGTCTAGATGGCGCTGAAGTGGTGTCAACAAAGGGAGCGCGCTATCTCGTTTTGCGCCCAACTCTTGAAGACTTTGTTGTCGAGATGCCTCGTGGGGCACAAGTGATTTACCCCAAAGACCTTGCAACAATTTTGATGATCGCCGATATTCGACCCGGAGTAAAGGTATTGGAATCCGGCGTGGGTTCCGGTGCGCTTTCCATGGCAATGCTGCGCGCGGGGGCCATCATTACTGGCTACGAACTACGAGAAGATTTTGCGAATCGTGCAATTGCAAATGTTCGCGGCTTTTTAGGGGAGCAAGCGCTCAAGAATTACCACGTTGAATTGCGCAATTGCTATGACGGTATAGATGCAACCGATCTGGATCGCGTTGTTCTAGATCTTCCGGAACCATGGCTCGTGGTTCCTCACGCAACACAGAAAATGAAACGTGGCGGCATCTTGGTGGCATACACACCAAGCATCACCCAAGCAGTACAGGTGCGAGAAACTTTCGACGAGCGTTGGACGAGTGAACGAACACTAGAAGTCCTGCATCGCACATGGCACATTGAAGGCCAAGCTGTACGGCCAGACCACAGAATGGTCGCACACACAGGGTTCTTAACAGTTGCCAGATTTATAGGAGATGTTCAATAAGCCGATTATGGCTCAATGAAGATGCATTCGCCGGGGCATTCCTCGGCTGATTCCACAACGGCGTCAATTTGGCTATCGGGGAAGTTTGCGAGACCGTCGGCACCCTGCGCGTTTCCTTTAGCGGTTGCAAAAACTTTGGCACCCTCTCTGACGTAGGCCAAGCCATCATCAAGCAAAGTGAACACGTCAGGGGCAATCTCTTCACAAAGACCATCACCTGTGCACAAATCCTGATCGATCCAGACCTTCATGTTGGGGGCTCCCTCTGTATAGAACTGCTCTTCAGCAGTTGTACTGACAGGCAAAATGCTACACGGCGGGAGTCCCAAATGGGAACTTTTCGCGTTGTTTGCCCTCGCTAGTGTTTGCTGCCCAATTTCGGTAGATAATGAGGGAAACGAGGTCAGGAGCCACTGCAGTGTCTAGCGACAATCAACAACCTGAATCACAAGTGAACAAGACCTCACTCGAGTCTCGGTTGCTCGAGTCCAAGGGTCAACTAGCGCGCGCTGTGGCTCAAAACGAGAAGCTTGCTTACACGTTGCGCGAATCACGTGAACACATTGCTCAACTGCGTGAAGAAGTAGAAAAGTTGTCCCAGCCCCCACACGCCTATGGGGTGGTCGTAGGAAAGAATGACGACTCTTCAATAGACATTTTTATTCAGGGTCGCAAGATGAAAGTTCAACTGCATCCCGACATCGACTTCGATCTTCTTGAGCGTGGTTCTGAAGTGCTCCTGAATGACAGCATGAATGTAATTTCAACTCGTCAACCCGAAACTTCAGGCGAGGTTGTGCAACTTAAAGAGATCTGCGAAGACGGTTTCCGTGCAGTCATCACCTATCGCGGCGACGACCAAAAGATTTGCGAACTGGGTGACTCGTTGCGGGGCATGCATTTGCGCCCTGGAGACCTGTTGCGTTTGGAGCCAAAAAGCAATTTGCTCATCGAGCGACTCCATCAACCTGAAGTGGAAAATCTCTTGCTTGAGGAAGTGCCGCTGGTGAGCTATAGCGATATTGGTGGCTTAGACACACAAATTGAGCTCATCGCCGATGCCGTAGAACTTCCGTATCTCTATTCCGATCTATTTGCTGAATACCACCTTCCCGCTCCCAAGGGCATTCTCCTTTATGGTCCTCCCGGATGCGGAAAGACACTTATTGCTAAGGCGGTTGCAAACAGCCTTGCGAGAAAAGTTGCCGATGCAACTGGTCACGACAAAGGTCGCAGTTATTTCATCAACATCAAAGGACCAGAGCTTCTCAATAAGTACGTCGGTGAGACCGAACGTCAAATACGTTTGATCTTCCAAAGAGCTCGCGAAAAGAGTGAAGAGGGCTGGCCTGTCATTATCTTTTTTGACGAGATGGACTCGATGTTTCGCATTCGTGGTTCTGGCATTAGCAGCGACATGGAATCCACAATTGTTCCGCAGCTTCTGGCTGAGCTTGATGGCGTTGAAAGCTTGCGTAACGTCATAGTTATTGGTGCAACAAACAGAGAAGACCTCATTGATCCCGCAATTTTGCGCCCTGGTCGACTTGACGTAAAGATAAAGATTGATCGGCCAACTGCAGACGCAGCGCATCATATTTTCAGGCGTTACCTCACTTCAGAGATTCCTATTAGCACCGCCTTGCTCTCTACATTTGAAGGGTCCACCGAGGCTGCTCTTGAATCTTTGCTCTCTCGCTGTGTCGCACGGATGTACAGCGACGCTGACGAAAACCGCTTCCTCGAGGTCACATATCAAAACGGCGATAAGGAAGTTTTGTTCTTCCGCGATTTCTCATCTGGAGCAATGATTGAAAATATTGTACGACGCGCCAAAAAGTCTGCAATTAAACGAACTATTGATACCGGTGATAGGGGCATCACTGAAGGTGACCTCATTGATGCCATCGCCCAAGAGTTCAGAGAACACGAGGACCTGCCGAACACCACAAACCCAGACGACTGGGCACGCATATCTGGCAAAAAGGGAGAGAGAATTGTGTTCATTCGCACGCTCATGAGCGAACACGCAGACCCTGGCGCACCCTCAGGTGGCAAAGCAATTGATCACGTTGTAACAGGTCAGTACCTGTAGTCACTTATGGCGCTACCGAAGGTCTGCGGCATTGAAACGGAATACGGAGTCATTTCCCGTGGTTTCGACAGTAGCCCAATTGTTGCATCTTCAGTTTTGGTTAATGCCTACGCTGGGGCTTTTAAGCAAAGCATTCAGTGGGATTTCGGCGATGAAACCCCAGACCGCGATGCACGAGGCTTCGCTTTAGAAGACGCTTTTCCGCCAGAGGTTGAAACCCACATGGCTAACTCAGTTTTAACTAACGGTGCTCGTTACTACGTAGACCATGCCCACCCCGAAGTCTCTACGCCTGAATGTCGTACAGCAACGGAAGTGGTGCTGTACGACCGAGCCGGAGAAGAAATTATAAAAGAGAGCATGAAGCGAGCAAATGCTTTGTTGCCCGACCGCCATGAAATTATCACTTATAAGAATAATTCAGATGGCAAGGGCAACTCATATGGTTGCCATGAAAATTACCTTGTTTCACGAGAAACCCCTTTCGGACAATTAGCCACGTTCGTTACTACGCACTTTGTCACGCGGCAAATTTACTGTGGAGCCGGAAAGGTCGGGTCAGAATTCTCAATGGAGAAGCCTGATGCGGTTTCATATCAAATTACGCAACGAGCAGATTTTTTTGAAGAAGAAATCGGTCTTGAAACAACTATTCGTCGACCGATTATTAACACTCGAGATGAGCCGCACTGTGACCCAGAAAAATATCGCCGACTTCATGTCATCGTTGGTGACGCAAATATGTCGGAGTATGCAACATATTTGAAGGTTGGTACTACCTCCATCGTGCTGGCCATGATTGAAGATGGGGCCTTTCCAGGACATCTGATTATTGATAATCCTGTGAACACCATCCGCGCGGTCAGTCGCGACATTGAAATGTCAAAGACAATTCGTCTGACGAATGGCACATTGAAGACTCCGCTAGAGGTTCAATTTCTTATTCTGGAGGCCGCCGAGAATTACTACGAACAGAATGGTCTGGATTGCGTGAGCAGTGACGATTTTCCTCGCGAAGGAGAAAATATTCTTGCTCTATGGCGCGAGACGCTCTTAAACCTATCCAAGGGTGGAGTCGGCTCATACGACACCATCGATTGGCTAGCCAAAATGCGACTCATTAATGCTTACAAAGAGAAGAATGACCTTTCACCAAATGATGCAAGGTTGAAAGCACTCGATCTGCAGTACCACGACATGCGTGTGGGAAAAAATCTCTCTGAGCGTATGAATTTGAGGAGGCTCATTACACAAGGTGACGCCGAGACTGCACGTACCGAACCACCCCATAGCACTCGAGCATTTTTCCGTGGCATGTGTTTACAGCGCTGGCCAGAGTTTGTGGTGTCGGCCAATTGGGATTGCCTCATATTCGACGTAGGGGAGGGCCCATTGCGACGCATACCAATGATGGAGCCATTGAAAGGAACACGCTCTCTCACCGAAGACCTGTTTAGCTCGTGCTCCACTCCAATGGAATTAATACTTGCGCTCGGTCTTGAACATTCTGAATTAACTTCGTTCAAAGTTTCCGATGCGTTCTGATTTCAATAGTAAGGTGCGCCCATGACGGAAAAAATTCGTAAAAGTGTCTCCATTCCTGAAGAAACCCAAGTTGAGATAACTGAAGATCTTGTTGTTGGAAAAAACACTCATGCCGAAAATTTGAAAGCAGACCTCGACGACCTTCTCGATGAAATTGACTCTATTCTTGAGACAAATGCAGAGGAATTTGTGAATAGTTACGTACAAAAGGGTGGGGAATAACTCCTACACTGATGCTATGTCAATGCCTTTTTTCACACCAGGCGACCATCCAGGTGCCAGTTTTGCCGAGTTGCTAAAACGTGTTGGTATCGATCCGTTTCAAAAACATCTCGCCGAGACATCAAATCAATTTCATTTTCCACATGCAACAACCTGCGTAGCTCTTCGATTTGCAGATGGCGTGGTAATGGCCGGCGATCGTCGCGCAACCTCTGGAAACGTCATCTCTCATCGTTCTATGGAAAAGGTTGTCGCAGCAGACAAATTTAGTGGTGTAGCAATAGCCGGAACCGCTGGTCCTGCAATGGAAATGATCAAACTTTTCCAGTTACAACTTGAGCATTATGAGAAAGTTGAAGGTCAATTGTTGTCACTTGAAGGCAAGGCCAATCAGCTTTCAATGATGGTTCGAGGAAACCTTCCTGCAGCGATGCAAGGTCTAGTAGTCGTTCCTATTTTTGCTGGGTATGACCTTCAAAAGGGTTACGGCCGCTTATGGGATTACGACCCAACTGGTGGTCGATACGAAGAACGTGAATTCGTTGCAACAGGTTCCGGCAGTGTGCACGCCGGAGCGGTTATTAAAGTCGGCTGGAGAACTTCGATGTCTCAAGATGCGGCAGTGCGCCTTGTTTTGAAATCACTATGGGAGGCTGCCGATTCCGATTCAGCTACCGGTGGCCCCGACACCTTGCGTGGGATTTACCCCATAGTTGCGTCAATTACGGCCAACGGCTGGGAACGCATTGAAGATTCAACTTTGTCTCACCTGGTAGAAGAGCTTATTGCTGAGCACCAAGAACGAAATCAGGAGGTGTGAAATGAGCATGCCATTTTATGTAGCCCCAGAACAGATTATGAAAGATCGTGCCGATTACGCACGAAAAGGAATCGCTCGCGGCAAAGCCCTCATAGCTATGCAGTACTCCGCAGGTATTGCCATTGTCGCCGAGAATCCTTCAAACACGCTGCGGAAAATAAGCGAGATATATGACCGCATTGCATTTGCAGGTGTCGGTAAATACAACGAGTTCGATCAGTTACGTGTATCAGGTGTTCGTGCCGCCGATTTAAAGGGTTACCAGTATTCGCGGATTGATGTAGATGCACGAAGTTTGGCTAATCAATATGCTCAGATTCTGGGCCAAATATTCACTCATGAAATGAAACCTCTTGAAGTAGAGATTCTTGTTGCCGAGGTTGCCGATAAAGCAAGCAACGACCAGTTATTCCATATTTTTTATGATGGCACTGTTCTCGATGAGCGTAAGTTCTGTGTACTGGGTGGCGATGCAGACGCTATTTATGCACGCGTGAAAGACTCACCGCTCATGTCTCGCTTAGACACAGCAGATTTGGCCGAAGTTGTTCAATTGTGCCGAAATGCCCTTTCTGGTCCAGATCGACAACTGTCTGTTGAAGAATGCGAAGTTGCCGTACTGAATCGCACCGGTGATCGCCGCGCATTTACCCGGCTCGATGATGCCGAAGTAAACGCACTAGTTCAGAGCTAGGGGCAGCCGTGCAAGAGTTTTCTAGACGCATCTACGGGTTAGAGAACGAATACGGAATTATGTGCACGTTGAAAGGGCAGCGTCGTTTGAGCCCCGACGAGGTAGCGCGTTACCTCTTTCGCAAGGTGGTGACGTGGGGGAGAAGTTCCAACGTGTTTCTACCCAATGGTTCACGCTTGTATCTAGACGTAGGTTCGCACCCCGAATACGCAACAGCCGAATGTGACTCGCTACTCGATGTTGTAGCTCAAGATCGTGCTGGGGAATATATTCTCAACGATCTGCGCGTTTCGGCTGAAGAGCGTCTTGCCGACGAAGGAATTCGTGGCGATATTCACATTTATAAAAACAACACCGATAGTGCTGGCAACTCATATGGTTGCCACGAGAATTATCTCACTTTGCGCACCGATGACCAGGCGCGCCTCTCTGAGGTCGTCATTCCATTTCTCATAACACGACAAATTTTCAGCGGTGCAGGCAAATTATTAATGACCGCAAAAGGACCTCTCTTCACTATTGCGCAAAGAGCGGAACACATTTGGGAAACCTCTAGTTCTGCAACCACACGAAGTAGACCAATTATCAATACTCGAGATGAGCCTCATGCCGATGCGGAGCGCTACCGTCGCTTGCATGTCATCGTTGGCGACTCAAACATGAGCGACTATGCAACATTTCTCAAAGTTGGTTCAATGGCATGCGTATTGCGCATGTTTGAAAATCCTGAAATTGATTTCAGAGACCTCACCCTGGAAAGCCCTGTACGTGCAATTCGTGAAATTAGCCACGACATCACCTGTAAGAAAAAGGTGAAACTGAAGAATGGCAAAGAGATGAGCGCTCTAGACATTCAACGTATCTATCTTGATAAAGCAATTTCGTATAGCGAGCGCTTCGGCTTTACAGAAGAAGAAACTCGTGCTTTGCAAATGTGGGAACACTGCGTATCCACTATTGAAAGTGACCCGCTGAAATTGGAAACCGAAGTTGATTGGGTTGCAAAATATCACCTCGTGTCGAGATACTCAGAAAAGCACGATATTTCTTTGGGTGATCCGCGTTGTCATTTGATCGATTTGCAATACCACGATATTGACCCAACACGAGGAATTTATCACCACCTAAGAAATAAGAACATTATGAAGTCTGTTTGTACCGAGGAACAAATTGTTGTGGCCACAGAGTCAGCCCCTACTACAACTCGAGCTCATCTTCGTTCGCAATTCATTACAGCTGCGCAACTGAAGAAGCGCGACTACACAGTCGACTGGGTACATCTGAAAATTAACGATCAATCACAGAGAACCGTTCTTTGCAAGAATCCCTTCAAGAACGTAGATGATCGTGTTCAGAAATTGATTGATTCTTTATAGAGAATTCTGTTCATTTGCCCCCCAGGGCATCTACAATCTTCCTGTGCCTGAAGACGTGAGCGATGAAGAAAACTTGGAAGAGATCGCATCATCTTCAGATTCTTTCAAAGCTGTTCGAGACTGGGTCGTCGTCCTCGTAGTCGCCCTCGTCGTAGCGCTCGGCATTAGGACCTACGTTCTTCAACAGTTTTATATTTCGGGCCCATCTATGGAGACCACGCTCTACCAGCCAAACAGAGTGCTTGTGAATAAGTTGTCGTATCGCCTGCACGATGTAAACAGAGGAGACGTAGTGGTTTTTGACCGCGTCACTTCAAACGGCGAGTCGATTCAACATGATGATCTGATTAAGCGAGTTATTGGTTTACCTGGAGAGAAAATTTCCATTAGTAAATGCGTTGTCTATGTCAACAAAGTAGCCCTGAAAGAGCCCTACCTCGACAGTAGAGATACAGAGCAAGAAGATCTCAACGAACGTTGTCGACAACCCGAAATGGCAGAACTGGTTGTACCAGCCAAACAAGTTTTCGTTCTCGGCGATAATCGCCCACAGTCCATGGATAGTCGGATGTTTGGCTCGGTAGACGAAAACCGAATAGTTGGTCGCGCCTTCGTTGTTTTGTGGCCTCTCAGTCGTTGGCGTTGGCTTTAATCGTAAAACCGATCGGGCCAATCGCTGAAGATGCCATTGATGCCTATTTTCGCCATGTCTTTAATGTTTCGCACAAACTGACAATCCCATGCGAAGCATTGGAGATCGAAACGTTGAAAGAGTGCAACTAGGCCACCATTCCACTCGCGATGATGCATGTTCATTACTTCCACACCAAGATCGCGCATGCGTGCTGCATGCATTTCGGGTCCTTTTTTCAATCTTGCAAGTCGCACCGAAGAAACAAGCGATATACCCTCTGAACTTCTTCTTTGTCTCTCGAGTACATCTAAGTCTGGGTGACATAAATATATGAACGGCGACTGCTCTCCATGAACTAAACGCACCTCGTTAATGAGGGGCTCAAAGCAGTCATCGTCTTTCACATCGAGAGAAATAGGGAGACCTTGCGGCGCCAAAAGTAGAAGATCTCGAAGAGTCGGGATGTGTCCAGGCAAATCTTCACGCAAGTAATTGCTGATGGGTTTCTTCAAGATCCGCTCTTGGACTACGCCATCATGGTCGAGTACAGGAATTCCGTCTTTGGTCATCCACACGTCAGATTCGAGACCAGTTGCACCCAGGCGCAAGGCAAGTTGGAATGCTTCAAGGGTGTTCTCTCTGACATACGCCCGAGCACCACGATGTGCGAAGGCGATATAGGTCAGGTCTCGGTAACTCGCCCTTATTTCGTCCATATTGCCATGATAATGACAGACGGCGCCGTTCTAGTTCATAGACTTTAAGCGTGTTCAATATGTCCGGCAGCGAAATAGTCTTTTTGCTACTTGTTGGTCTCATTGTCCTAGGTCCAGAAAAGTTGCCAGAGGCAATGCGTAAATTCGGTCGTGTTTACCATGAAATTAAGAATGTTGCTTCCGGAGTACAGCGCGACCTGCGCACCGGCTTTGAAGACCCCTTACAGGAGATAAAGAATACCGCTGAAGAAGCTAAGCGAATCTTCATGGGCAAAGACGAGGAACCGACACCAACGACTGATGAACCAAAGTTCATTCCCTATGAGCAACCCGAAGATCCTAAAGAAGATCAGATTCCATGAAGTTGTTCCGCAAAACCATCGGTGTTCGGTCTTCTACCGACGAAATCACAATGACGCAGCACCTAGCCGAGCTCAGATTTCGTATCATCCGTTCACTGTTAGCTGTCATTATTGGAGCTTTGGTTATTCTCAGCTTTTACGACCCTGTATTGCGTTTCCTCACCCAGCCGTATCGCGATCTCTGTTTGGCTCGACCAGATTTCAATTGTGATGGAACGCTCTTCGGTTTAGGGCCACTAGACGGTATTTCTGCAAGAATGCGCATCGCTTCGTATGGTGGATTGGCCGTTGCATTGCCTGTCATCCTCTGGCAGATTTGGCGATTCACAGCCCCCGCACTTCATCAGCGAGAAAAACGGTACGCCACGGGTTTCATTATTTCCAGCGTGAGCCTATTTGCACTTGGCGCGTACATTGCATATTGGACTCTTGATAAGGCATTGGAGTTTCTCATTAGTTGGTCTGGAGCAGATGTTTCTCAGTCCTACCAAATTACTAAGTACGTGAGTTTAGTAACCCTGATGGTTCTTGCTTTTGGCGTCGGATTTTTATTCCCCGTTTTGCTCGTTTTCATGCAGCTCGTTAATGTCATCACTCCAAGTTTGCTACTGAAACAGTGGCGCTGGGCTGTAATGGCTATCTTCCTTACTGCCGCACTCATCACTCCCTCTGGCGATCCCATCAGCATGTTGGCACTCGCGGTTCCAATGACAATTCTTTACGGCATATCTGTAGGCATCGGCTTTTTCATTCAATGGCGAAGAAAAAAAGCCGTTCATGAGTAGCCCAAAATTCCAGCCCGACTTATTCCAGCAAAAAGCCATACAAGCGCTCAATGAAGGTGCATCGGTATTAGTGGCCGCACCGACCGGCTCCGGAAAAACTTTTATTGCCGAGCATGCAATTTCAGAAGCATTGGCCAGGGGCAAGAAATCGTTTTATACCGCTCCCATCAAGGCTCTTTCAAACCAAAAATTTCGTGATTTCCAGGAACTCTATGGTTCCGACAATGTTGGACTGCTCACCGGAGATACCAGCATCAATTCAGATGCAAAAATTCTGGTAATGACCACGGAAGTACTGCGCAACATGATCTACGCATCATCAAGATCTTTAGACAATCTCTCAGTAGTAATACTTGACGAAGTTCACTTCCTGCAAGATCAATATCGTGGTCCGGTGTGGGAAGAAGTCATCATTCATCTTCCGCTCGAGGTCACCCTTGTTTGCCTATCGGCAACAGTCTCAAATGCGGTGGAAGTGAGCGAGTGGCTAACTCTTGTGCGCGGAGACACCAGGGCTATTATCGAAACGAAGCGCCCTGTGAATCTTGAGCACCACCATATGGCCTTCGATAAGGCCACTGGCGACACGGTGATGTATCCAACCCTTATTGATAATCAGGTGAATCCGCGGGCCAAAAAAGTATTCACCGACCAGGGAAAACAACCCAGCGGCTCTTCACGTAATAGCAATCATCAGAAAAAGGGTCGTCAAGTTTCCGAAAGCAGATTCGGACCACCAAACCGCAATGAGGTAGTTGAACAGCTGGCAAATGCAAACATGTTGCCGGCTATTTATTTCATTTTTAGTCGCAATCAATGTGACGATGCAGCACGCGGTGTACGTCGTAGCTCTCTTTCATTTGCTTCTAAGAGCGAGACTGAACAAATACGTAAAATTGCTCAAGATCGAGCTCAGACGCTTTCTTCAGACGAGAAAAATGCGCTTGATTTTGAAGGATTCTTATCTCTAATCTCCACAGGCGTTGCAGCTCATCACGCTGGAATGGTTCCAATATTTAAAGAAATTGTTGAGGAAGCTTTTACCTTGGGTCTCCTAAAAGTTGTGTTTGCAACAGAGACTCTTGCAGTAGGTCTCAATATGCCAGCACGCACTGTAGTTATTGACAAACTCACCAGGTTCACCGGCGAAAACCATGTTCCCCTTAAACCTTCAGATTTCACACAATTAACAGGACGAGCTGGCCGTAGAGGCATTGACGCTGTTGGTCATGCCGTCACATTGTGGAGTCCGTTTGTTGGTTTTGATGAAGTGTGTAGGTTTTCACTCAATAAAAGTTTCAACCTCACGTCGGCCTTTCGTCCGACTTACAACATGACGGTCAATTTGGTGAATAGCCATTCTGAAGGCGAAGTTCGCCATCTCCTCAATCTGTCCTTCGCTCAGTATCAGGCGAATTCCGGAGTTGTAACGATGCAGGCCTCAATTGAAAAAAAGAGGGAGCAACAGCGCGTCGAAGAAGAAAAAGCTAAATCACAATATGGAGATATTTGGAGTTACCGACGCCTTTATGGGTTACAGCGCCAAAAGGGTGCATCAAAACCCCTCGCCGATTCTGTGCAAGTGTGGAACACCTTCCGACCTGGCGACATCATTGCCCTGAAAACTGATGAACTAATCAACGCACGTGATACTCCGTATCAAAAATTTATGGTTCTGGCGACATCTAATAGGCGTCGCGGCATCAAGATCACAGCTGCCGATGCAGTGCAGTCTGTGCGAGGCATTCTTTATGAAGACCTCATTGGTGAACCTATCTTTATTAAACACGTCGAACTGGATGCCGACTTTTCGCAGTGGAATCCTGGCGCTCTTCGAGAGGTTTCTCGGCTGATCAACGAGTGCAATTGGGTATTTTCACAAGACGACAGCGAAGACAGCAGCCAATCCATTGATGACGATGCACTTGCTTCAGTAGATGTTGCAAATGACCCGTTGATTTCTATTTTGTTGAAACATGCCGATGCCGCAGATCGTATTCGTAACGATATTGAACGTCTAGAACAGCATCTTAAAAACGAAACCCAATCAGTCGGGGCAACATTTGATCGCGTTTTGGATCTGTTGCGAAAAATGGGATACATCGATTCCTGGAAACTGACAGCGAAAGGTTCGGTTCTCGCTGGCGTATTTCATGAGAGCGATATCCTTATTGCTGAAGCTATTTCCCAAGGTTTTTTTGACGGCCTTAAACCCACCGACCTTGCTGCTGCAGTGTCGTGCGTGGTGTATGAACGTCGCAATAGCGATCAAGATGATCTTCCGTATCCATCAAAAAGATGCCGAGAAGTTGTTGAACGCGTAGAAGATCTGAGCATGGAGATTCAAGACCTACAAACTGCGAGCGGTCTGCCTGTGCACCGCTTTCCCGATCCGAACTTTGCTCAATGCGCAGCCCTGTGGGCCTCGGGAAAAAGCCTCACTAGTGTTCTCGATACTGTTCCCGAAATGAGCCCTGGAGATTTCGTGCGCACAATTCGCCAAATCGTTGACCTATTGCGGCAAATTGAACGAATAGGACTCGATCAGACACTGCGAGAGTCGGCACGCATTGCCGGCGAGGCGATGTTTAGAGGAATAGTTGTGGGTAACGAGGCGCTCTAATGGTCATTGCGAAAGGCGACGAGTGGGGTCAGCGCGTTCATAAGCAAGGTGTTGTCTGTACGCGAAGCGATCACGATATTTTCTTGCACCAGGCATTCCCCGTGAGGGGCGACATTGCACACACCATTGGCAGCGTGACAGGGAAGCGGTCCGCAATCAAGCAATTCGATAATCGAACGCAATGGCAGCAATTACCTTTTGATGTTATTGAGGTCAATATTGATGGAGTTTCACTACGTGCAGCTGCACATATACGTATAGGGCGCCTCCTTTGGGGCGAATGCCATCTGTTGAGCAACGTTGCTTTTTACAAAGGCATAAGAGTTTTCGCCAAATCACATCCAAATGATGCCAAGATTGAAGTGTTATCCATGGCGCGCGAAATGGGAATTCGTCAGCGTTTTATGGCTCTTATGAAAGTGCGGCAGGGGAGTCATTTACCTCACCCGCAACTTAATAGCCGTCAAGTGACGGAAGAGTTATTTCAGTTTCATAAATCTCTGCCCATCTTCATTGATGGAAAAAAAATCGGCAATGCATCTGAGCTAAGAACGTTGGTCATTGCAGATGCCATTAATATCTATATACCTAGCGATCAAGAGTAAATCCCTTGAGGAGAAGCCAATGAATATTTCAGATATCGCAGAATTGAAAAGAGAAGTAGCACTTCGTGTAGACCTGTTAACAAAGCAACTTTTAGATATCAGCCACGACATTCATTCTCATCCAGAGACGAATTACGAAGAAACCCACGCTCACCAGTTGCTTACAGATGCTCTCAGCACGCAATTCGCAAATGTGCAACGAGGCGCCTATGGGTTAGAGACAGCCTTCGCCGCACAGGAGAGTGGTTCGCTATCACAGGGCTCGCGCCGTGTAGCCATATTGTGCGAATACGACGCATTGCCGGAAATTGGTCACGCATGTGGACACAACGTCATAGCAGCAGCAGGCCTAGGAGCCGCCCTCGCCTTGCAACCCTTTATGAGCAATCTCCCCGGTGAACTCCATGTCTTTGGCACACCGGCCGAAGAAGGCGGTGGCGGAAAAATCGCCATGGCACGTGAAGGAGCTTTCGAAGGCATCGATGCCGCCATGATGATTCATCCAGCAGATTTTGATCTCACAAGTATTAAAGCAATCGCAATTCAAGAGTGCTGCGCGTCGTTTCATGGCAATGCTGCCCACGCTGCAGCCGCTCCTCACCTTGGCAAGAATGCCCTCGACGCAGCAGTACTGGCCTACGGCTCAATAGGCGCGTTACGACAGCACATCAAGCCTTCTGAGCGCATTCACGGCATTTTCACCCATGGTGGCGACAAGCCAAATATTGTGCCCCATTTCGCTTCTCAACAATGGTACGTCCGCTCCGATTCACTCGACTCACTGCAACCCCTGAAAGAGCGTGTAGAGGCCTGCTTCCATGGTGCGGCCATCAGTACCGGCTGCACCGTAGAAGTGGAATGGGAGAATCACGCGTACGCAGACATGCGCGATTCAGAGTCACTACTGAATTTGTATCTACGCAATGCGCAGCTTGTAGGTCGCTCCCCGCAACGCCCTACAAGCGATTCAATGGTTGTTGGTTCAACCGACATGGGCAATGTCAGTTATCTTGCACCATCTATTCACCCGATGATCCAGGTCGCCCCTCACGGGGTGCCGATACACACCCCGCGTTTTGCCGAATATGCCCGCGCCGAAGAAGGCGACAGGGCGGTCATCGATGGAGCCAAAATTTTGGCCCTCACGGCTCTAGATGCCCTTCTCGACGACGCAGCAGGAGCGGAGACGGCCTTGGAGTTCGCCCGCATCGGCCCGAAACCCGTCGGACTTATTTAGTGCATGATCCCTCAACCTGACGCCCGCGACTTCTAACATTGTGCGTCGTGACGGTCTATGTACCCGAGGAGTTCACTCCCGCTGAATCTGACATCTTGAAACGGTATTTCACCAATCTTGATTCCCCTGTATTTGCTCTCGTTAATCTTCCAGAGGTGGTGAAGGGTGCGTTGTTCGCCCGCTACAGCCGCAGCGCAAAAAGTTTGCGGAGGCTCTTTCTCGATGAGTTCGTCAATGAGCTTGAGGTACAAGGAGATGTTTCTCTCGATGCAACTGTTGGCATTGAGCGGGCTGAAAGCCTTTATGAAAAAATCTTTGTGGAGTACGGAGACGACTCTGTTGCTCAATTAGGTGGCGTCCACCTTGCTTGTGAACAAGCGTCAAACCTATTGACCAAAATTCTTGAATGGGGTCGCTTAATGAGCTACCTCGAGCAAAGCACGCGATACATCTCTTACGACAACCGTCTTGGCGGCAGATACCGTTTCTATCGCGATCCAGAGGTGCTCTCTGGTCGTTTCGGCACACGGTATGTAGGAGACATGGACCGCATGTTTGACTCGTATAGCGGTCTTGTCGAAACGCTCACCACACACGTGCGCAAAGTGGTTCCACAAGGCCCTAAAGACTCTGACTTTATTTACAGGCAAGCCACTAGAGCGAAGGCGCTTGATGCTGTGCGTGGGTTATTACCTGCCTCGGCACTGTCGAACGTGGGCATTTACGGAAGTGGTCAGGCATATGAAGCCTTATTGCTGCGCATGCGGGCGAACCCTCTGCCAGAAGCGCGCCTGTACGCCGACCTCATGCTGACGGAACTTCGCAAAGTGGTTCCTAGCTTCCTGCGCAGGGTAGACCAACCAGACCGCGGCGGACGTTGGTCGCAGTATCTCTCGGATACATCAATAGACACGAAACATGTTGTGCATGATCTCTTTGCTACAGAAGAAATACAGCCGGAAGAATCTGTTGTTCTCAGCGACTTCGACCCAGAAGGCGAAGACAAGCTTCTCGCTGCAATTTGCTATAGCCATTTAGCGCTGAGCGAGTCGCAGATTTACAAAAAAGTTCAGGGCATGAGCCACGATGAAAAAGTTCGTCTCATTCGCGCCTACGTGGGAGACAGAACAAACAGGCGCCATCGCCCAGGGCGTGCGTTTGAACGCACCGATTATCGATTTGATGTGTTGTCTGACTACGGAGCATTTCGCGATATGCAACGTCACCGCATGCTCACCATTGAGTGGCAGCCATTAACACCAAATCATGGTTACGTGCGACCAGACATCGTTGACGATGCGTCTCAAACATCAGCGTTCGACGAGGTTATGGAGCGTTCAGCTGATCTTTACGATGCGCTTCTTCCTGAATACCCCACGCAAGCTGCTTACGCCGTTTCCATGGCATATCGCATTCGCTATGTCATGCAGTTCAATGCTCGAGAGGCAATGCACATGCTCGAATTGCGCTCTAGCCCACAAGGCCACCCCGCGTACCGCAAGGTTGCCCTCGACATGCATGCACTCATTCGCGATCAGGCCGGCCACAAGGCAGTTGCCGAGGCCATGATCCACATGACAACAGATGTACCCGAATTGGAACGTCTTGAATCGGAACGACGAGCAGAGGCAAAGCGCAACGGCTGACCGCCTTCATAAAAGGTTGAAAATCGGTGAAATTATAAAATTTTCATCAGATTTTCGCACGATTTGCACGAACACACCGGCTAGCACCTATGGTACGCGCTGAAGGCGAGCAGATTGTCTACAGTTCGCTCGCCCCCAAAGCAATAACGAAAGGTTTCGGTTTATGGTAAGCAGCAAAAAGAAGCCAGCTAAACAAGTAGATATCGATCCAGAAGATGAAGTAATTGAGATTGAAGAAGGCGACGACGTTGACGCCATTTCCCTTGTTGATGACCTTGACCCCGATCTCGACCCGGAAGATCTAGCCGAAGAATTAGAAGACGACCCACTGCTGGAAGACGAAGACTTTGTCGCTGCAGACGAAGATGAAACCGACGAAGCAGAAGCGATGACGCCTGCATCACGACGTGCTGCAGCAAGAGACGAAGAAGATGACGACGATCTCACTACACCAGACGACGTAGAAGAAGATCTCGACAAAATTCTCAAAGATCGCCTTGTTGCCGCCGACGACGTCCCCATTGAAGACGACGACGAAGAAGGCGAAGTTGACGAGCGCAATACCGACGGCGACCGACTACAACCACGTCAAGTTGGTGAAGAGATGTGTGCGCAATGTTTCCTTTTGGTTCGTCGCAGTGCTCCAAACTGCCCAGTCGGCGACGATGCTTGCCCCATTTTTGCAGTGAAGTAAGAAGCAGCAACCATGAAACAACCGTCGTTCAAGGAACTCACAACTCGCGTAGATCAGCATCTGCGAAATGCGCGATTCATAGGGAAACTTTCTGTAGACGTAGCTCAAAAGAAAATGCAACAGTTCTGTGCCTCTTCTCATGACTCTTCTACGAAAGATTCCGACCTTCCAGTAAGCACTGTGGAACCGTCTTCCGAGCTGCCTATAGATAATTACGATGCCTTGACAGCTAAAGAAGTTGTGGCGGCCCTTAAAGATTGTTCCCCAACCCAATTGCTGGCCATCTTCAATTACGAAAACGCTCATCGCCAGCGGAGAACCATCTTGAAAGCGGCTAGTCCAAGCGATGAGTAGGGAAGTAGCGCTAGCTACTCACCATGTGGGGTCACTTTGCTTCAACGTCTTTGAAGTGCAACAATCCGATACCAATCTACAAATCATCAGAAGTTCGACCGAAGCCGCTTCAGGGTCGCAACGTGGGGCATCTGCTTGGTCATTTTTTACAGCATTGCTCGGCGAGACATCTGGTAACAAACAATTTTCTTTGTTAACCGAAATCGACAACATTGCTGTTGGATACTTAACTGGTTACATCATTGCCAAGCGCTGCATTGTTACCGCTCTTTACGTTGAAGAGGGGTGCCGTTCACTAGGAATCGGTGCACGTCTCTTGACCTGTGCACAGCAATTTGATGTCAACGCAAATGAAACTCTTGTATGTGTTTTGCCGGGGCAAAGAGAATTGAAAAACTTATGTGAGCAAGCAGGACTTCCTGCCCAGCTCATATTTGCCGGAACGCCCTAGCGAGCTTTCCAGTTCGGGAGTCGCTTCTCGATAAAGGCAGTGAGACCTTCTTTGGTGTCTTCAGAAGCCATGATTGCTCCGAACTCTGCATTTGTCATCGTGATGAGGTTTTCATCAGTTTCAAATGCAGAGGCAAGCACAACTTTGCGGCTAGCCCACACAGCAAGAGGGGCAGCGGAGCAAATACGTTCAGCAATCTCTAGTGCTTTTGGCATCACTTGGTCTGGAGCCACAACATGGTTCACAAGACCAAGCTCATAGGCCCTTTGCGCAGCGAGTGGTTCACCAGTAAGAATCACTTCAAGCGCAGCAGCACGACCAATGGCTCGTGGCAGGCGGAAGAGTCCTCCGGCTCCTGCAATGAGGTTGCGCTTCACTTCAGCAAGACCGAATGACGATCTATTACTTGCCACCACAAGATCGCAAGACAAGACAATTTCACAGCCACCCGCAGTTGCCAAACCGTCGACAGCAACAATGACTGGTTTGCGACGCTCACGATAGGCAATGCCTGCAAAACCTCCGCGCTTTGTGCTTAAGCCACCAGCGTTGCCAGAGTTAATTGCTTTGAGGTCTGCCCCCGCACAAAAAACAGGCTTTTCCTGACCCGCAGTATTTGCGGTCACAATTCCGACCCAAATGTCGTCGTCGGACTCAATGATGTCGAGTGCTGCTTCAACGCCGCTTGCAACGTCACCATTGACGGCATTGCGGGCTTCTGGACGATTCAGCGTGATGATGCCTATGCGGCCACGCTTTTCAAAAAGGACGATGTCTGACATGACAACATCTTAGGACCCACAGACAGGTGAGGTGAATTTATGCTTGTGTTGGCTCTACGGGAGCCTTCACTGGCTTTTTCTTCTCTACAGGCCGTGTAGGGCGCAATGGACGCGGCATAGCGGTTCCAGGCGTTACAACGATGCTGAACAATGCAGCGATCTTTGGAATTGAAGGTGCAAGGCGAGTGATGGTGGTTGCCAACTCAGTGGTCACCGTATTTGGCGGGGCAGGCGCCACAAGCTGTGACCTGACCGGGCTAAAGGCGGCAGCTTCGAGCACTGCAATCCAGCGATCGCTTGGCGCATCGGCTTCAAGATTTTGCGAAGCTGCAGCAGCGAGGCGTGAACCGAGTTCCGAAGGGAACGGAGCTCCAGCTTTAGGTGGCTGTGAAGAGAGCTTCAAGGCGCGAACGATACGGCCGACCTTGAGCGCTGCGTCGATATCGGACAACCATTCTTTTTGATCTTTTTCTTGACGTGCAATGAGCCCTTCCCGAAGAGTCTTTGCAATAGCGCGTGTTGTTTCATCACGCGCAATGGCAGGGTCGTCGCCAGAGGTAACAACCGAACGTAGATCGCGCAGGTCGAGTGTGTCGAGATCGGCAACAGCAGCATCGGCGCGATCGAGCCATTCAGCTACGCGCAATTTTGGAAGAAGATTCTCGGCCATTGTGATGAGACCGTCGGCAGGAATGAGTTCTTTGCCTTCTTGCTTCAAAACTTTATTTTGGTCGGCGATTGCGGTACGCACGGCAGGAATACCACCAGACAGCACACGTTCTGCAATAGCACTTTGTGCTTCTGGAAGATTCGCCAAAATTGTGTTGCGATGTGCGCGACCAGGCTTCAGACGTTTTGCACGTGGACGCTGCGGCAGGTCTGGTGGAGGAGTGAATGACGGACGACGACGAGTGTCTGCACCCTCGGGGCGTGGCTCGCGAGTTCTGCCTTCATCTTTTGCGCCATCTTCACGACGAGGGCGACGTGCGCCTTTGTCTCCGGGTTTGCCATCGCCAGGCTTGTCGTTACGACGCCCGCCGCGCTTGTCGCCCGAAAAAGAACGCTCAGAACGAGGTGCTTTGGTTTCCATTACTGCTTGGAATGGTTTGTCCGAAGGAAGAATTTCAATTCTTTCTAATTTCTCTACGCGTTGCTTGCCAGTAACAACGCCCAAGATGGTGATGCCGTCGATAGCAAATTCGGCATCGGCTTTAACAACGTCTCCGACTTTGTGCGACGAAGACAAAATAGAACCGTCGAGCACACCTTTAGGATTCTTTGCTCCAGCAGCTCGCCAGGTCCACGAACCATCGGGGCTATTACTAGTGAGTTCAATTTCAATCCTGCGCGACATAGGCAAGGAACGCTAACGGCAAAAACAGGATATTTCTCTGTTCACACGACATTGTCAGTGGTGCGTCTTGCACTATTAGTAACATGTACATGTGCCTATTTACGCTCTTGGAACCCAGGTTCCCACTATTGACCCCACTGCCTATGTTCATCCCGATGCAGTAATTATTGGCAGCGTCACTATTGGACCTGAATCCACCATCTGGGCCGGTGCAGTTCTTCGTGGAGATGACGGCAAAATTGTCATTGGCGCCCGAACAAGCATTCAAGACGGAACAGTCATTCATACCACTCCCATGTACCCAACAATGGTGGGCGACGACTGCGTCATCGGCCATATTGTGCACTTAGAGGGCTGCACAATTGAAAGCAACGCTCAAGTGTCTTCAGGAGCCATTGTGCTGCACCAAGTGGTGGTGCGTTCCGGGGCAATCGTTGCTGCCAATGCTGTTGTGCTGAATGGAACCGAAGTGCCTAGTGGTGCGCTTGCTGTTGGGGCGCCGGCAACAATCAAGCTCGATCGCGCTCGATCTGCCGATATTGCGATGGGCGTTGCAGCATACGTTGCAAAGGGTCACCGATTCCGCAAAGAACTTCGCCGCATCAATGACTGATTCCGCGCAACACGCAGAACAAAATATCCTTCTTGAAATTTTAGTCGAGCAAGAGTTCTGCGAAATTGTGAGTGACGCGCTGTGGGCGTGCGGCGCACAAGCCGTTGAGGTAATAGACAGTTTGAGTCAATGCGTTGTTCGCACTCATCTGGGCAATGATCCGCTCGGACAGTGGGAATCATATGTTGAGCAGTTCGGCAATGCAGACAACAGGCTGCATGATTGGCCGAAGCGCTTGTTTGCGCAAAATACTGATGTAGCCAACACCTGGCGTGAATTTGCGACAACAACTGTTGTTGAATCTGTTGCTCTCATTCCGCAGTGGAAGAGAGATGAATTTAATTACTCAGACTCTTCT
>Ga0114974_10000627_pt1 | contig 28979 bp, 37 predicted proteins | sample S_130206_EF_Meta_FD_87318 | JGI IMG/M metagenome (GOLD analysis project Ga0114974, IMG submission 87318) | Freshwater microbial communities from Lake Simoncouche, Canada to study carbon cycling - S_130206_EF_MetaG | ecosystem: Environmental > Aquatic > Freshwater > Lake | place: Lake... | reverse complement strand
GGCAGCAGATAGCGCTCTGAGCCTAGCGGCACGACGCGGCTCTCGAGGCCGGTCGATGCGGCCAACCGGCAGAACAGGAGGCCTCCTGGTGCGAGTGCGCGCCACATCCGGCGCACCATCGCCTCGAAGTGCGCTCGATCCCGCGCGAAGTGCAGCACGGCGCTGCTGATGACCAGGTCGGCGCTGGCGTCCGGCGCGGTCATCGCCTCGACCGCCTCGACGCGGAAGTTGGATGCCGGCAGCGCGGGCGCCAACCGCGCTGCCAGGGCCTGGACGAACCGCACCGCCCCTAGCTCCGCGTCCACGGCACTCACGTCGAACCCGGCGCGGAGCAGGTACACGAGGTTCCGCCCGCGGCCGCAGCCAGCATCGAGCACGCGCATCCCCGGGCGCAGCCGCCCCTTCAGCAGCTGATCGAATAGATAGATGTCGATATCGCCGAACTGTTCGTGCAGGGAGCCGGTCATTGGTTCGTCCGCAGCGCCGCCACGGGCAGCGTCGCCAGGCTGTAGGTCCGCTTCTGCGTGCCACTCGAGATCGGAAACAGTGAGTCCGTGCGCGCCAGCGTGAGAGGCCCGCTCCCCAACTCGCAGTTCCCGTGGCCGCGCCAGGGCATGTCCGCCCGACTGACGGACACGTAGTTCACCAGATCGCCCGGTGCATAGGGGTCGATGTACGGCACGCCGCCGCCGGCCAGGACAATGGCGTGGAAGCCGAGGTCGGTCCGGCCGAAGCGGCCGTCCGGCACCGGCACAGGTCGTGGTCTTTCGGTCATGGTTGCGTCCTGGCGGTGGGCAGCTCCGAATACGTCGGCGGCCCGTGCTGTCGTCTACAGCACGCGGATAACGTCCGAGCGGGTAATGATGAACGTCTTCTCGGTCTTGAAGTCGCGCACCAGCACGGCCGGGTTCTCCGCCGTGATCATGGTCGACAGCAGATCCACAGGTGTCGACGCGTCGACGAACGGGAAGGCCGGCAGCATGATCGACTCGACCGGTTCGCGCTTGACGTCTGGGTTCTGCACGAGCTGTGCGTAGAGATGCGCCTCATTCAACGAGCCGACGAGCCGGCGGTCGCGCATGATCGAGATCTGCGAGAAGTCGTGCTGGCTCATGAGCGCCACCGCATGCTCCACCGGCTCGTTCCCCTCGATGGAGCAGAGTTCGCCGGACATCCCCTGCGTCACCAGGTCACGTGCGGTCATACCGCTCGTCTCGAGGAACCCCTTCGCGCGCATCCAGTCGTCGTTGAACATTTTCCCGAGATAGCGCGAGCCGTGGTCGTGCACGATCACCACCACCACATCGTCGGGCCCGAGGTGATGACGGAGCTGCAGCAGGCCGGCCATCGCGGAGCCGGCGGAGTTCCCGGCGAAGATCCCTTCCTCGCGGGCGATGCGGCGCGTCATCAGCGCGGCGTCCTTGTCCGTCACCTTCTCGAAGTGATCGATGACGGAGAAGTCGACGTTCCGCGGCAGGAAGTCCTCGCCGATCCCCTCGGTGATGTAGGGATAGATCTCGTTCTTGTCGAAGACGCCGGTCTCCTTGTACTTCTTGAAGACCGACCCGTAGGTGTCGATGCCCCACACCTTGATGTTCGGGTTCTGCTCTTTCAGGTACCGGCCGGCGCCCGAGATGGTGCCGCCCGTGCCGACGCCGACGACGAGGTGCGTGATGCGACCGTCGGTCTGCTCCCAGATCTCCGGACCGGTCTGCTCGTAGTGCGCCGCCGAGTTCGACAGGTTGTCGTACTGGTTCGCCTTCCACGAGTTCGGCACTTCACGCTCGAGGCGCGACGACACGGAGTAGTACGAGCGCGGATCCTCGGGGTCGACGTTTGTCGGACAGACAATCACCTCGGCGCCGAACGCCTTCAGCGCGTCCACCTTCTCCTTCGACTGCTTGTCGGTGGTGGTGAAGATGCACTTGTAGCCCTTGACGACCGCCGCGATCGCGAGCCCCATGCCGGTGTTGCCGGAGGTGCCTTCGATGATGGTGCCGCCCGGCGTGAGCAGACCGGCACGCTCGGCGTCCTCGATCATCCGCAGCGCCATGCGGTCCTTGATCGAGTTGCCGGGATTGAAGGTTTCGACCTTGGCGAGCACCGTTGCACTGATCTGTCCGCGCGTGATGTGGTTGATGCGGACGAGCGGCGTGCTGCCGATGGCGTCGAGGATGGTGTCGCAGATCTTCTTCGTCACCCGGGTAGTGTAATCTGCCGCCTATGCCACGACTCATCGAGCAGCCGACCGTCATCACGTCCGCGGGCAACAAGCCCAAGCGCATTGAAGAGTTCGCCGGCCTGGTGAATACCGGACAGGCCGAGGTCAGCGTCGCGCGCATGGTGTCACCGAGCGGATGGGTGGAACCGGGCCAGACACCACGGTTCCGAGAAGTGACGCTCGTGCTGCGCGGGATGCTGCGCGTCGAGCACCGAGACGGCGTCACCGAGGTGCGCGAGGGGCAGGCCATCGTCACCGAACCCGGAGAGTGGGTGCGCTACAGCACGCCGGAGGACGGTGGCGCGGAATACGTGGCCGTGTGCACGCCGGCGTTCTCGATGGACACCGTGCAGCGCGACGCCGACTAGTCAGTCTTCCGGCCGGCGGACGTGCAGCATCGCCTCGGAGGTCAGCGCATCGCCTCTCTCTGCCAGCGCTTGCGCCACCGACACGCGGTCGCGTTCCTCACGATTCTGTCCGAGCTTCCACGTGCCGACGAGTCGCGTGAGGCGGATCTCGATGCCGACACTCCCCTTCAACTGCTGGTCGATGTAGTCACGCGCGCGAGCAGATGCCCGTGCGGGCCAGGCGTGGTGTCGAGCACGAACGGCAGGTGATTCGCGTCGAGCCCGGCCGGCCCGTTGATGACGAGCGCACCGAACGGGTACTCGGTGACCAGACGGTGCAGTTCGTCGACGCCGGTTTCCTCGAAGGGTGGCGGCAGATACATGGTCGGAGGCCTCGCTGGCGCGTCGCGCCCTCTATTCGGCGTGGTGTAAGCGCGCCACACGGCGTCGATGGGCGCGTGCACGGTGGTCTCGACAGTGATGGTCATGGGCGGTCACATCCTGCCACGAGCCGCTGGCGCCTGCTCACCCCTGTGGCTCGGCAGCCGCGTGTCGCAGCGCCGCGATACCGTCGGCATACCGCGAGGCGATCGCGATCTCGGCGTCGCGCCTCGCCATCGGCGCGTCGCTCTCCGCGAACCCCGCCGCGCACAGCGCGCGCCCGAACAGCTCCGCTGGAGTGGCGCCGGCGGCACGCAGGTCGCGCACGCTGGTGTCGCGGTCAGCCTTGCTCAACTTCTGCGTCGTGCTCTTCATGAGCAGGCCGTGGTGCAGGAAGCGCGGCGGGTCGTCGCGCCCGAGCATCCTCGCCAGCAGGATCTGCCGGCCGGTGGACGCCAGCAGGTCGTCGCCGCGGATGACGAGATTCACCCCTTGAGCGAGGTCGTCGGCCACCACGGCAAACTGATAGGTCCAGTTGCCGTCACGGTCCTGCAGCAGCAGGTCGCCGCACTGCTCGAACGGCTGCTGCTCCTGCAGTCCGTGGCGGAGGTCGACGAAGCGCTCGAGCGTCGCGTCGATCCGCACGCGCAGGCCGCACCCCTGGCGCCACTCGACGCCACGCGTGGCGCATCGGCCCGAGTACCACAGTTCGGCGTCCGGCTCGAGCGGCCCGCGCGACGCCGCCATCGCCGCGCGCACCTCGCGCCGTGTGCAGTCGCAGGCGTAGACGCGATCGCCGAGTCGCGCACGCGCCGCGTCGTAGACGTCCTGCCGATCGCGCTGGCGGCCACGGCACACCCCGGCACGGAACGCGGCGGTCGACGGCTCGTCGGGCACGAAGCTGAGCCAGTCGAGATCGTCGAGGATGGCGCGCTCGAACTCGTCGCGGCGCCGCTGCCGATCGTGGTCCTCGATACGCAGCAGCACGCGCCCGTCGAGTGCGCGCGTGATGCCCCAGACGTGCAGCGCGTTGACGACATGCCCGAGGTGCAGGTAGCCGGTCGGGGCCGGCGCGAAGCGGCTGACGATCATCGAACGGCGGTGCGGCGCTCCACCATCATGCGGAGGCCATGCTTGAGGCGCAGCGTCACCACCGGTTGCGGCACCACCGGATGCCCAGGCACCAGCCTGAGGCGCCACTGCTGCGCGATGGTCGCCACCACCAGCACCAGTTCCATCCACGCGAACGATTCGCCGATGCAGCGCCGCGTGCCGCCGCCGAACGGGAAGTAGGCAAACGGCGGCAGCGCCTGCGTGAAGTCGGGCGTCCAGCGCTCTGGCACGAAGCGGTCCGGATCGGGGAAGAAGCGGGCGTCACGCTGCGTGACGTATGGGCTGACCAGCACCAGCGTGCGCGGCGGCAGCGTGTAGCCGCCGACTGCGTACTCGGCCACCGCTCGCCGCCCGATCATCCACGCCGGCGGGTAGAGGCGCATCGACTCCGTCAGCACCTGCTCCACGAACCGCAGGTTCGGGATATCGGCCATGGTCGGCGTCCGGCCGCCAAGGACGCGGTCGACCTCCTCGTGCAGGCGGGCCTCGACCTCGGGTGCCTCACCCAGCAGATACCAGGTCCAGGCAAGCGCGTTGGCGGTGGTCTCGTGTCCAGCCAGGAAGATGGTCATCGCCTCGTCGCGCACCTGCGCGTCGGACATGCCGCGGCCGCCGGCCTCTTCGTCCTGCGCCAGGAGCAGCATCGACAGCAGGTCGCCGCGATCGCCCGGTGTGGCACGACGCTCGGCGATGAGGCCGTAGATGATCCGATCGAGCTCGGCACGCGCGTCGCGGCCCCGCTTCAGGATACCGACGGGCAGCTTCTCGAGCAGGTCGGCGAACGGCAGCATCGTGGTCCAGAACGAGTTCAGAACCGCGGTCAGCGCGTCGCCGACATTGCGGGCCTGCGCTTCCACATCGGCCGCGAACAGCGTCAGGCCGACGATACCGAGCGTGAGACGCATCATCTCTTCCGCGACGTCGATGGCGCCGCCATCAGGCCAGCGGTCGCGCGCGCGCACGGTGCAGTCGGTCATCACCGTGGCGTAGGAGGCGATGCGCTCGCGATGAAAGGCCGGCTGGATGAGCCGGCGCTGGCGCAGGTGCGTCTCGCCTTCGCTGGTCAGTAGGCCGTCACCGAGGAGCTTGCGCGCCCGTTCGAGGCCGCGCCCCTTGCGGAAGTTGCGCTGCTGCGTGACCAGCACGTCCTTCACCTGCTGCGGATGGGTGAGCAACACCAGGTGCTCGCCAGGTGCGTGCATGTGCGCCACGTCACCGTAGGTGCGCGACAGGTTCGTGACGAACCCGAGCGGATCGCGTCCGAGACCGAACGGCACGAGCGACGCCAGTGTCTTCGGCGGTCCCGGTGGCCAACTGACGGCTGCCGTGGCCATCGTCAGTCGTCCCCGCCGACCACGACGTTCCAGGGCTGCAGGTGCCACGAGAGGATCAGGCCGTTCGTGACGTAGGGGTCGGTGCGCACGAACTCCTCGGCGATCTCCGGCGTCTCGCCGCGAAAGATGATGAGGGCGCCGTCCGGCGTGTCCCCGACCGCACCGGCCATCAGCACCTCACCGCGCGTGTGGGCGTGGCGCAGCAGCCTCAGGTGCTCGGCCCGGTAGGGCGCTCGGCGCGTCACGTAGTCGTCTACGACCTCGTCGTAGCGGAGCACGAAATAGCTCATGGCCTTCACTCCTCGCCGAGCGCGGCAAGCGCCGCGTGATAGGTCTCATCGATGCCGTCGACCGTGCTGGTAGAGACCCCCAGGTCGCGCAGCCGGCCGTCGTGCAGGCCGTAGATCCAGCCGTGAATGGCCAGCGACTGACCACGGCCCCAGGCTTCCTGCACGATCGTGGTCTGGCAGACGTGACGCGCCTGCTCGATGACGTTCAGCTCGCACAGCCGATCAACGCGTGTCGACACATCATTGATCGGCGTCAGCAGCCCCTGGTGCTGCTCGGCGACGTCCTGCACATGCCGCAGCCAGTTGTCGATGAGGCCAAGCCGGTCGCGGTTGAGCGCGGCGCGCACGCCGCCGCAGCCATAGTGGCCGCAGACGATGACCTGCTTCACCTTCAACACGTCCACCGCGTACTGCAGCACCGACAGGCAATTCAGGTCGGTGTGCACGACGAGGTTCGCGACATTGCGGTGCACGAACAGTTCGCCTGGTAGCAGGCCGACGATCTCGTTGGCCGGCACGCGGCTGTCGGAACAGCCGATCCAGAGGAACTCGGGAAACTGCTGCGCGCTCAGGCGCTGGAAGAAGTCGGGCGTGCGCTCGACCGTGCGCTTGGCCCACTCGCGATTGTTCGTGAAGAGCTGCTTGGTTGACATCGAACGATTCCTACTGCCTTCCCTGCGCGATGCGAATCTTCTGCCGCAGCGACTCCACGTTCGACGCCGATCCACTGAACAGACCGGGCGCCGGGTCCTTCGCGAACGGCAGCATCTCGGCGTAGATCTCGCCGGCGCGGTAGAGGTTCAGTCCGCGACCCGCGAGGTACTGCAGCCGCAGGTTCCGGTCGCGATTGATTTGCGCGTCCTTCAGCCAGCCCTGCATGTCGTCGGCGGAGCCGGCATAGGTGGCGAACAGGTCGACGGCCGAGGTCATGCCGATGTCGCCGAGCGACCGCTTGATCGGCTCGTACTCAGGCCGGTTCAACCGCGCCTCGATCTCGTCGAGGTTGATGGTGGTGCCGTCGGCCTGGCCGAGCAGTACGAGGTCGTAGCCGGCGCCGTTGTAGGTATTGGCGAAGATCATCCCCTTCGGGAACGCCTCGAAGAAGGTGGCAATCTCACTCTTCACCGCCTCGGTGTTGCTTTCGTAGAGCTGGACGAAGAGCGTGACGACGCCGCCCGGGTTCAGACGGCTCTTGGCCAGGTCGAAGAACTCGCGGGTATAGAGCATCGCGGCCCCCTTCACCCAGGGATCGAGCGGGTCGGAGGTGATGGCGTCGAACTTCTCGTCGGTCGTGTACAGGAAGTGGCGCGCATCGTCGATGTGTACCTGCACCTTGGGGTTACGCACGACGTCGAAGTTGTGCGCCGCGAAGTAGGTGGAGACGACGCGCGGCACCAGCGGCTCGATCTCGGCGATCGTCTCGTGCTCGACCGCCGGGTCGATCGACACGGCGCCCGCAGTGACGCCGGCGCCGCAGCCGATCACCACTACCCGCTTCGCCTGCTTCGGCACCAGCGTCGTGAGGTGGCCGAGCATGCGCTGCAGGCGCATGTCCTGCGGTTCACTCGACGCCTGCACCTTGCCGGCGTTGTGATAGTTGCGCGTGCCGTTGGGGCGCTCGGACACCGCGACCGAGGCGTTCCAGCCCTCGCCGCTGTAGATGATCTCCGACTGTCCGAGCTGCGTCGCGGTGTAGCGGCCGTAGGCGATGAAGACGCCCGGCACCGGGTGCACGCTCAGCACCAGGATGCCCGCGGCCGCACCGGCCACGGTAAGCCCCACGGCCGACACGCGGCTTTCGGCCAGCAGCAGGAGCCCCGAGAGCGCCGCGAGCACGATCAACACTTGCTGGGCGTGCTGCGTGCCGATCCACACGACGAGCAGCAGGCTCGCGGTGAGCGCGCCGATGATGGCGCCGAGCGTGTTGGCGGCATAGACACGGCCGACCAGCTTCGCGGGATCGCCCGTCGTCGACGACACCGCGGCGAGCGCCAGCGGGAAGCTCGCACCCCAGAGAATGGCGCCGGGGAGCACCGCGTAGAGGGCACGCACGAGATCGAGCTGGAACTGGAACCAGGCGTTCGGTGCAATCGATGGGTTGATGGGCCAGTAGGGGAGCGACTCGGTCAGCACCCACGCCGTCCAGGCCATCGCGCCGCAGAGCGCGAGCTGCACCCAGCCGAGGGCCACGCGCGGCCTCGTGAGGTTGCGCGCCGCCGCGGCACCGGCGCTGCTGCCGAGGCCGAGTCCGGCGAGGAACACCGCCAGAATGAGCGAGAACGTGTACGTCGTCGCACCGAACAGCAGCGACATCAACCGCGTCCAGAGGACTTCGCAGGCGAGCGCCGTGAGTCCCGACAGGGCAATGGCGACGAACACCAGCCGGCGGCCGGAGGCGTCGGCCACCAGCGCCGCGTCGCGCTCCGCGCCGGCAGGCTCGTCCGTGTGCGGCGTGAACGGCGCCAGGCCCGCGATGAGCAGGGCCGTGCCGGCCACTGCGACATTCAGCGCCACGGCCACGTAGGTGGCGATGGACATGTCGAACACCGACATCAGGTAGAACCCGGCCAGCAGCGAGCCGAGCACGGCACCGGCGGTGTTGCCGCCATAGAAGAAGCCGAGCCACGCCACGCCGTCGCGCGAGCGCTCCACCCAGCGCGCCATGGCCGGGAGCGTGGCGCCCATCATCAGCGTTGGCGGCAGCAGACAGATCGCCGCGGCGAGCCCGCGCACCACCAGACCGGAGGCGCCCGAGCCGGCCCAGGCCGTGTACGCCCCACCGACGAGCGGCATGCCGAGCAACAGCAGCAGGCCCATCGCGCCGATGCCGAGTTCGAGGTACGCATACATGCGCAGCGGGTGCATGTCGCCCGGCATGACGCGCGGCAACACGAGGCTGCCGAGGCACATGCCGCCCATGAAGGTGCCGAGCAGCACGGCCATCGACACGGCGGACGAGCCGATCACCAGCTCGAGCGACTGGAACCAGACGACTTCGTAGATGAGCGCGGCGCAGCCGCTGCCGACGAACAGCAGCAGGAGCGCCGGAAGCAGGCGGCGCGATGTCATGAGTCTCCTCGAGGGCCTAGCGCGGGAAGGCGCGCAGGGCGGGCGTGTGGCCGGGCGGCACCGGGGTACGAGCGGTATTCAGCACCATCGCCAGCATCGTGTAGTAGCCCGAGATGCCCAGGATATCGACCACACCCTGCTCGCCGAACGCCTTCACGGCGCGAGCGTAGGTGGCGTCGCTGATGCCCTGCGTCCGGTGGAGTTCGTCGCAGAACGTGTAGATCGTGTCCTCGTCCTCGGCCATCCGCTCGGGCCGGCGCCCATCGGCAATCGCCGCGATGACGGCGGGCGCGAGTCCGCCCTTCTCGGCGAGCGGCGCGTGCACGTCCCATTCGTACTGCTGCGTCCACTGACGCGCGGTGATGATGATGGTGAATTCGCTGAGGCGTGGCGGCAGGACGCTGGTGAAGCGCAGGTAGTCGCCGATGGCGCGGGCGCGGCTCATCACCTCGGGGCTGCGCAGGAGCGGCCAGAACGGACCGGAGAGGTCGACGTTGCGCGCGGCCTTGAAGTCGTCGATGGCCTTCTTCTGCGCGTCGGTGAGGCTGGCGGTGGGGATGGGCGGCATCCGGTCCTGCGCGACGGCGGAACCCGCGAGGCCGAGGGCAATCAGGACGAACGTGGCACGAGCGAGCATGACGACATCCCCTCAAAACAAAGGGCGACGGCTTGAGACCGTCGCCCAGTGAGAACCCGTCGCGAACGAACGCGCGGGCGTTACGTCAGGTGCTTGCCGACGAGCTTGGTCATCGAGAACATGTCAACCGATGCCTTGCCGCCGAAGACAGCCTTGAGCGCCGCATCCGCGTTGATCTGGCGCCGGTTGGTCTTGTCCTGCAGGTCGTTCTTCTTGATGTACGCCCAGAGCTTCTTCGTGATCTCCGTGCGCGGCACCGGCTTAGGCCCGACGACAGCCGCCAGCGTCTCGCTGGGGGTCACCGGCTTCATGAAAGCCGCGTTCGGCTTGCGCGCTGCGGCCTTTTTCTTCGGCGCGGCAACCTTCTTCACGGGCTTCGCTGCGGCCTTCTTTGCCGGCTTCGCTGCAACCTTTTTCTTGGGAGCAGCCTTCTTCGTGGCGGTCTTTGCCATGCGGTCTCCTCTAAAAGACGCGTTCTGCGTCGACGGAGAGTACCACGATTCCGCTCTCTGTCCACTCCTGAAGTGAGCCGTGTACAGAGGGGAAATCGTTTCTCGTCAGAGGAGAATCGCCTCGGTCAGTGGTAGTGCGCGTCCATTTCGCCCGCGCGAATCGCCACCGGCAGGGTGTTCGCCTTCGGTGGAATCAGGCAGTTGTAGAAGTCCGAGAAGGCGCACGTCGGGTTGTACGCGCTCTTGAAGTCGAGCAGATCGTGCCCAGGCCCGTAGCTCTCGGTCCCCGTCGTGCGGTCGCGGAAGAAGATGCCGAGATCGTTCTCGCCGACGCCGGGCTCCAGGAGGCGACCCGCCTCGAGACCAACGGCCTTGCCCTCGACGCTGAAGTCGAACCAACCCACGCGCGTTGCCAGGCGCTGGTTCCCACGCGTGGACATGATGACCACGGTCTCGGGCGAAGCTGGAAGCGCCAGACGCTGATCGCCGACGGCTTCACGACGGCCGAGCGCAGGACCTGCGTGTCCGCGGTGAAGGCCGCGGCACGGTCCACGGCCTCGACCCTGAACCGGTCACCCGCGACCGTGACTCGGAGATGATGCGGCTCGAAGCCACTGTCATCCACCCGCACGTCGTTGTCGGAGGCGCGCCCGACCGTCAGCGTCTTCCGCTGCTCGAAGTCGCGACGCCATGCTCACAGGCACCTCCGTATGCTGGCAACGACCCAAGCGACTAGGTTCTGACTTCCCTATGCCGGTCTGCCCACCCGGCCCAGGCCGGGAAGATCACCGATGCCGCAATCGCCACGCGGCAGATGGCAGTGACCGACGGCGGCGGCATGCCGCTCAGTGCGTCGGCGACGTAGACAATGCAGAGCAGCGCCGCGAGCGACAGAAAGGCCCACTGCCCGACCGCGTCCCTCGCGCGCGTCGCTTGCGTGTACAGAAACAGGCCGGCGGTGAACAGTAGCAGTTCGACCACGATGGTGCCCGGGCGCGAGTTCCACAGCACCAGGCCGAACACCGGCCCGCCCGGATAGATCGGCATGTCTGGCGCGTGCGAGATCCAGTCGAGGACCCAGTGCGAGACGACGAGGGCCGCCAGCACCACGAACGAGCGCCGGCCGCCGAAGATGCCGCGATACGCGGCGCCGATCACCACGCCCCAGCCGACCAGCAGCAGCAGCGAGTGCGACCACGGATAGCTGACGAACTCGAGCGGCGTCACCACGGTGTGGCCGGGGACGATGCGGACCTGTTCGATACCAAGCAGCACCAGTACCGGCCAGAGCACATCCGCGAACAGGGCCGCCAGCAGCAGCGCCGCCAGCGACACCCGCGGGACGGCGCGCTTCGCGGCGAAGCCGAGGGCAAAGTGACCGATGAACATGGCCCGAATCTTACAGCGGCGTGCGCTCAGGCCGTGATCAGCGCCACGGCGGCCAGGCAGACCGCCGCACCTGCCCACTGCGTGCGCGTGACCGGTTCGCGCGTCACGAGGCGCGCCAGCACGACCGTGGACACAGGGTAGAGCGACGAGAGCACGGCGGCAATGTCGACCCGCACGTGCTGACGCGCCAGCAAGTAGAGCACGTTGCCACCGGCATCGAGACAGCCGGCCAGCAACCCGATTGGATTCGAGAACAGCCCGGGGAACGGTGTCCGCCGGATCGCCAGGACCGAGACGGCCGTGAGCAGCATCATCACGCGAGCGACGGCGAGCGGCACGTAGACCGCCTGCAGGTCGACCTGCGCAATGAGAATGAAGAAGGCGCCGAAGCCGACGCCGGCGAGCGTGCCGTACTTCACGCCGGTACGCGACGCGTCGCCCTGTGGTGTCGCCCGCGCGACGAGCCAGATTCCGGCGAGCGCCAGGGCGAAGCCGACGAGTTGCACCGGCCGCGGCAGGCCGATCGTGAACGCCGCGAAGATCACCGGCATCACGGCGGCGGCCACAGCGGCCAGCGGCGCCACCGTGGCGGCGCTGCCAACGGCGAGCCCGCTGTAAAGCGCCACGATGCCGCCGCCCCCGGCGAGTCCGGCCGCGGCTGCCCACAGCAGCGAGGCGTCGAGCGCCAGCGGTTCGCCCACGACACGCGAGGCGACGAGCAGCAGCACGATGCCGGACAGACCCGCGAGCGCCAGCACCTGGAAGGGGTCGCTCTTCGTCGCCGCGCGGCCGCCGCAGAAGTCGCCGCTGCCCCAGACGAGGGCCGAGCTGATGGCGAGCAGAATGCCGAGCGTCATCGGGCGCGGTGCCACTTGATGCGGGTGTAGGCGATGCGGAACCCGCTCCGTTCAGCATTGCGCTGCGAGCCGCTACCAGGGGACGCGCCCATCATCGCCATCGTGCACCCCTGTGCGCCCGCAAACGCCAGCCGCGTTGCCAGCAACGCACGCTGCGCGCCCTGGCCGCGTGCGCCAGGCACGGTGCTCGCGCCGGCCAGCAGCGCCAGCGCCGACGAATCGGCGAGCGGACTCACCTCGTGCAAGGTGTCCGAGTCGCGCGACGTGAAGAAGGTTTCAAGCGTCTCGAGGATGGCCGGCGTGACCGGCTCGAAGACGCCGAGACCGAACGTCTGCGTGAGCGGCGAGCCGACGCCGTCGAACAGGGCGTAGGCGCCGCCGACTTCGATCCATCCAGCGCCGAGTTCGGGCACGCGCCGCGCGCGCGACTCGACGAACCGGCGGTTGGCGTGCGCCTCGGCGCGCTCGAGACGCCGCGACAGCGCCACGTCGACCAGCGACACCGCCTGCGTCATACCGTCCTCACAATCGACGCGAGGATGTCGGCGGCCTGGTCGCACTGCTCGCCCGTCACGTCGAAGTGGGTCACCAGCCGTACGGTCCTCGGACCAAACGCCACCGTCAGCACTCCGCGATCGCGCGCGAGTGCGACGACGGCCTCGGCATCGGGGCCGTCGGCGTTCAGTTGCATCATCACGATGTTGGTCTGCACGGTGTCGAGGTCGATGCGCAGCCCCGAGCAGGCGGCCAGTCGTGTCGCCATGCGGCGCGCGTGCTGGTGATCGTCGGCCAGGCGTGAGAGGTGATGGTCGAGCGCATACAGCGCCGCCGCCGAGAAAATGCCGTTCTGCCGCATCGCCCCGCCCAGCCGGCGGCGGGCACGCGTGGCCGCGGCGATGACAGTCCGTGAGCCAGCCAGCACCGAGCCGCCGGGAGCGCCCAGCCCCTTCGAGAACGCGACCGAGACTACGTCGAACGGCGCCGCGAGCACGGCCGGTTCGAGGCCCGTGGCCACCGCGGCATTCCAGAGGCGCGCCCCGTCGAGGAACGAGGCGACGTCGCGCTCGCGTGCCGCGCCGCAGATGCGCTCCACGTCGCCCTGCGGAAACACCAGCCCGCCTCCCCGGTTGTGGGTGTTCTCGAGCTGTACCAGCGTGGTGGGCGGCAGCAGCATGTGGCCGCGCGGCTTGCGCGCCGCGACAAAGTCTTCGGTGGTGAAGGTGCCGGAGGTGCCGACCTCCGTAAACTGGACGCCGGCATTGGCCGCGCCCGCGCCGGTCTCGGACCAGACCGCATGCGACGCGCGTCCAACCACCACATCGTCTCCTGGACGGGTGAGGGCGAGCAGCGCCACCTGGTTCGCCATCGTGCCGGTCGGCAGCCAGAGCGCGGCGTCCTTGCCGAGCAGCGTGGCGACGCGTTCCTGCAGGCGGTTGGTGGTCGGGTCTTCGCCGAACTGGTCGTCACCAACAGGGGCGGCGGCCATCGCGGCACGCATGCCGTCGGTGGGACGGGTTACCGTGTCAGAGCGCAAGTCGATGGCCACGACGCGATTGTACGCGGCGCAGCAGGAGCGATACCCGACATGAGCAAGACGCGGCTCGAAGCATTCAGCGACGGCGTATTCGCCATCCTGATCACCATCATGGTGCTCGAACTGAAGATCCCGCACGGTGACGACTGGTCGGCGCTGCGCCCCGTGCTGCCGGTGCTGGCCACCTATGTGCTGAGCTTTGCGTTCCTCGGCATCTACTGGAACAACCACCATCACATGCTGCACGCCGCCGAGCGCGTGAACGGGCCGATCCTCTGGGCCAACCATCACCTGCTCTTCTGGCTGTCGCTGGTGCCGTTCGTCACCGGCTGGATGGGCGAGAACCACAATGCGCCCGTGCCGACGGCCGCGTACGGCGCGGTGCTGGTCATGTCCGCGGTGTCGTTCACGCTGCTGCAGAAGGCGATCCTGCTGCACCATGGGCCCCAATCACGGCTCGCGAAGGCGGTGGGCGGCAACGCCAAGGGGAAGCTGTCGCTGGCGCTCTACCTCTCGTCCGTGCCGCTCGCCTTCGTGAACCAGTGGCTGTCGGATGCGATCTTCGTGGCGGTGGCGTTGCTCTGGCTCGTGCCAGACCGGCGGCTCGAGGCGCCGCATCACCACCAGCACGGGGGATAGCCGGTGACGCGGAGGTTGGAGGTTGGGTGGGCCTAGGCTGGTGCGCCGAACCAGGCGCCGGCCGCCGCTGTCAGCGCCATCGCGAGTGCGCCCCAGAAGGTGACGCGTAGCGACGCCGCAGCGACCGGGGCTCCTCCGGCCTGCGCCGCGACACCGCCGAGCACGGCGAGGAAGACGAGCGACGTTCCGGCCACCACCTCGCCCGCGTGCGCGGCCGGCGCCACCAGGATGGTCAGCAGCGGCATCGCCGCCCCCACCGCGAATGTGGCCGCGGACGCGAATGCCGCCTGCACGGGGCGGGCGCTGTGCATGTCGGTGATGCCCAACTCGTCGCGCGCATGGGCGCCGAGCGCGTCGTGCACCATCAACTGTTCGGCGACGCGGTCGGCAAGCTCCGCGTCCAGCCCACGCGCACGGTAGATCCCCGCCAGCTCCTCGTGCTCGTGCGCACGGTCGGTGGCCAGCTCCTTCGTCTCACGCGCCAGGTCGGCCCGCTCGGTGTCGGCCTGCGAGCTGACCGAGACGTATTCGCCCGCCGCCATCGACATCGCACCCGCGACGAGACCGGCGACACCCGCCAGCAACACCTGGCCTGGCGGCGCGTGCGACGCAGCAATGCCGATGACCAGGCTCGCCGTCGACACGATGCCGTCGTTAGCCCCGAGCACGGCGGCCCGCAGCCAGCCGATGCGGTCGGCACGATGGGTTTCGGTGTGACGAGCGGGCATGGCCATACCGCCAGTCTACTGCCGCAAAGGCGGAGGGCAGAGGCTGGGGGTATGTCGCTACACGCCCAGGATCGTCGCCAGTTCGCGCAGGTCCTGCACGATGATGTCGAACGTGCCGGCTACGGGCATCGTCTGAGTGCCGGCGCTGCCCCCTTCGTACGGCCGGTGGACATAGGCCGTGCGCAGGCCCAGACGCTTCGGTCCGGCGAGGTCGGTCTGGTGCGCGGCCACCATCATCACCTCGGGCGGCGTGAGGTCGAAGAACTCCACCGGACTCAGGTAGGCCTCGGGATCGGGCTTGTAGTGCTTCGCCAGCTCAGCGCCGAGGATGCAGTCCCACGGCAGCCCGCCGTGCTTGGCCATGTTGGTCAGCAGGCTGAGGTTGCCGTTCGACATCGGCGCGATGGTGAAGCGCGTCTTCAGCCGCGTCAGCCCAGGCACCGAGTCGGGCCATGGCCGGCCGCGATGCCACACGCGGTTGAACTCGCGCGTCTCGTCGGCGGTGAGCGAGGTGATGCCGTGTTTCGCCAGCAGCGTGTCGAGCGACATGCGGTGCAGCACGTCGAGCTTGGTCCACGGCAACTCCCCCGTGCGCACGCGGTTCATCGACGGGCCGTAGGCCGCGCGCCAGTCGTCGGCGAACGCGCCCCAGTCGAGCATGAACCCCTTTGCCTTCGAGAGCCGCGTCCCCTCCTCGATCACGACCGCGCGCCAGTCGACCACGGTGCCGAAGGTGTCGAACACCATCAGCTTCACGTTGGCGAACGGTCCCCCGCCCCGCCATGGCGTCCGGGTGGTGGTGCCCTGCGCCGCCGCGAGCGACGCGCCGCCGAGCATCGCGCCCGCAGAGACGACCGCGCCGACAATCGCTTCACGACGAGATGGTTTCACACCGCGCTCCATGCAACCTCCTTAGTCGCAAGTCACTGGTTGCTAGACCCGCCCGACCTTGAATTCACTTCACGAAGGGCACGACGTTCTGCCCCCGCGTGTCCGGGTCCGGCTAAAGCCGGACACTACGCAACCCGCCCGACCAACGACCAATGACTAACGACTAATGACCAACCGACTAACGACCAATCGCCGGTGCGATGGCCGTCTTGAAGCGTGCGCGCAGGTTGTCCGGGTCGGCTGGCGAGTTCTGCGTCAGCAGCAACAGCACGGTCTTCGCAACCGGGTCGTTCCAGAAGATGGTGCCGGCGGTGCCGTCCCAGCCGTACTCGCCACGGTTCGCTGGGTAGCGCAGCGCCTCGGGCTTCATCACGACGTTGACGTTGCCCAGCCCCCAACCCATCACGCCGTTACCGCGCGAGGCCAGCACGGCGTCAGGCAGGCCGTTGCCGACCATCGTCTCCACCGTGTCCGCCTTCAGCAGCCGCACGCCGTCGAGTTCACCACGATTCAGCAGCATCTGCGCGAAGCGGAGGAAGTCGGGGCCGGTCGACAGCAGCCCCACGGCCCCTTCGAGCAGCGCCGGCGGCTCGGTGAACGGCAGCGCTTCGATCTCGACCGGCCTCATGCCCGGTGCATACACCGTGGCGAGGCGCGGACGCTGCGCCGGCGTGGCGTAGAAGCCGGTGTCGGGCATGCGGAGCGGTATGAAGATGCGCGTCTGCAGGAACGTATCGAAGCGCTGGCCCGACCAGATCTCGACCAGGCGGCCCAACACGGTCGTCGACTCGCTGTAGCGGTAGCGGGTCCCGGGGTCGTCCATCAGCGGCACCCGCACGATGTTCTTCACGAACTGCGGCAGGCCGATGGTGCGCGAGCGGACCTGCGCATCGCGGTAGATCGCCGAGGTGCGGTGCTCGAGCCCCGAGGTGTGCAGCAGCAGATCGCGAATGGTCGGTGCACGGCTCGGCACCCGCGAGCCGTCCGGCGTGCGGACGGTGACGCTCGCGAACTCGGGCAGGTATTTCGAAACCGGCTCGTCGAGCGCGAAGGCGCCCTGTTCGAAGAGCATCATCACGGCGACGGCCGTCACCGGCTTCGTCATCGAGTAGATACGGAACAGCGTGCGCTCGGTCATCGGCGCACGCGTCGCGAGGTCCTGCACGCCAATCGTGGCAACGTAGGCCAGCTTGCCGTCGCGGGCCAGCATCGCCACCACACCGGCCGACTGGCCGGCATCGACGTGCTGCTGCAGCACCGCCGTGGCCGCTGCCAGCGGCGCGGGCGACAGACGGGCGACTGACGGCGTCACGCGCGGCAGCGGGTCGGACGATTGCGCAGTCACGAACGCGGTGGTGCAGACGACGACGGCCGCCAGAGCCGTGGTCATCAGATGTCGCAGGATGAGCCGACCGTCAGGCCGGGGTGTGTTCACCCCGGAAGATTACCGCAGGACCGCTACGAGCGGATCAGCGCCGGGATGCGGTTACCTGAGCAACCGGATACGGTGCGCCTCGCTGTCGGTGACGTACAGCCCGTCCGCCGTGAAGAGCAGTCCGTGCGGCCGCGACAGCTTGCACTCGAGCGGCGTCGTCTCGGGCCCGTCGCCCTTCGCCCCGGTGCCGAGGACGGTGGTGATGAATCCCGTGGACAGGTCGATCCGCCGGATGGCGTGGTTCTCGGTGTCGGCCACGAAGAGTTGTCCTGGCGCCCACGCCAGCCCCTTCGGCCCCCCGAGCTTCGCGGCCAGCGCCGGCCCGCCGTCGCCGGCATAGCCCTGTTCGCCCGTGCCCGCGACGCGGTGGAACGTGCGGGTCGCGGCGTCGATACGCAGGATGGCGTTCCCCTCGCGCAGCGCCAGGAACAGGTCGCCGTTCGACGCCATCGCCATCGTGCGCGGCCCGCGCAGCGGTGTGCCGGAGACCGGCGCCCCCTCGGGCGTGTCGGCGGCGACACCGGTGCCGGCCCACGTCTCGATGATGCCGGTGTCCAGATGCAGGCGCCTGATCCGCTGGTTGCCGATATCGCAGATGAGCAGCGTGCCGTCGCGGTCGAACACGATGCTGTGCGGCTGGCGCAACTGCGCCTGCACGGCCAGGCCGCCGTCACCGCTGAATCCGGCCACTCCGGTGCCGGCCACGGTGGAGATGACGCCGGTCTTCATGTCCACCTTGCGCACGACATGGCTGTCGCGTTCGGCGATGTAGAGATGCCCCGCCTGATCGAACTGGATCTCGTGCGGCATGTTGAGCGACGCCTGCAGCGCCGGTCCGCCATCACCGCTGTAGCCGCGGCTGCCGTTGCCAGCCACGGTCGACACCGCCTTGGTCTTCGGATCGACGCGGCGAATGCGCTGGTTGTCGAGGTCGCAGAAGTACAGCGCGCCGTCCGGGCCGACGATGATGCCGTAGGGGTTGTTGACCTGTGTGTCCGATACGCCAGGCACACCGGTGCCGAGCAGCGTGGTCACTGTCTGCGCCGCGGCGCGCGGGACAGGCAGGCAGGCCAGGAGCACCGCGAGTGCGGCCATGAGTCGAAGCGTCCGCGGCCACGTGATGATGCGCATATCGAGTCCTCGTTCCTACTCTGGGTTCAGCGCGGCGACACGGCAGCCAGCGCCGTGTGCGGCCACTCGGTCTCGAGCACCGCCCCCCGCCGCAGCTTCACGGTGTAGCCACGCGCGTTCGGCTTCCAGGTGACCACGCGGTGCAGCGAGCGGCCGATGAAGTGCGCGGCCGCGCCGTCGTCGAGCGCCAGCACTGGCGGTACAAGGCCGCGGGTTACGAAGTCGTGCACCGACGGGCGGCGGTCGGCTTCGCCGTCGTAGTGCGGGCAGCAGGTGTCGGCGAGGAAGCCGAGGCAGTCGAGCGGTGCCAGGTGGTTGGCCCACGAGTCGGTGACGCCCGTGTCGAACCAGCAGATGGCGCCAGCACTGACGCCGGCCAGCACGACACCACGCTTCCACGCTTCGCGCAGCACGACGTCAAGTCCCCACTCGCGCCACACGGCCAGCATGCTCTTCGTGTTGCCGCCGCCGACGTAGATGACATCCTGCGTCAGCAGCGTCTCGCGCAGATCGGGCGTGCGCTGGAAGAGCCGCAGCACGCTCGGTGTGGCGCCGAGACGGGTGTAGCAGTCGTAGAACGTCGCGATGCTCTCAGCAGGTTCGGCGCTCGCGGTCGGGATGAAACAGACCGTGGGCCGCTTCTTCTTCGTCAGGTTCAGGATGTACCGGTCCACGGCCAGGTTCTCGGGTTCCGCCCGAAAGGCCGCCCCGCCGATCGCCACGATGTGCTGCTGCTTCTTCGTCTCCGCCATCTCACCCTCACATGCGTCCGCCTCGTGCAAACGCGTCGTCGCTGGTCGCCGGCGCGCCACGGCTCACCGTGAGCGTGACACGTCCCTGTAGGTCTCAGCCGTCATTGCCCAGCGCTCGTGGTCGCGCCAGCGCCCGGCAATCTTCAGGTAGCGCGGCGAGTAGCCTTCGCGCCTGAAGCCGGCGCCCGTCACCAGCGCGATCGACGGCAGATTCTCCGGCTGGATGTTCGCCTCGACGCGGTGCAGTTTCAGGTGCCTGAAGACCACCGTCAGCACGAGTGGGAGCGCCTCGGACATATAGCGCTGATTGGCAAACGGCTCGAACACCTGGTAGCCCATGTAGGCGCTCTGGAACGGTCCCCTGACGATCTGCGACAGATTCACGCAGCCGACAATCGCATCGTCTTCGATGCGGCAGACGAGCAGGCCGGCCGTGAGCCCCTGGTGCACGCGGCGCACGTAGGCCGCGAAGACACGAGGGTCGATGAGCGGTGCCGCACGGCCACGGAACAGCCGGCGGCTGGCGGCCTGGCGCGCGAGGAACTCGGCACGATCGCGCAGCATCGGCCTACGCAGGTAGACACGAGACCCGCGCGGCAACCGGCGGCCGTCGAGCTGCAGCGGATCAATCACCATCGCACCAGGCCGACGACGTCGATCGAGGCGTTCTCGACGACCCAGTCGAAGCGGCCATCGTCACAGGGGCCGCCGGGTCACGGCGCCGGTCAGGTTCTCGGCCCCCAGGGCGATGAACAGTTCGCGGTCGGAGATGGACAGGCTGAAGTTCATGCGGCGCTGCAACCGGGCAACGAGGGCATTGATGAGCGCCATGTCGACCGTGTAGATCTCAATCGCCTCGGCGCGGTGGATGCGTTCGCCGGCCAGCCTGGCGAGGAACTGCGACGGATCGCGGTGCACGTAGACCGCGACGCGCGGCGACGCCTTCGAGGCGCGGTGCAGCCGGTCGGCATCCGGTGTGCCCACCTCGATCCAGGCCCGCAGGGTGCCGGTGAGATCGCGCACGGTGATGGCCGGATCGTCCGGGTTCGAGAGCCCGCCAGCCGAGAACTCGATGCCGTCGACGTACTCCATGGCGTAGGCGAGCACGCGCGTCATCAGGTAGTCGTCGGACTCGGACGGGTGCTGCGCCACGCGCAGCGCCAGCGTTTCGTACACGCCGCGATCGCTGTCGGCGAGGTCGATATCGAAGTTATAGATCGTCGCGGTCAGGGCCATGAATCGGTGTCGTCTCTCGGGGAACTCTGCCATAGCCGGCCGGGATGGCTACAGGCGATGAGCGCGGCCGGCACCGGTCGCTCGAACGCATAGACGCCCGAGCGGTCGTCGTCGACGCGACGACGGATGCCGTCGATCCAGCCGACGCACAACGCGTCATCGACCGATTCGGGCCAGGTGAGGGTGGGGCGGCCAGTGTGGGCCTTGTGAACGCCGACGAGCAGTTCGTCGGCCGAGGCGTGATGGGCCTCGAGCCACCGGCGGAACGCCGCCGGTGAGTCGAAGTAGACCGCGCCGCTCTTGCCAGCGGTCGCGCCCATGCAAGGTTAGCCAGCCTTCTCGATGTGGACGAGGTAGGCCTCGACCATCAACAGATTCTTCTCGCCCGACTGGCGGATGACGCCGAGCAGGCGGTCCATCTTCACGACCTCTTCGAGCTGCTCGTCGATGAACCACTGCAGGAAGCTCTGGGCGAGGTAGTCGTTCTCCTTCACCGCGAGATCCATGAGCCGGCCGATCTGCCGGGTCACTTCCTCTTCCCACGCCAGCGCGGCGGCCACGGCCTCTTCAGACGAGCTGAAGGTCGGCTTCGGCGCGGCAATCGCCGGCAGTGCGAGTTCACCCTTGGTGTCGAGCACGTACTGCACGAACTTCATGGCGTGCGCACGCTCTTCGTCAGCCTGCGCCATGAAGAGCTTGGCGAGCAGCGTCAGCTGCTTCTGCTGGAAGTGCGCGGCAATCGCCACGTACTGCATGCTGGCGCCGAATTCGTTGCCGATCTGCTGGTTGAAGGCACTCGCGAGGTCGCGGCTGATGAGCACGGGTCTCTCCTTGTAAGCGTCAGATTATAGGGCGTCAACTGGATGCCCGGTCGATCCACTTCCGCAGCTGGGGCGGCTCGTACGCCTCGAAACGATCGAGAAGTTCTATCGGCGAATCGGCCACCCGCAGCAGGTGGTCGAACTCGGTCCGCACGAACTGCTCCGTCACCGCATGCCTGAGGAACGCGAGCAGCGGGTCGAAGTAGCCCTCGACGTTCAGTAGTCCCACTGGCTTGCGGTGCAGTCCCAGCTGCGCCCAGGTGAGCACCTCGAACAGTTCCTCGAAGGTGCCCCAGCCGCCGGGCATGGCAATGAAGCCGTCCGACAGCTCGGCCATGAGCGCCTTGCGCTCGTGCATCGACGCGACGACCTTCAGATCGGTCAGGCCGGTGTGCGCCACTTCGCGCGCCACGAGCGCCTCCGGGATGACGCCGATGACCTGTCCGCCCGCGGCGAGTACCGCGTCGGCCACAGCGCCCATCAGGCCGACCCGTGCGCCGCCGTAGACCAGATCGAAGCCGCGCGCGACGAGAGTTGCCCCGAGCTCGACGGCGCCCGCCCTGTAGGACGGGCGGCGCCCCTCGCTCGATCCCGTGAAGACGCAAATACGCGGCATCCCCGTATGATCACACGGGAGGCAGACGACTGGTGCGGAACTCGACGCTTCGGCTGCTGCACTACTGGTGGCCGCTGGCTCTGGGCTGGTCGCTCACCGTGGTGATCGAGCGAGCCACGGGCCGGGCGCCCGATCGCGACGGGTTACTGGTGCTGCTGGCCGGTATCGCGGCCGCCTACAGCCTCGACCGGCTCGTCGATCCGCCCGCAACCGCCGACGCCCCCTGGCTGCGCAGACTGCTTGCTGCCGCGGCCGCCACGGCAGCGCTGGTCGGCATGGTGGCGGCGTGCCGCCTGCCGCTGCAGACCTCGGTGCTGCTCCCCCTGCTCGGGGCGGCGACGATGCTCTATCCACGCCTGAAGCGCCGGCTCGCCACCAAGGCGCTGCTGCTGCCGCTGGTCTGGACGTGGGCGGCGGCGGCGCTGCCCTTCAACGACGGCTCGTGGTTCGGCTGGCACGTGCTGCAACTGCCGGTCACCACGCCGCTGCTGCTCCTGCTCTCGGCCGGCTGCCTGCTGTGCGACCTGAAGGATGAAGCGGCCGACCGGGCCACTGGCGTCGCCAGCCTGCCGGCCCTGCTCGGGCGACCAGCCGCCCTCGGGGTGGCGACGGTGCTGATCGTGGCGGCAGCCACGGTGGCCACGCTCGAGCACCGCAGTGCGGTGGCGCTTGGCGCAGCGGCGCTCGGCATCTCGACCCTGTCGCCCGCGCTGCTCGCCACCGAGGCGGCTGGCCCGCTGCTGGTGGACGTGATTCTGACGCTGCCCGGTGTGTTGATCGCGACGCGGCTCGTTTGATGTCCCTAGCTGCCGACCATCAGGTCGGCATGCTGTCGCGGACCTGAGGGTCCGCAGCGACGATGCTAGGCGTCGGCGATGTTCGAGATCACTTCGCGCACGACCGACTGCGGCCGCTGGTTGACGGTGAGGAACGTCCGGCCGATGTACTCGCCGATGAGACCGAGCAGCACGAGCTGCGTACCCGAAAACATCAGCAGCACTGCCATCAGCCAGCCGAAGCCGTAGCTCGGACCGACGTTGCGCAGCCACAACCACGCCACCACCGCCAGCGCCACTATGCCGGCCGCGGCCATCGTCAGGCCGAGCACCGTGGCGACGCGCAACGGCAGCACCGAGAAGTTCACCCACGCCGCCATCCACAGGCGAATGAGCCGCCGCAGCGTGTAGGTGCTCGTGCCGGCCTGGCGCGCCTCGTGGCGCACCTCGATGGAACCGATACGCTGCGTGACCTGGAGGATGAGGCCGTCGATGTACGGATACGGGCCGGCGTAGGTCACGACCTGCTTCGCCACGAACGCACTGACGCAGCGAAAACTGGACAGGTAGAAGCCGCTTGGCTTGTCGAGCGCCCAGTCGGTCATCTTGTTGGTAAACCAACTACCGGCATTGCGCCAGACCGAGTGCTGCTTCATCCGGTAGTGGCCGAAGATGACATCGAGCTCGGTGCGGCACGCCTCTTCCCACAGGCGCTTCGCTTCCGCCGGCGGATTCTGCCCGTCGTCATCGAGGTTGACGATGTGGGCGCCGCTGGCGTGGCGCCAACCGGTAAGCACGGCGTTGTGTTCGCCGAAATTGCGCGCGTGCTCGACCAGGATGATCGGGACGGTCACGGAGGGCATCAGCGCGCGCACCACCTCGCTCGTGCGATCGGCACTGCCGTCGTTGACGAGCACGATCTCGTGCCCGCCCGCGATCTCGAGCGACTCGATATCGCGGACGACGGCGGCGATGGTTTCGCTGCTCTTGTAGAGCGGGATGACGAAGCTGAGTGCGATGGCGGACATGGCGCTGCCGGAGCGGGCCTGACTGCGCACGAGTATACCGCCATAGTCGTTAGTCGTTAGTCGCGTTCAGCCTTCGGCAGATTCGCCTTCCGCGATTAGCGCTTCTCGTACTTCCCGTTCCGCGACTACCCTTCCGCCAGTTGCTCGATGGCGGTGGGTCCGCGGCGACGCCAGCCTCGTTCAGGGCGGCGGGCGAGCATCGCGCGCTATTTCGAAAAGTACGCGTTCATCTCGGCGCCGGACACCGCCGCGCCGAACGCGGCGAACGTCCCCTCCGAGGCGATTTCGCGGGCCGCTGTGAGGAAGCCCGCCCAGGCGCTGCGCGCCAGCGCACCGCCGACACTGACGCGACGCACGCCAAGCCGCTGGAGGCTGGCGACGGTGGTGAATGGTCCGCCGACCAGCACATTCACCGGCTTCGGCGCCACGGCCTGCACCACCGCCGCAATCTGCTCGGCCGTGCGGAGGCCCGGTGCATAGAGGCAGTCGGCGCCAGCGTCGGCGAAGGCACGCAGGCGTCGAACGGTCTCGTCGAGATCAGGCTGGCCGACAATGAACCCCTCGGTCCGCGCGGTCAGCCACACGCCGGTGCCGCTCGCGTCGATGGCGCGCCGCGCCGCGGCGATCCGTTTCACGGCGAGGTCGAACGCGAAGAGCGACTCGTGCGGGTCGCCGGTCGAGTCTTCGATCGACAAGCCGGCAATGCCGGTATCGCAGGCGGCTGCGACGTTCGCGGCGACGCCCGCCGCATCAACCGCGAAGCCACCTTCGAAGTCGGCATTCACCGGAACGTCGACGCCGGCCGCGATCGTCCGCAGGTGCGCCAGCGCATCGGCGAGCGTGATGTGGTTGTCTGGTCGCCCGGTCGACCAGGCGAAGCCGGAACTGCTGGTGGCGAGCGCCGTGAACCCCAGCGACACGAGCAGCCGCGCGCTGCCCACATCCCACGGGTTGGGGATGACGAACGTGCCGGACGCGTGCAGCGCCTGGAACTGCTGCACCAGATCGCGCTGTCGCTCACGCGGCATGCGGGGCTCCGGATAGGCGCGGATTCAGCATGCGGCGATGATAAGCACGAGGCGGCATCGATGCAACGCGCGAACTACCATAGACCAATGGCCGACTCGACGCCCGACCTGGTGGTGATTCACGAGCACCCGGAGTGGCAGAAGCCGCTCTTTGCCGCCCTCGACCGGCGCGGCGTTCGCTACGAACCGTTCAGCGTGACCGCCGCGGCCTTCAGCAACACAGATGTGCCGCGGGCACCGCTCTACTTCAACCAGGCCAGCCCCAGCGCCTACGTGCGCGGCAACACACGCGCGGTGCCGCTGGCGCTGGCGTTCATGCGCACGCTGGAGCAGCAGGGCGCGCGGGTGCTGAACGGGTCGGACGTCTTCGCGCTCGAACTCAGCAAGAGCGTGCAGGCCACGATGCTGCGCCAGCTCGGCATCGACACGCCGCTGTCGATCACGTTCAACGACCCACGCGCGCTGCGCGACTACGAGCATCGGATTTCGTGGCCGGCGCTCCTGAAGCCGGACCAGGGCGGTAGCGGCGCGCGCATCCAGGTGGCCGACTCGCTCGCGCACGTGGCTGCGCTGTTCGACAACAACCCTGGCATTTGGGAACCCGACAACCTGTTCCTGCTCCAGGAACTGCTCCCCCACGACGCGGAACGCGGCATCGTCCGGCTCGAGTTCCTCGGTGGGCAGTTGCTGTATGCGATGCGGGTGGTGACGCACGGGCGGTTCAACCTGTGCCCGTCGCCGGTGTGCAACCCGGACGACGGCGAGGGGATCTGCGAGATTCCGGCGCCAGAGGCGACGGTGCCGCCGGAGTTCTATCCCTTCCCCGAGGTGCCAGCCGAGGCGGTGGAGACCGCGTTGCGCATCGTGCGCGCCGCGAAACTGGACGTCGGCGGCATCGAGTATCTCGAGACACCGGACGGACGCCGCGTCTTCTACGACATCAATGCGAACTCGAACCTGCGCCCCTCGATCGCCGAGGCGTTCGGATTCGACCCGTTCGAGCGCGTGGTCGATTACCTGACGGCGCAGTTGTAGCGCGTTTTGGAATGGGCATGACGTAGCCGCGAACCTTCAGGTTCGCCAGACCGGGCCGACCTGAAGGTCGGCAGCTACGTACCACGTCGGCGCAGCGGCCGAAGCGTTCGCGAGCAGCTTAATGTTTCGGCACATCGGGACACTCGAGGGTCACGCGAACGTCGCGAAACGCGCGGACCCGCTCACTTCTGGTGAATCGCGTCGACGTAGCGCGCCCGCGATTCGACCTCGGTCAACCGCATCGAGGCGTGGAGCGACGCGTCGCGCAGGATGCGATGGCGGTCGGCATCGGGAAGGCGGTGGAGCGAGTCGGCCGAGTGGCCATGCTGCTCGAGATACTCGGCGATGAGCGATCGTTCGAGTTCGGCGGTCTGGTCGGGACGTGGTGCCTGGTCGGAATCAAGACGCATAGGTCACCTCAGGGCCAGCCTACCCCCGTACGCACATGCCACGCAAACCCGCCCCACGCGTTCATCAGCGCCTTCAGCGACTCGCGGCTGTTCGCGTAGTGCGACCGCAGTTCGGCTGGATCGATGAACAGCTTCATCGGCAGATCGCGGCAGATCTCCTACTCGCCTTCCGCCTCGGCCTGCGCGTACATGGCGCCAAACACCACGTCGGCGTCCGACGTACCCGAGACATGCGGAATGCCCCAGTCGTCGCGCGCAATCGTGACGCGCTGCGCAATGCCCCGCAGGACGCCGGTCCCCTCATCCACCCGCGGCTCGGCACCCGCCCACGGGGCAAGGGCCGCCAGCACCAGCACAGTCTTCCTCATGATTCAGTCCGGGAAGTATTCGGAGAATGCGAGGAATTGCTCGGCCGTCAGGTCGGGCACCTTGTCGAACGACACTTTCGAGCCCTTGTCGGCGAATGTGAGGTAGAGCTCGGCGCGCTGGCGTTCGGTGCTGGCTTCACCCAGGATGGTCGGCCCGAGTCTCACGACGCGGGCGCGCAGGCGCTTGTCGCGGATCCCCTCGGCGAAGCGCTCGAAGAAATCGGCGCGCGTCCCGTCGAACTTCCAGACGTCGTTGGCAAAGCGACCAACAGTCAGCAAGCCCGACTTGCTCAGCCCCGTCTCGCCAGGGTCGACACTGCGGATGCGGTAGCTGTTGTGGTGATTTGACGAGGCGGTCAGCATCATCACCGTCCACTCCGTCTCTTCGGACAGCGACGTGCCTGACGGCGCGACCCGGAAGCAGTAGGTGCCGCCCTTGGAGTAGAACGCCAGTGCCGAATCGACAGCGACCGGCTGGGCCGAGGCGGTGGCGGCGAGCCCAGCGAGCAACCACACACCGAGCGCGCGAGCGAGCGCCCGAATCAACCGACCCTCCTGCCTACTCCCACGATGAGCGCGAGCCCTGCGCACACCGCCGCCGGCGTCAGCCGCGTCATCACGCTATTGCGCCGGTGCATGAAAGCGACCGGTGTAGACCGCCTTGCCGATCACATGGCCGTCCATCGCCTTCAGCATCTCGTCGCGCGACGCAGTGGCCGCAAGGTCGAGCTTCGCGTCGAGCGCGAAGAACTCGAAGACGTAGTGATGGAACGGACCGGGACCCGCGCCTGGACCGAAGTAGGCGCCGGGGTTGCCGCCGCGGTTCGCGATGCCGGGGCCGTTGCGCGAGCCGTCCGGCAGGTCGCCCTTGCCGAGTCCTTCTGGCAGCCCCTTGGCCGTGTTCGGGATGTTGAAGATGGTCCAGTGCAAGGTGTCGGTCGTCCCCTTGTTGGTGGAGTTCTCCATGTCGCGGAAGACGATGGCGTAGCTCTGGAGCTCGGCGGGCGCAGCGACGGCGTTGCCGCCCTGCGACCAGTTGAACGTGAAGTCAGGCGACGTGTTCGCGCCGCGCGACGAGTGCTTCATCGGGATTTCGCCGCCGTCCGGCCACGCCGAGCTGCTGACCGAGAGGACGACGCGCGCGGCGGGAGCCGCACCACGGCCGGCGGCCGGAGCCTGGCCCGCGGGCGCCTGCGCGAAGACGGGGGAGACGAACAAGGCGAGGGCCGCAGCCGACGCCAGCACAATCGAAGACGTGAGTTTCATACCAATTCCTTACGATGCGGCGGGAACGAATGTTTACGGGCGCTCGGCGCCTGGCGCGCCGGTGAGCCGCGCGATGTAGGCCTTCACGACGCCGTAGACGAACGGTTCGCAGGCCTCACCGGTCTTCGGGTCGTAAGTGCGGCGTTCGTGATGTTGTCCGACCGCACGCGGATGCCGACGAACGGCGCGGCGAACTGTGCCGCCGCCTGGGCGGCTGAGGCGGTCTCCAGCTCTTCGACCGAGGTGCGGAACCGCTCGTGGAACTGCGCCACCTGGCACTTCCTTGCGGACGATGTCGGGACTCGGCGTCGTGCCACGGACACCTTCTGGGCTACTTCCGCTGGCGCTTCTCTTCCCACTCGATCGAGACTTCGTCGTCGGCGGACAGGAGGCGCAACGTATCCGAGATGTCGCGCGTCCGGACGTCGATGGGCGCCGACACGCTGTAGCCGACTTCATCTTCCGACTCGGACAGCAACTCGAATTCGAGCCCGAACCCGAACAGCACCCCTTCCAGCTTCGGGCGGAAGTCGGGCGCGTTCTTCGTCTTCACCCTCAACTCGAACGCCTTGCGCGCGCTCGGCTCGAAGTACTCGACCACCCACAGCACCCCCGCCATGAAGAAGGTGGCGAACGGCGCGAGCACGTAGAGGCCGACGCCCGAGGCCAGACCGGCACCGAGGGCGCACAGCATGACGACCGCTTCCTTCGGGTCGTCGATCGTCGAGCGGTAGCGCACCAGGCCGGCGGCGCCGACGATGCCGAAGGCGCGGGAGAGGCTGTTGCCGACCACGAGCATGATGACCGCGCCGACCACCGCCAGCATGATCTGCGTCTGCACGACGAGCACCGAACGGAGTTGCTGACCGCGCTTGCGCGGACGCAGCGCCAGGGCGGTGCCGAGCACCGCAGCCAGCGGCAGGCGGACGAGCGCGTCCTTGATCTCCTGCATCGGCAGCACCGGCGTGGGTGTCGTCGACTCCGGCGTCTCCTGCGTGAACTCCGGCGGCTGCAGGCTCGAGGCGCGCAGCGACGGACCGAGCGGGATCAGCCCAGCCAGAACCAGCAGCAGACACAGGTACTGCAGCACGGGGGCAGGCGAACGTCGATGGACCATGATGGCGAACAGTATAGAGCCCGGTCAGCGCTTCGCGAACCGGTGCAGCTTCGCGTTGATCGTGTCGGCCACGTAGAT
>Ga0114974_10000626_pt1 | contig 29035 bp, 39 predicted proteins | sample S_130206_EF_Meta_FD_87318 | JGI IMG/M metagenome (GOLD analysis project Ga0114974, IMG submission 87318) | Freshwater microbial communities from Lake Simoncouche, Canada to study carbon cycling - S_130206_EF_MetaG | ecosystem: Environmental > Aquatic > Freshwater > Lake | place: Lake... | reverse complement strand
GTGCGACAGTTTTTTATCCTATTTGGCATCATCAGTTTGATGATCTCATCGTACTTAAGAACAATCAAGGAACTGAGGAGACTCGGGTAAGACACATGGACTATGGTGTTGTCTTGAGTGCGTTCTTCTGGCGCAGATTTAAAAATAAAGAAAACATTACATTCTTCGATCCCAACGAAGTGCCGGACTTGTATGAGGCCTTCTACAAGAATACTGCTCTGTTCGAAGAGCTGTATGTTAGATACGAAAAACGCAAAGACCTACGTAAGAAAGTAATGTCAGCGGAAGAAGTGTTCAAGAGTGGTATACTAAAAGAACGTACAGACACGGGTCGCATCTATTTGGTGTTTATTGATAACGTTATGAGCCAGGGACCTTTTGATCCTGAATATCATACTATCTATCAAAGTAACTTGTGCTGTGAGATCTTATTACCTACCCGTCCATTTAAGAGATTAGACGACGAGGAAGGGCGCATAGCGTTATGTACACTGGGATCTATTAACTGGGGATCGTTCCGTAATCCAGAGGATATGCGTAGAGCCTGTAGGATTCTACAGCGTAGCCTGTGTAACATTCTTGACTATCAAGACTTCTTGTCGATACAGAGCAAGCTCAGTAACGATGAGATACAGCCATTAGGTATTGGTGTAACTAACTTAGCCTACTGGCACGCCAAGCGTGGACTCAAGTACGGAGAGAAAGATTCATTACAAGATGTTAAGAGCTGGATGGAACATCAAGCATTTTATCTAACAGAAGCAACAGTTGAACTTGCCAAAGAACGTGGGGCTTGTCTGCATAGCGCACATACACGATACGGCAAGGGCGTCTTTCCTTGGGAACTACGGGCCAAGGGAGTCAATGAACTTGCAGACTTCGCTCCCGAACTTGATTGGGAAACACTACGTACGAATATGAAACAGTATGGAGTTCGCAATGCAACCTTGATGGCCATCGCTCCTGTGGAAAGTTCAAGCGTTGTAATTGATTCAACCAACGGTATTGAAATGCCAATGAGTTTGATTAGTGTTAAGGAAAGTAAAGCAGGATCGTTTGTACAGGTTGTTCCAGAGTATCATAGATTGAAAAACAAATATCAAATGATGTGGGAACAAAAAGATTGTGACGGTTACTTGAAAACAGCCGCAGTATTAGCTGCCTATGTTGATCAAAGTATTTCAACTAATACATTCTATAATCCAGCACACTGGGCTGATCGTAAAGTGCCTACTACATTAATTATTAAAAATCTAATGCAGGCTCACATGTGGGGCTTGAAAACATTCTACTACAGCCTAATTAATAAAGCGGGTAGTAAAGCACAAGCAGAGCCAACACCAGAAGTACACTATAATGGCTTCCATAATGAACGTGAAGTAGAAACCAGTATTGAAGAAGACTGCGAGGCATGTAAACTATAATGTCCTACAGTTTTATTAGAAACGTCTTGCTTGAGGGCAAACCTGATCATTTAGAGATCAAACCTTTGCCTTATGATGCTAACGAATTGGCTCCAGCTATATCAGAAGATACAATCAACTATCACTATGGCAAGCTGGCTAAAACCTACGCTGAAAGATACAATAAGGGCGAAGGTGATCCAACATTCAACGAGGCGGGTGTATTCTTACACAACATTCTTTTTCAGCAATATCAATCACCCAAGGGTTCAAATAAGCCCACAGGCGGTATCTTAACATTCATCGAAGAACACTACAAGTCTTTTGATAACTTTAAAGAAGAGTTCCTTAAGGTAGCGATGACTATACAGGGCAGTGGTTGGGTATATCTTGCTAAAGATGGTAAGATTAAAACTATTAAGAATCACGAGATTAAAAAAGATATCGTATTGCTGATCGATTGGTGGGAACATGCTTGGGCACTCGACTATCAAGCTGACAAGAAAAAATATTTAGAGAATCAATGGAAAATTATAAATTGGGAACACGTAAATGAGTCAAGCGCAATATAACTTAAACACAAAGACAGACTATCTTAATCGCAAGATGTTTCTGGATCCAGCCGGCCCAGTTACCATCCAACGCTTCGAAGAAGTAAAATATAAAAAGATCGCAGACTTTGAAACAACTGCACGTGGCTTCTTCTGGGTGCCAGAAGAGATTAGCCTAAGCAAAGACAGCAATGACTTTAAAGATGCCAGCGATGCGGTTAAACACATCTTCACTTCAAACTTACTACGTCAAACAGCACTCGATAGTCTACAAGGTCGTGCGCCAAGTCAGGTGTTCACACCTGTATGTTCATTGCCAGAACTTGAAGCACTTATCTACAACTGGACATTCTTTGAAACTAACATTCACAGTCGTAGTTACAGTCATATTATTCGTAACATCTATAACGTGCCTAAGGAAGTGTTTAATACAATCCATGATACTCAAGAAATTGTAGACATGGCATCGAGTGTGGGCAACTACTACGATGCGCTGCACCAAATTAATTGCCGTAAAGAAGCTGGCGAAAAGATTAATGAAAGCACACACATTAAAGCAATCTATATGGCACTACATGCCAGCTATGCTCTCGAAGCATTCCGCTTTATGGTTAGCTTCGCTACGAGTCTTGCAATGGTAGAGAATAAGATCTTTATTGGCAATGGTAACATCATCAGCTTGATTCTGCAAGACGAATTACTGCACAAAGGTTGGACTGCTTATTTGATCAACCAAGTGGTTAAAGAAGATGAAAGATTTGCAGCAGCCAAGGCAGAATGTGAGGGTGAAGTATACAGATTATATGAAGATGTAATTCGTGAAGAAAAAGCCTGGGCTGATTATCTGTTCCAAAAAGGACCAGTTATCGGACTCAATGCTAACATTCTTAAAGACTTTGTAGACTACACAGCAGTTGGCGCTCTAAAAGAAATTGGTATTAAGTATCAGGGTCCTGCTCCACGCACGACTCCTATTCCGTGGTTTAATAAACACAGCGATACACATAAAAAGCAAACAGCCCTACAGGAAAGCGAAAGCACCAATTATGTTATCGGTGTAATGAGTGAAAATATTGACTACGACCTACTTCCGGCTATATAATAAACTATGTTTAAAGCACAATTTAAAAACAAATCCCCATTTGAAGCATGGACTAACTTAGGAACCTACGGTACTGAAGAAGCTGCTATTTCAGCAGCTCTACAGAAAAAGAACCGCGGAGCTCTTTTGGTAAGAGTCACTGACAAAAATGGTGGAGTTGTATATTCAGGATAATAATATGAAAGCAGTGGTATGGAGTAAGTACCAATGCCCGTATTGTGACCAGGCGAAAGCACTGTTGAAACAAAAGGGCATTGTGTTTGAAGAAAAGAAAATTGGTGATGGTTATACCAAAGAAGATTTGTTAGAAGCAATCCCAACAGCACGTACAGTTCCGCAGATCTTTCTCGATGACGAGTTAGTAGGTGGATTCCAAGAACTTAAGAAAAGGTTAGAAAATGCTAATTGATAAAGGCGTAACAGTCGGTGAGGTGATCACCCTAAAACTCACATCGGGCGAAGAACTTGTTGCCAAGCTCGCAGAAGAAACAGCAACTTATTATAAATTAAGTCATCCACAGGTTATAGGAATGGGCCCAAGTGGTCCAGGGCTGATGCCATACCTGTTTACAGTAAATCCAGAAAAAGAAGTAAAGTTGTTAAAAACTACAGTAACAGTAGCTGAAGCAACAGATAAGCAATTTGCCGATCAGTTTATTAAGCAGACTACTGGCATTCAGCTGGTGTAAATAGTATATCATGGCTATTTCAAAATTAAACGATCTACTCGATCAAAACGACAGTACCCAGGCAAGCTCATATCTATATGAAGCTAATACAGGCATCGCTATTGACTATAGTCCGTATCTGTCACGTATTGCAGCATCACTTGAAACAATTGCTACTAAAATCTCATCTATTGAATCTTTAGCAAAGACCGATGGTGTTAAGACTATGAATGTCTACGATTGGATGATTCTGGCATCTATGTACAAACTGTATGTTGATGACGATACAGACTATAATATTGGATTAGAAGAATTTGTAGCCTACGTTAATAAGATAAAAGATTTACCAAAACTGTAAATGGCAACTAAAACCATAACCCCAGCCTATGGTCCGGCTAACAATCCAGCAGGCCCGTGGACTCCGCAACCACACACTCACCCGCTTGGTGCAGTACAGGGGCTTCGCTTTGGCCCTAATGGTAGAGTTGAACCAGTATATGATGCTGAAGATGTTTGGGCCAACGGTGTAAAAATTGCATTATACGAAGCAGCACGAGCCAAAGCAGCATTTAAACAAAACGCAGTACCGAGCGTAACGATCGCCCAGGCTGTTCAGCAGAACGATACAGGCAGCGAAGAATCCGCAGCAGAAGGTAAGAAGCAGGCTGACGAATTTTTGAAAGAAGGTAAGATTACACAGAAAGAGTATGATGCACTCACTAAAGACATCACACCAGCAGGACCTGGGGTTCCGCCTGGCAAGTCCTTCGATGGTAAGACCATTACTATTACTGGAACAGCATTTGATTATGGGACTGCTCTAACTCCCAATGGAACTACCCTCGGAGACATGATTAAAAAAGTAACATTTCCAAGGACTATTGATCAATTGAGCCAAGGATATCCAGGAATGACCCCTTCACAGATTGTTAACAATCTTGCCAATCTTGCACTGAACATCTACGAACCATTAAAGAAACAATATCCCAAGGCATTTATGACCAACAGCTTCCGCCATGGTGCGAGCATTGGTGGCGGACAACATGGTACTGGTCAGGCAGCAGACTTTCAATTTCGCGGAGTTAACTCAAACGACTATTTTGATATCGCTGTATGGATGAGCAAGAATTTACCGTACGATCAACTGTTACTTGAATATTTGCCAACTAAGACTGTATGGATACATTGCAGTTATGCTATCCCTGGATTACCGTCCGGGGGACTCAGTATTACAAAATCAAAACCACAGAACAGGTTGGCTACATTAAATGGTGCCTCTGGTGGCAAGTTTACTCCTAATCTACATGCTGACATTGTTGCTAATGCCGGGATTAATCGAATCGTAGCTGCCTAACCGATAAGTACAAGATGAAAAAATTATTTTGGAACATTCTTGGCTTTCTAAGCCTTGGTATGGCCTACATCGGAGTTATAACTCCCGGCCTACCTTACAGTATCTTCGTAGTATTTGCTGCCTATTGTTTTTCAAAAGGCAGCGAACGTATGCATCGCTGGATCTACAATCATAAATTGTTCGGACCATTCCTTACCAATTGGGGCGAGAAGCGTGTATTCCCTACCAAGATGAAATTCTTTATGCTGTTCATGATGAGTACCAGTTTGATCATTATGTTTTTTAGTGGAGTAAAAACAATTGGCATTATCAGTACTGCTTGCTTTATGGCCCTTGTTGCCATTTGGGCTTGGCGTTTTCCTGGGAGTGTTGAAGAACACCAGAGAAGAATTGATAGTGGAGAAAAGGTAGGATGGCTAAAATAACATTAGAAGAATTAATTGATATCGCATTTGCGGTAGAAGATGGTGACCCATTTGACTGGGGGCTATTCAAGCAAGGCAAGACAGAAGCAATGAAAATGATTGGTACAAGCATTATTGAGCAATTTGACAAAGATGTTTACACAGAAGAAGAACGTTTGATTTTATTAGCAACTTTAACCAAATTAGTAACAGAAAACATGATTTTGCATTCTAAACTCTTGACATACAGTCAAAAAGAAAGTAAAATTTAATATTAAAGGAAAGTTATTAAAATGGCAACAGGTAAAGTAAAATGGTTTAATGAAACCAAAGGTTTTGGATTTATTACTCCAGACAACGGTGGTGAGGATTTATTTGCTCATTACTCAGCAATACAAAGCTCAGGCTTCAAAGTTCTACAGGAAAATCAAGCAGTAACGTTTGATGTAGTACAAGGACAAAAAGGCAAGCAGGCTGCAAACATTTATCCAGCGTAAGTTGGTTAAATAATAGAATTGTTGTAATCCCTTCGTAGTGAAGGCATTGTGGACTCGGGTTCGATTCCCGACATCTCCAAAAAGTGCATTTGAAATAGTGTATTTTTTGGGGATGACCAGGCTTCGACATGGTGAGATAGCGAAAGAGGCAACACAGTAGGCGATGACTGTAAATCAAGCAAAAATCGTAAATGCAAACGCAGATACATTCGACTTTACAGCGATGAGCTTCACAGGTAATACCGTTCGCGGTGCTGCCAATGAAAGCAAATTTGCTTTAGCTGCCTAAAAAACAGCGTGTCCGGGGTAGGACTTACCTTGTAACCAAAACAACCAAAAAGCGGCTGAAAATGCCGCTTTTTCTTGACTTTTAACTGATCAACACTATATAATAGTGAATGACAATAGTCATTATTTTAAAAAAGGAATTGATATGAAAAAATTAGCAATCGCATCTTTGTTGGCATTAGCCGCATTTTCAGCAAGTGCTGTTGAAGTCGGAGTTAATGGCAGCTATGACATGGGTGGTTCAAACGATCGTCCAGGTGCAGGCTTTACCGTTGGTGAGAAGTTTGGCAAGTTTGGCGCAACCGCTGGATTTGATCGTTATACCAAAGGTACAGATACCAGCAAGTACAGTTTAGTTGGTTCATACGATGTTGCTACTGTTGCTACTGCTACTATCGCAGTTAAAGCAGGTGCAGCCTACGTTGCTAACAGCGGTTCAGCAAAAGATGGTTATGCCGCATTAGTTGGTGCAGGTGTTAGCTATCCGTTGACCAAGCAATTGGCCGCGACAGTTGACTATCGTTACCAAGCTGGCCAAAGCAAGATTAACAACCAAAACGGCAGCACAGTTGCCGCTGGTGTTAAGTACTCATTCTAATTAATTCTTAGAATACATCAAAGGAGCCTCCGGGCTCTTTTTTTGTTATTAATTTTTTCAATAAGCGTTATTAAAATAATTATTGAAAAAACCAATTAAAATGCTTGATCTTATTTGTAAATACTATTACAATAAACAATCAGTATAAACACTGAATATAGTTTTCAACACACACAAGGAGAATTAAATGAAAACAGTTGGCGATAAATTAGAACCGTTCGTGGTCACAGGTGTTAAGCCTGGACAACCAGAAGATGCATTTTTTGACATCACTGAAGAATCCTTTCCAGGCAAGTGGAAAGTAATCGTTTACTATCCAAAGGACTTTACATTTGTATGTCCTACAGAAATCGTAGCCTATGACAAGTTAGCAGGTGACTTTGCTGATCGTGATGCTGTATTGCTCACAGGTAGCACAGACAATGAGTTCTGCAAAGTTAGCTGGCAGAAAGCACATAGTGACTTACAGAAGATCACTCACACACAATTTGCTGACACACAACGTGGTGAGAAGTCATTGATTGAACAGTTGGGAGTATTCTATGCTCCAGCAGGTGCTGCTCTACGTGCCACATTCATTGTTGACCCCAACAACGAAATCCAACACGTGACTGTCAACAACTTGAACGTTGGCCGTAGTCCAGAAGAAACTCTGCGTATTCTTGATGCGCTACAAACTGGCGAGCTATGCGCTTGTAACCGTACAGTAGGCGGAGAGACTCTATAATGGCATTCATCGACTCCGTAAAGGAAGCGTTGCCAGACTACGCAAAGGACACCAAGTTAAATCTTGATGCTGTCCTACTGCGTAGTACATTAGATGCTGATGTGGCTATGGGTTGTGCTGTGGCCGCACTCGCCGCAACTGGTAACGGTAAAATCCTATCAGTAATATTAGCAGATGCTCCGGTACATGCAGAGTCAGCAATGACTGCCGCAAGTATCATGGCACAGAACAATGTATGGTATCCTTATGTTGAAATGGCAGACGATCCTGCTCTAAAAGGATTGCCAGCAGGCCTACGTATGAACGCAATCGCAAGTCACGGCGGAACCACCAAGTCAAACTTTGAAGCATTTAGTTTGGCTGCAAGTATTGTTGGCAAGTGTCACTTCTGTGTTAAGGCACATTATGAAACACTCAAGACAGAAGGCTATACTGTAGAACAACTTCGTGATATTGGACGAATTGCCAGTGTAATGAATAGTGTTGCTAAGGTGTTAAATTCTTGATAGATCTTTAATGATTATTAGTATGGTTTACCTGGTGTTTTTGTCGTATAATAGTGATACATACTAATGCAGTATGTTTTATTATAAAGGAGAAATACTATGTGGACCAAGCCAACAGCAGAAGAAATGCGTTTCGGTTTTGAAGTTACAATGTATGTAATGAACAAGTAATATCCAAAACATGAGTAGCCCACTTCGGTGGGCTTTCTCTTGACTAAAGTTTCAAAAGATGTTACATTATGTTTTATGATTGGAGAAATTATGTTAGAATGTTTAATCTTAGGTGACAGTTTAGCTGTCGGTGTTGGACAGATTCGTAAAGAATGTGTTACCTATGCAGTCAGTGGTATTAACAGTTACAATTATGTTAATCGTCATGTGCTCAATACCAAAGGTAATACCAGTGCCAAAACTGTTATTATTAGTTTAGGCAGTAATGATACAAAGAATATTGATACCTATGAAGAATTAATAGCACTTCGACAGTTGGTCGATGCAGACCGCGTATATTGGATTTTACCAAATATTAAAGAAACCAAACGAAAAGCTGTTTGGATGGTTGCTCGACATTTTGGTGATCATATATTAGATGCACGAGCAGTTGATCGCAGTTCTGACACTGTTCATCCAACTTATAATGGCTATAAAGAACTTGCAAGACTTACAAAGTGAGTGTATAATAGTTCTATAGTAAACAATTTAGGAGTTCATTTTGAGTATGCATCTTGAAGGTCCGTGGCTCAGTACCACAGGCAAGAAAAAAGGCAAAAAGAAGTTTGCTTCGGCAGAACATGCTCGTAAAGCTCGCGAACAAGAAGAGTCTTGGAAAGAGCTTATGAAGCGTTGGGGCATCGAAGCAGAGGAACGTAAACGTCAGCGTGGATTGGCGGCGCCTGCTATGAATCCAGTTGTCACAAAACCGTTTATTCGTGAAACAGCCAAAATTGACAGCTTGCCCTTTACTGGCGGCCCGTGTCTAAAAGCGCCGGACAAGGTCTATACTGGTACTATGATTAAGGGTATTGGTACAATGCACAAAAGTAATGCAGTTCCTATCTTTAGCAATGAAGAAGCTGAAGATATTGCCAAAATGCGTCGATAATTCCACATTTTAGCCCTCATATCCAAAATATGAACTATATATTATACGTTTCGCAAAGAAACAAGATAGTAGGTCAATGTCGAGAGCGAAGTTTTATTGATATTGATCCGCGGTCTTGGCCAATGAGAAACCCGTGAGATTCGGGCGGTCAAGTTCGCCAAAGGCACACATTGTTATGAGCATGTGCGTCCAATGGAGACAACTACACGTATGTCAGGGTTCTTTTATTGAGCCTCGTGAAGTTACTCCCTTAATGTAATGTCGTAGACGTTTACGACACCAAGTGAAAGGAGAACACTATGGAAAAAGCAGTTAAAATAGCCACGTATCTTGTTGGCTTATTAATAGTAGTCTTTTTGGTGCAGGGTATTACCCAAGCTAAAATGATCAAACTACGCAGTGACCCAGTTGCATCTGCGCCAGATGTAGTATCAATCAAAACTCGTGAAAAGCAACTCGAATGCATGGCCATGAACATTTATCGTGAAGCCGGCTACGAGCCGTTTGAAGGTAAAGTTGCAGTGGCACAGGTTACAATGAACCGTGTCAAAGACGGTCGTTTTGGAGATGACGTCTGCGGAGTTATCTATAAGAAAAATGTTGTTATGGACAAAGTAGTATGCCAATTCTCATGGGCATGTGACTCTGCTGCCAAAGCACGTCCAATCAATAATACAGCATATCAAGAAAGTTATGCTGTAGCCAAAAAGGTATTACTCGAAGGATTTAGTCTTGACATTTTGAAACATGCATTATACTATCATGCAAACTATGTCAACCCACAATGGCCCTTAGATAAAATTGGACAAATTGGTAATCACATTTTTTACAAACAGAAAGAAAGGAAATAAGCATGAAATATTTTAATTTCAATTTTGATATCAAAACCGTCAAAGATTTTGTCCAAAATAAATTTTCGCATATTTCAGCAGAAACACTTGGATGGATGGCTATTATTATATTACATGCCTCTACCCTTCCAAGTTTGCTCGCTGTCATGAGCGGACTAACAGATCGATTACCTGGTCTTGATTTGGTATTGCTGGTTTGGACTGGTCTCACTCTCTTATTTGTCAAAGCTACTGTGCAACGTGATATGCTAAACATTGTTACAATCGGCTTTGGTTTCATCATTCAAGCCACAATGATGGCTCTGATCTTCTTCAAATAACATTTTGGTAAACATCACTGTTGACTTTGGTCGGCAGTGGTGCTATACTATACTTGTTGTAAATCAAACACTGAAAGGCAATTATGAAAAAGGCATTTATACTGTTACCGTTAGTCGCTGCTCTTGCGGCCTGTGGTACTACATCAAGTAATACATTTGACAAACGAGCAGAAGCTGAACGTGAGCGTCAAGAGAAATATGTTGAACGTAGTTTGGACAAGGCTCCCAAGTGGATGACCGAGTTACCAGAAAGCAAATCAGCGATCTATGCAGCCGGTTCCGCAGTTAGCGGCGACCTTGGAATGGCAGATGAAAAGGCTAAACTATTTGCCTTAGGTAAAATCTGTACAACATCAGGTGGCACCGTAGATAAACGCAGTAAGATGTATCGTCTTGATACAGAAAAATCCAGCGGCGAACGTACTGAATTGGCTATTCAATCCGCCTGCAGACAAGTTGACGTAACTGGTGTTCAGGTTATGGAAATCAAACGTGTGTCCGAAGGTACACGCTATCGCAGTTATGTCCTAATTGCTTTGCCTTTTGGTGATGCTAATGTACTGCGAACAGAAAAAGACAATCGCGAACTGCAACGTTCAATTGAAGATAAATCCGATAAGGCATTTAAAGAAATGAATGGTGCGGAAGTTACTCCAGTGAATCCAGGTTCAGTGACTGCTGTTCCAGGCGAATTCAAATTAATGAGTGTAGACAACGAAGACTATAAACGTCGCCGCGATGAAGCTCTACAGAAACCAGGCGCAGTAGTTGGCCAGGTATCTGTTCGATGAATCCGTATCGTGTAAAAGAAATATTATGGGCGGTGATTGCCATAATGTTTCTTTTGATTGCCGTTATGGATAATAGCCGTGCCGCTGAACAGGTTTGTGATTTAAAAACAAAAACTGTTTCGGTAACACGCATTGACGGAACCGTTGAAACTTCTAAAGTTGAAGTTATGGAATGCAATGACAACAGTATTCAACGGTTGTTCCAGGTGCAGTCGGGTATGGCTCCGAACTGTGGTGAATTCATGTATTGGATGAGACAGGGAGGACAAGATGTTCAACGCAAAGGCGTTAGTTGCCAAAAGCCGAACGGTAGTTGGGAAATCGTTAATACTGCTGGTCGTTAGTTTTGGCCCTTGTGGTGCTGTAGAAGCAGACAATCCTCGATTCTTTGAATATCGTGCAGGCGGATTTGTAAATCGATTGGTAGATTTTTCCTTTGGTTGGTTCAAGACTCTTGATAACGAGCAATCACAGGCCTATCATTCTGCGGTCAGCCATGCAGTAATGTACGCAGACAATGGTCAGAGAGTTAGCTGGCAGCAAGGCAATGCTTCAGGTATGGCAATGCCGGTCATGACTTGGCCAAGTGGTAATGGTTATTGCCGACGTGTACACATTCAAGCATTTGCCTATAATACAGAAAAGACAATGTCATCAACGGCCTGTTTTGATGACATAAACAACAGGTGGCAGTGGTTTAACGATAAATATTAATTCATGAAGATTAACACAAGCGATAAAATAGTAGCCTGGTTGACGCTGTTAAGCGGGCTCAGCATCTCGGCAGTTGCAGTTTATTATTCCGTAGCAGGTTTAGTATCCATCTTTGCGGCTGCGGCTATCCCTATCATCATTATGGGGGTGGTGCTTGAGGTTAGTAAACTGGTTGCCACAGTATGGGTTAAACTAAACTGGCAACGAGCTCCCCGACTAATTAAACTGTATCTATGTAGTGCTATCGCTATATTGATGTTAATCACTTCTATGGGTATCTTTGGATATCTTTCAAAAGCACATTTGGACCAAGCAGTTCCAACAGGTGACGTAGCGGATAAGGTGGCGCTAATAGATGAAAAAATTAAAACTCAAAGAGACAATATTGATGCTGCTCGAAAAGCTCTTAGACAAATGGACGAGTCGGTTGATCAAACCATGTCAAGAAGCAATGACGAAAAAGGTGCAGACAAAGCCGCAGCCTTGCGTAGAGGACAACAGCGTGAGCGAGCGGCACTTCAAGGCGATATCGCAAAGGCCCAGAGTACGATTGCAAGTCTCAACGAAGAACGTGCTCCAATCGCCAAGGAACTCCGTAAAGTTGAAGCTGAAGTTGGACCCATCAAATACATCGCCGCACTCCTTTACGGTGACAATCCCGACTCGAACCTCTTAGAAAAAGCAGTTCGTGCAGTAATCATTATTATTGTATTGGTGTTTGATCCGTTGGCAGTTATATTATTGCTGGCCAGCCAATACAGTTTCCAATGGTTCCGCAAGGATGAAGAAGATCAAGCTGCCATGGCTATTGTTCCTCCAAAGGAAGAAGACACTCGTCCGTTCACTGAAGAAGAAATCGAAGCATTAGATAAACCTACATCAGTATGGCCACAGGCCAGTTCATTCTGGCCATTCCCTGCCATGTGGAAACCTGAAGAACCAAAATACGAAGCCGACGATGGTCCGTTGACTGATGATCAAGTAGAACAGATCAACGGTATAAGTGTAGACGATTGGAACAAAATGATCTCCGAAGCGGAGAAGGCAGTTGAAGCTGAAAAAGAACTTGAAGATCATGAAATCATTGAAGGTGCCGCAGACAGTGAAAAGGCAGCAATGAAGGCATGGAAACATGACAATCCAGATAGCTCATTAAAACAACAGCGTAAACTATTAGAAATAGGCAAAATTGATCACTTACCGTGGGATGACTATCTCAAGCCTCAAGCAGACTTTTCAGATGACGATGCAGCCGCAGAAGCTGCCAAGTGGGCTCAAGAACAATTAGAGAAAAAAGCACTCGAAGAAGAGTCTAAAAAAAAAGATAGTGGAGTGGATGGAGACAGTGGACGGGCATCAAGTGAAGAAGAGCAAGGAATTTTAAAAGGCTATGTTCAAAATGCAGAACAAGGCGAACAGACAATATGGCAACGAATTAAGAAAGGCAGTTAATGTCAGATAAGGTTATCATAGTAACACCACCAGACGATATACTAATTGACGGTTTAAGAATATTATTAGTAGATCTTACAACAGAACAATCCCAAATAGTATCTAATGCCCTACTCGCAGTAGATTCTCCATATTCAATTATCAACTATGTATGGAAGTTTGGTGATCCAATGGAATGGATGCTGAGTAAGAAATCCAAAAGCGACCTTATTATTTTCAACTGCGATCAGCCCGATAACGGTGCAATTGAATTGATCATCGGCTATATCGCGGCACAGCCAAACTCACACTACTTTGGCACCCTTAGAGATTTACATTTAGTCAATAATTCGGCTATATATAATACTGACCAGATAATTACAATATTGGAGAACGCAATACAACATCATGCAAAACAAACCAGATAACAAACTGATTAAAGGTAATCGTGTAACCGTTAAAGAAAACGAGAACATCAATCAGGCCCTGCGCCGCTTTAAGAAAAAAATTGAAACATCTGGAGTTTTGGAAGATCTGCGAGCCAAAGAATTCTACGAAAAACCTACCACTGAACGCAAACGCAAAAAAGGTGCTGCCAAAGCACGTTGGCGTAAAAAACTCCGCGATCAACAACTCCCCCCTAAACTTTATTAATCATTGACATTCTGTTAGAAAGGTAGTATAATAACTGTATGAACACAGATATTATGATAGACTTGGAGACGCTTGACGTCCTCCCCTCAGCCACAATCCTTACCATCGGAGCAGTTAAATTTGATCCCTTTGGTATGGATGTAGAAGAACCCAGTTGTGAAAAATTCTATGTCAGAGTAGACGTTGACAGTTGCGATCGCATAGGTTGTACTGTTAGCCAAAGTACTCTTGAATGGTGGGCTAATCAAAGCCAAGCCGCACAAGACGAAGCCTTTGATCCCAGTAATCGTATTCCAATCGAAGAAGCAGTACAGCAGTTGTATAAATTCTGTTGGGGTGCTAAACGTGTTTGGAGTCATGGTGCAGGCTTTGACATTATTATTCTTGAAAATATATTCCGTAAAGTAGGCAAAGCGATTCCCTGGAGTTTCTGGGAAGTTCGCGACACACGGACAATTTTTGATATTGGCATCAACCCTAATCGTCCTCCTGTGCTGGCTCACCATGCACTTGAAGATGCATGGAATCAAGCAGTAGGTGTACAGAATGTTTATAGAGCACTACGTGGTTCTAAACAATACGATGGTGGTTTAATCACACCATTTGCAAATCAAAGGTAACAAATGAATACAGATACAAAAGAAGTAATGGACATTCTACAAGAAGAATGTGCAGAAGTAATCCAAGCGGTCAGCAAAATTAGCCGTTTTGGACTTGATAATTATAAACCCGGAAAACCTAAAACTAATCGTGAACACTTGGAAGAAGAGTTAGGCGATATGTTGGCTATGATTGACATACTGCAAAATATGGATATTGTCAGTTACTCTAACATTGAACGGGCTCAGGCAGCTAAAATAGAAAAACTTAAAAAATGGTCAAATATTAGTAATTTAGAAAATATTTGATATAAATAAAATCGTAGCAAGTACCAAGTGGGCTTGCTATAGAGCATAGTGCTCAACAAATTAGATCTTACTTTATAAGGAGATAAACATGTCTAAGATCATCGGTATTGACCTCGGCACCACCAACTCATGCGTGGCTGTTATCGAGAACGGAAAATCCAAAGTTATTGAAAATTTAGAAGGTGCAAGAACTACACCTTCAATCGTCGCCTATACTAACGACGAAATCCTTGTTGGTGCTCCTGCAAAACGTCAGGCTGTTACTAATCCTAAAAACACCATCTATGCTGCCAAGCGTTTGATCGGTCGTAAGTTTAAAGAAGAAGCAGTACAAAAAGATATTAACCTAATGCCATACAAGATCACTGAAGCAAGTAATGGTGATGCTTGGATTGAGGCAAATGGCAAAGAATTAGCACCACCGCAAGTGTCAGCTGAAGTCTTGCGTAAAATGAAAAAGACAGCAGAGGATTATTTAGGTGAAGAAGTTACTCAAGCAGTTATCACAGTACCTGCATACTTTAATGACAGTCAAAGACAGGCGACTAAGGATGCTGGAAAAATCGCAGGCTTGGAAGTACTGCGTATTATTAACGAGCCTACTGCGGCAGCTCTTAGTTATGGCGTTGATAAAGCTGATAAAGCTGACAGGAAAGTTGCTGTTTACGATCTCGGTGGCGGTACTTTCGACGTATCAATTATTGAAATCGCAAACGTGGAAGGCGAGAAACAGATCGAAGTATTAAGCACCAACGGTGATACATTCCTCGGCGGTGAAGACTTTGACCAACGCATTATGGATCACTTGGTCGATGAGTTCAAGAAAGAAAACGGAGTCGATCTTAAGAACGATACATTGGCATTACAGCGTTTGAAAGACTCAGCTGAAAAAGCCAAGATTGAATTGTCCAGTGCCTCACAAACAGATGTTAACCTGCCATATATCACAGCAGATGCTACAGGTCCTAAGCACTTGAATGTTAAATTGACTCGTGCTAAACTTGAAAGCCTTGTTGACGAACTAATTCAACGTTCAGTTGGCCCTTGCCAAACTGCTATGAAAGATGCAGGCGTTACTGCCGCAGACATCGACGAAGTTATCCTTGTTGGCGGTATGACACGTATGCCTAAGGTACAGGAAACTGTAGAAAAGTTGTTTGGTAAAGCACCACGTAAGGATGTTAACCCAGACGAAGCAGTGGCCGCAGGTGCTGCTATCCAAGGTGCTGTTCTCGGTGGCGATCGTAAGGACGTTCTATTGTTAGACGTTACACCATTGTCGCTGGGTATTGAAACATTGGGCGGCGTAATGGCCAAGTTGATTCAGAAGAACACAACAATCCCAACTAAGGCCAGCCAAACATTCTCAACAGCAGAAGACAATCAACCAGCTGTTACAATTAAGGCTTTCCAAGGTGAACGTGAACTTGTACAATACAACAAGTTGTTGGGTGAATTTAATCTTGAAGGTATCCAACCACAACGCCGTGGTATGCCACAGATTGAAGTTACTTTTGACATTGACGCCAACGGTATTATGCATATCAGCGCCAAGGACAAAACAACTGGCAAAGAAAACAAGATCACTATTAAATCCGATTCTGGATTAACTGAAGCTGAAATTCAGCAGATGGTACAAGATGCCGAAGCCAATGCCGAAGCAGATAAGAAACAGCGTACTCTTATTGAAACACGTAATTCAGCCGAAGCACAGTTACATGAGATTGAAAAAGATCTTGAAGAGTTTAAAGATCAATTGACTACTGAACAAGTAGAAGAAATTCAAGCGGCAATCACCGCAGTTGAAATCGCTAAACAAGGCGACGATGCTGACAAGATTAAAGCAGAGCTTGAAAAAGTTTTCCCAGCAATGGCAGCATTGTTGGAGAAAAAGCAGGCAGCTGAACAGGCCAAGGCACAAGCCGAAGCTCCACAACAGCCTGCAGATGATAACGTAGTTGATGCTACCTTCACAGAGAAGAAAGCAGACTAAGTTATAAGAGGGAGTACTTTCGAGGCCCCCATTGTTCTTACTTTATAAGGAGACTATTATGAACAACAACGCACTATCAAGACTTGACACACTAAGTAGAGCCTTAATCGGCTTTGACACAATGTTTGACACAATGGAACGCAGATTTGCTAACCAAGTGTCTAACAACTATCCCCCACACAACATTATCAAGACTGGTGACAATCAGTACGAGATACAGGTTGCTGTTACAGGGTTTAACAAATCAGAAATCGCTGTTACTGTTGAAAACAATGTTCTTGTAATCAAAGGCGAAAGCATGACTACAGAATATCAACCAGAACAGTATCTACATCGTGGTTTGGCCACACGTGACTTTGCTCGCGAGTTTCCACTTGCTGAGCACATTGAAGTTACGGGTGCAGAAATCACTAATGGTATGTTAATTGTTAAATTGGTACGCAATATTCCAGAATCTGCTAAGCCAAAAGTGATTGACATTGTAGAGATTAAGTAATATAATAACAGTAAGGGGGAGAAATCCCCCTTATAAGATTGGAGAAAAGATGACCACTGATACAAAAATTGACGAGAAGATTGTAGTAGCATTGCAACCGCCTAAGCTATGGAAAGTAATTTTCTTGAACGACGATCAAACTCCTATGGAACTGGTCATTGAACTTCTTACACAAGTTTTCAAACACGATGAGACTCGTGCTAAAGAAATCACTCTTGAAATCCACAATACGGGCAGCGGCATTGCCGGTGTGTATACATACGAGATAGCCGAACAGCGAGGCATTGAAGCAACTAATCTTGCCAGAGCTAACGGTAGCCCTTTACGTATACAAGTGGAAGAAGAATAATGAGCTTACGAGAAATCACTAAAGACCTTCATCACGAGGCAGAAACAACAGTATTCGCTAAGATGTTACTTAGCGGCAAAATTGAAAAGAACGACTACGCTAACTATCTTTATAATCTATTGGCCATTTACGATCCCATTGAATGGTATACCAAGCGTCAAGGTATGATGATCAACCTAAATGGCATCCAACGATTAAAAGCAATCTACGCAGACTTTATAGAAATTGATGATTGTAGTTATCGTTATCTAACACCAGCTACACTCGAATATCAAACGTACTTACACAAACTCGGCAATGACCCAGAACGCAAACACCTTATTAAAGCGCATCTATACTGCCGCCATATGGGCGACTTATTCGGTGGTCAAATCATTAAGAAACAGGTAGCACATATCAGCAGTGGCAAGTTCTACGAGTTTGAAAACGCTGATGAACTCAAAGCAGCTATCCGTGAAACTCTAACCGATGACCTTGGAGACGAAGCTCGAGTAGCATTTGAATACGCTATTAAGATGATGCGAGATTTGTACCGTGGAGAGTAAGGTCTGGGATACACTAATTGAAATACAACACCTCCTCGAAGCATCGTTTGAGCAAGCTGGGATCGAAGTCAGCGAACCTGGAATGTATCGTTTTAATCAGCCTGGTTGGGTTAATCGTGTATGGTCTGGCAACAAGTTCCGTCGGGCCCACATTGATGTCGTCGATGCTCGGCTAACAAAAGGGCTATGGATGATGCATTGTTGCATCTTTCCACATACTCACAACTCAGCACCAATTTATGGATTTGACGTAATAGCTGGTAAGAATAAAATTACCGGCTGTTTTCACGATTATAGCAAGACTAATGATGCTAATCATCCTATGATGCAATGGTTCGCTGATGAAGTGGCAAAACTCGAGTGGCGTAAAGAACGTGAACTACCGGAGTGGGCCACTAACATATTCAGTAAAAGTATGGTAGCTGCGGGCAATGTCAGCGATGAAGAAGAATTACAGCAGATTGCAGATCTTGCTCGAACTACAATCTCGCACTATTTGAGTACAGTAGAAGAATCTGATCATACAATAGCAGATAACACATTTGAGCAGAACTACTATGCTCAAAATCAGAAGTGCAACCCGCATACACCGCGTGTAATGGTCAGTTTAGGGCTATCTGAAGAGGATGTTAAGGTCTTTATTCAAGAATGCCTGTTCCCTGAAATCCGATAAATAATCGTATGAGAGCATTTGAAATCCTAACAGAAGACCCAATCGTCAAGCAACGTGTTATTCGCGGACTTGCTAAAAAGCCCGACGATGCACCTATTTTTCAGCAGGTGTATAAAGTACTTGTAGGCGAACCACTATCTGGTCGTATTAAGAAATACATCGAAGCACGTGGTGACGTAGATGCTGCGGCTGCTATAGCCGAACTTGATCGTTTAATTCCAACACTTGGAAATGCTCAGGAAGTCAAAGCATTTATTGCTGAATTCCAGAAAAAAGACGCCAAAGGCAGACCAGTAGAGTTTGTTAATAATAAACTGGCATTTCCAGCAGGCGGTATGACAAAAGCTGCACAATTATCAAGTCTTGTAGTGAACCCATTTGCTAAGAAATTGTTTGATAGTCTTCTTACATATAAAGGCAAGGTTGATGCAGGCCCGGGTGAAGCTGCATTGGCTATCATGAGTCCAAATATTACCTATGCCCAAGGTGCGTCTACAGAAGAATTTGGCAAGGGTGGAGACATTATTGTTAATGGTGTGGGTAAAGTAGAAGTTAAAGCAAAAGAAGGTAGATTAGTTTCTGTTATTAGTTTAGAGCAATCTGGTATGACTAAGTCCTTAGGCGGTTGGACTGGTTCTCGAAAATCAATTAGTGCTACTGAATTATCTAAACCGTTACCACCAGATTTTCCAAAAGCTAAGTTTATGAAAGCAGCCTGTCTTGCTTGGTTCGGCGAAGTTCGCCCAGAACTGGTAGCCGCAGCAGGTACTCCTGGGTTTAGACGTATGTGGTTAAATGCTATGTATCAAGGCTATAAAGATTATGCTGGATTTACCGGTATACTATTCTTATCGCAAGGTTCTTATCAATATACAATATCTGGAGAACAAATCCCAGATAGCTACGTAGTAAACTGGGGCGCACTATATAAACCAACTGCTGGCCAGTTGCGTGAAATTTGCCCTTCTATTGCTCCAAAGTTTTAATCTATCGTAAATACTACCATTTAATTTCGCTGTCCATTAGTTAAATACTAATACCGAGTACCGGGAGCGAAAACAATGAGAAGAATAGTAATTGCGTTAGCAATGTTGCCAGCCATGGCAATTTCCGCGCCAATTAATGATTACCAATTCAAAAGCCCAGCCTTTAGTGGCTCTGGTTACAGTTCTCACGTATTAACTATCGAGAATCAAGAGCAGACACGCAGAATCGCTCTTCAAAAAGACATTCAAGCGTCTCTTGATAAGAAAAAGGCAGATGCCGAAAACACCAACGTTAAGAAGTTTTTAAACAATCTTGAGTCGCGTATCTACGCACAGATATCACAGAATCTTGCAACATCAATGTTTGCCAACAGCGGTAATTGTTCAAGCTCAACCAGCTCATTAACAAGCCCCTGTGGATCTTTTGACTTTGAATCAAACAACATTACTTGGTACAAGAATCTTGACGGCATCGTTATGCAGGTAACAGATGTCGCAGGTAACAAAACATCAGTAACAATACCATTAAATTCTTTCCAGTTTGGAAATTAATATGAGACAGCTATTGTTAACTTTACTTCTGGTGCAACTAACTGGATGCGCAATGATCCAAAGCACAGGCTTGAGCGAACAGAAACCTGCGTTGACTACCAGCATGTTGAAAAAGGAATTTGAAACACTGCCTCCGCCTGCTACTGGCAAACCAGTCAGCGTAGCAGTTTACAGTTTCCAAGATAAAACAGGACAGCGTCGACCACAGGCTAACGTAGCCAGTTTGTCAACAGCAGTTACACAGGGTGCTGAAACATTCCTAATCCAATCACTTCAAAATGTTGGACAGGGTAAATGGTTTGATGTTGTCGAACGTGTGGGTATTGACAATTTGACCAAAGAACGTACTATTATTCGTCAGATGCGTGAAGCCTACGAAGGGCCTAATGCCAAGCCCTTGATGCCAATGCAGTTTGCTGGCATGATCATAGAAGGCGGAATTGTGGGCTACGATGCAAGTACCAATAGTGGTGGTGCTGGTATGCGTATATTTGGTATTGGTAAACAAACACAGTGGAGTCAGGACATTGTAACAGTCAGTGTACGTGCTGTCAGTGTTAATACAGGTAAAGTATTGGCCACTGTAACTGTACAGAAAACCATATTATCAACAGCAGACTCAGTATCAGCATTAAAGTTTTTTGATAACGCAACACAATCATTTGAAGCAGAAGCAGGATTAACAATTAACGAGCCAGGCACATACGCAGTTAAAGCAACAGTCGAAATGGCAGTAGTTGAATTAATTAAAGAAGGTGCTAAGAAAGGTGTTTGGGAATTTAAATACCCACCAGTTGAAAAAGTCTGGCATAAAGGTTCCGGATTTGAACCTGAGCCAATAGCACCAGAAGTTGTTCCAGAAACAAAATAAGGTGTTGGTTTTACAACATGTTAGATTTTTAACAGTGTTGGAAATTTAACAGCGGAGTATAACATTTAGGTATAGGCACTTAAATATTTTTGTAGTAACGTAGAGAAACGTAAGTCATGTTAAAATAAATGTGTTTTCATTTTAACAACTGTCGAGGTAATGGGAAAACACAAAGGAAATTAAAAGTACATTAATGGGCACTGCCCAAGGAGCGATTAGACGATAAAGTAGTCTAATATGTAAACAAAATGAATAGAAGCAAAAAAGGCGCTGGTGAATTGTCGAGAAAATTATTCACAATTCTGATTCTGTCTGCGATGCCAGGATTGGGCTTTGCTGTGGACAATAGCATTTACATTGACCAAAGCGGAGATAATGCTACCGTTACTATGACTCAAGATGGTGCCAATAATCAAGTCAAGGGTGTCGGTACAGCCAACTATAATGCTACTACAAAAAGCATTCAAGGTACCAATGGTTTGAAAACTGATGCAGCAACGATCTATGGCGATAGCAATAATGTTACCATTACACAGATTGGCGCAGGCAACACATTAAGCCTTGGCATTGACAGTACAGTAGTCAGCGGAGTTGGAGTTAATTTAACATACAATGCCACAGGTGGAACCAACACTGGATTGATCAATATTAATGCCAACGGTCAAGGAACCGCGGCCAATACCCAAGTTAATATTAGTCAGGCCAATGGCGGTAACACAGCTATGATTAACTTAACAGGTACTGGTAATACTCTAAATGCTACACAAACCGGCGGTGCAGGTATCTTAGGTATCAGAGCTAATGCAGACAGCACTACACAGACTATTACAACCAGTGGCGGTACAAACAATAAAGTCTATACAGACTTAACTGGTGATAAGGGAACTGTTAATGTCACAGCAGTTGGTGCAAGTAATACCGTTACAGTAACACAAAGTGGTGGCGGTGCTAATGGGCATAATGCTGGCATTGACCTAACTGGTTCTGGTAATACAGTTACAACTACACAGAGTGGAAGTATTGATACAACTATTGGTCTTAAGAGTGTCGGTAGTGGCAATACATTTAGTATCATCACACGTAATTAATAATCGTGTGAAGGTGGTTTAAATGAGGAGACACATGAAACCATGGCTGTTTATAATAACGATAATATTGCTGGGTACATACGAGCTATGTTACTCAGCAATAGGAACCGTAACGGAACAGATCAATACCCCACCATCTATTCAACGAAAGGCACAAAGCCTGACAGGCTCGAAAGGTACCGGCGTGGAGATGAACGACGCCGTAAAGACTGCGCAGGGCAAGGTGGGCATAACCTTTGAAGATAATACTAAAGTCCAGGTTAACGAAAATAGTAAATTGGTTATCGACGACTTTGTCTACGATCCTAAAAAGCCCGCGGCTGGTAAACTTGCTCTCAACATGGCTCAAGGCACTGTTAGGTACGCTTCAGGTGCTATTGCTCATAATAATCCTAATAAAGTCGCAATCAATACCCCTACCGCTACTATTGCTGTTCGTGGTACTGATTTTACTGCTACAGTAGATGAGCTTGGTCGCAGTACTGTTATTCTACTGCCCAGCTGCCCTAATGATCGCAGCACTCGTAATGTTCGTGACATTGAACTAAACTGTAAGACAGGTGAGATTGAAGTTATTACTGATGCTGGCAGTGTTATCCTTAATCAACCTTTCCAAGCAACTAAAGTAGACAGTCGTAGCACACTTCCGCAGAAACCAGTGATATTAAATCTCAGCGAAAATGCTATTAACAATATGTTGATTGTTGCACCGCCTAAAGAACTTAATCAAGATGATAAAGAACAACAGAAAAAATTAATGAAGTCAGCATTAGACGTTGACTTCTTAAAAGAACAAGGGTTAACTAATGCTCTTGACGCACAACAAAAAGAAATATTTCAAGACAAACTAAGTCGCAATTTCCTTGACCAAGATTTCCTTGCCAATATATTGGATATACTTGACTCACAAATGAAAGCGCAATTGAATTTATTAAACACAGCCAAAGGCGGACTGTTACCGGATTATGTAGCAACATCGGGTATCACAGTTGAATTAGACGAACCTAAGGTTACACTATGCCGCGACACGGGCAGCGATATCCAATGCGTAACTACACCAACACGTCAAAGTTCAACTATCTATCAAACACAGGGTAGTTTAGAATTTAAGAATCGTGTTAACAGCGGCGGCGGTACTATTATTACCCTAATACAAAAATGAAACGTCTAATAATCACATTATTCTTTCTATTACACACACCTGTATTTTCAGCGTTTGTTCCTACGACTCTGGCAGCAGGAACCGCAGGTCTTAACTATCAAAATTATCTTGCCGGTGGAGCTCAGCCAGGATATACTCAGGATGCTGCTGGAAACATCATTAATCGTACACTGTTAACTACAGGCACTGTAAACACCGTAGGATTGACTACCAGTAGCGGAGCCGGTCTCCCTACCCGTAGTGATGGTTTTATAGTTCGCTTCTACGGCTATATTAATATTCCAACATCTGGTACCTACTATTTTGGTGGCCAGGCCGATGACGGTATCCGCATCAAAGTTAATAATGTATTTGTAGTCAACAGTTGGATAGAAAGCGGTGGAGATTTTAGATCTGGTGCTATTACATTGACTGCTGGCGTTATGCCTGTAGAAATAATGTATTACGAAAATGGTGGCGGGCAGATGGTAAACTTCCAGTGGTACACTCCCAGCTCTACATATTGGACCATTGTACCCACAGCATCGTTAGCTACTGACACTACCTATTTTGCGCCTCCCGCACCACAATACAGTTCTTCAATTACCACACAGCAACAGGCTCGTGTAGATTCTTATCGTGCCAGAAGTTATGCAGATGCTTCTATACACATCGATCAAATTGGTAACAATAATACTGTCGTTATTGATCAAGCCGGTCGCGGCACTATCAAAGGCATTGGCCAACAAGCTGCTAAGATACAGGGCAATTACAACAACATAACTATTCGTCAGGGGGTAACAACTGATCCCGGCAGCAATGAAATTAATCTGCGTGTAGTTGGAGACACAAACACACTAAATTTAAATCAGGCAAGAACGACACAGGGAATAGCCATAGGCACTAACGGACACTATCTTTCTACAGACATTAACGGAAGCGGTAACACTCTAACTACACAGCAGACTAATGCAGGCGGTGTTGGTGGCCATTATATGGAAACTACCATCACTGGCAATACCAATAATGTTACGGCAAAACAAACAGACAATGGTAATAAACTAATGTTTGTCACAGTTAATGGTAGTAGCAATAGTGTTAACGCAGTACAGAAAGATTCCGGACAGCATTACCTTGATCTTAAGCTAACAGGTAATAATCATTCAGTGTCATCTGTACAACAAGGCAACACACAAAATAAAGCCACTATAGAATTAATCAATAACGGTGGTGGAGCAAGCATTGACATGATACAAAATGGTGGAGCAATTTACAACATCACTACTACCTGTGTTACCGCAGGTGGATGTGCACCAATAACAGTAAGACAGTAATATTATACTTTTATTAACCCAGCATTTTAAGATTGGGTACATTCGTTTAAATAGAAATACATAACCGGGAGCGAAATCGGAAATGAAATTCAAAAGAAATCTGTTGGCCATAGCTATGGCCACTGTAATTGCCTCGTCAGCATTAGCAGACGGTATTAACTTGGGATTCACTGACAGTGGATTAACTGGTTGGACACTAAGTCCGTCAACAGGTGCGCAATCAGCCACACAATGGAATAGTCAAGGTAAAGGTGCTAACATTGTTAGTGCTATGACCAACTATACACCAGGTGGCGGTAATACTTGGTCAATTAATCCCTACAGTGGAAACTACATGGCAGCACTACAGCCAACTGGTTCAACAATGTATAATACTATGGCCAGTAACTTTGGTCTTAGTGTTAGCGATAAAGCATCTATTCAAAGTTTCTTAGTAGCCAAGGCAGCAGGCGGACAGACTACTCCAACTAATGCATCATACATGTACTACAGCGGATTAAATTTAACAGCAGGCACTAAGTTTACTCTTGCTTGGAACTTTGTAGCCACAGACTACACACCATGGAACGATACCAGCTTAACCAGCTTGGTAGCAACTTCCGGTGGTGCTACACCTAAGATCAACGGCTATGTACAAAACTACAGCGTACTTGGTGCTATTAATACTGGTGCTGGTAACTGGAGCGTGGGCAGTTATGGTAGCTCCGGTTGGCAGGTAGCGTCATATGAAGTTTTAGCAGATGGTACCTACACACTGGGTATTGGTGACTTTAATCTTGGTGATACAGCATTAAGTCCGATTCTATTAGTCAGCGGACAACAGGGTACTACACTTAAAAATGGTCAAACGTTCGGTGCTATTGTATCCAACGATCCTACAATCCAAGCAGCAGTTGAAGCAGTAGTAACTCCTACTCCAACACCCGACCCAACACCACCAGCACCGACAGGTCCTGTGGCAGTTAACAATGCTGCTGGCACAACAGCTACTAACCCAACAGGAACAACTACATTAGAAGTTACCAATGCTGGAACATATACTAACAATGGTACTAATGGTGATGTTACCAATACAGGTACTTTTACCAACAATGCTACTACTGGCGCTGTTACAAATACCAGCGGTACATTTACTAATGCATCAACAGGTACGACTGGTAATGTAACTAACGCTGATACATTTACTAATGCAGGTACAACAGGTACTGTAGGCAACATAGGTACATTTACCAATACTGGTACAACAACTACAGTAACTAATAGTGGCACATTTACTAACAGCGGAACAACTGGCAGTGTTACAAACAATTCAACTGGGTCATTTACTAACACTGGTACTACTGGTGCTATTACCAATGCTGGAGGGCTTACTGTTAACAGTGGCACAACTGGTGATATTACCAACAGTGGTGCTGCTGTAGTAAACGGTGGCGTTACCGGTAATATCAGCAACACAGGTGTGTTGGCCATTGGTGGTGGTACAACAGGCAGTGTTACTAACTCTAATACATTTGCAATGAGTGGCGGCGCAACAGGTAATGTTACCAACTCAGGTACATTTAATTACACAGGTGGTACAGTTGGCGGTGTAAACAACAGCGGTACTTATAATCTTACAGGTGCAGGCAGCACAGTAACAGTAGGCAATTATACACAATCTCCTACCGGTACTACAGTTTTAAATATTGCTCCTGGCACCATACAGAAATTAGAAGTCGCTGGTACTGCTAATCTTGCAGGCGCAGTGGCATTTAATTCTGCTGCTGGACCGTACCAATATGGCAAGTATACATTCTTAACAGCAGGCACATTAAACGGCAACTATTCATTGGTTGGTTTTAGCCCAGACAATATCAGTCCATTAGGATTTGGCATTGTACAAGGCGCCAATGATGTTGCTGTTGAAATTACTCCGAGCTCTGCTGCCACAATGAACGGCATTACACAAACTGCTGGTAGCTTGTCAAGTATAAACACACTAAAGATGTCTAATCTTGGTGGTGGTTTGAACTACGACTGTTCAATGTTTGGTGAGAACGGTATGTGCATTAGCGCAGGTTCACGCTTTACTACAGACGGTGCAGGCAAGATCCAATCAGGTTCATTGACTATTGGTAAGAAGATTGACAAACACTGGCGTGTTGGCGCATTTGCTGACAAGAGCTTTGGCGACTTAGTGGTCGGTGGAGTTAAAGATTCTGCTAATCCATTAGTTGGTGTATTTGCCAACTGGAATGCAGATGGCGATGGTGAAGGTCTAACTATCAGTGCTGCGGCTGCAACAGCTTCCAGCAATCTAAGTGTTAACCGTGAAGGTTCCTTGTATTCAGAATCAGCACAGGGCAAGACTTCTACTAACGGCAATGCTTATCAAGTTAAGGCCAGTTACACAACACCGTTAACCAACAGAACTAATATCAGTCCTTATATTGGGGTTCGTCAAACTAACTTTAACACGAATGGTTATACAGAAACAGGTGCTACTTACCCTGTTACCTATAACAGTATAACACAGGCTAAAACAGATTTGTTAGTTGGCGCTAATGTTAGCCATGACTTTGATGACAAGTGGAGTGGATTTGTATCCGCTGGTGTTATCAAGAACTTGGTCAACAAACAGGGCACACTAAGTGGAACAAGTAATATCATTGGTCTACAAAACTTTAGCACACCATTAACAGGTTCTGGTTCAACTACTCCTGTAATTGGTGCTGGGGTTAGCTATGATGTTACTCCAAATCAGGTACTTGGCCTAAGCGTTGGTTACCAGCAGCAGTCTGGTATTAAGTCAGGAGCATTGACCTATACAGTAGGTTTCTGATAAATATTTGTAAGGAGGACACAACCATGAAACAGAAAAAGCTACTCGCTAAACTGTACAGGGCTTGCGTCGACCATGATACAGAAACCATCGCCGAACTTCGTAAAAAAGAGTTCGCAAAGATACTGAAACACAAGGCCGAAGGTAAACCATTTACAGCTAAGTGGACATTGGTAAAGATTTAAATCTGTAACACAAGTGTAACACTACACACACCATGCTACGATAAATACTGCTATGCAGAAAACTTATCGTAGCATTTTTATTTCTGACGTACACTTAGGTACGAGAGATTGTCAAGCAGACAAGCTCAACAACTTCCTCAAACATAACTCATGCGACACACTATATCTTGTAGGAGATATTATCGATGCATGGAAAATTCAACAGAACAAATGGCGATGGAAACAATCGCATACCAATGTCGTTCGTAGGGTTCTTGGTCACGCTAAACGTGGCACTCGCGTTATATACGTGGCTGGAAATCATGACGAATTCCTGCGCCCGATGATACCCTATGGATTTAGTTTTGGTCTAATTGAAATACAAAATCAAACAGAACATATAGGTGCAAATGGTAAACATTATTTGGTTACACATGGTGATTTATTTGATGGTATTACTCGGCTTGCCCCTTGGTTGGCATTTTTGGGTGATAAACTATATGACGTAGTGTTAGACTGGAACAGCCGTTTTAACTGGGTGCGTCATAAACTTGGGTTTGGCTATTGGAGCCTTAGTAAATATCTCAAACACAAAGTTAAGAAAGCCAGTGACTTTATGTTTCAATTTGAAAAGAATTTAGCAGCATATTGCAAGAAACGTGGATATGACGGAGTAATATGCGGACACATACATCATGCAGAGATTAAAGAAATAGATGGTGTTGTTTATATGAATGACGGCGACTGGGTCGAAAGTTGTACAGCACTTGTAGAACATCATGACGGTCGTTGGGAAATAGTAACGTGGACACAGGAGAGCGACAATGTGGTTACTGATAATACTGGCAGTACACGTAAACGATCCAAGGGACAATCCGGGGAGAGTGACCCTGGAATTCCCTACGCAAGTTGAATGTGAACGAGCACGTTCGACAATGACCAGTTGGTTAAAATTTGACAGTTTCAAGGTAGTAAGTGAATGCAAAAAACAATCTTAATCGTAACGGATAATCTGTATGACCAAATTAATGGCGTGGTTACGACCTACAAAAATATTGAGGCGTGTGCGCTTCGGGACAACTATCGTGTTGTATATCTTGATCCCGGGAGGTTCCGCTATGTTGATTGCCCTGGCTACAACGAAGTCAAGATT
>Ga0114974_10000624_pt1 | contig 29062 bp, 35 predicted proteins | sample S_130206_EF_Meta_FD_87318 | JGI IMG/M metagenome (GOLD analysis project Ga0114974, IMG submission 87318) | Freshwater microbial communities from Lake Simoncouche, Canada to study carbon cycling - S_130206_EF_MetaG | ecosystem: Environmental > Aquatic > Freshwater > Lake | place: Lake... | reverse complement strand
GCGGACCTCGTCCATTTGCATTTCCAGGTGGGGAAACACCACCATCTGAACAAAACACACCTGAAAAAAGACCTACTGAAGCAGTAAAAAATGCAACAATTGTTACTGAAGATTATGCAACAATGACGTATACTCAAATAGTAAACCAATCACTGCTCTACGTCAAAGATAAAGAGTTTCCTGGAATTGATTTTAGAGAAATTACTCTTGAAAACGCTTATGAAGGTTCTCATAAACCAAAATTTATTCCATATAGTGGAGAAAGTAAAGGTTATGTAGAAGAAAAGAGTCCGTTACATTTAGAAGAAAATAATCTTAAAAGCGATTTTGTAAAACTTAGTGTAAATGGAGTCTTGTTTAGAGCATACATTACAGCTTTTAGTGATGGCGTAACAGCCAATTGGAATACAGTAGAACCTGATCCAGGAACTATAAACGCAGTAAAAACAATTGCAGGCATTTCTCGATCAGGAAATGTTAGTTTTAAAGTTGTATCATTATCGCAATCAGATCAACTTATAATGGTTGCAAAATTACAAGGGTTGACTAATGCATTAGTACCACGGTTAACTGATGGCGGTTACATCCTTCCATTAGTTAGAATAATTGTTGGTAACTTGTTTCAGGAATATTGTTACATTGAAAGTATTAAATTTGATATACAACCAAGTGAGTATAGTTGGGATATTGATTATCAATTACCACAAATAATGGATGTAGCAATTAGTTTTGCAGTTTCAACTGGAACCTCCACTTTTATTAATAATCTAGCGCCGTTTGTTAGTATAAAGTCACTTGAAAAAACAAAAATAAACGATTACAATGAATACTAGTAGATACAACACAATAAAAATAAAAAATAATGATATGGGTAAAAAGGTATTAAAACCAGTACTATACCCAAGCATACCAAATAGTCCAAATGACACCTATATAATAGCTGCACCAGGAACTCGACTTGATGTATTAGCATTTACCTATTATGGAAACGTAAACAACTGGTGGATTATAGCAGAAGCTAATAGTATTGGCAAGGGTACATTTACAATTAAACCAGGATTGCAATTAAGAATACCAAGCAATTTAGATAGAATACTTAACAACTATACTGAGCTAAATAAATAATAATATGAATAATCCATTTGAGTTTCGAGCAGTACCAAAAACAGTGAAAGATGAGCTAGCATTGCGCGCTCAATTTGCCGATCGCAAAGCAAAACCAGTAACACCAATGGCGGTAAACTACCGTATAACTAGTATGTGTGAGCAGTGTGATGATAATTATCAACTAGCCTCACCAACACTGCGCAATAAAATAAATCCAACTACTGGCCTTATTACCTATCCAAGTGTATACGGTATATCAATAAAAAAACAAGGTGAACTAGGAACAACAAAAAAATGTACGATATCAATAACATGCTACAATGAAGATCAACTATTTGAACTACAAAAATGTTATTTTATACCTGGCATGAGTGTAAGAGTTGAAATCTGGACTATAGATGCACCACCACCAGCCATCGATAAGACCCTAAGCAATAATGAAGCAATTTTAAAAATGTCAAAACACACTAATGAGACTAGTGCAAATTATGAAGGATTACAGGGTGTTGTAACTAATTTTACTTACTCTCTACAAAAAAGTGGATTACAGTTTATTTGGGTATGTACTGTTGAAGTTGTGAGTGCATCTGCAAGTTCATTAAATCATCCAACATCTGCTCCATGTAAAAATACAAACAGCTTAGGAGGTCCTGTAGGAACAGTTGGTCAACAGTGTGAAACAAGTGTTCCTGGACCAGATGGAGAAAAGCGTTTAGAAATTAGATCTTCATTATACAACCATTTCAAGTTATTAAACAGCGTTAGTAGAGACTTTTTGGATAACGCAGACTATCTTAAAAAAGTAAAAGATAGTATTACACCATCTAGTTATTTAAACTACTTTATACACGACACAGATCGATATGAGATATTTACTAAACCATACTGTCAATTAAGGTATAGAGGTGCATCTAGATTTGTAAGCACAGCAAGAAATTTATGGGAAAAGCTTTGGGGTACTGAGGAGGGTGGTGAAGGTATTAATTATGCGCATGAGTACTATATAACTTGGGGTAGATTGGAATTATTAATAAATGAGTTAGTATATAATGGTACCACCTTTACTAACTTAAAAGGAAAAACCGTATTAAACAGCGAAGGTGTATTGTTACCATGGTCAAGCAACTATATTTCAACAGATCCCAGAGTTTGTGTATTAACAGAAGGTACATGGCAAGATTATTTGTTTAAGCAAGGTGATGATGGGTGGAGTAGTGCCGTATCATATGCTAAAAACGGTGTGGTAACAAACACAGATGGCAGTCAATCGCTACATCTTCAACACATACTGTTAAATGTAGTAATGTTACAAAATATGTTAGATGAAGTTGAAGGTGAAGGTGGTGATGGTTTGATTAGTACTTTTATACAAAAGGTATTGGATCAAGTATCTACTGCAACTGGAGGAGTGTGGGAGTTAATAGTAACAGCCAGTCCTACACCACAAACAAACTTGGAAGTAGGTTCGGCTGCAGAAACAATCTTTAAAAATGCTCATGCACATATAACTGTATTAGAAATGAAAGGTAGTGGTGTTAAAGAAGTAGAGCCATACGTAATACCGTCAGTTAAGGATGTTGGTGGTGACAAATCGGTCATAAGGGAGATAGACTTTGAAATGAAAATGACAGATGCAATGAAAACTCAAGCACTATACGCAGGAAAAACATCACTATCTAACAATGCGTGTGCAGGAGCTGCTCACACTGCTTTTAATTTAAGTAACACTTTTGTTAACCTTGCTGGTACTTTTGGATCAGAGAATTTAGATGAATGCAAACCTTGTAAAAACAATTTTCCAGATGATAAAGAAAAACCAGCTGTAGGCTATGCTCAATGGATGTTTGATTTCAAAGAATCACAAAGTACATACGAAGACAGAGGATTTTTTCAGTTTCCAGATTACTTAATTATAGAAGATGTGTCAGTAGAAAGTTTATCAAAAGCATATAGAGCAGCACTAGATAGTGCAATTAATGATGCCACTACTGGCGCAACACCAATTTGCAAAGGACAACCACTACCTTTTTCATTAAAAATTTCAGTGGCAGGAATAGGAGGCTTTGGATTTGGTCAGTTAATAACAACCAGTCTTATTCCAGAAACAATTCGAGACGTTTATTATTATCAAATACTTGCAGTTGAGCACGATTTCAGTAATCAAACCGGCTGGATTACCACTATTACTACCGTACCAAGGACCAAGTCTAAAGGTACAGCAACCCTTACAACAGGAGCATTTGAGCCATATAAAAAACCTAATCATCAAACTAAAATAGTATACACTGGACATGCAACTAATACTAATGCAAAAGTAACGTTTAATAAAGATGGCTCCACAACAAAAACAAATGCAATACTGTCAACCGAAAGACAGCAACCAATTAAAATACCTGACTTTGTACAAAAAGGAAATTTTAAATTTGATCCTAAAAAAATGCCAAAATTTGATCCTAATAAAAAATATTAATAATTATTAATTAATTCACTTACTGCCAAAGTAAGTTTAAATAATATGAAACCTAATAGTGAGTATTTATATACAAAAGGAAATGAATTTAGTCTTAATGGTCAAAACTACATTGGAGAATACCATTATGAAAACATGACACCAACAACTGAACCAGAATTGGGTGATGGCATTGTGTTGCGCAAAAGATATACAAACCCAGATCATTACACATATGATAAATTACTTAAATTTGACACACTAGTATCTAGTTTTATATCACCAAAACCATATATGCCTATCATATCCAATCAAACATATGTTGCTGGCTATGTTACTCGGTATTTTGTTGAAAAGATAAATGATAGTCAAAGTTACCCTATAGAAATTGACTTATCACAATTTAAAAAATTTGGTAAAAGGGGTGGTATCGATAACGGATTGTATGGTATTGTTAGTGTAAATTGGAAACTGACAGGACTAATTGCTGATATAATAACATATAATCAAGATGAGATATACTTTGCATCAGACAAAGTACCAAAAATAGCATACGGTGTACGCAATTACACAGAATATGCAAGAATAGTTTAAACTAGTTATAAATTTTGTTACTAATTTAAAAATATGTATATTGTTCTACATGATTGTAGATAATATACAACAAATACAAAACCTAAAGAATAAGTCCGTATTCTTATATCCAATAAAAAAGGATGATAGATTACACAGATGCAATAATCCCATTATAGGATTTGTTGTAATTGATACCGAATCAAAAGAAGCATACACAATAAGTAACGGACACTGTGACGGAATATTAAACACATCTGATTTAGATTTTTTAAAAGATTGCAAAGTATATTGCTATGATGTAATATCATTCAAGTACTGTGGATACAATACAGACAGCTACATAGATGCTCAAATGCAATACTATCTGTTCACAAACAAGCCTTATGAACTAGATACTCCAGGAGTAGTCAATCATTACACCAGACAATATCAAAACTGTCATAAGATAAATGATTTAGTACCATTACATAAACATGAAGAAATTGCTTTAAACATTTTTAATGATATATGGATTGCAGATGAACAAGCAGGATTGGCATTCTATCAACATCAATTACAAAATGTGTTTTACAATATTGAAAGACATGGTTTAAGTATTGATCCTATTTTATTTGAAGAACGTTTTAGTAAAACTTTTAGTAGAGTTGGTAATACGTGTTACTCACAATACAATTACTACACAACAACTGGAAGACCAAGCAATAGGTTTGGTGGTATAAACTTTGCAGCTTTAAACAAAGAAGATGATACTAGAAACTGTTTTGTAAATAGACTTGGTACTTTGGTTGAGATTGACTTTAATTCATATCATCCAAGACTAATTGCATCTTTAATTGGATATGATTTTAAAGGTGAGAATGTATACGAACACTTAGCCAAACATTACAGCAACACTCAAACACCAACACAAGAGGACATTGAAAAAGCTAAAGAAATGACTTTTAGGCAGATATATGGAGGAATACAACAACAGTATATGCATATACCTTTCTTTGCGTCTATTGAAGCATTAGCACAAGAGATTTGGAGAGAAGCTAACAGTAGTGGGTATGTAGAGAGTCCTATATCAAAAAGAAGATTAGTATTAGCTAATTATCAGGATATAACTGTGTACACTTTGTTTAACTATTTTATTCAGATGTATGAAACAGAACAAAACGTAACAATGCTTAATGAGTTGTTTAAAACACTAGATAAAGATATTGTACCAATACTATACACATATGATAGTATCTTGTTTGATTTACCAAAAGATAAGTGTGAGTTATTGCAAGAGTCATTAAACAAAGTGATACCAACTCATTTTCCATTCAAGATAAAAACAGGTAGTAATTATAAGTGTTTACAGTAAATGGAGATATTTATATTAAACAACTGAGTAAATGAAAAAATCAGAACTGGTTAAAATGATTCGTGAAGAAGTAGCAAGTTTACTTTGTGAGAAAAACATGAAGCGTAAGAACATTAAAGAAGAAGATACGGTAGATCCTGCAGAAAAGGGATTAGAGGATAAGGTAAAACAAGCTGATATTGCGCTTAGAACATACCAATTAAACAAAGCTAAAAAATAAGCTTAGTACTATCAAACAGATGAGACCTCAACTACTTTGCACTTTTACTTATTTAGATAAACTACCAGTTAGTATTGGAGATATCTATAAAGCATATAGTGTTGATGATGTTGCAAATATGAAATGTTATTACTATATTCAAGCTCCTAATAGTGTTGTTTGTATATATAATGTAAATACTAGCGAAAGAAGATTAGGTAACACAATATCAATCAATCGCAAAAAAGAAACTAACACATACTACAGCATTAATGCAATTAATAGTTTAATTCGCATTTTAAATAATGGAGTATTAGATAAAACATTCATTATTGAATGGAATAATTATAAAGACACGATGTTATTGGCAGATGGCCAAACAAACTATAAAACAATAGAAATAAGAGAATTGTCATATTAAAAGGCAAAAAAGTAATAAACAGTAGACAAGCATTGAGGATTTAAAAGTTAGCAACATAGTTGCAAGTATTAAAAAGAATCCTTATATTAATAAAAGTCAAGTAAGTTTAACAATTAAAAACAAGTAAAAAATGGCAATCAATTTAGATTCGATTAAAGCAAAGTTGCAACAGATGCAACAAACAAACAGTGGTGGAAATAAGGCTAGTGAGCATATTTGGAAACCAACAGTAGGAAAAACTCAAGTACGTATCGTACCCTACGCATTCGACAAAAACAATCCCTTTCAAGAAATGTACTTTCATTATGAAATTGGAAAACGTACAATGGTATCACCAGTATCATTTGGACGTCCAGATCCAATCGTAGAATTTGCAGAAAAGTTAAAAAAGTCAGGAGACAAAGATGACTGGAAATTAGGTAAGAAAATTGAGCCTAAGTTTAGAGTTTATGCACCAGTTATTGTTCGTGGTTTAGAACATGAAGGTGTTAAGTTTTGGGCTTTTGGTAAACAAATCTTTACTGAATTATTAGGTATTATATCAGATCCTGATTACGGTGATATTACAGACATTATGAACGGACGTGATGTTACTGTAGAATATACAGCAGCAGAAAAAGAAGGAGCATTTCCAACTACAACAGTACGTGTAAAACCAAACACAACTCCAGCAACAACAGATAAAGAAATTGCTGAGAAGATTGTAAATGGTCAGAAAAATCTTAAAGACTTATTCACTGAATTAAGTTATGCAGAAATGACTGAAGCTTTACAAAAATGGTTAGATCCAAATTCAGGAACACAAGATGGCACTAAGCAATCAGGAAGTCCTATCACTGGAGCTACAACAGCAACCAAATCAGAAGATATCTCTTCAGCATTTGATTCACTATTTAATTCATAAGAGTTATGGCAAAGCAGACAAAAAAAGTACCTGACGAAATATCAGGCAGAGACGAACTGGCTTCATTATTAGCTGACAGTTTAAATAAACAGTTTAAAGACTTTAAGGCTGCTCATTTCCTAAGTGGAGAAGAAGATACACCAACAGATTTAACGGAGTGGGTCGGAACAGGATCCACTCTATTAGACCTTGCTATCTCTAATAGACCAAATGGAGGATTTCCAGTAGGTCGTATTATTGAGTTACAAGGAATGGAGGCTTCAGGTAAAAGTTTAGTTGTAGCACATGCATTAGCAAACACACAAAAGAAAGGTGGATTAGCAGTATACATTGATACAGAAAATGCTTTAAGTGAAGAATTCTTAACAGCTGTTGGAGTAGATGTGTCAAACATGTTGTATGTACCTTTGGAAACTATTGAGGATTCGTTTGAAGCTGTAGAGAATATTATTGAAACAGTTCGTAAAAGTTCAAAAGATCGTTTAGTTACTATTGCAATAGATTCAGTTTCAGCTGCAACTACTAAAATAGAGCAAGATGCTGACTATGATAAAGATGGTTGGGCAACTTCAAAAGCTATCTTAATGTCAAAAGCAATGCGTAAGATCACAAACATTATTGCAAAGCAAAGAGTTCTTTTAATCTGCACATCACAACTTCGTGAAAAGATGGGTGTAATGTTTGGTGACAAATGGACTACTAGTGGTGGTAAAGCTTTGGGTTTTAATGCAAGTTGCAGAATTAGACTTAAAGGTATAGGAAAGTTAAAAAGTGGTACTGGTAAGACAGAACAGATTATTGGAGTACAAACGGAAGCTCAGGTAATTAAGAATCGTATGGGACCTCCTTTTAAGAAAGCAACTTTTGATATCTACTTTAGTTCAGGAATTGATGATAAAAATAGCTGGTTAACAATTATTAAAGATCATAGCTTACTTAAACAATCAGGAGCTTATTACACATTAGTGAATGAAGTTACTGGAGAAGAGATTAGGTTTATGTCTAAAGATTGGAAAGGCATGTTGGATTCAGATCCAGAGCTAAAAGACTTTTGTTATAAAAAGATCTGTGATATATTCATTATGAAATACAAAGCTGAAGATGGATTTGATCCAGATTCGATATCAGTTGATGATGGTGATTTAGTAGATTAATGATAAATAAATATCAAGCGCTGATTAATGAGCTCAAGCTCAGACAAAGTGAAACTGAGACTATCCATAAAAACTCTAGGGTTTTAATTGTGGATGGTCTCAATCTCTTTATAAGAGCATACTCAGCGAGTCCCGTTACAAACGGCAATGGAGAGCATGTAGGTGGAATATCAGGATCACTATTAAGCTTAGGTCATGCTATCAAGAACATTAATCCAACTAGGGTTATTATGGTGTTTGATGGTAAGAATGGCTCAGCTCGTAGAAGATCAATATTCCCAGACTACAAAGCTAATCGAAAAGTAAAGATTAGACTAAACAGATCAGAAACAGTTGATAAAGAAGACAATCAATTACAGCAATTGCTAAGACTAATTCAGTACTTGGAAATTATGCCTATTACCACTATGACTATAGATGGTTCAGAGGCAGATGATGTTATTGCTTATTTAGCAAATGATTACTTAGCTGTGAAAGATTCACAAGTATTTATAATGTCTTCAGATAAAGACTTCATGCAATTAGTAGATGACCGTGTTCATATATGGAGTCCAACTAAAAAGCGTATGTTTTATACTGATGATGTGATTACTGAATATGGAGTACCACCAACTAACTTTGCTATATACAGATCTTTAATTGGAGATGATAGTGATAATATTCCTGGAGTACCTGGACTTGGCACTAAGACTATCTTTGAGAGGTTTCCTAAGTTTACACAAGAAGCTATGAACTTGGATGAGTTTTATAAGTATGCACAAGAAGTATCAGTAGGAAGTAAAGTAAAAATTTACAATAAAGTACTAGAAGCTGAAGCAAATGTTAGATTGTATTTTGAAGTAATACAATTAGGCACAAGCGATATCAACATGAGTAATAAAATGAAGATTATTGGTATGATGGAAAAGCCAGTAGAAAGACTTGTAAAAATAAAATTCCATACAATGTTAATTGAGGATGGTATGACATCAGCTATTAAAAACACAGAAATGTGGTTAAGAGAAGTTACTTAAAATTAGATAAACATACCTTGGAAGATTAATAAATTATTAGTATGGTTACAATATGCAAGTAGAAGATACATTAAGTTTTTTTGGAACTGGTTTTCAAAATAAAGTGCTCACAGTCTTAATGAGAGACAGGGCTTTCTTGCAACAAGTGCATGATATACTAGATCCAAAATACTTTTCATCAGAATCCAGTCAATGGATAACTAAGACTATATTGAAGTATTTTGGTGAATACAAATCACCACCAACATTAGAAGTATTGAAAGTTGAGTTAGATCAGATTGAAGTACCTATGCTCAAAACTACAGTAGTTGATAATATTCGTGAGGTGTTAAAATTTGCAGAAGCAGAAGATTTACAATACATTAAAGATAAGACATTAGACTTTTGTAAAAACCAAAAGCTTAAAGCAGCAATTTTAAAATCAGTTGAGTTACTTAAATCAGGTAAGTATGACGAAATTAAAAGCGGTATAGATGATGCTATGAAAGCAGGATCTGATCGTAATATAGGTCATGAATATATTGATGATATGGCTTTACGTTTTGTAGAAAATAAAAGAAACACCATAGTAACTCCTTGGGACGTGCTTAACGAGATTATGGATGGTGGATTAGGTTCTGGTGAAATGGGAGTGTTTGTAGCTCCTGCAGGTATTGGTAAGTCAATGGCTTTAGTTAATATAGAAGCAGATGCAGCTAAGAAAGGATTAAATGTTATTTACTATACTTTAGAGTTATCAGAAACTTATGTAGGAGCTCGTTTTGACTCACACTATACTAATATACCTTCACAAGATTTAAAATTTCATCAAGAAGAAGTTATTGAATCTCTTAAAGGAATTAAAGGTAAACTAATTATTAAATACTATCCAACTAAAACAGCTACAGTAAATACAATAGCAGCTCACTTAGATAAGTGTGTAATGCAAGGTGCTAAACCAGATTTAGTATTATTAGACTATGCTGACTTGTTAAGAGATACTGGAGTGAAAGGTTCTGTAAGAAATGATATTATGTTAGGTAATATCTATGAAGAGCTGAGAGGATTAGCAGGTACATATCAAATACCAATTTGGACTGCATCACAAGCTAATCGATCTGCTTTGGAAGAAGATATTATTGAAGCAGACAAGATTGCAGAATCATATGCAAAAGTAATGGTTGCTGATTTTGTAGTATCACTATCAAGAAAGACTGCTGATAAAATATCAGGTACTGGTAGATGGCATGTAATTAAAAATCGTTTTGGTCCAGATGGATTAACCTTTCCAAGTAAAATGAATATGGCAACAGCACATATTAACATCTATGCAGAGAACACTGTATTAGGTAAAGAAGCAAAAATACTAATGCAAAACAATGATGAAGTAATTCGTCAAGCGTTAGCAAATAAATTTTCAGAATTAAACAATTTAATCAATTAAAAGGTTAAGTCAATAACTATTTATACTAAACTAACAATTTATAAATCTACACATCTATGATGACAATATCAAATGAGATCTTGAGTGAAATTACTGTCTTCTTAAAGTACGCAAAGTACGTACCAGAACTACAAAGAAGAGAAACCTGGGAAGAATTAGTAACCCGTAACAAAGCCATGCATTTAAAAAAGTATCCAGCATTAGCAGGAGAAATTGAAGAAGTGTATAAAATGGTTTATGAAAAAAAGATATTACCATCAATGAGATCCATGCAATTTGCTGGAAAGTCTATTGAAACATCACCAAATCGTATTTACAATTGTGCATACTTACCAATTGATGACGTAAGAGCATTTGGTGAAACAATGTTCTTATTACTAGGAGGTACTGGTGTAGGGTACTCAGTACAAAAGCATCACATAGATTTACTACCAGAAGTAAGAAAACCAAATGCAAAAAGACATAAGCGTTACCTAATTGCTGATAGCATAGAAGGATGGGCAGATGCAGTAAAAACGCTGGTTAAAAGCTATTTTACTGGATCTATGACGATTGATTTTGATTTTAGTGATATCCGTCCAAAGGGAGCACGTCTAGTTACATCAGGTGGAAAAGCACCAGGACCACAGCCATTAAAAGAATGTTTAATTAAAGTACAAGGTATTTTAGACCTTAAAGAAGATGGTGACAAACTAACACCAATTGAAGTACATGATATGGTATGTCACATTGCAGATGCTGTGTTGGCAGGTGGTATTCGTAGAGCAGCACTTATTAGTTTGTTCTCTGCTGATGATGAAGAAATGATTTCTTGTAAGTCAGGTAACTGGTGGGAAAGCAATCCACAAAGAGGTAGAGCTAATAACTCTGCAGCTTTGCTAAGACATAAAGTAACAAAAGAATTCTTTTTAAATTTATGGAAACGTATTGAATTAAGTGGAGCTGGTGAGCCAGGTATTTACTTAACTAATGATAAAGATTGGGGAACTAATCCATGTTGTGAAATTGCTTTACGTCCATTTCAATTTTGTAATTTATGTGAAGTAAACGTAAGTGATATTGAATCTCAAGAAGACTTAAACAATCGTGTTAAAGCAGCAGCATTCATTGGAACACTACAAGCAGGATACACAGACTTTCATTATTTAAGAGATGTATGGAAACGTACAACAGAAAAAGACGCTTTAATTGGAGTATCAATGACTGGTATTGGATCTGGTACTGTGTTGGGATACAACATGAAAGAATCAGCTAAGATTGTAAAAGAAGAAAACGAAAGAGTAGCTAAAATTATAGGAGTAAATAAATCAGCTCGTACAACTACAGTTAAACCTGCAGGTACTACTTCATTAACATTAGGAACTTCAAGTGGTATTCATGCTTGGCATAACGACTATTACGTTCGTCGTATTCGTATTGGTAAGAATGAAGCTATCTACACTTATTTGTTATTAAATCATCCTGAACTGATAGAAGATGAATATTTCCGTCCACACGATACTGCAGTGATATCAATACCACAAGCAGCTCCAGAAGGATCTATCTTAAGAACTGAATCACCATTTCAATTATTAGAGCGTATTAAAAAAGTACATGTAGAGTGGGTTAAGCCAGGTCATAGAGGTGGTAGTAATACACACAATGTATCTGCAACTGTATCTATCAAACCAGAAGAGTGGGAAGCTGTGGGAGATTGGATGTGGAATAACAAAGATCACTACAATGGCTTATCAGTACTTCCATTTGATAATGGTAGTTATGTTCAAGCACCATTTACAGATTGTACAAAAGAAGAGTATGAAGGAATGATGAAACACCTACATAACATTGATTTATCTAAAGTTGTGGAAATGGATGACAATACAACATTAAAAGAACAAGCAGCTTGTGCTGGAGGAGCGTGTGAGATAAAATAATGATACCATTACAATACGATTGGATTTACCAACTATATGTAGCTGAAATACTACAACAAATAAAAAGCAAGTAATGAAGGTTCTTTTTAAAAAGTTAAACAAACACGCAGTAACACCATCTTATGCAAAGGATGGTGATGCTGGTTTAGACATCACAGCCATAACAAGAGATATTGTTATCACAGAAGATTACGAGTATATTGAATATGGAACTGGTTTAGCTTTTGAAATACCTGTAGGATACGTAGGATTACTTTTTCCACGTAGCTCTGTAAGTAAAAAAGACATACTACTATCAAATGCTGTAGGAGTGATTGACTCTGGTTATAGAGGTGAAGTATCTTTTAGATTTAAAAGACTTGCATGGGACAGCGCTATCTATAATGTTGGAGAAAAAATAGGACAATTAATTATTATACCATATCCACAAATACAATTAGAACAAGCAAAAGAATTATCTGACACTGAACGTGGAGCAAATGGATATGGTTCTTCTGGATTATAAGACTATTTATATATAAAATGGAACAGTTAGCATCATTATTTTTTCACAGTAGAACACAAGCACACGTATATCACTTAGGTGTAAAAGGTCCTGGTTCGTTTGCTGCACATAGTGCATTACAATTGTATTACGAAAATATTATTGACTTGATTGATGGCTTAGTAGAATCTTATCAAGGTAAGAATGGACTAATCAAGTTTCAAGAAGTAGATGGATTAGATACAAATTGTGATATAGATAATATTGTTAAATATTTTGAAAAACTTTGTACAGCTTTAGATAAGCTAAGAAAAGAAGAAAAATTACAAGATACTTGGATACAAAATCAAATAGATAACATTGCACAACTGTTGTATAGTACAAAATATAAATTAGTAAACTTAGCATAATGAGTGAACAAACAAACTATATCAACTTAGATACAATATTAGGGGAAAAAAAAGAAACAGTGAAAGATCAAGTAATTGTAATACAAGAAGCAATTACACCAATTACACCAACTCGTATTGTGGATTGGGATAGTATACTAAGTGAAGTATCTTACAAACTACCAAAAGGATATCCTACTGTAGTAGATGGAGTGTTTACTGAAAGAGAAGAGATCATAATCATTAACGAAGCTTTAGAAGCAGAAGGATTACCAACACTTCCATTAACAGAGGCAAAGGACGTTAAGGTGGTTACAAGTACGATTAAACCTGGACCATTCATCAAATGGCTAGATAGCCTTACTATGGTAAAAAAGACTGCTTGGTTTGAGTTAATTCCTGTTGTACAAGCTATGTCTGGCAAAAGCAAGTTGACTGTAAATATTATGTCAGATACAATATCTAAGAAATCAGGGCTAGATTGGGGAGAGGGTAAAGATAATATTGATTGGATTACAAACGAGCTTATCTATGTTGCAAAAAATAAAAAAGATTTAGACTATGTAAATAATGAATATCTTCCTAAAGCAACTGGAACTCCTTTATTTTTAAGAGGATCAAACACACCAAGTTCTTTCTTATGGTCTAAAATAAACACAACCTTCTACAAATGGGTTAAAGAGTCAGGCATAGAAAAAAATAAAGACTTTACAGCTGACGTAATATTGTTTTGGGGAATTACCGATCCAAAGTCAGAAGAAGATTTAATTAGAAAAGCAATTGAGAAACCAAAAGTAGTAAAAGGTAGTCTGATTGATTTGGGTAATGGTAAATTTATGGCTTGTGTTAGTTTAAAAGCAGGAGTTGAAGCTCGTATGGGTAAGGTAACTTCCTATTTAGCTGGACAAGCTGGTTTGGATGCAGACGATACCACCAATGAGGCTATAATAAACGAAAGTTGGATCACAGACAAGCTTACACAAGCATCTGACTGGTTTAAAGAAAAGTTCCAACAAGTTAAGCAATTCTTTAACGACCTTGGCAAAACCATAACAGACACAGTAAATAAACTTCCAGGAGTGTCACAAGCTGAGCAAACAGCAGCTGCAATTGATAATCTTGAAAATTGGTTGGAGGAATATGATAACAATAATCCCACACTAACAGAGGGTAAAGAGGATAGTGGACCAATATTTTGTGACACATGTATACAAGAAAGAGTTAAAAATCTACAAAAATACATAAAAAGCTTTGAGAAAGGTGTGTCTTTAGATGATTTAAGTAAGCAAGCTATGGAATTAGAAAAACTTAGGTTTTTTAAATATAAAATTACTGACATAGATAAAAACGTTGTTAAAGCTAAAAAAGCAGGTCTAGATAGACTTGTTAATACGATTATAACTGCAAAACCAGCTAACCCAAACAGTTCAAATTACAATAAAGCTATAAAAGCAGGTTATAAGGAACCTAAAAGAAGTACTAATAAATGCAAACTCTTAGATCTTGCACCACTTGATAGACATGAAATTAAAAATCTACTATTCATATCTGCAAATGCTAATGGAATAAAGGTATTGAATACAATGTTTCAGAGTATATTAACTAGCGTACAACCTTATAAAAAAAATGCACCCAAAGCTAGAGAGTCGTTTATACGTTATGTGGTTAATTTGAATGCACAATCTATTTTTGGTGGATCTGGTCAATTACCTTTAATAAAATATAACGGAAAGAGCATTACATATCTAGGCACAAAAACAGATTATGTAAACAAATACACTAAAAAAATAGATAACGATTTTGGTGAATCAAAATTACCTATCCTGAGTATGATCATAACTCCTGTAGAAAGAGCAAAAAACGAAAAGGAGACACCATTCTACTACAGCCTAGCACTATACACACTATACAGTGTAGAAAAAGAAAAAGGGGATAATGTACAAATGAAGTATGCATCAATAAATTTTAAATGTAATAGTGGTAGTAAATTTGCATTTGTAATAGAAGCCGATAATGAAGTTACAGCCAATAGTCTAGAAAAAAAGTTATCTGTAAAATAACTATTTATATTAAAACAAAGACTATTTATATTAAACAATTAAACAATGAAAATATCAGAATTTAGAAAACTAATCAGAGAAGAGGTTAGAAGAGTAGTTAACGAAGAAGAATACGAGATAGCACTAAAAGGTACACCTAAAGTAAAGGTTATTATGGGTGATGACACTGTAACTATAACTCAACAACTACCACCAATAAGTAAGACAACTTCAACGGTTAAACTCAGCATAAAGCAATTTGCAGAATTAATCGAAAATCCCTACTAACAAACAACCAAAACAAATAAAAACAAAAATGAAAATATCAGAATTTAGAAAACTAATCAGAGAAGAGGTTAGAAAAGTAATTAAAGAAGCAAAGCTTGATCCAAACGCAACTTACAAAGTAGACATTGGAGCCAGTCGTGGAGAATTTGATCCATCTGATTTAAAAAAAGTATCTGGTGAGCCATTAATGGTAGCAAAAGCTGTAAAGAAAAAAGCTATTGCTGATAACGATGGTGATGATGAGTTTGCAATGGCATTGAAGCTTGATGAAGACACTTACTATATTATGACTGGTGAGGAATCAGTAACTATTGTAGGAAAACCAAAGTCTAAAAAATATGGGGCATTTTGGTCATTGATAGGCACAGACGATGAAGCGGCTGCTAAAATGTTTGATGCTATAGAAGATGCTACTACAAATGCAAAACAAATATAAATAAACAAATATAAACAAAAATGAAAATATCAGAATTTAGAAAACTAATCCGTGAAGAGGTTAGAAAAGTAGTTAGAGAATCAAAATCAACTAACACTAGAAAACGCAGATTAAATGAAGAAGTTTCAGTCTCAGAACTAGAAAAAATGAAAGCTACAGTTGGGTACATTGCACATGAAGGACCAGTATATGACCTTTTAGATGAATATGATGAAATGACAGCGGAAGATGCAGTGATTATATCATTTGAAAAAGGATCTAAGAAAGTGCTTGATTATGCAAAGGATTATGGAGGAAATGCAAGTCAAATAAAGGAAATGGTAGTTAAGCTTAACAAGCTAAAAACAATGGGAACCAAGTTTGTGTTATATGGACTTGAAGCTGATCTTAACCTAGGTGTGCTCTAAAAAGCTAAACAAAAACAAATTTAAAAAAGACTTGCTTATGTGAGTCTTTTTTGTTATATTTAAGTTATGATATTAGGAACAGAAGTTATATCTTTTAGCGACAATCTCTTTCAAGTAATTAAAACTTTTCCAAACAACGAGAAGTTTCCAATTGATGAAGCAAAAGAATATTATAATTGTGATACAGTTTTAAAAAGAGAGGAAAGACTTTATTTTTGTAGAAAAATAGATGAAGCTCAAATCATAGATGACACACAAGCTGTCGAAGTTATAGAAGCTACCCAAGCTACCCAAGATGAAAAAATTAATGATTAAATATATGGAAACAAACAACAACAATGACTATTGCTCATTATATGAGTTTTTAGGTCGTGCAGCAGGATCAGACTTAGGAAAGGCTGTAGCAAGCTCAGCAGGAGCACGTAAAATAAAAATAAACACACAAGAAGTGTCAAACTCCAAGTATACTGGAAAAGTATTAACTTATCCAAGAGCATTCTTACAAGAATACTTTCATGGTTCGCATACTTTGGATGTATTAGATTCAGATGCTTTACCTTTTTAAATTATAAAATATAGTGTTTCATGGATACGGTGATATTTATAAGAAATAACAACCATGAAAGATTATAGAAGGATTTGGATAAAAGCAAATGGACCGATACCATTAGATGAACAAGGTAGAAGATATGATATACATCATGTAGATGGAAATAGAGAAAATTGAGTTAAGTAATTTACAATGTGTGTCAATAGAAGAACATCTAAACATACATACTAATCGAGGAGATTGGGCAGCTGCTTTTAGGATTGCTCAAAGGATGGATATAGATCCAAGAATTAAATCTGAGTTAATGAGCAGATCAAACAAAAGAAGATTAGAGGAAGGTAGTCATCCATTTACAGACAAAAAAATCAGAGAAACTAATTTAAGAACAACTATGGAAAAAATTAAAAATAAAGAGCATCCATTTCAAAAACTAGAAACCAATAAAAAAGCCGTTAAAGCAAAGCAAGAAAAGTATAATCACAAAGAGCTCTCAGAGCAAGCAAAAAAAGGATGGGATTTGTGGAAACAAAATAATCCTAATACTGATAGAACAACAAAGGGAAGTGAACTAGGTGCTGAAAAAACTAAAGGAACAAAGTGGTATCACAAAGAAGATGGTACACAACTAAGAACAACTCCAAATAATCCTCGTATACTTGAAGAGAATTGGTTACAAGGTAGATTTAGAGGAAAAGAGTTGTCTATTAAAGCAAATTTAAGTAAGTTAAATAAAAAACAATAAATTATGACGTTTCAATCAACAAAACTATTTGATGGGTACTCGACAGTCTTTCGCCAATGGAAAGCTGGGGGTACCCATTGTTAAGGTAAATTTTTACATGGCTATGGTATATCTTTTAGAGTGTGGTTCGAAGGTGAATTAGACTATAGAAATTGGATATGGGATTTTGGTGGAATGAAAAGAGCAAATACAACCATTGATGGAATGAATCCTAAAATGTGGATGGATTATATGTTTGATCATACAACATTAGTAGCTGAGACGATCCATTCCTAGAAGAGTTTAAAAAAATGGATATAGAGGGTATCATACAAATGCGTATTATCCCAGCAACTGGTGCAGAACGATTTGCAGAGTATATTTTTAACAAGCTAAATGACTTTGTCCAAGTAGAGACAGAGGGTAGAGTAAAGGTATCTCAGGTAGAGTTTATGGAGCATAGTAAGAACACGGCAATATACAAACCACAAATAAAATAATATGCATATGGAGAATAATTATTGGGTTACAACAACCACATTTGGAGACATTAAAATAAATTACATATATGGATTATAATAAAGTACAACCTATCATTGAAGCGTATACATGTATTCAAACTGAAGGCTCAAAAGCAGGGTATCCTAACTTTTTAATTAGAACAACAGGCTGTACTCACAGATGTTATTTTGGTGAAGGAGGATGGTGTGATTCTTGGTACACAAGCATTCATCCAGAAAAAGGAACTTGGACTCTTAATGCTATCAAAGAATTGTTTGAAGCCAATCCACAAATCAATCATTTAATGATATCAGGTGGATCTCCAACCATGCATCCTAAGTTAATAGATGAATTAGTCACTATGGCTAAAAATATGAGATTAATGCACGTTACAATAGAGACTGAAGGAAGCCATTTTGTTGAAACTAATTATAAAATAGATTTAATATCATTATCACCTAAGTTTAAAAACTCAATTCCAAAATTAGAAACTGAAACACCATTAGGAGTAGCTGTAGATGAAAAGCTTATCACACAACACAATAAGTTTAGAATGAATCATGATGCAATTAAAAACATGTTAAGCTATCATTTAGATTATCATTTTAAACCAGTTGTAGATAGAAATGATCCTGAAGTGTGGAATGAAATAGAAGAGTTTATTCAACACACAACATACCTAAAAACAAAGTATGGGTTATGCCTGCAGGAGACACACTAGACAAACTACAACCTAATTATCCTTATGTAATGGAAGAGTGTATTAAAAGAGGATATAACTTTACTGGAAGAGCTCATATTGTAGCTTATAACGATAAACGAGGAGTATAATGCACGAACTAATACACATAATAGGCATTTGTCCAGATAACATAAGTCATTTAGATTTAATTGACTTAGCTGTTGGAAACTATCAATATATTGCGGATATTAAAATAAAAACAATCAAATCATATGTTACTGAACGCATCAGAAGTAGAACTACTACTTCAAACAAACAACAAAGGAGCTAAGGCTCAAGTAGGTTATGACCTTACTTTAAAAGAAGTTAAACAAATCAACGGTGGAATCGTTATGGCTGATAAAACCATAGTAGATTAGTACACTGAAATAATGCCAACTAAAAATGCTAATGGAAAACTTATTTACAAACTGGAACCTGGAACTTACTCTATTACATTTGAGCAGGGAGTTAAATTACCTACCAACAGAGCAGCTTTCATTAGGCATCGCTCTAGCATACTCCGCTGTGGTGGGATAATCACAAGTGGAGTTTATGATCCAGGATTCACAGTGGATGAAATGGGTGGTGTGTTAATTGCAACTAAGCCTATTATCATTGAAAGAGGAGCACGTGTAGCACAGATTATCATGTTTGAAAGTCAAGAATCACAAGCCTATGATGGTCAGTTTCAAGGAAATAAAGACATAAAATAGTGTCTTTTAACCTTTACAGACTATTTATATAAAATGCTTTTATCTGAACTCCAGAAATACATCAGACGTGAAGTTACTCGTCATCAAATTTTAGAGAATCTAAAACAAGCTAAGGAGTACCTAAAAAATGGAAAACTTAGTGATAAAGAGTTGAAAAGTTTATTAGAAATAGATCCAACTCCACAAAAAAAGTATGTTGGATGGATGGCAAAAAAATGGATTGAAGGTGGTAAAAAAGAAATAGACGCTCAGCAACTAGAAGAATATATACCAACCTACGATAAACTTGTATCTACAAATAAGATAGATGAGAGAGATATTAACAAATTCAAATCAATCAAAGATCTTGCTGATAAAATTGAAGTAATTCAATCTACTGGTGAAGACGTGTCAGTATCTAGTCTAGAAAAAGATGCTGATGTGATCTTAGATAATGAGGATTTGCTAATAATGTCTCCTCACACACACGAAGCATCTCGTAAATTAGGATTATCTGCATTTGCACATAGAAAGTGTAAAGGAGGTAAAGACTCAGCTTGGTGTACAACCTACAAAAGTCCAGATCACTTTAACGATTACTACTACAGTAACAAAGTTACTTTTTATTATACCAAAGTGCTATCTGAAGATGTTATGGAGCAGCTACAAGAAGCTTTTCCAAAAAGATACCAAGCATTAGTTGTAATAGCTTTTGCAGTAATACCACAACGTGGTAGTGTGTTAATAGATGCATATGATGGAAAAGATAAAAGGATTACAAAAAAAGATATAGCAAAGCTTGTTGAAATTTTAGGTATTGGTGAATATTTGGTATCTAGAAAAGTAGAGGGTAGAGATAAACGAAAATTACAACTAACACTAGGTAAACTTAAAAAGAGTATTGGTAGTCCTGTTGAAACTGATGAAGAAGGACTTCCAGTTAGATCTGAATATAACTTTGATGATACAAAAATACCATTTACTTTACCTGAAAATTTAACAGTAGTAAATGGTGATTTAACCTTTGTAGACGTAACAGTTCCATTTACTTTACCTGAAAAATTAGAGGTAATAAATGGTAATTTAAGCTTAGATGGAGCTAATATTGATAGATTGCCATCAAGTCTTAGGTATATTAAAGGTCGATTATCTATAGACGCTAATGATAGTATTAGAGATACAAGTGCAGTTCTCCCACTAAAAGAATTTCCACCAAATTTAAAGTATGTTAGAGATTTATATTTAGGTCACGTGGGTGCAATAAAATTACCAGAAAACTTTAAATGTGAGGATATAAGAATAGTATATTCTAAAATATCAGAAATACCAGCAAGTATTAAAGCTAAGGATATGATTACGTTAAGAAGTAATCCTAACATAAAAATCATACCACAAATTAAAACTAAACATTTAGATATTAATGACTGTAATGGCATTCAAAAATTACCTGAAAATCTTGATGTGGAAAAGTTGGAGTTGGAGAATTGTAAAGGTATTACCACTTTACCAAATACTTGGAAAGTTAAAGAGCTATTACTTGATGGCTGCCCTAAAATCAACCAAATACCGTCAGGAAAGTATGATAAGATAGTTATTAACAACTGTCCTGGTATAAAATCATTACCTAATGGACTGGAAGTTGATGAACTTGAAGGAGATACTGCAACGTTACCACAAAAAGGAATCATTGGTTATGATGAATACAGTTCCGGTGAATATGACTATGACTCTAACAGAGGTCGGTCATCATTTTGGATTCCTGACAACACGACAGAGTTAAGCTCTGAACTTATATTTAATTCATCTGTATTAATAAAAATTGGTAAAGAATCAAAATTAAGAAATTTACCGTATGGAGATGGTTTTGACTTAGCAATATACGGAGCTCCTTTCCTAACAAACGACTCATTTCCAAAACAAAAACAAAAAATTGGTGACCTCTCCTTATACTGTCCTACAATAACACAAATACCATCCAACATATCTATTACTGAATTAACACTCGGCGAACCTAAGTATACAAGGTTGACAAGTGTACCAAAAGGACTTAAAAGGTTGGAGTTACATTATAAAAGTCTTGCTGCAATAGGTCTTTACAACCAGTTTCCAAAACTCAAAGGAATGGCTAAAAAAATAATAGATTACAATGTTCCCGACAGTCCTGCTTTTGACAAGTATATGCACGCAGTAGCCGATTCTTTAGGAATACGTCCAGCTGGCGAAAGCTGGTCTATTAGAATCCATTTTATTGACTGGGAACCAGTTTTTTAATAAATTAAAAAATAAATTATTACCTTTAACATTTATAGACTATTTATAATAAACAATTAAACAATGAAAACATCTGAATTAAGAAAATTAATACGTGAAGAAGCTAGAAAAGTAATAGCTACAAGTAAAAACAAATCTAATAAAGTTAATGAAGGTATCTTTGACACAATGATGAAAGCTTTATCACAAAAAGTGAAGTTAGATGGAACAATTCTTGCAAAACCAGAAGCTAAAAAACCTATTGCAGACTTAGATAAAGCAGCAAAAGGAAAACCAGAAACCCTTACAGCTTTTACAAAAATGGCTAAACAAATGGGAATTGATTTAGTACAAAATATGGAAAAAGTAAAAGAAGCAGTAGTGTATGCATTTATAAAAGGTAGATTTCAAAATTGGATAGCTGGCTCTTTCACAGGAGTATATGATCCAAAGACTTTTGAATTTTCACTAGTACCTACAGGATTAGGTCAAAACGCACTAACATCAGAATCACAAGACTCAATGCAAGTGGCATTGAAAAGAACAATTCGTGAAGGAACTCCAAAATTTAAAGTTGGACAAGAGGTAGACGATCTTAATGGTGATGAGCCTTTTAAAATAGTAAAAATGTATCCAAACAAAGCAGCTGCTATGATGGATATGAAAAAGACAATAAGTCCAAAACTTTATAAGGACCTTGTAGACGAAGTAAAAGAAATGTACAGTAATTATAGAGCAATAAGTTCTAAGGACGATAACAAACCATGGTATATTCTTAAGCCAACTGAACGTGCTGAAGACAAAGGATATCCACCATTTCTAAACCCAGAAGCATACGTATTCTTACCATAATAAGCAAACAAAAAATAAATTTAAGAAAGACTTGCAAATGTAAGTCTTTTTTTGTATCTTATAGTTATGAAAAAATACATAGAAGTAAAACTAGATATTGAAGGTTTGCATAATTGGATAGACTGGAATCTACCACACGTAGAATACTTAGCTCACTTACACAGACACACATTTGTGATCAACTGTAGACATGAAGTGACAGACTAAAATCGTGAAATAGAATTCATTGACTTTAAACATAAGATCAAACAATACATAGCTAAACGCTGGTATGATGCTGCTTATGGATGTTGTAATTTTGGATCAATGAGTTGCGAAATGATTGCTGAAGAACTATTAAATAGCTTTGGTCTTTGCAGATGCTCAGTATCAGAAGATGGTGAATTTTTTGGTATAGTTGAGATTTAGAGACTATTTATAAGCGTGATAAAGCTTAAAAGTATATTAGAGTCCATTAAAGTAAATAAGGATAATGAGACAATGAGTGTTGATATACTCGATGACAAAAACAAAAAAATAGGGGATTTTGCACTAGAAACAGGGGACCAAAAATATTGGACTATTATAGGTGCTCAAATAGATCCAACCTCTCGTGGAAAAGGTTATTATTATAAATCTATACTTGAGCTATTAGATAAGTATCCAACAATAGTTATAGTATCAGCCTTTCGTTCAGCAGAAGCAAACAAAGCTTGGGTATCTTTAAAAAAGAGACTTGGCGACAAATACAACATAAAAACTAAGGTGCAGGATGGTGAGATAGTTTATTACCTATCCAAAAAATAAAGTTGTAAATCTCAATTATATTTCTTACATTTAAGTTATGATAATTACAAACAAAGTAGTACTACTATTTGGAAAAATATGTAGTGGAAAAAGTACATATGCAGATGCATTATGCTACATTACAAAAGCAAAAAGAATTACAGTATCAGATATTGTAAAAAGAGTATCAGGTAAAATCTCTCGTAGTGAATTACAAAACACAGCACACATGGATGTGGAGATCATAAAAGAGCTATGTGCAGAAATTAACAAATATGATAAAGTAGTAATAGATGGTATTAGACAATACTCCATTGTACTAGGTTTATCAGCTGAGTATGGTTTATCTGAAATTGATATGATATGGTTAGAAGTATCAGATGAAATTCGTAAGTATAGATTTCACGATAGAGCAATTTCTAAAGATGATATTACATTTGAAGAAGCAGATGCTCGTGATGAAAAACTAGGATTAAAAGAATTAGCAGAATCGTTAAAAAAGACTTATACTATAATAAACAACTAAAATATGGAAATTAAATTATTAGAAAAGAGTAATGGTAACCTTCCTCGTACGGAAGAAGAAAAACAATACATGATTGAACAAGCAGCCATTTACTATGGTCAATTCTTAAATGCTTTAGGCTTTGATTGGACAAAAGATCCACATAGTGCTAACACTCCAAAAAGAGTTGCAAAAGCTTGGATTAATGACTTGATTGCAGGATCAGTAAATCCAGAACCAGTTATTACATCCTTTCCAAATGATGAAGGTTATACAGGACTAATATGTCAAACTAAGATACCTGTAATGAGTATGTGTGCACATCATAACTTAACTTTTTCAGGAGTTGCTCACGTAGCTTACATTCCAGGAAAAGAAAAGACTGATATGGTAGTAGGTTTAAGTAAATTGAATCGTATTGTAGACTTTTATTCACGTAGACCAAACATACAAGAGTCTTTAACCAAACAGATTCATGATCATATTGAAAAGCTGTGTATTGGTAATAGAGGTGTTGCTGTAGTAGTTGAAAGTCAACATAATTGTGTGAAGTGTAGAGGTATCAAACAAGATAGTGTAATGAAGACATCACAAATGAGTGGATACTTTTTTACTAATGAAATTGGTACTCGACAAGAATTTTTTCAATTAATTAATGACTCTCGTATCTAATATGGAATTTTACGTAATATCACCAGTAAGCAATTTAGAGCCAATGAAACTAGGAGATCGTATCTTTGCATTGTCTCACTTATGGGTTCAATTCCCACATTACCGTAAATTTATCTTAGAGCAGAAAGAAGCAGGTAAGTTTATTACATTGGATAATAGTGCTGCTGAAAGAGCCTTAGTAACTGAAGACATTTTAATTGATATTTGTCATGAGTTAATGCCACATGAAGTAATTGCACCAGATGTATTGTTTGATAAAGATGAGACAATAAAAAATGCATTAAGTTTTAGAATTAGAATGGAAAAAGAAGGGTTACTAAATGTAATCAATATATTCTTTTGTCCACAAGGGATTGACCAAAAAGATTGGTTGGAAGCTTATACATGGGGTATCAATCAAGAGTGGATACATACTATTGGATTCTCAAAGATTGCAGTACCAAATGCTTTTTTAAATCAAACAAATGATCAAGGTATTAAGGAAGCACGTCACATGGCTTATGATTATCTAAAACAAAAAGGAATGTTGGTTAAACCAATACATTGCTTGGGACAAGGTGATCCAACCGAATTTGCATACTATGCAGATCCTATGATGAGAAGTACAGACTCAGTGTATCCAGTATATGCAGCTGTTAATGGTATTGATTTTAATGTGGATCACACTACTCGTATACCTACTCCACATAGCTTTTTAGAGACTTACGATATGAAAGATGTTGATATGAGTTTAGTAGAGTCTAATGTACATTTTTTAAAAAAACAATGTCTTTATCGTAAGTGAGACTATTTATATTAAATAATTAGATAAAATGAAAATATCAGAATTTAGAAAACTAATCCGTGAAGAGGTTAGAAAAGTGCTTAAAGAAGCAACAAAAACCAGTAGTAATCCAAGCGAAATAAAAAATTACCTTGATGATAGAGTAGAGGGTATTTATGTGTTAGATGGTGGATTAAACTCAGATGGTACATCAGATGTAGATAGTCTTAAAAAAGGAAAACCCTTATTTTATACATCTAATATTAGAACAAATGCAACTGAACTAATCAATGGTGTGGAAGGTAGATATCCTAAATATAAAGGTAAATCAATGACTATTGTTACTATTGATGAAGATGGTAACACTGAAGTATCAGAAAGCTAAGTTTATATTAAACAATGAAAGTATCAGAATTTAGAAAACTAATCCGTGAAGAAGTTAGAAAGGTAATTAAGGAAGCAAGTCAACAAGATATATTAGAAATGCTTCGAGATTATATAAGTGCCGACTACACTGCAGATCAAGGCTATGGTGATGGAGTAGTAGAAGAAGCTGAAGAAGATAAGAAAAGAATAGAAGCAGAGGTTACCAAATTAAAAGGTAAATCATACTTTGAAGCTTTAAAAGAATTTGCTAGTCTAACTACATATGATAGTGAATATGCTGGAGCAGAAGAGTCAACTGAAATAAAACCACAATTAGAAAAATACGCTAAAATGTTAGGATTTACTATTGAAGACTTGCACGGTCATAATTAACCTAACTAATAATCAACAAGTTAAGAAAGCCAACCCTAAAAAGTTGGCTTTTTCATTTTATTTATGTATCTTAAATTTATGGAAAAGAGTTATAAAATTATTACAGATCAAGCTGGTGTTATAGAACTGGCCAACTATATTAAGAAAGGCAACATAATTGCATATGATACTGAAACCACAAGTGTCAATCCTCGTACAGGAAAGATCATAGGGTTCTCAATATCAGCAAACATTAATGAAGGATACTACTTTCCAACAAGAGCTTGGAATAATGAAAAGCAGGAACTAGAAGACCTTTACATATCAAACAAAAGCTGTGATGATATTGCAAAGCAACTTATAAGCCTATTGAAAGGTAAAAAGTTAGTAATGCATAACGGATCATTTGATATTCGATTCACAAAAAACTTTTATGGTATTGAACTAAGAGATGACCTATACTGTGATACAATGTTATTAGTTCACACAATCAAGGAGGATGGACCTTTTGGATTAAAAGCAATTGCAATTGAACTACAACAAGAACTAGGATTAAATGTGGAAAAAGATGCTAACGAAGAGCAAGTCTTAATGAAAGAAAACATTAAGAAGAATGGTGGTAGTACATCAAAAGAGAACTATGAGATCTACAAAGCAGATATGACTCTACTAGGAAACTATGCAGCTGCAGATACTGACTTAACATTACGTTTAATGACACACTTCCTACCAATACTAAAAGAACAAGAGTTATGGGACTTTTTCTTTGTAGACGAAGTAATGCCACTATACAAAACAGTAACTATCCAAATGGAAGAAACTGGCACAGAACTAGACATGGAGTTAATCCACAAGACTAAAAAAGACATTACAGTTGATTTGGCTAAACTAGAACAAGCAATCATAACAGATTTAATGGCTATTCCAGAAGCTAAACACTGGGTAATGGTAAAGGCTACAAAGACCTTTCCAGCTAAGAAGAGAGGTAACTTTGCAAAGAAACTTGTGGAGATAAATGCTATTGATCCAATTGGAGTAGCTGAGTTTCTTAAAACAGGAGACATTAGTGTGCTTAATGATAAAGACTCTATGAACACAAGTCTCACACTATGGAAAGAAAAAGAGGGAAACTACTTAAACATTAGTAGCAAGCAGCAGTTATCAGAGATTGTATTCAAGTACATGAAGATAAAGCCAATGAGTCAAACTAGAAAAGGTACAGATCAGTTTAATGATGATATGATTGAGCATCTTAGTAAAAAGTATAGTTGGGCTGCTAAATTAAATGATTACAACAAACTAATTAAAATTAATAGTACTTATGTTGATCGTTTCTTGGATGGATGTGAAGATGGTAGATACTACTGGTATTTCAAACAACATGGAACAACATCAGGACGATTCAGTTCAGATTGTCAACAAATGCCTCGTATACTTGAAGAAGGTGAGCAAAGTCCATTAGTATTGCACTACAACAACATACTAAGAAGTTTCTTGGTGTCTGAAAAAGATCGTAAGTTTATTATTTGTGATCAGTCCTCACTGGAACCTAGAGTGTTTGCTTCTGTAAGTAATGACCCTAATCTTATTAATGTATTCTTAGACAACGAAGATTTATACAGTAGAGTTGCAATACAAGCTTTCAGACTCAAAGGAATGTCAGCTAAAAAGAAAGATCCAAACTTTTTAAAGACTTTACGTCCTGAATTAAGACAAAGAGCTAAAGGTATTGCATTAGCAATTCCGTATGGTGCAGGTGCATGGCAAATTGGACAATCATTAGATATACACATCACTGAAGCACAAAGACTAATAGATGGTTACTTAGAAGGTTTTCCAGAGTTAGCAAGATGGATGAGTGATACTCACTTAAAGGTACAAGCTTTTGGTTACATTAAAAATAAGACTGGTCGTATCCGTCACTTAGACAGAGTTAAGGCTATTTATGAAAAGTTTCAAGATAGTTTGATTGAACCAAAAGCATTTGGAATGATGAAAAGAATGTGTAAAACACCAGAGCAAACTCAACAAATAATGAAGTTGCGTATGGAGTATAAGAATGGTTTAAACAATGCTAAGAATTTTCAAATACAATCACTATCAGCATCTATTATGAATAGGTCTGCTATCAGAATACACAAGATGTTTAAAGAGGAAGGATTGGATGCATTTATTATGTTGCAGATCCATGATGAGTTTGTAATCAATGCAAGTGAAAGTTGTGTGAAAAGAGCAGCAGAGATTACTAAAGAGTGTATGGAAACTACTATTACAATACCAACTGGACTAATAGCAGAACCTAATATTTGTAGTAATTTTGGAGACGGACACAGTTAATTAACCATACTGCTACTATTTATACGAAAGAACTATATGATAAAACTTATGGATATACTTCTAGAAGCTGAACACAGAGGCAAGAAAGTTACTTTAGGTAAAGTACGTCGTACTCCTGGTGGTCCTAAAAAGTTTGCAGTGTATGTAAAGAATGATAAAGGGAATATAGTAAAAGTTACTTTTGGTGATCCTAATTTATCAATCAAGAGGGATGATCCAAAAAGAAAAAAAGCTTTCAGAGCACGTCACAAATGTAGTAATCCAGGACCAAGATGGAAAGCAAACTACTGGAGCTGTAGGAACTGGAGTACTAAACCAGTATCCAAAATTGCAGAGTAAGTGATCAAACTCAAAGATATATTATTCGAAGACATTATTGAAGGTTCAAGTATACTAGATACATTGACAGAAGCTCTACCTTACATTAAAGAACTAG
>Ga0114974_10000623_pt1 | contig 29074 bp, 26 predicted proteins | sample S_130206_EF_Meta_FD_87318 | JGI IMG/M metagenome (GOLD analysis project Ga0114974, IMG submission 87318) | Freshwater microbial communities from Lake Simoncouche, Canada to study carbon cycling - S_130206_EF_MetaG | ecosystem: Environmental > Aquatic > Freshwater > Lake | place: Lake... | reverse complement strand
ACGTTTTCCTTTTTTAGTGTGGTTGCACTTAAAATTGAAATCGCAATAGGGGCTTCCTTTCTGGTTTGATTTAATTTATTAGCAGTAACCACGATGGTATCCAACTGACTGTTGACAGGGCTTTGCGCCATTCCTTTTATTTGGAATAGTATAAATGATGTATATAAGAGTCGGAAACAAATCTTCATTATTGTAAAAATAGTACTTAATTTAGTTTAAGCTTCATGAACTATTAAATTCAAATTATGAAAAAAATAATCCAGGTCATTTTATTTTGTGGTCTTATGTTCTCGTCTACAGCGCAGGTTAAAACAGTAAGAGAACAAGCAACTATTATCAACGAACTTTTATCCGACCGATTAAATAATTTACTACCTAGTTTAATGAGTAAACATAATATTGATTGCTGGGTACTTATGACTAGGGAATATAACGAGGATCCTATTGTGAAAACGATGTTGCCCGCAGAGTGGCTTGCTGCAAGAAGACGAACCATATTGGTGTTTTATAATAATCCCCAGTCTGGCAAATTGGAAAAGTATGCGATTGCCAGGTATGCGGTGGGTAAAGAAATACAGTCCGCTTGGGATGTGGCCAAAACACCTGATCAATGGGAAGCACTTGTGGGGCTAATTACTAAGCTACAGCCTAAGCAAATTGCATTAAATGTATCTTCTGACTTTGGACATGCCGATGGTTTGGATCATACCGAGTATATGGAGTTTATGAGTTATTTAAGTATTGAACAAAAGTCAAAAGTAATATCCTCCCAACCTTTGGCGGTTGCTTGGTTGGAAACAAGAACTGAAAAGGAGATGGCTTATTATCCAACACTTTTAGAAATCACACATCAAATTATTAAAGAAGGGTTTAGTAATAAAGTAATTAAGGTGGATGAAACCACCACCTCCGATTTAGAATGGTGGTTTAGACAAAAATTAAGCGATTTGGGTTTGAGCACCTGGTTTCACCCCTCTGTGGAAATACAAAGAAGAAATGCAAAGAACAAGGAGGAAGTAATACATAGAGGTGATTTTTTACATGTTGATTTTGGCATTTCCTATTTAAGACTTAATTCTGATGTACAAGAACATGCGTATGTGTTATTAGCCAATGAGAAAAATATACCCCAAAATTTAGTGCAAGCTTTTGAACAAACCAACCAGCTGCAGGATATTTTAACCAATAGTTTTGGCACTGGTAAATCGGGCAATGAAATTTTGGCCAATGCCTTAACAATCGCAAAGTCAAAAGGAATAGCACCCAGCATTTACACCCATCCTATTGGTATGCATGGTCATGCGGCAGGCCCTACCATTGGAATGTGGGATATGCAAAACGGAGTACCTGGATCGGGGGATTATAAAATGTATCCCAACACCTGCTATTCTATTGAACTGAATGCGACGCATCATTTAAGTGATTGGGAAAATCTAGTAAAGGTTGCGTTAGAGCAAAATGGATATTTCAATGGAAAAAATTTCTCTTATATTGACGGTAGGCAAACAAAAATTATTCCGATTACATTTAACTAATTTCAATTAACAGCTTTAAAAAAAATCCCGCCTTTTGAGCGGGATTTTTTTTAATATAAATTTAAAAGCCTTTTATTATTATTAATACTTCATTATAAAGCTGACAATAAAATAGGAAATTGCAGCTAGAATAGCACTTACGGGAATTGTTAAAACCCAAGCCCATAATAAATTAGTGGTAACACCCCATCTAACTGCACTAATACGCTTGGTTACCCCTACACCAATAATGGAACCCGTAATGGTATGTGTGGTTGAAACAGGAATACCCATTTGACCCGTAAAGAATAAAGTAAAAGCACCTGCAGTTTCTGCAGCAACCCCTTCTAATGGCGTTACTTTGGTAATTTTTGTACCCATTGTTTTTACTATTTTCCATCCTCCGCTCATGGTACCCAATCCAATGGCTATATAACAAGCAGCAGGTACCCAGCCTGGCAGTTGTCCAAAATCCTGAATGGATCCATGTGCAATGAGTGCGGCACCAATAATACCCATCACTTTTTGTGCATCATTACCTCCGTGACCAATACTAAATGCAGCAGAACTAAATAATTGCAATTTTTTGAACATATAGGACATGGTATAAGCCGAAGGTGTTTTTATTTTTTCTACATATAAATAAACTAACATGAAAAGAATGGTGGCACCAATAATTCCATATTCTATAACTGAATTATCGGCTTTAGAAATTTCATTTGAAAAATCTCTTTGGATATTAAATGCTTCTAATTTAGCCTTCACATTATCAATATTTTTTGCCTTAATTGGATAAATCAAATTCATGGCTATAATTGCAGAATCAGCACTCATTTTTTTAGACATATATAATTTTAACGGCTCCTTGTATCCTTCCGTTTTGTCTTTTGCAATATCATACTCTGCTTTAATTTCTTTATTATCAGGAGCCTTTGCCTCTAATACTAAAAAATCATTGGCATTGCGCGCAGCATCTTTAATTTTACTAACTGCTACAATTTGCAACCAACCGTTATCATTTGATAGCTTAGCAATATAGTCTGCACCTGTTTGATCATATTTAGATAAATAAGGGCTCACATGATTATAGGTCTCGTTTGCTTTCGCTAATTTCTCCTTGTTTACTGCTAATTTTTTTAACAACACCGTATCGCCTTGTTTTTGTTTTAAGTCCGATTCAATGCTTGAAATTTCTTTGCTGTATTTGTCTATGCCATAGAATTTTTGAACATTTTCTTTAATTTTTGTTTCTTCAAAATGATCAAACATTAAGATGGTAGCAAAAGTAGCGAGTGAAATGATAGCAAAACGCCACCAAATATTTCGCATGATAGTGACAAGTGTTATAAAAACGGATATTACAATACCAATAATGGGTGCTAAAAAGATAAATAAAATAGTTTTAATAATGGTGTCCGCATCTACAATCTTCGCCCAGGAATAGCCTACACCTTTTGTCATTAATGCATGAGCTATTGCCGCACCGGCAAAGCCTCCAATTAAAGTATGTGAGGAAGAAGATGGAATACCATACCACCAAGTAAGAAGGTTCCAGAAAATAGCGGCCACCAAACCAGAGAATATTACGGGTAGGGTAATAAAATCTTTATATACTGTTTTGCTAATAGAATTGGCAACGGCATGATCTTTAAAAATCCAAAATGCCAACACATTAAAAAAAGCAGCCCAAACGACAGCTTGATAGGGTGTTAGCACTTTTGTAGAAACGATGGTTGCAATTGAATTGGCAGAATCGTGGAATCCGTTGATATAATCAAAAATGAGCGCAAGCGCTATAATAATAATTAGTAAGGTCATCGTTGTTGTAATTAAGCGTACTTGATAATAATTGATTCAATCACATTAGAAACGTCTTCAATCTTATCTGTTGCAATTTCAAGTACCTGATAAATTTCTCTTTTCTTGATTACTTCTTTAAAGTCATTTTCTTGTTCAAATAACTTTTCAATACTCATGTCAAATACATCGTCCGCTTGATTCTCAATGCTATTTACTTTAATCATGGCCTCGGTCATTTCTTTTATATTTCTCATGTTACGAAGTCCCATGACAGCTTTTTTAGTTTCTGCAGTTCCTTGTAAAATAAGTTCTGCTAATTTGTGTATACCCGTGTCATTAGGATTTACTTTGTAAAAGTTTATCTTTTTAGCAGAGGCGTAAATATAATCTGCAATATCGTCTAATGAAGTAGCTAAATAGTGAATATCTTCTCTATCAAATGGAGTGATAAAATTTCTACCCAATTCGGTAAAAATATCATGTGTTAAATCGTCATTTTTATGTTCTAAATTTTCAATCTGTGCCAAAATATTAGCTCTAATATCAGCATCTGGCTCGTTTACCATTTCTTTTAATTTTCCGCCCATCTCATAAACATGCTCTGCAACTTCTTCAAATAATTGAAAAAATACTCTGTCTTTTGGTAAGAAAATCTTCATGATTGAATTTAAGCCCATAACTAATAATTTTTAATTGATTGTAGGCTGTAAAAATGCAGTTTTAGGCTTTAATTATTAGGTTTTATAGATTACTAAATTGTTAACAAATGCATCTTTTTGTAGGCAATATGAACGGCCTTTTTGGGCGTAAAAAAGGGAGGCATTTAGCCTCCCTTTACAAAATCCGTTAGCTTTCCCCCAAAAGCTCACCAAATATCTTTTATAATTTTAGTTAGCCTTTAGAAATGAGTTACCAATTGCGCAATGAAATAGGTAATTTTCTTATCTTCAAACTATCATAACAAACCTAATACGCGTTATTTACCTATTAAAATATTGAAAATCAATGAAATATAAAATTAGCCCCAGAATACTAATTTTGATATGCTTTCTCCAATTTGCAAGCCATAATATCTATGCTCAGGGACCAGATTCGGTATACATAGTACCCAAAACTCCTTTTTTAACTCAATTGATGGACCTAAAAGAGCTTAATGTATCTATTAATTTATCCGATGCCACTCGCCAAATTCCAGTTCAAAATGGGGTGATAGATGGTAATGCACAACAATTGATTAAGCAAGGCAATGACATATATGTGTTTATTGAGCAAACAGGGTTTGTATACAAATTAGCCAGCTATGATACTGCCAACCTTGTATATAAAAGAATGGATAAGACGGTTAATTTGAATTATAATATTGACTGTTTTAATTTTGCATTTGACAATAGTTTATATAGTTATGGTGGTTATGGTTTCTGGAAATCCAATGGAATTTTAAGAAAATTCAATGAAAAAGATAAAGAATGGGACGTAATTCCTTTAAATAAAGAAGTCATAGCTACCTCTTATTTATGGTTTGCTCCAGACGAAGGAAAATTGTATCTACCTTTTCAGAGAATAGTCAATGCGGGAATTGCGGGACCAGAATACATTAGAGGTATACCCGATTATAATACTTATTACCTAGACATTAAAAAGCAAGAATGGGTGAAGTTGGGAAAGCTTGAAAAAGAGGTAATTGATATTGTTCAAAACGATTTCTCTTCCGGAGAATACCTTGCGTATAAAAACGGGTATTTGCATAGAGTAAATGAGGAAACGTATTTATTTGATATACGTCATAACAAAATATATAAGTCGAAGAACGCCAATTTAAATCAATTTTTAATTCGTCGTGCTTCAGCGGTAAACATGTTTATTTTTAAAGATAAAGTATATAGTTATGATCTAACTACTCAATCCTTTATCACTTTTCCTTTTACACTTGCTGATTTTGAATTAATGCGATCGGGTATTTGGGGATCTACCTCCATTCTATATAATATTTTAATGATTATACTGGTGCTTTTGCTTGTAGTTGGGTTTTCATATTGGATTTTTAACAGAACCGTGCATAGAAAATTAGAAATAGAACAGTTAAAAATTTTAAAAAACAAAACTGTTAATCAAGCCTTTACCGGTACCGAAGTGGCATTGTTAAATTTATTATGCTCGGCGAGTCAAAGAAAAGAGTTGGTAGAAATTAATCAAATTAATCATGTGTTGGGTATTAAAGACAAGAATATTGGTTTGCAGAAAAAAGTGAGAAGTGATGTAATGAAGGCTATTAATGAGAAGTATGAGTTCATCACCCAGTCCAATCAGCCTGTTATTGGAAGTTCCAGAAAAGAAGAAGATAAAAGATTCTTTGAATACTTTATTACACCCTCCGAGTTAAATACAATTAAGAGAATTCTTGATAAAAATTAAACAAAAATATTTTTTGTCATAGAACTGTCAAATTATTGGCTTGTTATAGTAATTAAATTCATCCAATCCCCAATCTATTTTTATTTCATCCCACCTTTGCGGCCGGATGAAAAAATATTTCGTTATTTTATTGGCCACCCCTGCATTTTTGAATGCGCAGCGAAGACTCATTAATGATACTTTGCAAATGCAAGGGGACAGTGTGGTAGTTACTGCAAATAGAACGGAGCGAAAATTAAGCAATATTACTGTGCCTGTAAATATTGTAAATGCAAAACAAATTCAACAAGCAGGATCACTCAGGCTTACTGATATTTTAAAAGAACAGCCGGGTTTAAACATGACCAGTGGCTTTGGTGCCGGTGTACAATTGCAAGGATTAAACCCCGACTATACCATTATATTAATAAATGGGGAACCATTAGTAGGAAGGACGGCTGGCGTATTAGACTTAAATAGAATTGCGCTGGGGAATATTAAGAAAATTGAAATAGTAAAAGGGCCTTCTTCAAGTTTATATGGAAGCGAGGCAATGGCAGGTGTGATTAATATTATTACGGAGTCCGCTTCCAATATACCTTTACAAGCCACATTCAGATACGGGACTAATGAAACCATCGACTTGGGTATTAATAATGCCATTGCCACTCAATCAGTTTTTTATCAAGGGTTTTACAATTATTTTACGACCAATGGTTATAGCATTCGCCCAAATAGTAATAGTCGTGTAACTACGCCCATTACCAGGTATACATTGAATCAGCAGTTAAAGTATAATATTAATGATCATTCCAATATCGCTGTAGGCATAAGAGTTACCGACGAAAAAATTACGAATGATATTTCGGTAAGCAATAGGGGTGCCACTATCAATTCTCTTGGCAAAGAACACAATACTGATCAAAATATTAGTCTTAGTTTGAATCATCGTTTTTCCAATCAATTGAAAACAAGCTTTAGGACTTACTTTACCGAGTACAATGCCAAACAGGATTTAATAACCATTACCGGCGCACCCTATTATGATTTATTGAATCATGTATTTAAACGATTAGAGAACCAAACGGATTGGAATGTAAGCAAAGAAGTAAACTTAATAATGGGTGCGGGTGCCGTTTGGGAAGGCGTGAAAAGTAGTAGGTACGATAGTGAGCAAATTAGAAGAACCAATACCATTCAATATGCATTTACACAAATAGAGTGGACTCCATGGAAAAAATTTATAATAAATGGCGGGATTCGATTTGATAAAAATGAAGCTTTTGCTTCTGCTTTTAGTCCTAAGTTTTCTGCATTGTATAAAATAAATACAAAGCATAAATTAAAGTTAAGTATTGGCCAAGGTTTTAAGGCCCCTGATTTTAGACAAATATATTTGGACTTTACCAATGCGGCGGCAGGGGGCTATAGTGTATTTGGAACCGCACAAGCGCAACAAGTAATTGAAAATTTAATGCGCTTGGGACAAATTGGAACCTTGTATGATAGTTATTATCAATTAAAAACATTGAAGCCAGAATCCTCAACAGGAGTGCATCTCTCCTGGGAATACGAACCCACCGTAAACAGTTTTGTAAGTGTTCAATTGTTTCGCAATGACATTCAAAACCTAATACAAGTTCAACAAGTGGGTGCCTATATAACGGGGGCACAAATATTTAGCTATTTAAATATTGGTCGTGCATTTACGCAAGGCGTTGAATTAGAAGCCAAGCAAAAAATAAATAATCATTTTAACTTAAGTGCAGCTTATCAATATTTAACGACTGGAGACAAGGATCAAATTGCAACGATAAAAGCAGGAAAAGTATATACTAGAGACGCTAATGGGTACAGCCGATTATTATTACCAAGTGATTATGTTGGCCTTCCCAATAACAATACGCATAAGGCCCAGCTGAAATTAAATTATAGTGCAGGCAATGGACTATATGCCAATTTTAGAATGTTGTACAGAAGTAATTGGGCGGTGAATAATACCAATGGCAATGAAGTGTTTGACAAAGGAGACGAATTTGCACACGGTTATATTTCATTGCATACTTCAGTGGGCGCATCGTATAAAAATGGGTTTGCTTGGCAGACCGGTTGTGACAATATCACCAATTATATGGACCCTTTGCATTTACCTAATCTTCCTGGCAGAACATTTTTCACCACCATTAAATATCAAATTTTTAAAAAATAAAACACAATGAAAAAACAATTAAAACAATTTGCGTTCTACATCATTTTATCTGCTAGTTTAGTAGCTTGTTCAAAATCTACTTCTACCGTTGTATTGCCTATTGCTGCCCTTAGTGTTAAAGATATACCTGCAGATACGGTGGTAGGACTAAGTACACAGGGCGCACCCATTACAAATGGCAAGTATACTTTTTATAGCTTAGAAAAAAATGCAATCGTACCCAACACGGACAGTGCTTCTACAAAATGGGATATCGCATTTATGGCTACCCGTATTATAATCAATGGAGGAACCAGTGGTACAGGACAAGGTGGTGCTTTTGTATACACTGGTTTGTTTGACGATTTAAAAACGATACCAACTGATTCTGTTTTTAAAACAGATAATGCCCCAACTTCTTATGCAATTACAGCGGGAAGTGGAAAGGGATGGTATACTTATGATGGTTTAAATAATTTAATTACTCCATTAGCTGGAAGAGTTTTAGTCATTAGAACCGCTTCTGGTAAATATGTAAAAATGGAAATTACTTCTTATTATAAAGGCGGGGTAACCTTGCCAGCTTCCGCATCGGATATGGAAAAATTAACCAAGCAGCGTTATTATTCATTCCGCTTTGCTTATCAACCTAATGGCACAAAAACCTTCTAAATAGTTTCTTTCCCCCCTACTAAAAAGGGACCCAATTGGGTCCCTTTTTTTAATCTTTTTCTTTTATCCGAAGCCATCTGCTATTTACCTTTCTAATTTAAAATCTTTATCGGTGGCAGGTCTTACAGGGGCATTGGCTACTTTATAACCGGTACGATACATCCAGTCTGCCATCTTTTTTAATTTAGGATAATTAATATTTTCTGCATTATCAAGCGGAGTATGATAGTCCTCGTGTAATAAGGTGGTGTACATGATGGAAGGAATGCCTAGTCTTGCATAAGGCAGATGATCACTTCTAAAATACCAGCCTTCTACATGGGTGACTTTATCGTAAGCAGTATCTAATTTAAATTGTGGCCCTTCCTTATTTGCATCCATCACCATTTTCACTAAATCAGCTGAATTTTGATGAGGTACTTGTGATCCTAAAACGGCCGCGCTATCTATATTATTTCTACCAATCATGTCCCCATTTAATACGGCAACTATACTTTGAATAGGAACTGTAGGATGTGATGAATAATACCTTGATCCTAATAAACCTCTTTCTTCAGCACCTTGAATTACAAATAAAATAGATCTTTTTGCAGGATGCTTAATAAAGGCCCTCGCATTCGCAAGCATGGCCACGTCTACACTACCATTGTCATCTGCACCATAATAAGTGGAGTCATTATGAATTGCATTGCGAATACCATGTGCATCTTGGTGCCCACTATATAAAACATATTCAGCTTTCAGGGTTGGATCGGTTCCATTAATCTTCCCAATAATATTCACAGAAGGGTAAGCATATTTTTCCACTATTAATTGTGCTGAAAAAGTATTTTGATTCCCTTCAAATATGGACTTAGCAGATTTATGCAACCATAACACAGGAACCGTAGTGTTCACCTGTGTATTAGGTCCACCTTCAATATCGTAGCTGCCTCTTTTAAAATTTTCATTGGCATCATCCCATGCTTTTTCTGCAAAATCATCTGCAATAATAATAATAGCAATGGCCCCTTTCCGTATCAGTGACATACCATATTTTGATAAAACACTTCGGCTATAACGCCATGTAGGTAAGGAAACATTTAAATTAATTCCATTAGGAGCGGCCATGAATGCAACTACTTTATTTTTTACATCAATATTATTAGTGTCAATTTTAGTGGCATCACCTAAATATATAATAGGCTGCTCGCTAAATTGTTTGTTGGCCATTTGAGCAACACTAACTTCTTTCCATAAACTTAATTTAGAACCATTTATTTTGATAAATGAATTGTCTGAAATTTGGTTACGCCACATCGTAAAAAATTGTAAATAGGTATGATCATCCCCTGCTGGTAAAAGTCCAATGGATCTATATTTTTCTGCAAGCCATATAGAAGCCTTTAATTCATCTAAAGTACCTGCAGATCTGCCATTGAAATGAGGATCTGCAAACTCATAAAGATCTTTTTTTAAATCAGACTCTTTAATAAGATCAAGTCCTGGTGGGTTATTTTTTTGAGCGATTACCAAAACGCTCATAAAAAGGGTTACAACAATTAGCGTGTATTTTTTCATATGGAAAGTATATTTTTTTTATTTGGCTTTAAAGCTCCAGGTAAAATTAAATTCAGCAACTGTTTCTCCTTTTTCATTTATACCTATGGACTTGGAAACAAGTGTTTGACCTTCTCTCGTTCTTATTGCCTCTACTATTGTATGCTCAAATGCTTTCCCATCGGGACATGTGAAATAAAGTTTACCAGTTCCTTTTTTTGAAAACTGCGCCTCCATTTTAATCACCAACATGCTTACTTTAGAAGATTTATTGTGAATATGACCAATAGCTAATAATCCTGTACTCAATTCTGCAGCCATTGCTTCTGCAGCAAAATAAACCGATTTAAACGGATTTTTACTAAACCAGGAATGCCTAACAAGTATAGTACAGCTTTGTTCATTGATCTGCTTAAGCTTAAGTCCGACAAAGAAAGCGGCGGGCAATTTGGTAGCCAAAAAAAACCCAAATCTAAATGGCGAACTAATTTTATGGACAAAAGTTTCGAATGTACTATTCATGGTATGATTTGTACTTGAAATTACAAATTACTCTTCACATATAAGTATAAAAAAAGCATCCACCCGATTGATACTTTTTCTTTTTTTCAGGTGTTTTTTATAGCAGATAACCCTTAAATTTAGGAACTAAACAAAAGTATAATGACTCAAGGACTTCAAACCTATGATTATCTCGTATTTGTATTGTATTTTATGATTATTGCTAGTTATGGTTTTTGGATATATCAACGCAAGAAAGTTGCGACTGTTAATTCCACAGACTTTTTTTTAGCGGAAGGTCAATTAACCTGGTGGGCCATTGGCGCTTCCTTAATTGCCTCCAATATTTCTGCTGAACAATTTATTGGTATGAGTGGAAATGGATTTAGACTGGGTTTAGCCATTTCTGCCTATGAATGGTTAGCAGCCGTTTCGCTTGTAGTAGTGGGTATCTTTTTTATGCCGGTGTATTTAAAGAATAAAATTTACACCATGCCTCAGTTTTTAAAAACAAGGTACAATGAAACCGTGGCTATGATGATGGCTATATTTTGGTTATTTCTATACATTTTTGTGAACCTAACCTCCATTTTATATTTAGGATCTATCGCTATTAATAATCTTACTGGTGGGGCACATTTTCATTTAATTATGATTGGGCTAGCATTATTTGCATTGTTTATTACACTTGGCGGGATGAAAGTAATAGGATACACCGATGTGATACAAGTGCTTGTATTAACTATTGGCGGTCTGATTACTACCTATATTGCATTAACAGTGGTGGGTGAAAAATTTGGGCTAGGTAAAAATGCAATCGCAGGATTGAATCATTTAATAAAAGTAGCCCCCGATCATTTCAAAATGATTTTTGATAAACCTGGTGTAGGCGCTACTCAAAAACAAATAGATGATTACTCATCACTTCCTGGACTCGCCATGATGGCTGCAGGCATGTGGGTAGCAAATTTAAATTATTGGGGATGTAATCAATATATCACTCAAAGGGCACTAGGAGCCGATTTAAAAACGGCAAGATCAGGTATCTTTTTTGCTGCGTTTTTAAAATTATTTATGCCTTTATTGGTGGTGATTCCAGGAATCGCAGCCTATGTTTTATTTAATAATGGCGAATTGCAAAGCCAAATGATTGTGAAGGGTGAACTTATCCAAGACAATGCCTATTCTTCGGTTATTGGTTTTTTACCAATTGGCTTAAAAGGCCTATCCATGGCTGCTTTAACGGCTGCTATCGTTGCCTCATTAGCAGGTAAAGCCAATAGTATTTCCACTATTTATTCTTTGGATATTTATAAAAAATATGTGAATAAGGAAGCTTCTGATATTAAAACGGTTGCTACAGGACGCATTATGATTATCGGTTCCTTAATTATTGCTATTATTATTAACTGGAATGATAGTTTGGGCATTGGGGGAAAAGGTGGATTTGAATTCATTCAAAAATACACTGGGTATATTTCACCTGCTATTTTCCCAGTTTTCTTATTGGGTTTCTTTTGGAAAAAAACTACTTCAAAAGCCGCCATTGCTGGTATTATTTTAGGATTAATGTTGGCTATCTTATTTGACAAGTTCTTGCCAACTATGTTTGGCAATGAAACTTTTTTATATACTGCATTACCTAATGGACATGGAGGATTTGAAATTCCTTATTTAATTCAAATGGGCTGGGTGTTTTTATTTACATGCATCATTATGGTAGTGATAAGTTTAGTAGATGTAAAAGGTCAAACACATGCCAACGACTTACAAGAAGACGCAACAAAATATACATTAACCAATGCACATATTGCCATGATCGTAACCATAATCATTGTTGTGGCAGGTTTATACATTCGTTTTTGGTAAAAATTTATATATGAAAAAAAGAACCTTCGTAATCATTGGACTTGTAATGCTATTATTGCAAGTGAATGCGCAAAAGATTGCATCTAAAAAAGCAACGGACAATCCAATAGTCACTACTTTAATTACGAATGTGAAAATTATGGATGGCTCCGGTAAGCCAGCAATAAAAGGATCGGTAAGAATTAAAGGAGATGTGATTGTTGAGGTTGGTAATTTAAGCGCCCAATCTGATGATCAAATGATTGATGGAAAAGGATTGGTATTGGCGCCTGGATTTATTGACGCGCATAGTCATCACTTTGGTGATTTGCAAAAAAAATCAGCAGGCTTGTCCACCGCCAATCAAGGGATTACTACCGTTGTCATTGGGCAGGATGGCGGCAGCTATCCAATGGATTCTTTGGAAAAAGACATGAAAGAAATACCTGTCGTGGCCAACGTGGCTAGTTATACAGGACATTCTACTTTGAGAGAAGAAGTGATGGGAGAAAATAATGTATTAAGAAAAGCGACGCAGGCAGAAGTGGATAAAATGAAAATTATCTTATCAAGTGAGTTATCCAAAGGTTCTTTGGGCATATCCACTGGGCTAGAATATGAGCAAGCATTTTATTCAAGCAGAGACGAAGTACTTCAGTTGGCACAAATCGCAGCCGATGCCCATACAAGATATATAAGTCATATAAGAAGTGAGGATGTTACTATGATGGATGCATTAGATGAAATTATTCAAATAGGTAAAATCACCAAAATGCCGGTGCAAATTTCACATATCAAATTGTCAAAAAAATCAGATTGGAATACAGCCTCTAAAATTTTGGAGCAATTGGAAAAAGCAAGATCCGAGGGTGTTCAAATTACCGCAGATGTGTATCCGTATACATTTTGGAATTCTACATTGCGTGTTTTATTTCCTGCGCGCGATTACACCAATATGGAAAGCGCTCAATTTGCAGTGGCACAATTATTTGACCCCACCGCTTCCTATATTGTTCAATATGCACCGCAACCAAGTTATGTAGGAAAAACTTTGTCGGCTATTGCAGTAGAGCGTAAAGAATCTGAAGCACAAACTTTAATTAATTTGGTAGCCATGGCTGCTGAGTTCAAAGAAAAGAATCCAGGATACAATGGGAGTATTGAAGCCATTGCTGCAAAATCTATGAGTGAAGCAGACGTTGCCAATTTTATGAAATGGCCGTTTACCGTGATCTGCTCCGATGGCAATGGTGGCGGACATCCTAGAGGATATGGTTCGTTCACTCGAGTGCTCGGAAAATATGTAAGAGCAGACAAGATAATGTCCTTGGAAACAGCCATATATAAAATGACAGCACAAACTGCTAGCTATTTAGGTATAAAAGACAGAGGCCTTATCGCTGCAGGCAAAAAGGCAGACTTAGTTTTGTTTAATCCCGAAACAGTAATTGATCATGCAGTAATTGGCAATAGCAATGCATTGTCTACAGGCATACAAATGGTTTGGGTAAATGGACAGCTTATTTATGAGGATCAAAAATCAACTGGTTTAAAACCAGGCGTACTCATTAAAAGATAAAAAGGAAATGGAGAATTTGAATAACAATGCGATTGTACTTACCAATGGGCTATTAACTTCCTCGGATGCAAAAACAGCACACGGACTGATTAGAGGTACCGAACGTTTTAATATTATAGGTATTGTAGACTGCGCTGCAACAGCAGGTAAGGATGCGGGTGAATTATTAGACGGTAAGCACAGAGATATTCCAGTTTTTGAAAATTTTGAAAACGCAATCATGCAAGTTAACCATGTTCATTACTTAGTAATTGGTGTGGCAACAGTAGGCGGAAAGTTGCCGGGCAATATGCTAGATATAGTGGTTAAAGCGATTGATGCTGGCATTTCCATTGTAAACGGTTTACACGAATATTTAAATGAAAAGCCAGATATAGTAGCGTTGGCTAAATCAAAAGGGGTGGAATTAATAGATGTTCGAAAGCCTAAGCAAAGAGAAGATTTACATTTTTGGACGGGCGAGATTTATAAAGTCACTGCTCCTATTATAGCAGTGATTGGAATGGATTGTGCGATGGGCAAAAGAACAACTGCAAGAATGTTAACACAGGCCTGCAAAGCCAATGGCTTAAAGGGTCAAATGGTTTACACCGGGCAAACTGGTTGGCTACAAGGGGGTAAATATGGTTTTGTATTTGATTCTACTTTAAATGATTTTGTATCCGGTGAATTAGAAAATGCAATTGTGCGTTGTTGGAAAGAAACAAGCGCAGATTTTATTTTTCTAGAAGGGCAGTCCTCACTAAGAAATCCAAGTGGACCCTGTGGTATTGAATTATTAATCTCAGGTAATGCTAAACAGGTTGTTTTATTATTTGCACCTAAAAGAAAATATTTTGATAATGACGAACATTGGGGTGCTATCCCTTCCGTTGAATCTGAAATTGAGATCATTGAAAAATTAGGATCAAAAGTAATTGCAGTAGCAGTGAATACGGAGGACTGCACTACAGAAGAAGCGTTTTCGTATCAGAAAGAGTATGAACAAAAATTAAATATTCCCGTATTGCTTCCCATACAAGAAGGGGTAGATAAATTAATACCCACTCTGAAAGGTTTAATCAATTAAGGTTGAAATAAACTAGCAGGTAAAAAATAAATTATGAAAATTGTTGCAGTAAGATCTTATCTAAAAAATATGGCTTTAACAAAGCCCTATACCATTGCGTATAATACATTTTCGGATGTAAGCTTGGCTTTTTTAGAAGTGGAGCTGGAAAACGGGATTATCGGCTATGGTTCGGGAAGTCCAGCCGAAGAAGTAGTGGGGGAGACTACCCAACAAACTGCTATCAATTTAAAAACAGATTTTGTACAAAATTTTATAGGAAAGGACATTCGTCATTTTCAGCAAATCATTTTTGAAACTATTTTGCAATTCCCTCATTTGCCTGGAACACAAGCGGCTATTGACATTGCACTACATGATGCTTTTGGTAAATTCATTGGCATATCGGTCACTGAATTTTATGGACAAAAAATAAAGGCATTACCTACTTCAGTAACCATTGGTATTAAAAACGTGGAAGAGACATTGATTGAGGCACAGGGCTATAAAGAACTTGGTTTTAAAATTTTAAAAGTAAAGACTGGATTAGATGTGACAGAGGATATTGAAAGAGTAGTAAAACTAAAAGAACAATTTGGTAGTTATTTTAAAATTAGAGTGGACGCCAATCAGGGATATACCATCATCGATTTAAAACAATTTATTCAAGCGACTAAGGGTAAGGACTTAGAGTTAATTGAGCAACCTATGCCAGTGGGTGCCGAAAAGGATTTGTTGACTTTAAGTTGGACGGAAAGAAAATTATTAGCTGCCGATGAGTCCTTAAAAAATCCTCAAGCGGCACTTATGCTCGCTTCCAATGAAAAGCCTTTTGGAATTTATAATATTAAATTAATGAAATGTGGCGGCTTGGTAGGTGCTTTAGGCATTGCTAATATTGCTTATAATGCGGGTATTGATTTATTCTGGGGTTGTAATGATGAAAGTATTATTAGTATTACTGCTGCCTTGCATGTTGCCTATGCTTGCCCCAATACAAAATATATAGACTTGGATGGAAGCTTTGATTTAGCAGAAGATTTGGTGAAAGGCGGATTTGAAATCGTTGAAGGAGAAATGCAAATTAATCATGCGCCAGGTTTTGGGTTTACAATGTTATAATACATTAAGACCTTCTCAAATAGAAGTTAACAACTATATTGTTCCATCATGAATACCTTACAAACACTTAAACCTAAATTAGGATTGCGCGCTGCTACATTTTTAGTAGTAAGTGTGATTATAGGGTCGGGTGTTTTTAAAAAAATTGCGCCTATGGCGCAGGAATTAGGGAGTCCATGGTTAATTATTTTGTGTTGGGTACTGGCAGGTTTTATTAGTTTGGCTGGTGCTTTGTCCACGGCTGAAATGGCCAGCATGTTTCCTAATTCGGGCGGAGAGTATTTTTATTTTCAGAAAGTATATGGACGTTTTTTTTCCTTTTTATATGGATGGGCAAGCTTTACGGTTATAAAGACTGCCGCCATTTCTGCACTCGCTTATATTTTTGCTGAGTCGCTGAATAGCTTGTTCCCTTTACCTGTCTCAGGTTCCAATCAAATGTTTTTAGGCATTGCCCTTTTTCAAAATCTTTCTATTAAAATATTGGCTTCAGGCTTAATTATTTTATTAACCTTATTAAATTACAGAGGTGTCCAATTTGCCGAAAAATTAAGTAGCCTACTCACCTATCTAATGTTAATTGGGATTACTGTTTTCATTGTAGTAGGGTTTACATCGGGTAAAGGTAACTATCAGCACATTACGCATAACAGTAACCTTGTTAATCATCTTGCTCCAGAAGGGTGGAACTTGATTAAAGCTTTGTTTGTGGCGAGTTTAGGCGCTTTTTGGGGTTACGAGGGCTGGAATAATATTGCTTATATTGGTGAAGAGGTAAAAAATCCTAAAAGAAATTTACCCTTGGCATTAGGTGTGGGTACTATTATTGTGATTGTTACCTATGTATTATTAAATGTTTTATTTGTGTATGTATTACCCATCGATTTTTTTATAGAATTAAATGCAAATAGCAATAAAATAGCTGCAGTAGAAGTTGCGGGTCAAATAAGCGGATCCATTGGTATGACTTTAGTTGCAAGTTTAATAGTGGTAACTACTTTAAACTCATGTAACAGTAGTATACTCATGTCGGCGCGTATAATGTATGCTATGGCTAGAGATAAAATGTTTTTTAGTAAAGCCGCTTCGGTGCATCATAAATACAACACACCAGATATAGCACTTTTCATACAAGCTTTTTGGGCAATCATGTTGGTATTTTCAGGCACTTTTGATCAGTTAACAGATATGTTGGTGTTTGCCTCTTTCTTGTTTTATGGAAGCACTGCGTTGGGAGTTATTATATTAAGAATTAAACATCCTGAAATTGAAAGAAAATATAAAGTAATTGGTTACCCGTTTGTGCCTGCCATTTTTTGCATGTTTTGTATCAGCTTATTTATTAGCACTATTATTAATCAGCCCTATTCTGCTATCTGGGGGTTAAGTTTAATAGCCACCGGGGTTCCCGTATATTATTGGCTAAACAAAAAGGCCAATTAACCATGCTAATCACTAATTATATAAAAGGATAGTAGGAGATTCTTCCCATAGCATCATTGCATTAATTAGTTTCACCGTATTATATTTTGGGAGGTCTTTAATTTGTATAAGGGCTTCTTTAATGATACCTGCTGCTATTAGGCTAGCTCTCCTGGTTCCAAGCAAAAGTGGCTGCGAAGGTGTGATCCAATTTTGTCCATCAAAAAAAACCAAATTGGCATAACTCGCATCTTTCACAATACCATTTTTAGTAAAAATTACATCATCGTTTCCCGACTTTAATAGTATATTATTTATCCATTCCCTATTTGAGTATTTGTGTACATAATCATTATCTCCAATATCATGCACTGAAATAGTATTTATTTTTCTTACTAAATAAGGCTCAAAATTTATATGAAAATTGCCGGCTAAATTATACTGAATCTTACATTTGTAAATTTGATTGTCGTTATTTGGTAATTTAATATGAGCATTTAAACAATCAGCTAAATTAAAAGCGGTAGTCCCTCCTAAATCTAAAATTGCTCTATCAACCCTTTGTTGGTGAAGGTTAAGGTGCTCGGCAACCCCGTTTTTATATCGTATGGATTCAAAAAGAGGGAGCATAAATTTTATTAATCATTTCTTGATATTCCATTTCAGCATTACTTTGAGCGGTAATCCCGCCCCCGCTTTTATAAACAAAGTCTGCTTGCAAATATCTAATTAATACACAACTATCTAAATTGGTTCCATCAAAATATCCGGCTATGCCTGTATAGTACCCTCTAGCCTGCTTTTCGGCTTCAAATATAATTTCTTTTGTTTTTTGCTTAGGTGCACCTGAAACAGAACCCGCTGGAAGCAATTTGAAAATGAGGTCTCCAATACTATTTGCATAGTCGGAAGGAAGGATACCCGAAATCTCGGAGCTTACCTGACCAATGACTCCATTTTGAGTTTTTATTTCCTCATAATATCTGTATTTATTAACACGTACTTTTTCCGATACACTACTTAGGTCATTTCTTATTAAATCTACTATTGTAGCATGTTCCGCAATTTCTTTCTGGTCATTCAACAAAATATTTTTAGCGCCAGGTAGGTTTGCGTCAATGGTTCCTTTCATAGGATAAGAAAAAATAATTCCATCTTTTATCTGAATAAAACTTTCTGGAGAAAAAGAAACGAATTCATTTTTTAAATAACAGGTATACTTGGATGTTGAATGATATGCAATATCTTCAATACTTAAGGCACAATCAATTTTTGTTGTTGCTGTTAGGTTTACCAAAAAACTATTCCCGTATTCCATCTCATTCATAACATAATTAAACATTTTTTCATACTGCTTAAAAGACATTGAGCGTTTATTTGAAATTGGGTTCCTATTAAGTGTTAATGGTAATAACTCCCTTTTTTCAAAATTGCTAAATCCTTGAAAATTAAATTTAAATTCTTCTATGGGATCTAATAGACTCCAACATTTTGGATGCTGGCATTCAAAATCAATCAAAAAAACGAAAGGCGTTTTGGATCTGCCCCATTTGTTTAATTTTTCCTGAATTGTCAATGTCATGGGTTCGTTTGTTAATTACAATTAATTAAAAATGATTAATTTACCTTGTTCCGGATAAATAAATGAAAGTCCCATTTTATTTTCTGCTGAAATTTGTTGGCGAATATTTTCTTCGCAATTATTACATGGTTTAATATGTGTTACTGCAATTTGTACTTGCTTTAAAGCGCCACCCGATAGTGTATTTAGTTTATTTAATTCTAACATTAATAATTTGGGCGTTAAATGACCAAATAGTGCTTTATCTGGAATGCTATTATCAAAAGAGACTTCAATAAAAATACTTTTTAATTGCTTATTTGCAACCAAAGCTGCCACTGCTTTCCATAGTGTTGAAAGCTTGTCAGATTGCTCTACCGTGTCTGCACCCGTGTCCCCTAGATACAATAAATAGTCTTTATGATTACGTACTAAGAAGGCACTGCTTTCGTAAGGTTTAACATGGCTTAATGAGAATGTGGTTACATTTAAATTTGTATTGGGGATACTCAATTCTTTTTTGTCTTCCAGCCTTTGATAGTTGTATTTGTTTAAAATTGGCTTATCACCTTCATTGGCGAAATTGGCCCAGCTATTCCAAGTAAAATAATAGTTTTTTAAAACATCAATAACGGAGGGTAATGCATAAATGGGTTTAGCAATATCATTCGGTGAATTTAATATGAGTCCCGCCAAATGATCTAAGTGGCCGTGTGAAATAAAGTAGGCTTTAATATGTTTTTTTTGAATTTCTTCGGCACTAGTTGCTCCAAATAATTGATTTATCGCGACTTTTTGTAAACCCGCATTAATGGTGCCGGCATCCAAACAAATAAAATTATTATTCCCCCCAGCAGCCACTAGATAAGCCGACAAGTTGGACTCGTCCAATCCCCCTTTAACACCTAATGGGATGACCCTGAAGCCATCGCTCATTGGCAAGTTTTGGGCATTCCCCACAATAAAAGTGAGGCAAAATACCGCTGTAAAAATAGTTTTGAATTTCATTTAAAATATTAATATATAGTAAAAATAATTTATTTATCTTTAATATAACATATGAGAATACTATTTACAATATTACTATTAGTTTCCTTAACTATGAAAAGTCATGCTCAAGAGGTAGACAATACAAGCAAATTTATATTTGTAGGCTATCCCGAACGTATCCAAACATTAGACAGTCTTATAAACGCATCTAATTTCTTTGCTTTAAATAAAGTGGATTATCAAGAGGCTTTTCAAAAAGCAATTAACGCAGGAGCACAATCGGATTCATTAATCCAAAAGCTGGCAACACGTTTTTTTAATGATTTGGCATATGGTAATCGCATCCCTAAATTACAATATGAGGGAACGAAATTTAATTTGAATACATATGATGTGCCTGCTTTGGTAAATAGTTATACTACTCAAAATACCTTAGCTACTTTACCAACTTATTTTCTTAGTAATTCTATAGAGGTTACCACTATTTTAGATTCCCTCCATTACTATCAGGATTCCGCACATTTAAATAAGGATAAAGTTGCTTTGTTGGTAAAAGCAGCGAATGAATTTAGATGGTTAAGTGCTATTAAGCGAAACAACCGTATTATTTTAGTAAACATACCTAATGCGCAATTAAATGCATACGACAGCAACAAATTAGTGATGTCGATGCGTGTAGTGGTAGGCAAGTCCTGGAGTCAAACGACTACTTTATCTTCTCTAGTTAAGCGAATAGTATTAAATCCCTATTGGCATGTACCCGGAAGTATTATTAAAAATGAAATGATACCTAAATTCAAAAATGATAAAGCATATTTTTCTAAACATAATTATACAGTCATTGATGGCGCGGGTAAGGCGGTTGACTTAAGTACTGTTGATGCCAGTGGTTATTCGGAAAGTAATTTCCCTTTTTCAATTAGACAAGGAACAGGATCCAGTAATTCATTGGGCTTGTTAAAAATTGAATTCGATAGTCCTTCTGCAATTTATTTGCATGATTCTCCACAAAAAAGTTTGTTTAAAAATGCAAGTAGATTTAATAGTCACGGTTGTGTTAGATTAGAAAAACCAGTGGATGTTGGTAAGTGGCTGTTACAAGACGATACTAAAGAAATTGACAAATTTGATTTTAAAAATCCAGGTAAATATTCCAAACCACAATATGTAAAAGTTAATATTCCTACACAGGTTATTATCTGGTATACACTGGTAGATTTTGATAGTGAGGGTGTTTTGAAATTTTACAAAAACATTTACAATAAAAAGTAATTTATATTTTACTTGTCAAGTGCCGTTAATATTTCACTACTGTTAATGCCTAACGCAATGGCAATTTTGTGTATTTGGAAAAGACTAGTATTTATTTTTCCTAATTCAATTCGGCTAAGTTGCGTGTAATCCATATCTGCCTTGAACGCCAAATTTTCTAATGTAAGTTGTTTGTCAATTCTTAATTTACGTACTCTTTCGCCAATTAGCTTTACCACTGTATCCTTGTTGTGAGACATGATGCAATTTGGAATATTATCTTCGCCTATTCAATGGCAAATATGCCATCATTTTTTCATGGAACGAATGCCATGTACTTAGCAATTAAAAAAGCAGAAGAGAAGAGGTCCTTCAACCTAAAAGAGGAAATTCTCTGGAGTAGTTTTAAATCCCTATCAAGGTAGTCTATTTATTAAATAGATGCTACAATTGGTTTAACCATCATAACATATATCTAAAGTTTTATATACCTCTATCTGGCTTAATGGCAATATTGCAGAAGCCACTGAATTTTAGATTACTAAAAATACCAAGGTAGTTTTTCAATCTTGAACACGTTCCCAAACTAATGAGAAACTAGTATCTTCTCTTGGACTTAATGTTAGCGTTTTTTTATCTGCACTTAATTTATAATCTCTAATCCAAATCGGCGGAATTGAATCATTTGTAAAAGGCAATAAAGAATAAAAATCTCTATAATGCTTTACATAGGATTCTTTTTCGTTCACTTCATACTTCCCACTATAGCCGGAAGCAGCACTGTCTTTATGATTGAGTATTACGCTCATTTGACCATCCACACTATATATTATAACCCCCTTGTGGAATAAGTTTTGACCCTTTGTGGTTAAGTGCCAGGTGCCTACTAAATCGTTATTGAGTTCCTTCCCAACAGCTTTAGGTTTGGTATTACAACCAATGGCAGCAATGATGAGTATCAGGAGCATTCGCTTTTGCATATACTATGTTTTAAGTGGCAATTTTGCCGGTTAGAACAAACTTAGCCGCTTAAAGAGCCGCATCATTTATTTAGCAAGCCTAAAATGTTCCCTTTTTCCTTTTTGGAACAAATAGGGCATTCAATATTTTAAAAATATTTTTATTAAATTGAGTAATGCTAAAAATGTCATTATGAATACAAATCAATTTACAAGCGCTCAAATTGAACAATACAATAAGGATGGGTACATCATTATCAAAAACTTTTGTAGCAAAGAAGAGGTAGCAAAAATGTATGGCATTGCCGTTCAGGATGACGCTATGGCAAAGAATGCTTTAGATTTAAATGATCAAACAGGTAAAAAGACCAAGCTTTCCTTATGGTTCACACCCGGTAATGATATTTTTGGTTATTTAACCAGGAGTGAGCGAATGGTGAATAGAGTTGCACAAGTATTAGATAGCGAAGCACCTGTATGTCATTTTCATTCCAAGCTCATGCAAAAAGAACCCAAAGTAGGGGGCGCGTGGGAATGGCACCAGGATTATGGTTATTGGTATAAAAACCAATTTATGTTTCCAGATCAATTGGTGAGTGTAATGGTTGCATTAACGGTTGCGAATAAAGAAAACGGTTGTATTCAAGTAATTAAGGGTTCTCATAAATTAGGAAGAGTCAATCATGGTTTTGCTGGTGAACAAGTTGGTGCAGATATGACCATGGTGGAAAATGCACTAAAAACAATGGAGTTGGTGTATGTTGAAATTGAGCCCGGCGATGCACTATTTTTTCATAGCAATATCTTACACCGTTCAGCTTCGAACAATTCCAATTATCCAAGATGGTCTATTATATCTTGTTACAGTGCGCAAAGTAATATAGCGTACAATGAAACCTCAACTGCTTGGCAACAACCCATTTCAGTGGTGCCAGATACTGCCATCCTGCAATGGGAACCAGAAAGTTTAGGGAACGCCGATTTCTTAAAGAAAGAAAACGATCCAGCATTAAAAGATACCGGTTGGGAAAAATAACTACAACCTCCCCCATGCTTTAAATTTAGGGTGCTCATGAATTAATTTTTGTTCCTAAATCCCATTTAGGAACAACTTTATAGGCTTTTGGGAATATGAAATTGAAAATTGACAGTATTTTACAACCCAATATCAAAAATCATATTCAATGAAAAAACTTCTATTTACTGCCTTAGTGGCAACAAGTTTAGTTGCTTGTAAAAGCAAAACAGCAACCGAAACAAAACCAGCATTTAACTCAGAAGCTGCAAAAAAAGAAATAGCTGCGGCAAATTTGGCCTTTGAGACGGCTGTAAGCAAGATGGATTCAGTTGGGATTAGCAACCTTTACGCAACAGATGCTAAATGGATGAATCCAAATGCGCCCTCTGTTGAAGGTAGAGCAGCATTAGTAGGCACTGTTGGAGCTATAGTAAGAGCGGGCATCGGTTCTGCTAAGTTAACTACAACAGAAGTTTGGGGTGATGAAAACTTTGTAACTGAGGAAGGCGTTTATTTGCTAAATGCAAAGGATGGTAGTCAAATAGACAAGGGCAAATATTTAGTACTTTGGAAAAGAGTGGATGGGAAATTAATGTTCTATAGAGATATCTTTAATTCAGATTTACCTCCGGCTAAGTAGTACGTTAGGTTTAAAATTATGACAATGGGCTTCTAGCAATAGAAGCCCATTTATATTTATGTAAATGTAAAGTATTTCAATCGGATAGCTAATACATCATAACAGTATCTTTAATTTGACCAGATTCTATAGTTACTTTGTATATGAAACCATATTCATTATCACTTAGGTTTTGATACTTATTTGTTTTTATTAAAGTATTCACTAATGGAGGAATTGTGTTAGAATGTCCAACAATGAGCAAGGTTTTTCCCAGGTAGGGCATTTGTTGAATAGCGTCAGAAAAGACAGTTCCTTTATTGATTTCGTAAAATTGAATTTCCTTTCCAATTTTATTAGCCAATGGTGCTGCTGTGGATTGTGTTCGTATGTAGTTTGTAGAGAAAATGTAATCAATATGTTCTTTTTCAAGCAAGCTTGCTAATCGGGCTGACCTTTGTATACCTTTTTCACTTAGTGCAGGGTTGGCTTGCATCATTGTTGCGCCAGCAACACTGGTATCTTTTTCGGCATGCCTTACTAAATAATAAATAGTTTTTTGTGCATTTAGTTCACATATCCCAAACATTAAAATTGAAACAACGATTATTATTTTTCTCATTTTATTCTGTTTAACTAATTTTTCAATGCTTTATTGATTATTCATTTCTGAAACTACTTACTAACCTGCTGGCTATACATTTGGATACACTTAATTAAGTCATCTTCTTTTTTAATCTTTAATTTATTAGAAAGGATGATTTTATTTAAGCCTGCAGCCTCTTCTTTAAAAATAGCTTCCACCTCTTCTGTATTTTTAGGGGCAATTTGTAACCCTACTTTTTTACTAAAAACAAATAATTTTGGAAATTTTTCAATAGTTCTAAGCATGGTGGCGCTACTATATGGCTTAGCTTCTGTTACTTGAATAAAAAAATATTTTAAGACACTAATTTCTCCCTTGCTTAATACTTGATAAATAGTTTTACCATTTTGTTTTTCAAAATTTGGGTAACCAAATTCAAATAAATAGTTGGTTCCATTTCTTTTAACCAAAACAGATTGAATGGAAGGCAATATGGCCAATTCTTTACCATCATCCGCCTTGAAAATAACTTCGTTGCTTAAAAGATTAATTTTTACTTGAACATTTTCATAACGTTGACCGCTTGTTAAAGTAATGTCAGCAGGAAAAAAATCACTATCAAAAAAAGGGGTACCATAGTTTTCCATATCAAGACCCATGTTCACTGTTTTCCCGTTTCCATCGGTCATCATGATCATAGACTGGCCAATATCTTTTAAACTAAAATTATTTAATGTTTGCGCCTCTAAGTTACCCAAACAGAAAAAGCATAAAATAAATGATAAAATTTTCATAGGAGGGGTTTATAAATTTAAAAAATAATGCTGCAATAAAAAGGTGGCCACACCTACAATAAATCCGATCAAGGCAATCCAACTTATCTTTTTAAGATACCAGAAAAAATCAATCTTTTCCATTCCCATTACCGCTACACCTGCTGCAGAGCCTATGATTAAGCAAGATCCGCCTGTGCCTGCTGTGAATGCCAGTAATTCCCAAAAATAATGATCTTGAGGATAATCATTTAAACTATACATATTTTGTAGGGCAGCCACTAATGGGACATTATCAAAAACAGCCGATAATAATCCAATACAAATGGCCACTACATTTAAATTTCCGATACTATTATTTAGGGTACTTGCCATTTGGGGTAGTACACCAACTGCCTCAAGGGAGGATATGCTCATTAAAATTCCAAAAAAGAATAAAATACTGGGCGTATCTATTTTTCTAAGTGCATGACTCACAGATAAAACACCTTTTTCATTGACATGCTTTTTGTTATGCATTAGTTCGGTAATGGTCCAAATAATGCCTAAGCTTAAAAACATGCCCATATAAGGAGGTAGGTGGGTAATGGTTTTAAATATGGGAACAAACAATAGACAGCAAATTCCAACATAAAAAATTAAGTTTCTTTCAAATGCTTTTGTTATAAAGTTTGCATTATTTTCAACATGTGCCTTAAGTTCTATTTTTCCTTTAATTATATAATTAATAATTAAAGTAGGAACCACCATACTCACTAAGCTTGCTAAAAATGTCTGCTTAATAATATTTAATGGTGAAATTTGACCCCCAATCCATAACATGGTAGTGGTTACATCACCAATGGGACTAAATGCACCGCCTGCATTGGATGCTATGATTACCAATCCCAATAGTAGCCATTTTGTTTTTTTATCTTGTATTAATTTATTTAATATTGACATCATTACAATGGTACTTGTTAAGTTGTCCAAAACGGCAGACAAGAAAAAAGTAATTAAAGAAATAAGCCAAACTAATTTAGTCTTATTGGTCGTTTTTATACGCTCCGTAATATTTTGAAAGCCATCATGTGCATCAATCAACTCTACAATGGTCATGGCGCCAAGCAAAAAGAAAACAATTTCGCTAATTGAACTTAAATGATGGGATAGTTGCCCAATAATTTGTTCCTTATCCGATGTGTTTGAGATAATTAAGGTCCAACAAAGCACAGCTGTAATTAAAGCAGTAGCCGATTTACTAATTTTTATAGTATGCTCAAGCATAATTGCAAAATAGCCTAAAGCGAATATTATAATGAGTGCAATGATCATAATTATTTAGAAAGGGAATCTAAGTGCTAATTTAAAACATTTGCAAGCCGTAATGTCCAATTGCTGTAAATAGGACACAACGTATCAGAACACCTAAACTACACCAAAATACCATTTTATTGGTTGGAACATTAAAACCTACACCAACGCCGATACTTATAGGTGCACCTACCGTCATCGTGCCCATCAATCCAAGTCCAATGACTCCATATTTTTCCCATATTTTCAATATAAAGCCAGGTTCTTTCTTTGGTTTTTCAGATGAGGTTTTACGAAATTTTTGTAACCATGTTTTTATTTTGTCACCAAGATAGGCAGCAACAAATACCCCCACCAGTCCGCCTATAGCACTTGCCGTAAAAATGACCAACGGATTTAATTTGAAAGCAAATCCAGCAGGTATCGCTGCGTATATTTCGAATGTAGCTAGCGCAGCCACAGTGAGCATTTTATAAAACATGTTTTTTCATCATTTTTATCAACACTAAGTTACTATAATCCCAAGCACCCCGATATTAAGTTAAAGTTTGAGGTTTTAGAGGAATAAACTAATTTTACTCAAACATACAAACATTAGTTTAATGGATAGAATATTAGTTATTGGTGCGGGAGGTCAATTGGGTACAGAGCTTACAAAAGCTTTAGCCCACAAATACGGAAATGATAATATTATTGCAACCGATTTTCAAGATGCGGTGAAAGATAAGTTTGAATACTGTTCTTTTCGAACTTTAAATGTGATGGATAAACCAGCATTAGAAATGATGGTTGATAAAGAAAAAGTTACGCAGATTTATCATTTGGCTGCCATTTTATCGGCTTCGGGGGAACAGCATCCATTGCAAGCTTGGGATTTGAATATGGGAGGCTTGTTAAATGTTTTAGAGGTTGCAAGAGATCATAAAATAGAAAAAGTTTTTTGGCCAAGTTCAATTGCCGTTTTTGGTCCTCATTCTGACAAACAACATACGCCGCAACAATCCTTTAAAGATCCAAATACTGTTTATGGTATTTCAAAACTAGCTGGCGAACATTGGTGTGAATATTATTTTAATAAATATGGAGTTGATGTTAGAAGTGTAAGATACCCTGGTTTAATTGGATATAAATCCTTAGCGGGCGGAGGCACCACGGACTATGCAGTGGATATTTATCACAAAGCAGTAACGGAAGAAAAATTTGTTTGTTTTTTAAGTGAGCATACTTATTTACCTATGATGTATATGGAGGATGCGATTAATGCTACCTTACAATTAATGGATGCACCCAAGGAAAATATTAGAATTCGAACTAGTTATAATCTTGCAGGCATTAGTTTTTCACCTGCTGAAATTTATCAAAGCATACTGCCATATTATCCTCAATTTGAAATTGAGTACCAACCTGATTTTAGACAACAAATTGCCGACAGTTGGCCCAATAGTATTGACGATAGCATGGCCATCACCGACTGGAATTGGAAACCCGCATTCGATTTAAAAGCAATGACAGCGGTTATTGTAAAGAATCTACCAGAATATTTTAATTATAAAGCGCATAAATAAATAGTATGTACGATCAATTCAAACCATTTTTGACAAAAGAATTAGCATCTATTAAAGAAGCTGGACTGTATAAGAAAGAAAGAGTGATTACCTCTTCTCAAGCAGCTGAAATTACGATACAAGGAGGGAAGCAAGTTCTAAATTTTTGTGCAAATAATTATTTGGGTTTATCCTCGCATCCAAAAGTAATTGAAGCAGCAAAAGCTGCAATTGATTCTCACGGATTTGGCATGTCATCGGTTCGTTTTATTTGTGGTACACAAGACATTCATAAAACCTTAGAAGAAAAAATTTCTGCTTTCTTAGGAACGGAAGACACTATTTTATATGCAGCAGCATTTGACGCCAACGGCGGTGTTTTTGAACCCTTATTTGGAGAAAAAGATGCCATTATTTCTGATGCATTGAACCATGCTTCTATCATTGATGGAGTAAGGCTTTCAAAGTCTATGAGATACAGATATGAGCATAATTCGATGGAAGACTTAGAATTAAAATTAAAAGAAGCCATAGCTGCAGGTGCGGTGCAAAAAATAATTGTTACCGATGGCGCTTTTTCGATGGATGGTACTATTGCACAATTAGATAAAATTGTGGAACTGGCTGAAAAATATGAAGCTTTAGTATTCACGGATGAATGTCATTCCACTGGGTTTTTAGGAAAAACGGGAAGAGGTGTACATGAATTAAAAGGCGTGATGGGAAGAGTAGATATTATTACCGGTACCCTGGGAAAAGCATTGGGTGGTGCTTCTGGCGGTTTTACATCTGGCAAAAAAGAAATTATTGATTTATTAAGACAACGTTCAAGACCCTACTTGTTTTCAAATACATT
>Ga0114974_10000622_pt1 | contig 29110 bp, 39 predicted proteins | sample S_130206_EF_Meta_FD_87318 | JGI IMG/M metagenome (GOLD analysis project Ga0114974, IMG submission 87318) | Freshwater microbial communities from Lake Simoncouche, Canada to study carbon cycling - S_130206_EF_MetaG | ecosystem: Environmental > Aquatic > Freshwater > Lake | place: Lake... | reverse complement strand
CCTTTGACCGTACGACTATGGCGGCAATGGACTTGGCTGCGGCTGGGTTTGGTGAGGCAGAGCAGAACGCAGTAGCACTTGGCAAAGCATTGAATGACCCAATCAAAGGCATCACAGCACTTGGCAGGGCTGGAGTCACGTTCACGGAGCAAGAGAAAGCAAAGATCAAAGCACTTGTTGAGTCGGGCAAGATGCTTGAAGCACAAGACACACTACTCAAAGCCATTGAGACACAGGTTGGCGGCACTGCACTTGCCTCTGCCAAAGCAACAGACCGCATCAGGCTTGCCTTTGGTGAGGTAGCAGAAAGTCTTGGCACAATTCTGTTGCCATACTTTGAGCGACTTGCAACCTTCCTTGAGACAACTGTTGTTCCGTATGTGCAGAACCTTGCAGATGTAATTGGCAAAGATGGTCTTGGCGCAGCAATAAAGATTGTTGGCGGAGACATCTTAGATTTCATTGGCGACATGGACTCGTTTGGCAATACCGTCTATGGTCTTGTCACAGCCTTCGTTGCATTGAAGTTTGCTGTCATGGCATACAACGTGGTGATTGGTCTTGCTACTGCACTCAACATATCCTTTGCTGCATCTAATCCGTTTGGCTGGATAGCCGCCGCTATAGCAGTTGTTGTTGTTGCAATCATTGCCATGTACATAAAGTTCCAATGGTTCCGTGACGGAGTGAATGCAGTCATCAACGCAATTATTGAGTCCATTGAAGTTTGGATCAACTCTTTCATCTGGGGTTACAACAAGATCATTGACGGATTCAATTTACTTATCAAAGCAGCAAACTACTTTGGTGCAGGTCTTACGGAGATTCCGCGTGTTGGTGAGGTTGCGTTCGGTCGTGTTGGCGCTGCTGCTGCAGCCACCAAGTCGCAAGTAGACCAACTTGGCAAATCAGTGCAACAACTCATACGAGAGGCAGACAGAATTGCTCCAGCAAAGAAAGAGGGTGGCTTTGGTGGTGTAGGTGCAGCCGTCAAGACTGTCCAAGAGTTGTTGAAAGATTACCGTGAGGCTGTTCTCAAGACTGTAGATGCTAACAAATCTCTTGCCGACTCTATGCAAGGCGTGAAAGACGCACAACAGAAAGTGACAGACGCAGGCAACGACATCACAGACTCAATGCGCAAACTTGACAAAGCAGGTCGTGATGTAACAAAGGCAATAGAGGGCGTTGGCAAAGCACAAGAGGACACAGCCCAAGCCCGTATCAACTATCAGAAGTCAATAGACGCAACAGGCAAAGCACAAACCAAACTCACTAAGTCAACAACAGAGTTGAAGAAAGCACAAGACGCATTCAACGCAGCCGTCAACGGATATGGCGCAAGTAGCAAACAAGGCAAAGCCGCACAACGAGCGTTGAGTGAGTCGCAAAGAGATGCAGAGCGCAGTACATATGACGCAGAGAAAGCGCAATACGATCTCATAGAAGCAGAAGCAGAGTTGGCGGCCGTTAGGTCTGATGCCACTAGCACGCCACAAATGATTCGTGAGGCAGAGATTGCACTTGCAGAAGCCAAACTAGATTTGATTGAAGCGCAGATTGAGCAAACGGATAGTCAGGTTGCAGTAACTGATGCGACAGACCAGTACAACCAGATGCTCAATGGTGTCAAAGCCGACAGTGAAATCTACAAAGATTTACTGCAACAACTCAACGAGGCAAAGGCAGACGAGGAAGCCGCTATTGAGGCAGTGACCGAGGCACGCATTGCAGAGTCCGATGCACTCAAAGCCATTGCAGATGCACTGACTGCCGAGGCTGATGCGGCGCAAGCAGTAGAGGATGCCAAGTATGCGTTGGCAGAAGCAGAACGTGACTTAGAGAAGGCTTATCGTGACGAGGCAGATGCTATCAGTGATGTTGCTGATGCTCTACTTGATGAAGCGAAAGCAGTGTTAGCAGTTGCAGATGCACAGAAGGAACTCAATGCAGCAAAGAGGAACGCTCCAGCCGCAGGCATTGCACGCATTGACGCACAGACCTCTACTGCTGTTGCACTTGCTAATGCAGCCATAGCCGCTGCTACGAGCGCTGTGACAGGTGTTGGTGCCTCATCGGGTACTACAGCAGCCTCTGCTGCTCAAGAGCGTGCTGGTTTCGGATTCAGATACATGGCGACAGGTGGCATTGTGACAGGTCCAACTGCCGCCATCATTGGCGAACGTGGTCCAGAGGCAGTTATCCCACTAGACAAAGCAAGTGGCTTTGGCACAACAATCATGCTCACTGTGAACGCTGGTATGGGTACAAATGGCGCAGAGGTTGGCAATGCGATTGTTGATGCGTTGCGCAACTACCAGAGACGCAATGGGGCAATTCCAATCACTGTGGCTGCGTAATGGCAACGACTCTTGCATGGGGTGAGACTGCCTTAGTAACAATGGAACTTGGTTTCCTTGTCAACCAGTTCACACTTGACGACCCAACCTACGGACAACTAGATGGGCAAGGTGTGCTTGATGGCAACTTGGAAGGCATTGATGTCACCAATTATGTCAAGAGTGTGCAGTTGCGTCGTGGTCGCAGTTCGTCACTAGACAACTTTGAGGCTGGGTCTGTGTCTATTGTTCTCAACAACAACGACAGACGATTTGACCCCATCAACGAAGCCAGTCCGTATTGGGATGTGACTACAAACGAGACGGGCGTACAACCAAGACGACAAGTAACAGTGTCGCTAGCAGACGAACTTGTGTTCGTGGGGTCAATAACAACAATCAACATTGCTTACGACCAAGACCTCAGTGACGCAATTATTGGCGCATCAGATGACTTTGTGTTACTTGCCAACCAGTCTGTCACTACAACCTTCACGCCACCTGTAGAGATAAGTGGTACACGCATCACAAGCATCTTGGACTTGCCAGAGATCAACTTCCCAATAGACCAACGCAACATTGCTACAGGCGGCAAAGACTTACAAGCCCTAGCAATAGACGCAGGCACTAATGCTTTGCAGTACATGCAAGCCTGTGCCACAGCCGACCAAGCGTTGCTGTTTGTGTCCCGGGATGGCACGCTGACTTACACAGACCCCGTGTCAACTGTTTGGTATTACGACGTGGCAGCAGACTTTGTTGATGCCAACGAGCCAATTACAGCAGGCGTTGTGCCATACACGGGCATCAACACCATCACAGACCAAACCTTCCTCTACAACAAGGTTGTGGTTGCCAAAGAAGGCGGAACTGAGTACATCAGCAACGATGCGGCAAGCCAAGCCTCGTACGGCATATCAACATTGACATTGACTGGATTGCTGTTAGAGAACAACACAGACGCAGAAGCACTATCAACACAACTGCTAGATGCCTATAAAGACCCCGTCTATCGCTTTGACGACATGCAATTCGTTGTCAACGGCATGGGAAGCAACAGCCGCACAACACTCAACCAACTTGAAATAGGTGATGGCATCAAGATTGTGCGCACCTTTGCAACAGGTTCACCACTTACTGTTGAACGCTATTACCAAGTGGACAGACTGCAACACACAGTCACACCAACACAACACCAAGTCACAATAGGTCTAGGCGACCTCAAGACTGTTATCTACGCATTCATCTTAGACGACACAACCTTTGGTACGCTTGACTCAACCAATGCTCTCACGTGAGGTAAATAAGTGGCTGGACTAGGCACAAAGTTATGGGTGGCGGCAGAGGTACTTACTGCTGCAGGCGTCAACGGCTATCTACAAGACCAAGTCATCAGTCGCTTTGCGTCAGAAGCGGCAAGAGATGCCGCATACGGTGGTGCAGGCGAACCAACATTAGCCACTGGCATGTTTGCCTACACGACAGACACCTTGACCCTCTGGGTCTATAATGGCTCTGCATGGGTTGCATCGGGCGGCGGTGCAGACATTCTTCAAGTTCAAGTGTTCTCGTAAGGAGCAATCATGGCAACATTCACAAAGTTAGCGTTACAACCAGCAGGTACTACAGGTGATGGTCTAGGCATCTTGGTAGTTGCTACTGCTACGGCTGGTACAGCAATTCACACTGCATCAACTACTGCAACAACTATTGACGAGGTATGGTTGTATGGATACAACAACTCATCATCATCTATTCTGCTTACGATTGAGTTTGGTGGTGTGACTGCACCTAAAGATGTAATCAAGCAAACACTTACAGCGCAGAATGGTTTGGTACTTGTATGTGCAGGTCTGGTGCTACAAGGTAATGCAACTGCAAAGATTGTCCGTGCGTTTGCGGCTACTGCATCACAGATTTCAATCTTCGGATATGTCAATCGCATAACAGTCTAGGGCTAAGATGAGCAATCGTCTATACGATAAACCTGCCTTAGTTAGCACAAAGATTGGTACTTGGCTGAACCCTGCCTTTGGTGGTTTAGGTACAACAACATTCACACTTGCTATTGAATATCTTGTCGTCGCAGGTGGCGCAGGTGGTGGCTACCAGTCAAACCAAAGTGGTGGCGGTGGTGGCGGTGGTGCTGGCGGTATGAGAACTGGAACTTTGACACTCGGCACAGGAACCTACACTGCGACAGTCGGTGGTGGTGGTGCTGCCAATGTTGAGTCTGGTGGCTCTAATGGTGCAAACTCGGTGCTTAGCACAATCACTTCTACGGGTGGTGGCGGTGGCGGTGGTTACGGAGTAGGTGCTGCAGCAGGTGGTTCGGGTGGTGGAAATCAAGGTTACAACACTGTTCTAAGTGGTGGCGCAGGAACAGTTGGTCAAGGTAATGATGGCGGTGGCGGTGGACCAGGAAGTAGTGGTGGTGGCGGTGGTGCTGGCGCAGCAGGAACTAAGAATACTGATAACGGTGGCACTGGTGGTAATGGTAGCGCATCAAGTATTTCAGGCTCATCAGTGACATACGCTGGTGGAGGTGGTGGTGGTGCAAACTACATAACAGTCAGCAGTTGGTATGCAAACGGTGCTGGTGGATCAGGTGGTGGTGGTCGTGGTGGTGGTTCAAGCGGTGTATCTGTCGCTGGCACAGCAAACACTGGTGGCGGTGGCGGCGGTGGCACAGTCTTTCAATGTGCTGGCATCGCTGGTGGTTCAGGCATCGTCATCTGTCGCTACATCACAGCAGACAAGACAGCACTAGGTTTCAATATCACTGGTGGCACAACAACGACATCGGGTGCGTACACGGTGCATACCTTCACATCGTCTAGCAGTCTGGTGATCTCGTAATGGGGAACGCTCGCACTCGCAGCCGTGTCGGCACACAGGTTGGTACTTGGCTTGGTACAGGTTTAGGTACAACAACATTCCCAATCGACATTGAATATCTGGTGATCGCTGGTGGTGGTGCAGGTAGTCAAGGTGGTGGTGGCGCAGGTGGATATCGTTCATCTGTCATTGGCGAATACACTGGTGGTGGTGGTGCAGCGATGGCTGTGTTCACACCTACTGTCACCGTTACTTATACGATCACAGTGGGTGGTGGTGGTGCAGCGGTTCTAAACGCTATTGGCAACAACGGCTCTGATAGTTCTATCGCTGGAACTGGTCTCACAACGATCACTGCTACAGGCGGCGGTCGTGCTGGTTATGTAACTGGCACTGGTGCAGGCGCATCAGGTGGCTCTGGTGGTGCAGGTGGTCACAACGGCGCATTTGCTGGTGGTGCTGCTGCATCACCAACACAAGGTTTCGCTGGTGCATCAACAAGTTCTACATACGCAGCAGGTGGTGGCGGTGGCGCAGGTGCAGCAGGAATTGTTGCACCATCAAACACAGTCGGTGGTGCAGGTGGCGTTGGCTTGGCTTCAAGCATCACAGGTACATCTGTATTTCGTGCAGGTGGCGGTGGTGGAGGTGCAGACACGACTACAGGTGGCGCAGGTGGCAACGGTGGTGGTGGTGCAGGTAACACAAGTAGTCCAAACAACGGTGTTGCTGGCACAGCGAACACTGGTGGTGGTGGTGGTGGTGCGAATTATCAGGTCGCTGGCACAGGTGGCAACGGTGGGTCAGGTGTGGTCATCTGTCGCTATGTGACGACGACTGCTGCTGGTAAGACCATTACTGGTGGAACAATTACGACATCAGGCGTTTATACAATTCACACCTTCAATTCAACCAGCAATCTAGTAGTTACATTCTAAGCATTACCCAAGACAAGAACAGGAATACACATGGCACATTTCGCAGAAATAGACTCATCAAATACAGTGCTGCGAGTGATCGTTGTTGCTGACGAACACGAAGCCAATGGTGCAGAGTGGTGTCACAATCTGTTAGGTGGCACATGGGTACAGACTTCGTACAACAACCGTATTCGCAAACAGTACGCAGGTATCGGCTACACATACGATGAAACAGCAGATGAGTTTGTTTCGCCACAACCACACGCTTCGTGGTCGCTAGATGCAAATAATGATTGGCAAGCACCCACAGCAAAGCCTGATGGCAATTTCTATTGGGATGAGGAGTCGTTGTCGTGGCTCGCTATTCCCGTTGGCTAATACTCGCACCAGTTGCGATACTTGCGTTGTTTGTGCCAACCAAGGCGCAGGCTGTTGATGGTGTTACGGCTGTTGGTTACTACATTGGCGAGAACATTCCACCACAACGAGATGACAGTGTGTACACGCAATGTGGCACAACCATCTACCCGAACGTCAACTGGACATGGGACCCCGAGCAGAACCACTTAGGTGATTGCGGCTACGATCAGTTTGCTGTCCACTTCACGGGCAACATAACTATTCCTAATGGTGTGCAGTCTGTGCGCCTCTGGCTTGCGCACGATGACGGGGCTTGGGCAAACATTGGTGGCAACGAGTTTGGCAGTTGGAGCGACCAAGGTTGCACTTGGTCGTTGTCTGACCCGATTGCAGTTGTGACGCAGACAATGGCTTTGGACTTGTGGGTATATGAGAATGGCGGTGCGACCTGTGCGATGCTTGCTTGGGAGTTAGATGACGCAGGTCTTGCCATTGTGCCGGCAGAAGCGTTCACGACAAGCCCTAGCAACACAACTACAACAACAGAGGCGGCAACAACAACATGGGCATCTACAACAACATCCACAACTACGACAACGACCTCTACTACTACTGCTCCGACAACGACTGCCCTTGCAACAACAACGACAACTACTTTGCTCGCTTCAACAACCACCATGCAGACAACAACAACGCAGGAATCCACAACCACTCAGCCAGAGCCACCACCATTATTGCTGCCAGTAGAAGCAACCAGTACGACCACTGAGCAGCCCACCACAACGCTTGCCACCCCTGATACAACAATTCCAGAAGAAACAGTGCCAGAAACAATCGCCATAGATACTTTGCCACGTGACGAGCCTACCACAACTGTTGATGACGTTCTTGAGACGCCTGATACAACAATCGTTCCAGTTGAGTTACCTGTTGATGAGCCTGTTGTTGATGAGCCTGTTGTTGATGAGCCTGTTGTTATTGACGAGGCTGTCATAGACGACGCAGTGGACAACATTGTGGCGCTAGTGGCGTTGGTTGCCAATTTAGATGAGGCGACCCCGGGACAAGTTGAGGCTGTGGTGACTGCTGTGTTGGAGCAAGAAATTACACAAGAGCAGGCAACAGTGTTGGCAAGTAGTCCAGAGGTGTTGGCAGTTATTACACAAGAACAAGCCACTGAAATCTTTGCAGCGTTAGATGTCAACGAGTTGACGGAGAACCAAGTTGTGGAATTGATCGCTGCTGTGCAAGACGCACCAACAGAGGTCAGGAAAGCCTTTGAAACAGAAATCAATATCTTTGATGGCGTGGCGGATACTTATGTGCCTGTCGGTAGCACTGTGCCTGTGTCTAGCAGGCGTGTTGTTATTGCTGCGACTGGCATTATGGTTGCGGCTGCTGCTGGTAGTGCAACGCAGTCACACAGCACACGCAAGAATAGGTGACGATGAAATGGCTACAAGAACTTGGTGCATTGTCTTGGACATTGGCAGGAACGGGATTGGTGTTGATAACGCTTAGTGGTGACACAAAGCGTCTTGGCATTATGATCTCGCTTGCTGGACTTGCAGTGCATCTAGTTGGCGTACTTACCAAAGGAGATGACGAGTGAAGATGTTGCAGACTCTTGTGTTGCGTGTTGGTGCAGTGTTTGGCTCAAGCGCATTGGCTGCCATTGCAGGTGGAGCGATTGTTGATGTTGAGTTGTGGAAGGCTGCTGCCATTGCAGGCATTGTTGCTGCTGCCAAAGTGAGCGAGGCATTGTTGCGTGCTTGGTACGAAGATGGCGTGCTTAGCAAAGAAGAAGTCGCAGAAGCGTTTGGCAAGGTCAAGAAGTAATGCCAGACCTACCGATCAAGAAACTTGTCATGCCAAGTGATTTGGCTGGGGCAGAGAATGGCAAGTTGTCACGCAAGGTGTTGAGCAAGATTGCGCCAAGTGGCAAGATGCACACACTCGCCGCCATTTCGTGGACAAGACTGCAAGACCTTGCCAAACAAGAAGGTCTGGAGTTAGTGCATGTTGGCGACTACCGACCTTATGACCAACAGGAACAGTTGTTCTTGGCACGCATGAAGGACTATCCGAATGCCAAAGTCGCTAAGCAAACAACACGGGAGTGGCGTGGCAAGACTTGGTACTTGCACACGGGCGCACCTGTGGCAACTCCAGGCACATCTAACCACGGCTGGGGTTTGGCAATAGATGCAGCGTTGAAAGTAGATGGCAAGGTAGTCACCATCACAACCAAGCCTGCCAACTGCAAGCGAAGTGGTTTGCAGTTCTTGCTCAAGTGTGCCCAAGACCTTGGTTGGTCGTGGGAGTTGCAGTCCGAGCCTTGGCACATTCGTTATGTGCTTGGCGACAAACCTTTGCCAGAGATTGCCTAATCGTGTGGAGACGGCTGTCGTTGTGGCTCTCATCTCTGTTGTTGGTGGCGTACTTGTTGCGCTCATTACGAAAGGTCGCCAAGAGAACAAACTAGATCACGGTCTAGTGATGCGTGGCATAGAGCGCATTGAAACCAAAGTTGATGGACACATCAACGATCACTCTCGGGCTGGCATGAAGTAAAGGTGGCACGGCTAGCGCTGAGTCGCTGCCTCGTTGGTCGTGCCACTTATTTCTTTGTGGCATGTTCAACCTTGTTACATCCCTCTCGTACATTGGGAGTATGACAACAACACAACTGATAGACAAGCCCACTCATGGAACACTGGAATGGTTGGGGAAGCGACACAGATTTGACGGGCATTGCATTGTAGGTGCAAGCGAAGTCGGAATCATTATGGGCGCAAGTGATTACGAAACAATCACAGACCTTGCAGTACGCAAACTGCTGCCGCCTGTTGTGTCCGAACCTAATGACGCAATGACACGGGGCAATGTGTTAGAGCCAGCCCTTGTTGGTTACGCACAAGAGCAACTGCAAATTGAGTTGGTTGTACCCAATGTGATGTACCTGAACGGCAGTGTCATTAGCACATTGGATGCAAGAGGCGTTGACCCGAGAGCCGATGTGATTGTGGAAGCAAAGACAAACAACAGGTGGGCACTTGGAATGGATGTGCCGAGTTCGTGGTGGTGGCAGGCACAGGCACAGATGCATTGCACAGAGACAGAGGCAGTCAACTTCGTTGTGTTGGACAAACACATGCGACTCGGCATGCAAACTGTTGAACGCAACAATGACGGCATCGCACAGATGTTGGAGCGTGTTGAGTTGTTCTGCAGTGCAATAGACAAAGAGGAACTGCCTGACGACACTGCACTCACTGCACCACAAGTTGCATTGCTGTACACAAAGCCCGAGGGCGCTGTTGAATTACCACGTGAGGCATTCGCATTGATTGAAGAATGGGATGCAGTGAAACAAGCATTGAAGGGTTACGAGGAGCAAGAGAAAGCAATCAAAGACAGCCTCGCTAACTTGTTGCGTGGTGCAGAGTTCGGCACTATTGACGACAGGCGTGTCTTGTCTTACAAGGCGCAATCCACATCACGCATTGACACGAAGGCTCTTGCATTAGCGCATCCAGACATTGCTAGTGCATACACAACCGCAAGCACTTTCAGAGTGCTACGGGTAACTAAGTAACAATCAACAACCAAAGGAGACAGAGCATGAGTAACTTCATGGACAACTATGTGGATGTGGCAGAGCGCATCCGCCAACTGAGGGACAAGTACCCTGACGCAACACTGCAACCAGCAGACCCATCACGCCCATTCTGGATTGAGGATGTTCCCAACATTGGACCACGCCTTATTTATGTAGCGGCTTGTTACAGAACAGCAGACGACTTGCGTCCCGGGATTGGCATGGCATGGGAGCCGCTTCCAGGATTGACGCCATTCACTAAGGGCAGTGAGTTGATGGTTGCAGAGACAAGTGCATGGGGTCGTGCCATTGTTGCAGCGTTAGCCGCCGACACACAGAAGGTGGCTAGTGCAGACGAGGTACGCAACAGGCAGGCAAGCAATGCACAACCAAGCAAGCCTGCAACAGTGACGCAGATTGCGCCTAAGGCGGCAGCCAAACTAGGTGGCGTGGCAAGTGATGCCCAACGCAAGTATGCGAAGGCGTTGTTGTCGCAAGTTGGAAGTGATGACACATTGATTCAAGACTTGTCTGGTGGCGCAGGCATGGAGCAACTAAGTGCATCGCAAGCCAAACAAGTAATCAACGACCTGTTGGCAATCAAGAAGGGCGAAGCAACATTGGAATACGACAGTGACGGCAAAGGCACTGTGAGGTACAACACATGAGCAACGAACTTCTTGAATGCGATTATTGTGGAACGCCGACAGATGTTGGTTGCACAATGACGCTGACTAAGTGGCATGGCTGGTGTTGTATCTGTTGCATGGAGACACGCCCTTGGAAGGACAGTGGCGATGACAGGTGACATGCAACTATTCACGCCTTACAACGGCACAGGAGGCTATGTGGAGCGTCCTGCAAGCGTGGAGCGTGCAGTACGGGAAGCCGAGGACGGAACATTGTCTGCACGGCAACAGGCTGTCGTGGATGCGTTATGTGCAGCAGGGGTCAAAGGTGCCACGTGGCGCACACTTGGGCAGTTGTTGAACTTGCATCACGGGCAAGTGTCTGGCGTGTTGAGCAACTTGCATAAGGCAGGCGAGGTGTTTATGTTGCGAGAGCAACAAGACCGATGCCATCCGTATGTGTTGCGCATCTACAGGAACATGCACAACGACAACAATGTCTGGGACAAGCCTGTTGAGACACGGGCAGGGCAACGCAAAGCCCTGCTGGACAACTTGTATGCCACATGTGCAAGCGCAGTAGAGGTTGGTTGGTCTGCAAGCATGCAAGATGCCGTCAGCAGTTGTGTTGATAGGCTTCGTGAGCATGACAGAGCAGACTGATCGCAAGGGATACTGCCAAGGCAATCAAGACAAGTGCAACGCAACTGGATGTCCAAAGTTTGGAACACTAGGCAACGCAGGTCGTGACGGGCATCGCCGCATCAAAGGTTGTGGCGACCCACAAGCCCGTGGCAAGCGCAACCGAACCAAAGGTGACAGCAAAGCACGCAGGGCACGGGTACAACTTGGACTTGGCGGCGCTAACACACGCCACGAAGAACATTGGGGTGGCGACCTGCGTGTTGAGGTAAAGAGTGGCGCACAAATACAACCCATCTACACACGCTATTTGGCAGCCGAGAATCAATCGGGACAACATAGAAGCGTTGGCGACCCACGCCCATTCGCTTTGATCGCAATGCCTGATGGCATCACAGACGGGCTAGTCGTAATGAGGCTAAGTTCGTTTGCCCAACTATTTGGAACCTAGAACGAGGGAGCAGCGGAGACAGCCACTGCCCCCTCGCAACACTCAGGAGGTGTTATGACAGACTCTATCAACACAACGCATGCTGTAGATGCGCAGGTGTACTTCGCAGTAATTCCCGAGTGGGTTCTGGACTTGCCTGTGTCGGCGGCAGCCATTCGTGTGTACTGCTGTCTGAGGCGTTATGCAGACAACAAGACGGGAGAGTGTTATCCCTCACGCAAAGCGCTTGCAATGCGCTCTCGGTGCAGTATTGCAACTGTTGATAGGTGTGTGAAAGAGTTAGTTGACAACGGGGCTATCCGTGTTGCCAAGCGCAAGAACGCAGCAGGTGACTGGACTAGCAATCTTTATACCGTGTTAGCCCTACCGAATGGGGTGGCATCAAATCTGTCACTACCTCGCACAAGAATTGCTGCGACGGGTAGTGCTGTAAATGACGCAAGAACTAGACCCAATTTGAACGATAGACAAGAACTGCATTCCAAACAGCATCAGAGGGTATATCCTGACCCCAAGACATTCGTTCCACCTGCCCCACTCACCAAGGATGAGTTGTTGGCGTTAGCAGTGGAGATGACAGACCTCAGCACAAGTGCAGGCACACGAAGTCAGAAAGCACTATTCCAACGACTAGCCGACAAGTTTGGCTCACAAGCAATGGAGATGGACAATGACTAGAACAATTTGGGCATCAATAACTTGGTTGGGTTCTGTGGCGTTGTTTGCCACGTTCGGGATTGGACCTGTCAAAGAGGCAAGCCCGACAACAACTATGGACGCAACGCCCTACATCATCACAGCCCCACCAACAACAACTACTACAACAACGACAGTGCCGTTTGTGCAAGTCGTGGGCAGTTGCCCGCAATGGGAAGCCAAGATGGCAGAGTACGGGTTGCCAGCCGACCCATTCTCCAAGATTGCCTACAGGGAATCCAGATGCAACCCAGAGGCAATCAATGCCACATGGGATGCACAAGGGAACATGGTATGGTCGCTCAACAAGAATGGCACATACGACTCAGGTCTGTTCCAAATCAATAGCGGGCACAAAGAACATGTCAGACGAGTGTGTGGGGCTGATGCCCTGCCAAACAACTTGGCTGGTCTAAGGACGCTGGACTGCAACCTGTCAATGGCGGCATTCCTGTACGACAACGGCAACGGCTTAGGACATTGGCGAGCAACACACAATCCAGACAACTAGAACAACTCTTGATAGAGTGACAAGTAATAGAACGAAAGAAGGTGGCGACATGAGTGCTCGTAAGGAACGGAACGAAGTACGGTCAGCAGCGGCAAAGGTGATCAAAGATGCACGGCAACTTGAAGGCGTTAGTCAGATTCGTTTGGCACAATTATTGGGCATCAGCCAACCACTTGTGTCAGCGTGGGAATGTGGCAAGGTAACTCCCGGGATTGATGATGTGGCAAACATTGAACGCATCCTTGACACAGAGCAAGGCTCGTTGTTGTTTGCTATTGCGTACCCACGCAACAATCCAAACAGCGAGTACCAAGAATGAGTGTCAAGTGTGTAACGCATGACCGACACGCCTGCTGTGGAGAATGTTTGGCAACCAAGTCCGAACACAAGAGAGCGTCCTGTACGACTGTCTCCAGACCCACTTGTCAAACTCGTAGAGGGCATGCCCTGTCGTGAGGCGGCCAACATGCTAGGCATCAACGCTGGCACACTGCAGAAGTGGCGCAACGGTGACACACAACAAGGCTTGCACTATGCAAGAGCAGACAGAATTGCATGTCAAGCGCTTGGCGTACATCCGACAGCGATCTGGGGACAGGCTTGGTGGCAAGTATGAGGCTGGCAGTTATGTGGCACGACGGCGTTGTCACTGATGGAGATGACGCAACTGATGTGCTGCGCAACTTGTGTGGTGGCTGGAATCCAAACACTGTGAGAGAATTGCGTGCTGTTCTTGCTAAGCGTGCTCGCATTGCACACAACCACGACTTGACTGACCAACAGTTCCTTGAACACTTGGATTCTCTTGGCGTCTTGACACTCCAACACATATCGGAGTAATACCGACCTAGTTGTTGAGGGAATAGGGTCGTTGTGCCACGTGGCAATCCTCTACTACACTTGTCTATAACGCAGTCCAACGGGGACTGCCGTAAACAAGGAGACAGAGATGCCACAGCAACTAACACCAGAGACGAGGGAACGATATCTTCGTGCCCTCAGCATGAGAGACAGCGGACATACATTCCGAGCGATAGCAAGCATGTGCGGATACGCAGATGCAGGCACGGCACGCTACGCATGGATTGGCGGACTACGACTCGCAGGTCGTGAGGCAGAGATTCCAACACGCAGGTCACGCACAGTGGCAGTGACGATTGGTGGACAGACACATCGTTTGACAGTTGATGCACAAGAGTCGTGGAGCACACAAAGCACATTGACCTTTGGTATTGAGGTTGAGTGTGTTGGACTGAACACAAGGCAAGCCACGGCGGCACTACGCAATGCAGGAATCAGTTGCGAGGACGCAGGCTACACACATGCAACGATGCCAACTTGGAAGGTTGTGACTGACGGTTCGTTGAACAGTCGCAACGGGTCTTGCGAAGTTGTGAGCCCAATACTTAGTGGCAGTGACGGACTAACCGAGGCACGGACAGTGATGATGGTCTTGCGCAATGCAGGGGCACGCATCAACGAGTCGTGCGGCATGCACATACACATTGGCGTTGACCAACTTCCACAAGAGGAGCAGGCAAACATCTTGCAGGCATACTCGGAGTGGCAGTGGGCGTTCACAGCCTTTGTCTTGGAGCGCAGAGTAAATGGCTCGTGGAGCAGGTTGCGCAGTCGCCAGACATGGGACAACTTGATTAGCGATTGGCGCAACACAAGCGATGTGCGTGGATTGGCACATCAGCACGACCGTTACTATGCACTCAATGTTGCCTCGTACTACAGACACGGCACCTTTGAATTGCGCAGTCACCACGGCTCGTTGAATGGCACGAATGCTTGTGCGTGGGTTGCACTGCACCTTGCATTCTTTGACGCAGCAAGAGTGAATGACCAAGACTTCTTTGGACACAACATTCTTGGCGCAGAGTGGCAACACCAAGTCACAACGCCTCGTACAACAATGCAAGACCTGAATGGCGTAGTCACAAGAGTTCCCGTGCTTGACGCAGTGGGCAACCAAGTGATGCGCACAGACACAGTCTCGGCAACACGGGAGCAAGGTGTGGCAGGAGCACGGGCAATGGTGCAACGACTTGCACACAACGGCTACTTGGCATTAGATGCCGCCGACTACCTCACGCAGCGTGCAGGCAACATCCCATCCGCAAGAAGCAACAACTCATAAACAACAGAAAGACAGGAGACAGAAACATGTGTGGTATCGGAGCATTCCAAATAGTGAAAGGCGAGTGTGACCCTGCAAAGGTCGCAAGAGTGTTGTTGCGACTGTTGGAGAGTCGTGGCAAAGATGCAAGTGGTGTGTCGTGGCACAAAGACGGCGGCACATTCATTAGCAAGAACAATGTGAGTGGCAAAGTGTTTGCAAAGCAGTTGCAGACATCCATTGGCACAACTGGCATTGTGCATACTCGTTGGGCAACGCAAGGAAGTCCAAAGCGAGAAGTGAACAACCATCCAATTGATGCCTCTGGTGTTATTGGTGTACACAACGGACACTGCAGCAACGACATTGAGTTGTTGACAATGTGCGAGGACTACAAGCGCAAAGGCGAAGTGGACAGCGAGGCGATCTTTGCCTTGATTGCACACGGCACGAAGGGCACGAAGTTGCGAGACAGACTTGCAGAGGTGCGTGGCAGTGCAGCCTTGTTGTGGTTGCGCAGTTATGACAAGCAAGAGCAACTACATGCAGCACGCCTTACGAGCAGCCCGTTGTGGTTTGGACAGACTGCACTTGGAAGCGTTGTGTTTGCAAGTACAGCAGAAACCTTGAAAGAGGTTGCGAAGCGTTGTGGCTTGGTGTTTGCATACATACATGAGATGCAGCAAGGCACTTATGTCCGAGTGAAAGATGGCGTGTTGAGTGAGATGCAGACAGTGAAGTTGCCTGCACCTACTTATGTTGCAAAGCACGACTACACAAAGACAAGCACTTACTACTCCACTCCGTACTCTGCACCTAAGGCACAACGCACAGACAAGCAGAGAGAGGCACAGTTTGAGTTGTTTGATGTTGAGCCGTTGCAGTATGCAGACACATACGACTACGAGTTGGAACAATGGGAACACGACATGGACGAGATAAGCGATTCCGACTTGCGTGAATCTCTTGACAGACAATTCCGCATGGGAAGGTACGGAAGGTAGTAGCACTGCCGCCACGCATTGCGCAGGCAACATCGGTTCATGACCGAAGCGTGGCACGCCATAACAACAACCAAACAAAGGAGACACACAATGGCAAAGCAAGACCCGCAAGTACAGGGAGCAATCCCTCTGAGCGACATGAGGCTCTACCGAGTAACTCTTGTCGTAGCGTTGCCAGACTACGGCAACGACATGCAGTACGGAGCATTGGACGCAATCGTGCCAACGATTGATGACGAGGTGCAAGTGCTGTCCATGACGGAAGAAGAACTGTTGGTCATTCCAGCACCAGCAGTTGTGCAGACAATGCAAGTTGCAGTCAAGGCACAGGTTGCAACTAACACTGTTCCAGATGACGAGGATGCGTTTGACCTCGGCACACTGTTTGCAGATGGCAACGCACACATCGCCAACGGCGACATTGTTGAGCCAACTGCAAAGGACAAGCAGTACGCAGCAGAGCGTGCCGCCAAAGCAGCACATCCATCAAAGGCAAAGACACGCAAGGCAAAGACACGCAAACACAAGAAGGCATACAAGCCTCGCAGTGAAGAAGTGATCATGCGCATTGAGAAGGTGTATGCGACCTTGCAGTTGGTTGGGTACGCCAACGCAGATGAGGTTGCTGCACTTACACACATCCCCGTGAAACTTGTGTACAACTGCTTGTATGCGTTGCACGATGCAAAGAAGATCAGTGCAGACAAACAGCATGGCAAAGTGCGCTGGACAGCGAACAAATAATCACCAACGACAATGGGGGGCGCAAGCCCCCCAAGAAGGAGACAGAGACATGGACACAATGACAGCACAAGCGCAACGGGCGGCAAACCCGTTGCACCCAAGGATGCATCAGAAGGTGCAACTAAGGTTGAGTGGGATTGACGAGTTGGCTATTGACAGTGCCAACTACGACAACAACTATTGGTACAACGCATTCATGCAGATGCTTGCTAGTACAAACTTCACAGGCGAGATTGAGTGGACTTACGAACACAACGAGAATCAGTATTGCTTGTCGTTGCGCAACCTCAGCCATGTGGACAGTGCAGTACACATCATCACGACAGCAGTGTTGGACTTGAGTGGCACAGGTGGATGGATGCAAGACTTCTTGCAGTCGTACGGAGAGACTGTTGCACAAACATTGTTGCGAGACGCATACATGAAAGATGTTGACTACAACTTTGATGGTGTGATAAAGCGTGGTTGGCAACTTGTGTTCCCAAACATTGACACATCGTTATTCAACAGTGTGCGGAACGCAGTGCCACGCAGCATTACGCATTACAACAACGCCAGACAGTGTGACTTGTAATGCGAGTCGTAGATATGCGTAAGTGGAGACGCACCAAATTGATTGTGCTTGCCATAGTCACTGTTGCACTGTTGTGGTGCATGGGCGGACTAGAGGGCGAGGAGCCAATGCCATACCCTGAGGCGACATTCGTGTTGTTGGGCGTGATGGGTTACTTAGTACACAACCTCACCAAGCATTGGAAGCATCCACACAATTAGCAACACGCACAAGTAGCCCTGCCATTACCCACCGATGGCAGGGCTACCTTGCTCTATGGGATTCGCCTGCATGCACATACCAGACCACCCCGTAACTCGCAGCACAGAGAAGCGTGGAGCGTGTCATTGCCGCCCACACTGCACGAATCCCCCGAAACAATGCGTCTAGTGATATTGTGAGAACAACTAACAACACAACGCATGGAGCAGCGCACATGGCACACAACATCAGAACAGAGATAGCACGCCTCGCAGTTGACATTGACACACTGACAACACATCCAAGGAACGTGAGGCAGGGCGATGTTGGCGCAATCTCAATCAGCCTTGAGAAGAACGGGCAGTACCGACCAATCGTTGTACACAAATCAACAAGCCAAATACTTGCAGGCAACCACACCTACAAGGCAGCCAAAGCATTGGGCTGGACAAAGGTGGCGGCAACCTATGTTGACTGTGACGATGACGAGGCGTTGCGCATCTTGTTGGCAGACAACAAAGCCAACGACCTTGCCACCTACGATGACAGTGCATTAGCAGACCTGTTGAAAGACCTTGTTGCCAAAGACGCATTGGAAGGCTCGTTGTATGAGCCAAGCGACCTTGACGACTTGCTTGCATTACTTGAGCCGCCAAACTTGGAACAGGTGATAGCAGACATTGGCGAGCACGACGATGACGACTTCACAGGCGTAATCAAAGTCCGTGTGGCTCTAAGTGTGTACGAGCGTTGGCAAGATACTTGGCACAACCTTGCTGGCGACAGTGACGACGAACGCATATTGGGTCTGCTCAATGGATACAACCAAGCGACCTGATGGTCTGCATCTGTACCTTGCAGCCGCACCAAGCACAGCCAGACATGGACTTATGGCATTAGACAAGCCAGATCAACAGCCTGCCAAGTTCCTGTTGTCGTACCACTATTTCAAGAAGATGGATTTGGACGAGTTGGTTGCAGGCATGGGCACACGACCAATGCTCTTTGCAGACAGTGGTGCATACAGCGCATGGACACAAGGCGCAGAAGTCAAGGTCAAAGAATATGCCACGTGGCTAAAGCGTTGGGAACACTTGTTGAGTGTGTATGTCAATCTTGATGTAATTCGAGACGCAGAGGCAACAGCAAGCAACCAACGCCTCATAGAGCGTGAAGGCTTGCAACCAATACCCGTGTTCCACACTGGCAGTGACATGACTGTCCTTGACGGGTTAGCAAAGCAGTATCCATACATTGCGCTTGGCGGCATGGTGGGAAGCCCCGGGGCTGCATGCTTGCGTTGGAGTGCTGCTTGCATGAAGCGCACACAAGATGAGGGCACAGTGTTTCATGGCTTCGGACAAACACGCAAAGCACTAATTGAAAGCCTGCCTTGGTACAGCGTGGACTCGTCATCTTGGGGCAGTGGACATCGTTTCGGAGCCGTTGACTTGTGGACTGGACGCCAATTTGTCAAGGTGCGTGTTGGAGACACCAAGAGCGTGTACAAATATGCCGCCGAGATACGCCAACTAGGTGTTGACCCTGCATGTATTGCAGACCGTGGGCGTTACCACCAAAGGTTTGCTATTCGTATCAGCGCTGCTAGTTGGCATGCCTACGAAGCACACTTGCGACGCAGACATGGGGCTGTGCCATGCAAAGACCGTAGCAATGGACTGCACTTGTATTTGGTTGATGGTGCCAAAGACAACTTGCAAGAGGCAGCAAAGACCATTGCCAAATGATTGTTGTAATTAGTTGCGGAGCAAAGAAGGCAACAACTGCACAGCCTGCCATTGACCTCTACCAAGGTGCGTTCTTTGTTGCTATGCGCAAGTGGGCACGGAGCGTTACCAAAGACCGCAACATTTACATCATGTCCGCCAAATACGGATTGCTCCCTGCAAGCAAAGTCATTGAGCCATACAACTTGCGCATGGGTCAAGCAGGTTGCGTCAGTGTGGACACATTGCAACGCCAAGCACGGGCACTGCACATCACCTACGAGCAAGTAATAATCGTGGCTGGTAAGAATTACCTTGACATGGCAAAGCAAGTGTGGAGCGACCTGTATGCACCATTCACAGCAACGCCACGTGGCGTACTAACCCCTGGAATGTGCGGCATGGGTTATCAACTGCAAGCAATGAAACAACACGCAGGACACATCCCACAAGCCTCTCCCATAACCAACCGCACCAATACACCAGACCTACCCCTAACACGCAGCACAGAGCAGCCTAGAGCGTGTGAATAGCCCTGTAATAGCACGAAACACGCAATGCTGCCCCAACCACCCAAGTTCTTGCTGTCGTACTGGTTTGGGCGCAAACTTGACCTAGACCAACTTGTTGAGGGCATGCCAACCAAGCCAATGTTGTTTGCCGACAGTGGCGCTTACAGCGCATGGACCCGTGGCGCAACTATTGATCGCAAAGACTACGCAGCGTGGTTGAAGCGTTGGCAACACCTCATCACAACTGCCGTCAACCTAGATGTCATTAGGGATGTTGATGCCACGCATGCCAACCAGACCTACTTGGAGCGCAGTGGTTGCAATGTCATTCCCGTGTTTCACACAGGCACACCAATGAGCGTGCTAGACAGCCTTGCCAAGACATACCCGTACATAGGTCTTGGCGGCATGGTTGGGTCGCCTGTAAGCATCAACCACCGTTGGGCTGCGTCTTGCATGCAACGCACACAAGACCAAGGCACAGTGTTTCACGGGTTCGGCATGACACATCCAAAGGTGTTGCAGTCGTTGCGCTGGCATAGTGCAGACTCAACTACGTGGTGCAACGGGCATCGCTTTGGACTCATGCCATTGTGGAACGGCAAGAAGTTTGTACAGGTCAAGGTCGGCAAGCCTGCGAGTGTGTACCCGCATGCCAAACACATCAGGCGTCTTGGCTTTGACCCTGCATGTATTGCTGAGTCTGCCAAATACAAGCGTGACTACTCAATCCAGATTGCTGCTGCAAGTTGGCACGCATACGAGGAGCAGTTACGACAAAGACACGGGGCAATCAGTTGTCCTGATAAGGTTGATGGCATGCACATCTATCTTGTGGGCACACTGTTTGGCGACATGCAGTTAGCAGCGAAAGCAATAGGGAGACAACATGACTAGAGCAGTAGCAATCGTGTCAGGCGGCATGGACAGCGTTGTATTAGCGCACATGCTAAAGGCTGAGGGTTACGACCTCAACCTTGTGTCGTTTGACTACGGACAACGCCATCGCAAAGAACTGCAATTCGCAGAGGATTGTGCCAAAGACCTAGACGCAGCATGGCACTTGGTTGACTTGTCAAACATGTCAGACCTACTAGAGAACAGTGCATTGACAAACAGTGCAATGGAAGTTCCAGACGGGCATTACGCAGAGCAAACAATGCGCATCACTGTCGTACCCAATCGCAATGCAATCATGCTCAACATTGCTGCAGGACTTGCAATCACTGTTGGCGCAAAGCATGTAGCAACAGGTGTGCATGGCGGCGACCATTACATCTACCCAGACTGCAGACCTGCGTTCATCAAAGCAATAGACGCCATGTTGTGTGTTGCCACTGATGGCTTTGCTGTCCCGGGGTTTGGTGTGCTTGCACCATTCTTGAATTGGACTAAGGCAGACATAGCACAAGAGGGCACAAGACTTGGCGTTGACTTCACAAAGACATGGAGTTGTTACAAGGGCGGCGACATACATTGTGGCGCATGCGGCACATGCTTTGAGAGGCGTGAAGCATTCCGTGACGCAGAAGTAACCGACGACACTGTTTATCTTGCAACACCTGACTACAAGGACCCACGCTGACATGTACACAATTAGCAAAGAGTTTCATTTCAGTGCATCACATCAACTGCACGGACTACCAGACGGTCATCAATGCGGCCGCCTACACGGACACAACTACATCGTGGTCGCAGTGTTGGCAAGCAACACACTTGACGCAACAGGTTTCGTGCGTGACTACGGACAACTGACTGCCATCAAGGATTACATTGACAACAAATTAGACCACAGACACCTCAACGATGTGTTTGATTGCCCAACTGCAGAGAACATGGCAGAAGCATTGTTTGATAAGTTCCGACTGTTGTACTCCGAGTTGGTTGCAATACGCATATCGGAGACGCCAAGAACATGGGCTGAGTATCGCCCGTGAATAACTGCCGCACACTTACACCACATCAGTGCATAACTCGCAGCACAGCGCATTGTGGAGAGCGTAAATATGCCTGACACAGACGAAAGCAACAGAATTATGAGCAAGCACTTACTCACCGTCAGCGAGGTGTTTGGTCCAACACTGCAAGGCGAAGGCATCTCGCAAGGCAAACCTGCGTCATTCATTCGCACAGCACTATGCAACCTTGACTGCAAGTGGTGCGACACGCCTTTCACATGGGACTGGACAGGCAAGAACGGCTACGCATACAGCAAAGCGTTAGAGACACGCCGACTACCAACAGACACAATCGCAGACATGGTTGACAAACATTGCAAGTGTGTTGTCATTAGTGGCGGCGAACCAATGATTCAGCAAACATCACTGCTACAACTTGTACGCACATTGCGTGATCGTGGTCATGTAGTGGAGATTGAAACCAACGGAACACAAATACCAAACCCTGAATGGCTTGCACTAGCAGTTGAGTACAGCGACCTTGGCGTTCAATTCAATGTGTCACCCAAGTTGTGGCACAGCGGCGTTGAGTGGGACACAGCAATCAACATTGATGCACTGACCGCATACAAACATCTTGGCGCTGTGTTCAAGTTCGTTGTCAAGCAACCACATTGCATACATCAGATTGAGTACCTTGCCAACCTTGCCGGCTTAGAAGCAGACACAATATGGCTCATGCCAGAAGGCAGGACAGCGCTCGAAGTCACAGAGAACTTGCAATGGGTCTTTGATGAGTGTGTGCGTCACAACTGGAACCTGACGCCACGCTTGCATGTGCTTGCATACAACGACAAGCGTGGCATCTAATGCAACCACCACTAGACGCAGTACGCCAACTGCTTGCATACATAGGCGAGGACCCAGACCGTGATGGACTGTTGGACACTCCTAAGCGTGTGTGCAAAGCACTACTAGAGATGACGCAGGGCTATGACACAAACATTGCAGAGATATTGTCCACCTCGTTTGATGTGCAGTTTGATGAGATGGTTGTGTTGCGTGATGTGCCTTACTCGTCCATGTGTGAGCATCACATGCTGCCGTTCACTGGCACTGTGACATTGGCGTACATACCAACAGAACGCATTGTCGGTCTGTCCAAGTTGGCACGACTCGTTGACGCTTACGCATTGCGCTTACAAGTGCAAGAGCGCATGACGAAACAGATTGCTGATGCAATGTTGGAGCACATCAATCCACTTGGCTGTGGCGTTGTTGTGCGTGGCAACCATTCGTGCATGTGCAATAGAGGCATCAAGAAGCGTGGAGAAATGGTTACAAGTTCGCTCCATGGCGTCATGCGCACAAATCCAGAGGCACGGGCAGAGTTCCTTGCACTCGCAGGCTATTAGTCCGTAATAGCAAGGGCGTTGCCAATAACGAAGGAGACAGCAGTGTCAACACAAGTACAAGAAGTAGCAGTGCCAAGTTGCGTAGAGGACATGCAGTGGATTGACAGCCAACTGCCATTGTTGCAAGGCGTAAGACAAGAGCAGATGGAAGTGCAGTTGCGCAGGACATTGGCAGACCTTGAGGGAACGAACCGTGCAGTGATCAGTTACGCAGTAACAGTTCAGAACCTTGCCAAGTACATCGTTGAAGATGTGCAGAGCAACAGGTCAATCATGCAGACAATTACATCAGCCGAGGAACAGTTGTCACAGCAAGTACAGAAGCGATTCCACTTGCTTCGCACATTGGAAGTCCTGTTGGAGATTGCAATGCCAATCACAATCGCAGGTGCAGAACAGTTGCGACACGATGCAATGGTGCGCCTCACAAGCAACAGTGCCGCCCGTTGTAAATAACGACAACTAGCAGTACACACTCGCAACCCCTGCCACATGGTGGGGGTTGTTGTGTGAGTAAGGTTCATCACGTGGCACAACCCCCGAAAGCATGCCTCACATGCAACACATTGACGCACGACGGCAGCAGGTGCATGGCATGCAATGCACGACACCAGACAGCACGCACAGCACGCAAACACAGACCCCACTACAACGCCGAGTATCGCAAGCGTGCCAAAGTCGTACGGGACACTGCCGTGACCTGTTGGATATGCAAGGAGCCTGCCAAACCCAACGACCCATGGACAGCAGACCACATCATGCCAAGCGACATCAACAGCCCACTCTTGCCTGCCCACAGGTCTTGCAACAGTCGCAGGGGCAACAGTGCCGCCCCAACCACAACCCAGCCACGCAATGACAACTAGCCATGCTGATTACTATGATTTGGCATGATTACATTCCCAGCCATGCCCAGCCATACCCAGCCATGGCAATCATGCCCAGCCATGCCAAGCCACATGATTACAGCAGCAATCATGTCCAGCCATGACCAGCCATGCTAAATCATGTGCAGCCACGACCAGCCATGACCAGCCATGACCAGCCATCGCTCATCCGATTTCTTGGCACACCAACGGCTAGACCCCCCCTGTGCCATCGTGGCGTACACGACGGCGAAATGAAACAGTTTCTTGTATCACGGATGTTTGTGTTCCATCTGGTATGTTGATGACATGAGCACTGTTGGTCGCAAGCCAAAGCCAGTTGAGCAGAAGCGACGCACGGGTAATCCTGGTGGTCGTAAGTTGCCACCTTTGACAGTTGTTCCCATGCTTGTTCCAAGTGGACCACCTGAGCCGCATAGACCTTTGATGACTGCCCGTAGTGGTGGTCTTGGTGCTGGGCAACAGTTGTGGAAGTTGGTCTGGGATAGTGCTTCTCCGTGGCTGCGACCCGACATGGATGTTGAATTAGTTATGTTGGTATGTGAGCAAACAGATGAACGCACATTGCTTCGTGACAAGATGTTTCGCATTGGACTGGAATGGCGTGAGCGTGCAGCGTTGCGCATGCTTGAGAAACAGATAGCAAACAACTTGGCGCAGTTAGGTTTCACGCCAACTGACAGGGCAAGACTAGGCATGAGCAGCACATCATCAGACGCATTGCAGGAGTTCCGTGACCGAGTCCAACAGAAGCGCACTCAAGCCAACTAGCAAGTGGGCGCCAACTTACTTTGTTGAGCGACATAACAACATCACTGATGGTGATTTGGTGTCGCAGTTTGCGGAGCGTTGGCTGACTGTCCACAAGGGCATGCTCGCTGGACAACCTTTGCAGTTCACACCTTGGCAGCGTTGGTTGCTTGGCGCATTGTTGGAGAGGCGTGACGACTCACGCTTGCGCTTCCGTAGAGCCTTGATTGGTCTGCCCCGTAAGCAAGGCAAGTCGTTGATGGGTTCTGCGCTTGCACTGTACGGGCTGCTCGCTGGAGAGCCTGGGGCTGAGGTGTACTCGGCGGCTGGCGACAGACAACAGGGTCGCATCGTGTTTGGTGAAGCCAAAGCACAGGTCTTGAACAGTCCAATGCTGTCCAAAGAGTGCAAGGTGTATCGTGACGCTATTGAAGTGCCACGCTACGGGGCTGTGTACCGTGTGTTGTCTAGTGATGGCAAACTGCAACAAGGCTTGAACCCATCGCTAGTTGTGTTTGACGAGTTGCATGTGCAACCCAATGACGACCTCTGGGATGCACTCACATTGGGTTCTGGCGCACGACAAGACCCGTTGGCTGTTGCAATTACTACTGCTGGCTTTGACTTAGACACACTTGCTGGACGGCTCTACAACTATGGCAAGGGCGTTGCAGCCAAAGACATTGACGACGACTCGTTTGGGTTCTACTGGTGGGAAGCCAAAGGCGATTGCGACATCAACGACAGAGCGCAATGGCGCAAGAGCAATCCCAACCTCAGTCTTGACTTGATGGACTACGAGGACATGGAAGTCTCTGCCAAACAAACAAGCGAGATGGCGTTCAGACGGTTCCGTCTCAACCAATGGGTACGCACACAAGAGAGTTGGCTGCCTGTTGGCGCATGGGAACGCCTTATAGGTCACGTGGCAATCAACAGCACTGATGATTGTTGGGTTGGGATTGACATGGCGTTGAAGCATGACTCCATTGCAGTTGTTATTGCACAGCCACAAGCAGACGGACGCATTGCAGTTGACGCAAAGATTTGGCATCCCGATATGGCAGAGTTAGACATTGCAACTGTTGAGCAACACTTGCGTGAACTGCACACGCAACACAAGGTCGTTGAGTTTGCCTACGACCCTGCCTACTTCCAACGCAGTGCTGAGGCGTTGTATGACGATGGGTTGCCAATGGTTGAGTTCCCACAGTCGTCAAGCAGAATGATTCCTGCATGTGGCGCAACCTACGACCTGATCGTAAGCGGCAAAGTGTTACATGATGGCGCACCAATGTTCACAGACCAAGTTCTTAGCGCAGCACAGCGCATGACAGAGAACGGGTGGCGTCTAAGTAAAGGCAAGTCACGCAGAAAGATTGACGCTGCCATTGCATTGTGTATGGCATTAGATCGTGCGACACGCAGAGCAACTAGCACACCAACGCCTAGTGTTGAAACGGTATGGTGACACTATGGCTTTGATAGATATATTCAGACGCAAAGAGCAACGAGCGTTGCCAACAAACATTGACCCGTATCAAATAACTGCACGCCCATTGTTCCAGAACTACTCGGGCGAAGTAATCAACGAGACGAATGTGTTTGCTTCGTCAGCAATGATTGCAGCAGTGACAATTCTTGCAGACAGTGTTGCAACAATGCCGCTTGAGTTGTTCCGTGATGTAGGCGGCCGTTGGCAACGCTTGCCAACTCCCGATGTACTACGCAGACCAAACGACGAGCAACTGATGTTTGACTTTATCCATCAAGCAGTTGCAACAATGGCAGTGCATGGAGTTGACTACATCTACGCACCAACAGACCGAACAGGGTTGCCACTTGAGATGCGTAACTTGAATCCGTTGTCTGTCAAACATGTCAACAGTGACGATGGTGTGTTGATGTTCCAGATTGGACAAGGCAAAGAACTATTCTCACGTGATGAGATTAGACAAATTGATTGGCTGAGACTCCCGGGACAGTATCGTGGCATCGCTCCAATAGATGCGCTGCGAAACATTATTGGCACGGACATTGCTATCAACCGTTACCTTGCAGCCTTCTACGGCGATGGTGCAACACCATCTAGCGTGCTTGAAACAGACGCACAGATAACACCAGACCAAGCACAAGTGTTGCGAGACACTTGGACAGACATGCACTACAAGACACGCAAACCAGCAGTGCTATCTGGCGGCTTGCGTTGGAAGCCAATCGCTGCATCAGCAAGCGACATGGACACAATGGCGCATCGTGAAAGCATTGTGCGTGACATAGCCCGTGCATATCGCATTCCACTCTCGTTGCTAATTGGCACAGGCGGCGACAGCATGACCTATCAGAATGTTGAAAGTGCAGGCATCAACTTTGTGCGTCACACACTGCTGCCATACATGCGCAGAATAGAAGGCGCTATCAGTGAGATGCTTCCGCCAACAATGAGTGTCCGTTTCAATGCAGACGAATACCTACGAGCAGACTTGTCAACCCGTGTTCGTGCAAGCCAAGTGCAAATTGCATCGGGCATGCTTACACCAAACGAAGCACGCCACATTGAGGGTCGTGAGCCATACGAAGGCGGAGATGAGTTTGTTCTCAACTTGCCTGGAGCACCAATGGCAGGCACACCAGACCTGCCAGCACTAGGCAAAGACCAAGAGCGCCCTGCATGAAATCAATTACTGTTACCGTCACAACTTCAGCAACATTGCTTGTAGCAGCAGACAACCAACCTCGCACCTGTTATCTACACTCAACAAGTGGAAGCACATATCTTGGCAATAGTGCAGTCACTACATCAAACGGCTTACATCTGCCAAACAACCAAACCATATCTATTCAAGTTCCATTCGGTGAAACGCTTTATGGAATTACCAATACTGGCACAACTGATGTTCGTGTGCTCACACCAGATACTGATTGACCATGCCATACGGGATTACTGACAAGCAAACAGACTGCAACGGTTGGGCAATGGTCAAAGAGAACGACGACGGCACATTCGAGACAATGGGTTGCCATACAACTAAGCAAGACGCAATAGACCACATGGTTGCCGCCTCTGTAAATACTGACGGAGAAACATTGGGCGAGGTTCGTGCAGTCAATCTTGCTGCACCTGCATACATGCGTGCTGCTGCCAAGCGTGGTGTTGAGTTGCATGAAGAAGGTCTAAGCGGCGACGGAGTACGCCCACAGACTGTAGAGGATGCACGCAAGATGGCGTTAGGACAAGTCACAGAGGAGAAGTGGCGCAAGATAGGTCCTTGGATAGCACGCCACCTTGTAGATTTGGACGCAGTACAAGGCGATGAGATCACAGCAGGATTGGTTGCCCACTTGCTATGGGGAAGCGGTCCAAGCAAATCTGATGCACGGAGAGCGATGGAATACGCCAACGATGTTGTTGGCAGACTAGATGAGGAACGAGAGGGCGAACCCATGAGTGAAGTTGATGTGCGTGAACTGCCAGCAAGTTATCGCCCAGCCAGCAGCGAGGATGTACCTGAGGGTCGTTCGTGCGCCAACTGTGAATACTTTGATGCTGAGCGTTCTTACTGCATGAAGTGGGACGCAGGTTGTGACCCAGAGATGTATTGCGATGCATGGGAGCCACGTGGCGAAACAGAAGGCGAGGCAGAGCCGTCAACGATTGTTGTGTCAGACGACGAGACAGCAAGCCGCACAAGCCATTGGGTTGTTGACCACAAAGAGTCACGCAGCGTTGCCTATAGCAACTTTGAAGTGCGAGCAGACCAAGATGGCAAGACCCTTGTTGGCTATGCCGCCGTGTTTGATTCACCTAGCGAGCCGTTGCCTTGGACAGAGTTTGTGCGTAGAGGCGCATTCGCAAAGACAATCAACGATGGCGCAGATGTGCGCTTGCTTGTTGACCACGAAGGTGTGCCACTAGCACGCACCAAGTCAGGCACATTGTCAATCCGTGAGGACGACAAAGGCTTGCTCGTTGAGGCAATGCTTGATGAAACCAATCCAGATGCAGCCCGTGTGATGAGTGCATTACGACGAGGCGATGTGTCGCAGATGAGTTTCGCATTCGAGACAGTCAAAGATTCTTGGAGTGACGACAGGCGAACCCGTGAACTACGAGAGGTGAAACTGTTTGATGTAAGTGTTGTGACCTATCCTGCTTACGAGGAGACGATGGTGCAGTTGCGCAACAAGCAAGCAAACGACACAGAACCAGATACCATCAAATCGTCGTCGCTGGCGTTGCGACGAGCACAGATAGCAATTCAACGCCAACGCTAAGCCGTTGAGTAGCCGACTCACTTTGAGTCACT